>Ga0129311_1000216_pt1 | contig 54042 bp, 47 predicted proteins | sample Go1ome_FD_94435 | JGI IMG/M metagenome (GOLD analysis project Ga0129311, IMG submission 94435) | Western lowland gorrila individual fecal microbial communities from Wisconsin, USA - Go1022B metagenome | ecosystem: Host-associated > Mammals > Digestive system > Large intestine > Fecal | place...
AGTTGAAGATCCCTGCCCTACCGTAACCTGCCAGAACCGTCTGGCACTCGCCAAAGTACATTTCCTGTCCAAGCAGTTCAGCGGGCATCCTGGCAGTAAGAACAAGTCAGTTGAAGAGCCGGCCGGGACGATAACCACAATAGACCATCACGCATTTGTATCCGCTTATTATGGCAACGGAACTAATCATTCAATCGAGGCTCCGTCACCGACTATTACGACCAAAGACCACTTATGCCTGGTTAAATCCTGTTTTCTAATGAATCCTCAATTCAAATCGAAGGGAGGATCTGTTGACAAACCCTGCTTTACACTTATAGCCAGGATGGACAAGATGCCGCCGTACCTCGTGTCGAGCATACCAGGGAAAGTTGCTGAGATTAGCGATACAGACAGTCCTATGACTCGCAAAATCAAGGAATTTATGGCCATTTACGGGATTGTTGACATCAAAATGCGGATGCTCAAAATCCCGGAACTGAAGAAGATTATGGGTTTCCCCGAAGACTACGTCCTCGTCGGCACACAGGCGGAGCAGAAAAAGTATATCGGAAATGCTGTGGAAGTGACGGTGGCGAGAAAATGGTGCGAAGCACTATGCATAGAACTTTTCAGAAGTAGAACAAAACAAACAGCATAAACTATGAAATTCACGGAAAAAGACATAATGAATCTCCACAAGGCTCTGACCATTAACGAAAAGATGCTGGAGCGGAGATGCAAGACCCTGGAAATACGCTATCTCTGTTTCAAGGACAAGAACGCATACGATCAGATGCAGGCCACGGAGGAAGAGGCGTACGAGCTCAAGGCACTCAAGAACAAGGTCGGCGACATACTTCTGCAGCAGTAAAACAAACCAGCCACCCGGGAACCCGGGTGACTTAACAATCGAAGATATATGATACCGGATAATGTAGTGGAGCAGATACTGTCGCTGGACATCGTGTCGGTGATGGAAGCGGAGGGGCTGCAGCTCAAAAAGAGCAGCGGCGGGAACTATGAGTGCTGCTGCCCGTTCCACAATGAGAAAACGCCCTCCTTCAGCGTGTCGGCCACAAAGAACCTTTACCACTGTTTCGGATGCGGCAAGGGCGGCAACGTCGTGACCTTCATCAGGGAAACCAAGGGGTTCACGTATCCCGAAGCGCTGGAGTATCTGGCGGAAAAGAACCATATCCGGTACGAGAAGAAAGAACTGACTCCGGAAGAGCAGGAGGAACGGTTCCGGCGCGAACAGCTGATCAACATCAACAAGGTCGCGCACGAGTTCTTCGTCTCGAAGGTCGAAGCACCGGCGGCAAAGGCCTACCTATCCAAACGCGGCTGGAATGAGAAATCTATCGCGGACTTCGGGATCGGTTACGCTCCGGAAGGCAACGCGCTGCTGAAGCATCTGCATACTCTCGGCTGGAAAGACGACAAGTTGCTCCTCGAATCGGGCGTCATAAAACGGAGTGAATCAACCGGCAGCCTGTACGACACCTTCCAGGGACGCATAATTTTCCCGGTGTTCAGCAGCACCGGATTCATCACGGGCTTCCAGGGCAGAATTATTGACAGCGAGAAGAAGGTCTCGAAGTATATCAACACCAGCGAGACCCCGCTGTTCCACAAGAAGAAAGAACTGTTCGGCCTCTTCCAGTCGCAACGGAAAATCGCCACGCTGGAGACTGTCATCCTCTGCGAGGGGAATCCAGATGTAATCAGGCTGCACCAGATAGGACAGGAATACGCCGTCGCACCGATGGGAACGGCCCTGACTCCGGAACACATCGAGCTTTTGAAACGCAAGAAGGCGAAAAAGGTGATCATCTGCGGAGACACGGACGAGGCTGGAATCAAAGCCGTCGAGAAGGAAGGGCGGATGCTCATTGAAGCAGGGTTCACGGTCCAGGTTATGGAACTTCCGGAGGGGAAAGATCCGGACGAATTTTTCCAGACGCACTCAAAGGAGTGGGACGAATGCAGGGAGCGGAGAACCTCCGACTATATTCCCTGGATCACGGGCAGGAAGATGCTGGGCAAGCAGTCCCAGACGGAAATATCTTCCGTTATCGTCGAGATTGCCGGCCTGCTGGCGCTGTGCAGCGACGAGAACGCCGTCGAGATGTACCTTGAACTCTTCAAGAAAGAGTATAAAGGCGGCGGGCTGTGGCGCCAGGAGTACGGCAAGGCGTGCAACGAGAAGCAACGCAAACTCGTCAAGGACGAGAACGCGGCCAATATGCTTGCAAACTACGGATTCTACGAAAAGGACTGCTGCTACTACGGTTCGGGCGGAGGAAGCACACGCGACAAGCGCTGGAGCAACTTTGTCTTCCGGCCTATTCTGCACATCCGCGACGAGAAGAACGCCCGGCGAATATTCCAGATGCGAAACGTCACCGGCCAGGAAGCGGTCATCAAGTTCAACCAGTCGGAACTCGTATCTTTCACCGACTTCAAGACCCGCACCGAGAGTGCCGGAAACTTTATCTGGGAGGGCAAGCAGGAAGATATGACGGCGCTCAAGAAGTACCTGTATGACGGCACGCCTTCGGCCGACGAGATCAAGCAGCTCGGATGGCAGAAGCAGTGGGGCTTCTATGCCTGGGGCAACGGCGGTTTCGACGACGGGACATTCGTCCAGGCGGACAAGTTCGGAATCATCGAGATAAAGGGGCAGAAGTTCTATCTCCCGGGATGTTCGCTCGACACCAAGGACAACATCTACGGTTACCAGCAGCAGCGGAAGTTCGTGTATGCGATCACCAACAGCATATCGCTCCGGGAATACGCCGGACGTCTCATCACCGTTTTCGGCGACAACGCAAAGGTATCGCTGTGCTTCCTGATAGCCGCTCTTTTCAAGGACATAATAACGGCGACGACTAAGAGCTTTCCGATTCTTGACCTGTTCGGACCCAAGGGTACCGGCAAATCGGAGCTGGGTCACTCGCTAACCTCGTTCTTCATCCCGAACAACAAGGCGCCGAATATCAACAACACCACGAAGGCCGCCCTTGCGGAGGCCGTGGCGGAAGTATCGAACGCCATTGTACACCTGGACGAGTACAAGAACAATCTCGATCTTGAGAAACGGGAATTCCTGAAAGGTCTGTGGGACGGTGCCGGACGTTCCAGGATGAATATGGACAACGACAAGAAGAGGGAGACCACTGCCGTCGATTGCGGAGTTGTAATGAGCGGGCAGGAGATGCCGACGGCTGACATCGCGCTGTTCAACAGGCTTGTGTTCCTCACTTTCAGCAAGACCACTTTCTCGGACCAGGAGAAGCGCAACTATGAAGATCTGAAACTTATCGAGCGGCGCGGACTGACGCACCTTACCGGACAGATGCTCCAGCTGCGGAACTTGTTCCAGGGTAGTTTCCGCGTCGCCTGGGACGAGACGGTGATGGACCTTTCGGCAAAAGTCCGGAACTACAATGTCGAGGACAGGACGTTGAAGAACTGGGCGACGATACTGGCCGCGTTCAAGAGCGTGGAAGGTCATATCGACCTGCCGTTCACGTACAGCGAGATGCTGGGGCTGATGTCCGGAATGTGCATCGAGCAGAACAATATGACCAGGCAGAACAACGAGCTGTCCGGATTCTGGGAGATGGTCGATATCCTGGCGTCTTCCGGCAAGATCTGGATAAAGGTTGATTACCATATCAAGCCCGGCGGGATGAAGCCGGTCCGGATCAAGGAGAACAGGGAGGCGCCGCTGGAACTCAATCCCGCGAAGAAGTACCTGTTCATCAACTACAAGAGGATTGCGACCCTGTATTCCAAGGAGGGCAAGGACAGCGGGGTGAAGGTTATTCCGAAAGACAGCTTGAAGTATTACCTGGAGAATTCGCCGGAGTTCTGCGGCACCGCGCTGTCGATGCGTTTCCGGAAAATTGATAATCCGTCCGGCTATGCCCCGAGCAGTCCGGAGGCGGGCTCCAGCAACGTGAATACGGCTATGATCTTCGATTATGACCTGCTGACCAAGAACTACGATATTAGTCTCGATGTAGATCCCGGATATTACGAGGAGGCCTCCGCCGAACCCGTGTCCGGCATTCCCGCACCTCCGTCGATATTCTCCAGCATTGAGGACGAGGATGAATGACTACGGGAAATATCTGCTCCGGACCGACGAGCAGCTTGATGCGTTCCGGCGGAAATATGCCGGGTACATCGAGGCGAACGAAAGCGAGTATATATCCTGGTTCAACAGTTTGCCCCTGATGGAATGGCGGTACTACCTTACAGGTGTCCCGCAGGAGAACATCCCTGTATTTATCGGAATGCTCTGTCACCTGCATTGCGCGTGGAAGATAAATGTCTCGTTCAGCCGTTCGATGACTATGATCTGCCGGGATCCTCTCAATGTCGAGGAGTGGCAGTCCTGGATTGACAGCCACCGGCCGAAAGTCAAACTGCCACGCACCGACCTTAAAAATCTGTAACAAGTTACACTTTTTTAAGGTGCACAGTTTGATGAGTTCCAGCGGAAGATAAGGAGAGCCCCTGTAATCAATGGTGTCAGCCCGGAGGTTCATCCTCCGGGTTTTTCGTATGTACTATAGGGTAAAGGGCCGGAAAACAGGGGTGTTTTTCTGGCCCTTTGAGCATTTTGCTTACAAATTGTAATGTTCCACGATGTTCTACAATAATTTTAAGAAGTATTTTTCGATAATTCAATAAAATACACTTGCTTACTTGTAGCGATATTTCAATAAAATTGCCTATCTTTGATAGCGAGAACTGAAAAAGGTGACGTATTTTTCAAACTACATTAACTACATTCAACTACAATTTTGTACAATGCTGATTGTTAGATACATAGCAAATTTGAGAATGTAGTTTTATGTAGAAATTTGTAGTTTTTTTGTAGTTGAAAAACTACATTTTTCGGAGGCTGATCAGGCAAAAAACTACAATTGCTACAAATGTAGTTTTTGAAAATTGGTTAACTTGTTGATTATCCGAAATGTAGTTTTGTAGTTAAATGTAGTTGGCAAAACATAGGTATCTTTTTGAGAAGATGGAAAAAATGACTGTATTTTTTAGGGCGGAAAGCCCTCTGCTTACAGATTATTGCCGTTATCTGTTTCCTCCTGAAGGAAACGACCCTCTTTGCGTCGTCAAAAGTACCCATGAGTTCGGCGCACTGCTGATTTCCCATGTGCGCGAATCTGAAAGGCCTCCGAAAGTTCCTTGCGGAGATTACGTGCTGGAACTACGCCTGCCCAACTGCGATGCGACTCAAAGCCTCGTCAATAAGTTTCTGTACTACTCTGAGGGAGACCAGAAAAGGCTGAATATCGCACTCGCCGCTATCCTCGACATTGATCTTAAGGCGTTCTACCTGAAAGCAGAGGGTCTCGGATTCAGCAAAAAGGAAATTATCGAAACCTTCATTATCAGCCGAAAACTCGCAACCTGCGACCCTTTTGACGCCCTGCACAAGCGAATCTACCGTTCGGAGCAGGCAAAGATGAGGTCTGTTACGAAGAAGCTGCTCCGCAAGGTATATTATATGTTTGAAACCCTTGAAATCCCCAAAATAGAACTATGATAAAAATCGTAAAGGAAGTTTACATCGCCGATCTCGACGAGACTTCACCCGTTCCCGTCAAACTGCCTATGGTTCCGGCATCAGCGACATATAAGGAGACGGACGAACGCACAGGATCCGGCGTTCTCAAAACCATTGACTTCTCCTGCCGTCTCCGGCACCAGGTCCGCGAGCTCACGGGCAACCTGTCCGTTACTGTCCTGTTCTGCAACTGTCGCTGCCGGAAATTCGGCACTCCGGATCTCCCTGTAAGGATGAAAATCGAAGAAGACAACCTGACTACTGTCTCCTGCTCGTACCAGACGGCTGAATAGATCTGCCTCGGCAGGGTGCCATTTGTTACCATAATATTTGGAATCATTCCGGACGGCCGTGAGGTTCTCCGGAACTTTTTTGCAAAAAGATGCAGAAATATTTGGATATTAGTAACGAAAATGCTACCTTTGTGGTGTTAAAAGTTCTGTGACATATGAAAACATCGGTACTCAAGAAGATGCTGAGTGACGCCGGATGTTATTTTGTAAGCCACGGAGGTAATCACGACAAGTGGTTTTCTCCGATTACAGGTAACAAATTTCCGGTTCCGAGGCACGATTCTCAAGAAATCCCGGCAGGGACTTTGAGAGCAATCAAGAGACAGGCAGGGATTTAATCCCTGCCAATTCTTGGTTCCGATTCAGAATCATAGAACTTTTATTTATAGATTATTCGTTATGTATAAGATAAACGCCATTATTGAAAAGGGAACGGACGGTATGTACTCTATCCGTTCGGAAGAGCACTTCGGAAGCAACTATTTCGGGGGCTTCGGGGAAACCGTCGCTGTCGCCAAGAACGATTTTATCCAATCCGTGCAGGATGCTGCTGAAGATGCAAGGGTGGACGGAACGGAAGTGGATGAGTATTCAGTCTCATTCCGGTATGACCTTCCCTCCTTTTTTGCTGACTTCGACTTTATCAACGCAAGTAAGTTTGCCCAATATGCAGGAATCAACGAAAGCAAAATGAGGCAATACAAGAGCGGAGTATCATATCCAGGTGAGAAAACCACCAAGAAAATAATGAACGCAGTACATAGAATAGGTGCTGAACTCAGTTCAGTTTCTCTATAATAAAGAACTTTTAACAACCGGAGAGGCAGCCGTGAGGTTGCCTCTCTTTTTTATCCGTCACGCCTGTCCTTTTCTCTCTTGCGCCTCTCAGCTACTTTTGTTACAACAAAATAGATGAGATGACAAAAAGACATCATAACAACCTGCAGCTGGCGCTCGATATCCTCCGGGGCCGATGGCTGCTTTCTGATGCCGAGGTACTTCTGCCCCAGGCATTAAAATTCCTCTCACGCGAGCCGCTTGATGCAAAATTAGAGTACACGCCGCTTATGTACAGCGAGGACGGTTCCTGGGGTGACGCCGAGGCTGAATCCACGGACATTGAGAAGAAAGTCATCGTCATTCCCATTCACGGGCCAGTGACCAAGTACTGGAGTTGCGACACTGTAGGCACTCTCGACATAGCAAACGACCTTCTTGAATTCGCTTCAAAGGACGAGGTCGTCGGCATCGTTCTGGACATCGACTGTCCGGGCGGCGCATCCAATGCCGTTCCGCCGATGGTTGAAGCAATACGCAAGGTAAAGGCGATGGGAAAGCCCATTGTCGTTCACGGCGATATGGTTGCGAGCGCCGCATACTGGTTTGCCTCCGAGTGCGACGCGATCTTCCTTGACAACAGCCTTTCCATTGCCGGGAGCATCGGCGCGTATGCCTCATACGTTGACGAGAGGGAGGACAAACAGACCGGTCGCCGCACAATCTCCGTATATGCACCGGAATCCACCGACAAGAACAAGGCCTACCGCGAAGCCTTGGAGGGCCGGTACGAACTCTGCCAGGAGGAACTGTCCGAACTCGTCCAGGAGTTCCACAAAGCAGTCAAGGAGAACAGACCCAAACTCAAAACCGAGGAGGCGGGCGTTTTGAGCGGTGCCCTGTTTGCCGCCGCCAAGGCGATACCGGCGGGACTTGCCGACGGAATGAAGACACTATCGGAGTGCATCGAAAACGTCTTTATCAGAGCAGAATATCAGTAACATCAACCTATTCTATTTATGGACAGTAAAAAATTTCTTAACAACAGCAAAATGGGCCGCCTTGTCGCCCAGTTGCTCAGCAAGTCCGAGCTGGCTGTAAAGGATGGCCACATCGAACTCACCAAGGAGGAGAGGGAGGTCATCCGCACCAATTACGGCGATGCCTTCCTTTCCAAGCTGGAGAATGTCAACTTCGAAGGTGAAGAGCAGCAGTCCGCCCACGAACTCTTCGACGAGGCGGTCAAGTTCCACACCGGAGCTCTTCAGAAAGAGCTTGACGACAAGAACGCCCTTGTCGCAAAGCTTCAGGGGCACATCGCCAAGCTCGTCGATGAGCCCGAGACTGCACCCGGAATCAAGGATGCAGGAGCGGTCAAGCCGGCAATCAAGCTGGATATGACGGCGAAGCACAACAAACTTGCCGCCGGAATCCTCGCAGGGAATAACCCCGCCGCCTTTGCGAATATGGAGGCGGAATCCTCGCTTGATGTCAAGGACCTCAATGCGGAGTTCTCGATCGCGATGCCTCCGAAGATGCGTCTCGAACTCGTCTCGAAAAGGCTGTACGCCGGTTTTGACGATGCGAAGCATCTGACCCGCGTTCCGTCCAATACGGACTATGTCGCCTCTCAGGCGATAATGACCGAGGTCTCCCAGCAGTTCACCCCGGCGTGGACTCCCAAGGGAAAGGCAAAGTTCACTCCTCGACGCATCCCCTACCGCAGGCACAAGATCAACGTCTCCATCAAGCCTGCGGACATCATCCCGTCCTGGCTGCTGTACCTGTATGAGCAGGGAAAGACGCTCGCTGAAATGCCTATCACCCACTACATCATCAACGAACACATCCTGCCGAAGATTCTCGAAGACATCACCGTCTCGATGCTCGGCAAGGGAAAGTTCGTCGATGCGGGTCCCAAGAATGACGGCGACGACGCTCCCGCCGCCAAGAACTCGATGGACGGTTTCGAGACTATCCTTGTAGAGGGCAAGTCGGATCCCAAGTGCAAAATGAACTTCTACAAGGCCGCCAAGGATCCGTTCACTCTTTCCGGCAAGGACCTGCTGGACTACGTCAACGGTTTCGTCGATTCAATCTCCACCCTCTTTGCGGGCAAGATGGAAGTCCACTGCTCCGAAGAACTCCTGCGCGCTTACCAGAGGGCTGACTTCGAGATCAACGGCAAGTACACCGGTACGGAAGTCGACGGCAAGGTCCGTTTCACGAACTTCAATCTCATCCCTCTGAAATCGATGTACAACTCCCCGATCATCTTTGCCACTCCCAAGGCAAACTTCGTCGAGCTCGTCGATATGGCGAACGCAGGGAACTGCATCCAGAAGATCAAGGAGTACGACTACGATCTCCACGTGATCGGTGAATACTCCCTGTCCGTCGGATTCAAGGTCGAGGAAGCCGTGTACGCCGCCGTTCCCGACGGGTACGTACCTTCCGAGAAGGTCGTGTCCGATCCTACCGTCGGCGACGCCTGGACCAACGGCGCCGCTCCTGCCACCGGGGAGGAAAACAAGCCCGGCGAAGAGCAGGGCAGTGAAGAAGGTGCATAATTCCAAAACTTGAACACTATGTACAAGAAAGTCAGTATTCCTAAGAATGGGGACGGGGCCGGATGCCCTGTCCCTAAAGATCCCAACATTGTCATCATTGACATAGAGGATGTCGTCAAAGAGCCTACCAGAACGGTAGGAGACACGAAGATGGTAGGAGACTACGAACTGAAAAAGGACGCAAAGGCCGTTTCGGTTTACGGAACTCCGAACTCCATCCAGGTTACCGAAGAGTACAGCGGTGACGCGGATGCCAGGGGCGTTCAGGCCGGAGTCGCATTCTCCCATCCCGGAGATTCCGACGCGGTCAAGAGTCTCATCGAGCACACGATGAATCGCGGTGTCATCATTCTCGTCAAGGGCTGCGACGGCAGTTCCGCCGGAAAGATGACGGCAGTCGGCAGCGTCTGCAATCCTCTCTTCCTCTCTGTCGAGACTACGAACAACAACGAGTCCAACAAGAGGACGCTCACCTTCAAGCAGGAGATGAACTCCCAGTTCCTGCCCGGCACCTACACCGGAGCGGTCCCTGCGCTGGCAGACCCTGCTGAAGCTGACGTCGCTGAAGGTGCGTAACGATGGGCAAGAGTGCAACGAAATCGGCAGAGGTCTCAAAGGCCCCTGCCGAAATTAAACTGAACCAGGCCGACGCAGCGGAAGTGCAGACAACGGAAGAGAAGGAGATCGCTGCAGCACCCGGACAGACCGAAGAGAAGGAGCAGATTCGCCTGGTACTCTGCGCCTATCCCGGCAAGGAAGACCTTGTCGGGCGGATCTGGAACAAGATGCTGCCGGGCTACGCGGGTAAGGTCGTTTCATTCGAGGAGGGCACTCCGGTAACGGACATTCTTGCCGCAGTCATCGCTGATACGGAAGTCGCCGACAAGTTCGTTCTCGTACCGCCCGTCGCAATCCCCTGCGCCCCGGTATCTTTCGAAGAGCTGCAGATGCCCGTCGTCTTCAAGGACTCGAAAGGCGCCCGCCACTACGACAACAAACTTCCGGTCTTCATCGACAAAGGGCCGATGGCCCAGCTGCTCGGAGAAGACCGCACCGATAACCCGGAAAAGGTTATGGAGGCGTACATCACTCCCCGCGGCAGGGCTGTGGAAGTGGCGTTCAAGGAAGGCAACTTCGTGACTCCTGTACTCCGTGGCAACCCCTGCGAGCACATCGTGCTGGAGGCCCTTGTCCGGAAGAAGTATCTGACTGCGAATCAGGCGGGACTTGAAGCCATAACTCCACTCCTGCGCAAAGCTCTGCTGGATGAATGAAGTAGGCCGGTGGCTATATTCGGGAGCCGGGGTTCAGGAAGGACTCCGGCTTTTGAATATCTATGCCCCGAACCGCCATCTGGAGACCTTGGTGCGGCTCAATCCGGATAAGTACCGGGCCCTTCTCGTGAAGGTCCTGTCCGCCTGCTCCGAAGATGCTTCCGGCATTACTCGTCCCGGAGCTTTCAGAAACGAGTGGCCGTTTCTGAACGAGCCTGACTGTCCCCTTGAACTGAAGATCCTTGCGGCTGATAAAATAACGGCGTACCACAACTATGTTTCCGCGCACCGGGATCTGTTCAGATGCGAGACTTTGGAAGAGTGTTTCGAAACCGCAAAAAAAGTCATAGAAAATTATAGGCAAAATCGGAAAATCCTTTCCGAATTCGCCTATTACAAAGAACACCATACCTGCCTCGGCAAACACCCGATTTTCAAAACAGCCCAGCGCCTGGCCGCAATGAGAAAGATGTCGATTGTCGGGCTGCTGAAGAAAAAGAAGAATATCGAAGGAAACATCTGGCGTATCAAGAGCGAAATCCGGAAAGGAGACAAGCCCCACCTGCTTGAAGAGAGGGAGGCAAGGCAGAAAACGAAGGAACTGGAACTGTCGGAAGTGAACAAAATGATCGAAGAGTATGAAAACAACTGATGTCGTTGATCCTGTAATAGCACGGATGTCGGAGAAAGACCTGGACACGATGCGCAAGCTCGGCGCCCTGAACTGGTCGGAGCACGATATCTGCTGCTATTTCAATTTTGACCCGGTATGGTTCCACGCGCAGTACAACAATCCGGATTCAATCATCGCGCGGGTCATCAACCAGGGCGGGCTTCAGGAACGTGCCAAGGTTGAACTGGCGATCTTCGCAGGAGCAAAAAAGGGCGACATCGATTCCGTCACCAAGTTCCAGCAGATTGTCCGGGACAAGTCTTTCAGTATGTCCAAGCTCGACCTGTTCGGCGGAACCGCCGACGTCGAAGCCTTTTCCCGCGTTCAGTCCTATATCGCCTCCGGTTCGCGCGGCGAACTGTCGGAGAACGAAAGCCTGTATATAGACCTGCTGACCATCGTATATTCTTTCGACTCCCGCTATGGAAAGCGGAAGACCATAAAGTTCCTCACATCGGCGCCGTTCGACTTCTCATACGAACGCGCGGCCAACGTATATGCCGAGGCCGTTGAACTCTTCTACTGCAACAGGAATATCTCCAGGGACGCACTCCGGGAGAAAGCCGCCGACCAGTACGACGCCTTGTATCACCTGGCGCTCGATGCGGCCAAGACAACGAGAGACTACGCCGTCGCTTCGGACATACTGACTCAGAAAGCCAAGGTGCTGAACCTTGACAAGCCGGATCCGGTGAAACTTCCTGAGGCGCAGTATCAGAAGCAGTACCGTCTCCTGTCTATAAGTCCGGAAACGATTGGGCTCCCGGCAGCGAACCGCGACGAACTGGCCGGTCAGATAGACGCCCTGGAAGATGTGCCGGCCGTCGAGAAGGAGAGACTGAGGATGGAGGCGTCGATTGAAGATATGGATATTGTCAAGGTACTCGAAAATGTCTCACAGGAAGAAAGTTAATCCGGCGCGGACGGAATCCGCCTCCGTGCAGTACCAGAACAAGTACGCGCAGCTGGTGGCGCTTGTAGGCGCCCGCAAGACCTACTGCGAATTCGGCCGAGGATCCGCAAAGACAACAGACATCCAGGTAGAGCGGCTGCTTGATCTGATTTATGATATGCCCGGAGCTCCCTGCGTATGGGTTGCCGACACATTCAGCAACCTGACGGCAAACGTGCTTCCCTCCGTCCTGGAGGGGCTCGAACGCAAAGGGTTCAAGGAAGGAGAGCACTATGTCATCGAGAAGGAACCGCCGGAGTTCTCGGAGATTGAGAAGGCCGGTCTTCCGGAATGGCTGAGGCCGCATTTCTGGAAACCGTTCAACCGGCTTGTATCCTACAAGCGAACGATCATATTCTTCACCGGTCTTAATATCCGTTTCGGAAGTCTCGACCGTCCCTCCACCCTGGCGGGTGCATCCTACGTCTTCGTGTTCGGGGACGAGGCGAAATACTTCAAGGAGGATAAAATCGCCAATCTGCTGAAAGCAGTCCGCGGATACAACGCCCAGTATTCCGACAGCGCCTTCTACCGTGGCGTACTGTTCACATCGGACGTTGCAGATCCGTCACACGTCGGGGAATATGCCTGGATGCAGAAGCAGGCAAAGAATATGGACGTCGCCTCGATCCTGCTTGTCATCAAGACCGGGCTTGTCGCCAACGAGGCGCTGCACGAATACGTGGCCGCAAAAGACAAATGGCTGCGGACAAAGTCTATTACGGACCTTACAGACTGTCGGGCGAAACTAAAGACCGCCAATCTGTGGCGTGCCAGGTGGACCGCACTCCGGAAAAGGCCCGGCGCATCCACCTTCTACATACGTGCGTCCTCGTATGTCAACGTTGACATCCTTACAGCCGAATGGTTCTCCGATGCAATCGACGGACAGCTTCCTGACCTGCACACAGCAATACTCTCGATGAAGCCGTCTCTCAAATCCGGGGACAGGTTCTATGCGGCGCTCGCCCCGGCGCACTTCTACTGGGACGGGATCGACGAGGATGAGTACGACAAGATGTCGATGAAAGGAGCCGAGGACTGCCGGGTGTTGAAGTACCTCGACCGCAACCGTCCGCTGCGCCTGGGCGTCGATTTCGGGAATATGTGCTCTATGTGCGTGTCGCAGCTGCAGCCGGGCACGGGCCGAGAGATATTACGGGTGCTCAAATTCATCTATACCCTTGCTCCGGAACATATCTCCGAACTCGGCCGCAAGTTCCGGGAATACTTCCGCTATATGAACAACCGCGTCGTGTATCTCTACTATGACAGGAGCGGCAACGCCTACAAGAAAATCAAGAAGGATAACATTTCAGATCTGAAAGCGGCAATCGAAAAGGACGACAACGGCCAGCCTACCGGATGGAGCGTTCACCTTATGTCCATCGGCCAGGGGAACATCGGACAGGCGGAGGAGTATGACTTTATGATGAAGTTCCTCGGCGGAGCCGACTCCAGAATGCCGGTGCTGCTCATCGATGCGTTCGCCTGCAAGCCACTCAAACTCTCGCTGGAAAACGCCCGGACTAAGGTCAAGGAGGGAATCACGTATAAGGACAAATCGTCCGAAAGGCTGCCCATATCGAGACTGCCTTTCGAGTCCACGAACCCCTCAGACTCATTCAAGTACCTGGTGATGACAAGAGAGTGGCGCGACCTTATGAAACGCCGTTCTACGGCACTCCCGCTGAACCTTGACATCACTCATTGAGTCGGCTCCTCCGCCATATATCACCTTTTGAGCCGTTTGCAATTGCAAGCGAAGAAGAGGGCGGGCCGGCCTCTTCTGTGACGCAAAAAAGAAAAATTTCCCCGCAGTAATGCTCATCCCTTTACACAGCAGGAACTTGCCTGAAAAATATTCCCGACAACTCCCGAAATATCGTCCGTTCCGGAAACGGAATCGGCTATTCATGGCCGGTATCACGTCCTCCTTGAGCACGCCCCTGTCCTTTACCCGCGGGAAAGCTTGAATTACATTTGCATGGGATGGATTTATATGCGGCAATAAAGGAGATGCGACGGCTTACCGAGGAAGGCAGGCCGTTCGGGTTCACCTTTATGTCGTACAATTCCACATCGGGAACGAGCGACGGTATAGTGACCGTGCATCACGCCAGGCTGCTGAAAAGAGAATGCGAGGCGCACCACAAAGACGCTGAATTCGTTGAAGCGTACCTGAACCTTGACACGATGGAACCGCGGCGCTTCTATCAGCCGCTCCTGATGACCTTCAACGGCGAAAAAGTTGATTTGCAATGAGCGATATACGAAAAATCTCAGACCATTCCTTTGCGGCGCACTGCGACGACGGCAAGGTATTCATCCTGTCAAACGGGATGGAAGGAGGAATTGACACCTCCTTTCTCGGGCTGTCGGGAAATGACTACGAAGCCTATCCGCAGACTATCGGAGAGCATAAGATCGTGCCTTTCGGTCCGGACAACCTGCTTCCGTCCCATCTCCGGGACATAGTCGATACCAACAACCTTGTCCCCGGAATCCTGGAGCGGCAGGCGGGCCTCCTGTTCGGGCAGGGCGTCTATCTCAACCAGTTGGCTTTCAGGGACGGCGAAATCATCAACGTCTGGATGGAGGACAGGGATATCCAGGAATGGCTCGACAGCTGGGACTATGTCGGCTATATCAAAGGCTGCATCACCGACTACCTGCATCTCAAAGGCTTCTTTGACGCGAAATATCTGACGAAAGGGCACCGTGTCGGGATGTCTCCCAAAATCGCATATCTTGAGCATATCCCGGCGAAGAACGCCCGGCTTGAATGGACTGCAACACGAAAGTTGCGGGATGTAAAACATATTTTAGTAGGCGATTTCGAGAACTGGTGCCAGACCACGGGAGTACGGGTATTCCCGGTATATGACAGGCGTGATCCCGGAAAATATGCCGCCTCCGCATCGTACAACAACACATACTCATTCTCCCGGGACTTCTACTCGGTGCCTCAGTTCTGGGGTGCGTTGCGCTGGATCATCCGCGGCTCTGAAATTCCGCAGATCTTCAAGTACGTCACCGACAACGGTATCAATCTCGCATATCATATCCATTCACCCTCCGGATATTGGAACTACAGGCGCGACATCCTGCGTCGTGCGTATCCGGACTGGACGGAAACCAAGGTTGAAGAGAAAATCAGCGAGATCACCGACAAGATGTTGAAACAGATACAGAACGTCCTGACAGGTAAGGAGAATGTCGGCAAATTCTTCCATTCCATCGATATTGAAGACGATATGGGACACGTTTCCGAATGGAAAATCGAGGCCGTTGACCAGAAGATCAAGGATTTCGTCGAATCGCAACTGAAGATCTCCGAGGCGTCTGTGTCCGCCATAACGTCCGGAATGGGACTTCACCCGTCTCTGTCCAACATTATGGTGAACGGGAAGCTCGCTTCCGGGTCGGAACTGCTGTACGCATTCAAACTGTACCTTCAGTCGGATGTCGAGATAGCGTCCCGCACCATCCTTGAACCGATAAACCAGGCTATCGCCTTCAATTTCCCCGGCAAGAACCTCCGGCTCGGTTTTTACCACAAATCCATAAAGGCAGAGGAGGCACTGTCGTCTTCCGCCAGAATAAAAAACCAGTAGTATGCTTTTCAACAAAGACAACAACGGTTCACAGGAACTCTACGAACTCACAGGCTCGTTCTATGCCTCGACTTCCTTCCGGTCCATAGCCTCGGAGGTGGAGCATGTCACCAAGGAGGTGGAAAGGCTCGTCGGTCCGGAAATTATCAAAAAAGCGGAAGAGGAGTATATGTCGGGCAATATGGAAGACACGGCTTTTCTGAATGCCGTCCGGATGCCGATTGCGGTTTTAGCGGTCGCGAACTTCACCAGGCAGAATATTGTCAGCCACGAGGATACCGGGAGCAAGATCAAGGTGGACGACAACGAGAAGGTCCCTTTCGAGTGGATGATAGATCGTGACAACAGGGAACAGAGGGAGCGCTACTACCGTTCGCTCGACGCTCTGTACGCGTTCCTGATCGCCGGGGACTACGAATGGAAGGGCAAGGCTGCCGCAGGAAAGTGCATAGTTCCGGGGCTGGCAGAATTTGAATCGGTCTATCCTCTGAATGGAAGTTACTACGCATTCTATATGTTCCAGCCCCTGCTGATGGATATTCAGCGCCGCAAGTTGCAGACCTTTATCAGTGAAAAAGACATTGAAGCGGCTATTGCAGAACCCGGTTCGGCGCTTGCGGCCGCTATGCGGGAGTTCGTAGTGCTGGGTGCGCTGATAAAGGGAGTAAAGAGGTGGTCCGTGGCGATGTTCCCGTTGGAAGTGGCACGCAGCTTCTCACCGAGCTACCAGGGCAACAACGAAACATCCGCCGCGACCATCAAGGAGATAGAGTGGTTCATAGGCAAGATGGAGGAGCAGATGGCCGAAGCCGAGAAAGAAGTTCTAAAACTCGCTCCCGGCGCGACCAACCCGTACGAGGGCTTTCCGCTGCTTCCGAAGAATGACCCGCGCAACAAATACTTCACGGTATGACGGAACTCGAGTTTTATGAAAACGGGAAAAAGGCATCGTTTCCGTCTTCCTGGTCAGAAATGAGTCCGGAGCAGGTAGCCTTTGTTTTCAAGACCTACGATGACTGCGTACGCCGCGGGCGTTCGCCCTTAGAATTCAATATCCGGGTCCTCTACTATTTTCTGCATATCCGGCACAGCTGGCGGGACACCGTCAAAGCATATCTCTTTCCGGAGAAATATGAGAGGATTTCCGAGAATATCTACCGCCTTTGCGATGAATACCTTGCCTTTCTGTTCACCAAACCGGAAGATGGCGGCGCGGCCGTGCTCTCGTTCGACTCCGTTGCAAACCCTTTGCCGAAAGTGAAAGTCCGCGGCGGCAGGTGGCTTGTAGGTCCGTCGGATCTGCTGCAGGATGTTACGTTTTCTGAGTTCAGGCACGCAGCTTCCGCCATCGACGACTTTTTCCAGATGCAGGAAGTCTCCTCCCTGGACGAGTGCATAGCCATACTGTACCGGCCGTCGTCACGTACCCCGAACCGGGCGGGCAGATACGTGCGTCCGCTGAAGAACCGCACTATGGATAGAGATATACGGCTGGTGTCGGGACTTCCCGCGTGGCAGAAGAACCTTATAATGATGTGGTTTTCCAACTGCCTGAAATATCTGCAGGAAGGGGTGATTTCCATTGACGGGGAAGCCATCGATATGTCGCGGATGTTCGCCGGGGACAAGGATAGCGGGTCCGATACGTCTTTCACCTGGAATGACCTGCTGGTTCAGATTGCCCGCGATCAGTCGGTGGGCAACATCGAGCGCGTCGACGAAGAGCCGCTTTTTTCCATTTTCAGTATAATGTGGTCCAACCACAAAGAGAACAAACGCAATGAAAAGATTATACAGTCTGCAAAGGGCAAATGAATATGTCGCCGGTTTCCGCGTGCCCGGGCTGGAGATCGTCCCGGTAGTCGTCACTGCCCAGGGGGACGCCACAAGCCGACTCGCAAAGCTGACGGGAGACCAGGTGCTCATCGCCCGCCCGGAGATTCACCAGAAAGGCGACGCGGACGACTTCAGCAGCGAGGTCTCGCTTGCTTTCTTCGTGCTGGCAAAGGACCTCGGCCCGGCATATACGCCCGCGCTGGAGGACGAGGCTTTCAAGCGTCTGGCCGAAATCGCCTCCCTGATTCTGGAGCAGTTCTCGGAGGATACCACCCGCTGCTCTCTTCTTGCGGGGCTTTCCACAAGTTCTATCGATGTGACTCCGGAAAGCTCTCTTTTCGGAGGATGGTTCGGCTACAGCATTGACATCACGATGAAATAACTATGGGCGCAAGGGAGCGGTTCATACTCAGCACGCTGGAGACGGAAGGACGGAAGTTCGAAAGGTCCCAGGGCGCCGCCATACAGGAGGCGGTGAAGATCCGGAGCGGGAACATCCTTTCGGCACGCAGCATCGCGGTCAGCAGCGGCGACGGAATGGACGGACGTCTGACTTTCACGCACACTATCTATGAAAGGTTCCTCGATATGAAGCGGCGCGGAACGGTCCGTCGGCGTAAACGTCGCAGAATACACAACCGCTTCGTTTTCGGTGCCTACTCCAGCATCGCCAAGCGCCTGATGTACGGCTTCACGGAAGAAGTCGCCGCGTCTTTCCGCGATGCGGCGGAGGGATTGCAGTGAATTTGCATAAATGTAAGATACTGTGTACATTTGACCAATATGTGGCTCATAGGGGTAATATTCTTATGTTTTGCTATAGCAATAGGGGCTTTTTTGGCTTTTGTTGCTGTAGGGGCGGCTGTCACAGACGTTATGGAAAATTGGGGAATATATTTATCTCTATTCCTGATTATATTAGTTTCCACCATTTTAGCTGCGATCATCAATAATTCAATTGATAGAAAAAATGAGCGTAACAAGCTAAAAGAGCCGGATTTGAATCCGGATATAGGAGGCCCATACGCTAAGTATGTCCAAAAAATAGAAAAAGAGAGAAGAAAGGAAGAAAAGGGAAAAGAAAGAAAAAAGTCAGAAACAAGATTTGCCATAATTTTGGGGTGTATTACGGTCCCTGCGATGCTTGTCTGGGGATTTCTCTGCATTTGCGTATTATGATCATAAAATTTCATGTCCTTTAATAGCCACTTTAGGGTGGCTATTTTTGTGCCATATACTTTTGTACTATGGCAAAGACTATCAAGGAAGAGGACGCCTTCTTCCTCGAAGGGAACAAATTGCAGTAGATTTGCGTAAATGTCGAGAAATGCCTATATTAGGAGTATGATAGAATTGATAGGAGTATTAATTTTAGTTGTACTGGTGGTAATCGCTACGTTGTGCGCTATTGTTATTGGTGGTGCACTTATCGGCAGTATTTTTGAAGATGGTATATGGGGAATATTAGGACCGTTTTTAGCGATCGGCGTTCCAGCTATTATTGCCGCAGTAATCAATCTGATAATAAATAAGAAAGGAGAGCATAGCGAAATAAAGAATTTAAGTCAAGATTCAGAATTGGATTCAATTCAAGATCCCATACAAAAAGCGATTTTCTCTGAGCCCGAATGGAGAATACCGAATAAAAGCAAGGAGGAGGAAGAAAAAGAAAGGAGAAAATCGGAAACAAGATTTGCCATAATCTGGGCAAGTATTGCTTTACCTGCGATGATTATATGGATTATGATTAGTGTATAATAAGGATTCCGCTGTCCTTTAATAGCCGCTCAACAGCGGCTATTTTTGTGCCATATACTTTCGTACTATGGCAAAGACTATCAAGGAAGAAGACCTCAGGCTTAATATTCTTATCAACGGCGGTGATGAGGCAAGAAAACAGATCTTGGATTTAGAGGCCTCTATCGCCGATGTATCTGATAAATTAGCCCAGAAAAAGAAATATCTTGCCAAATTGGATAAGTGGGGGTTTCAGGAATCCGTTGAATACAAGAACGTCACTGCCGAGATTAAGGCTATGGAGGAAGCTTTGTCTTCGGCCCAATCAAGACTTGAATCTGGTAAACGGCAACTAAGCATCAATTCGATGACACTCGCCGAGTTAAGGAAGCACGCCAAACTAACAAGAATCGCACTATCAAATTCGGTTCCTGGTACTAAAGACTGGGAAATTCTCCGCACAGAACTGGTGAATACGAAGAACCGGATGAAAGAACTGGATAATCAGTCCAAAGCGACAAGGAATACTTTGTGTGAGACATTTTCTAAAGCGAGCAAATATATCCAAACTGTTGTCGGTGGAGTTTATTCAGTTGTTAAAGCGAGCCAGACTTTAAGAAAGACCACCGATGCTTACGCAGAATATGACGAGGCTCTGACCGACGCGATGAAGACCACTAATCTCAGCAAAAGAGAGGTTTCAGATCTTAGCGAACAGCTGAAGAAAATCGACACCAAAACGTCCCAGAATGAACTTCTCTCGCTCCTCCGTGCAGGCGGCAAGCTCGGTATCGAGGGCGCGGATAATCTGATGGGATTCGTACGCGCGGCCGACAAAATAAATGTGGCGCTGAGCGAAGACCTCGGCGGAAATGCGGAAGCCGCCATCACCTCAATAGGCAAGATGACGGACATTTTCGGGCTGCAAGAAAAGTATGGCACCGAAAAAGCAATGCTGAAGGTCGGCTCCGCTATCAACGTGCTCGGAATGGCCTCGACTGCCAACGAAGGGTATATCGTTGATTTCTCCAAACGTCTTGCCGGTATTGCTCCGAATGCAGGAATCAGCATTGCCCATGTTCTCGGTCTGTCTGCCACTCTTGACAAGTTCGGCCAACAGTCGGAGACCTCGGCAACAGCAGTAGGACAGACTATTATAGCTATGTTCAAGAGGACTGAGACATTTGCTGAAATAGCCAAAATGTCTGTCGAGGATTTCCGGGACCTTCTGAACAAAGACGTGAACGAAGCCCTGCTCCGTGTGCTCGAAGGAATGAATGACGGCAATGGTTTGTCCTCAGTTGTTTCTGCAATGGAAGAAATGCACCTTAATGGGCAGAGGGCATCGACCGTCCTCGGCACTATGTCAAAGAATGTCGCTGAACTCCGGTTCCAGCAGCAGCTTGCGAATGAGGCTTTCAATGAGGGAATATCATTAGACGAGGAGTTCAATGTGAAAAACACCTCGATAACGGCGCAAATCGAGAAGCGGAAAAAGGCTATTCAGGAGACAACAGTTACAATCGGCCAAACATTAATGCCGCTTGCCAAAGGCGGAATGACCGTCGCGAATGTGGGGTTAAAAGTATTATCCAGTACTATTTCCACTTTAATGAAATACAAAGCATCGGTAATATCACTTTCAATCGTACTTGCGGCGTATATCGCTTATCAAAAACTATCTTTTGTATGGTCCAAAAATAACCGCAAAGCAATTGAAGCGGAGGTCATTGCTCTGAATGAGGCTAAAGCCTCTACAATGGCATTAGTCGCGGTGAAAAACCTTCTGGTCGGGAACTTCAAAGCAGCTGCAGCTGCCGCAAAAATGTTCGGAAAGGCGCTATTGGCGAATCCTGCAGGATTGGTAGTGGCTGGATTCGCGGCACTTGGTGTTGCCATATCCGCTATTTGGTCCAAATCCCGAGAAACAACAAAGGCCCTCCGGGAACTGAACAAACAAACCAAAGATACCACAACAGGATATGTCGAGGCAAAGACAAAAATCGACAAAGAACGGGAGTCGCTGGAGAAGTTGCGTGATGCGGTGCTGAAATCCGTTGCCGGGAGTAATGCAAGAGCCGAGGCCATCCGCGCAATCAATGACAGGTATGGAGATTATCTGCCGCGACTTCTGACGGAAAGAGATTCCAACGAACAGATAAAAACCGCCCTTGAAGGTGTCAATACCGAACTTGAAAGAAAGATTCTTCTACAGACAAAAGAGAACGAACTGCAGGATGTTCTGAAACACAAAACCGATACCGTCAAGGCTGCCCTTGAGTCATACGGAAAACTGTTCGAGAAAATCAACGGTCGGAATATGAATGCCGATGAAATCTCCGCAATGACAGATCTTTTGAGCAGGACGTATGACAATGCACAGAAAGACGGTTCTGATTTGAACTACAGAGGCTACAACAAGACCGCTTTCAAAAGTTCCGGACGCGCATTCTGGAAGGAGCGCGAATCACTCGGTCTCAAGCCTGAAACCGAGCACCAGAAACGCCTGCTGTGGAATATAAATGAGGAGTTCCAGGAAGCGATTCGGAATGGGAAAGAGTTGCAGGCGGTAGTTGATGGTCTCTTCAAGGCCGATCTTTCCGGCAACGGCGGTTCCCTGAACCCTGACGGCACTACAAATGGAACGACAACCACGACCACCACTACCACCAACGGCAGCCCCGAACCGGATGGTGACAAATGGTCCCTCTCGAAAGACGAGGCATATCTGAACAAAGTCCTCGATCTGAAAAACCGCTATGCCGCCGGGGAAATCGCTTCGAAAGAAGACTTTGATCGCCAGTTTCTGGAACTGGAGATCGCAACGCTTTCAGCCCGTATTGCCGCCAACAAGGAATCCGGAGAAGATCTGCTGAAGTTGCAGGAGCAGCTCGCGGACAAGCGGATTTCTCTTGAAGAGAGGAACAGGAGTGCCGCAGAACAGCAGTCGAAAGATACGCAGGCCCTTCTCGACGAAGTAAACAAAGACCGGGTTGCCGCTGAAGAAAGGCGATATCAGGAAGAAAAATCGAAATTCCAGGGCAATGCCGCGGCATTGGAAGCCGTCGAGAAGAAGCACCAGACCAACCTGCTGAAAATCCGCCTTGACGGAATCAGCGAGCGGGAGGCTGCCGCCAAAAGGGAACGGGATCTTGCCATCGCCACTGCGAAGAACCGGCATACCGAGGAGTTGGCAGCATTCCAGGGAACTAAGGAGGAACTGAAAGCCCTGAAGGAGAGACAGGCTCAGGAACTTGCGCAGATCGATATGCAGTATATCGAGAAGATGCGGGCGATTCTCAGCGAGATTATGTCCATCGACGGAGATCTGACCACCGACGGCAAAATCAGCATAGACTTTGCCGGTCTGTCCTCAGCCGAACTTGATGCCATCAAGCAGAAGCTGCAGGAACTCATCTCGCTTCGAAACCAGGCTACCGGAAAGACCGATGCGGCCGATTCGTCAGGGAATGATAGCTCAAGCGCTGGGAATGAGTTGCACAGCATCTTCGAGGGAACGGGAGGTGGAAGCCTGTTCGGAGTATCGCAGGAGCAGTGGACTTCATTCTTCAAGAATTTAGAAGACGGCAAACTTGGTGCAGAGGGGCTTGCAACCGCAGTCGGCGCCGTCGGTGGAGCCGCACAGGAGGCGATGAACCTTGCGTCGATGTGGCTTGAAAAGCAGTCCGCCGAGGAGAACAACCAGCTGAAGGCGTACCAGAAATCCAACGACAAGAAAAAGAAAGCCCTGCAGGACAGGCTTGATTCCGGTCTCATCACTGAGGGCCAGTATAATGCCGAGGTAGAGCGGATGGATGCCGAATACGACGCCTATCAGGAGGAACTGCAGCTGAAACAGGCCAAGCGTCAGAAACAGATGCAGCTCGTGCAGGCGATCATCAACACCGCCACCGGCGTAACAACCACGCTTGCGCAATGGGGCATCCCCGCAGGTCTCGTTCCTGCAGCACTTATGGCCGCTATGGGTGCCGCAGAGATTGCCACAATTTCGTCGACTCCAATATCAGCCGGGGCACAGGCAGGCGGCTTCAGCGATGTCGTCCGCGCTCAAGACGGCAAGAAGTTCAAGGCCCGTCTTTCTCCGGACAAACGCGGGTTCATAACCTCGACCTCCCTGCTTGTGAGCGAGAACGGCGGGGAATATGTCATCCCGGCAGAAGGCCTGGAGAACCCGACACTGCTGCCGTTCATCAACACTATGGAGACGGCACGAAAGAATGGCCGTCTGAAGAACTTGAATTTTGAGTCGATCTATCCGGCTGTAGTCGGACGGGCCTCCGGAGGATTCGCTGGAGGCAGTCCGGCATCGAACTCCGAGATAACGCAGGTGATCCAGTCTGACCCGGAGCTGAAAACCGCCATTACGACACTTATTGATGTCCTGAGCCATCCGATTACCGCCCAGGTATCAATGCTGGGCAAGAACGGCATCGTCGAGAAGCAGGAGGAATATGAACGATACAGAAGGAGAGGAAAACTATGATCAGAATCGTCACAAAGAACGGAGTGTCCCTGGACCTTTCTCCGGACACGGAATTTGAAATCAGCATCGAGAACCCGATGCTGGAAGACAGCCATATACCGGTGCCGTTCAGTACAGCCATATCTTTCCAGCCTTCGCCGACGAACAATGAAGCCTTTGACTACATTGATGCCATGATGCTTGAACCGGTGGTTAAAAGTCTGGAAGCGACAATCTATTCGGGAGGAATGCCCCTTATCAGCGGCGCTCTTATCTATGACGGGGTGGATGACGGAAAACTGAACTACACTTTCAGCAGTAAAAGTGTGGAGGAGCAACTGGATATTTATATCCATGAAGTAAAAGGACTGACGAATGCAACCGGCTCTGTAAAAGGTACAGGCAAGGCTTTTGATCTTATCGAGCAATCACGGGAAGGAGGCAGAGCCCTGGATTTCGGGACACCGATGATTGTCTGCAAACAGCGCGTTCTGAAAAACGAGGTACCTATGGAGATGAATGCTCCATACGAGCAGGAGATAGAGCCGAAGGTTAAATACAGGAACTGGGTAGGTGCGAAAAACAGCCCCGTCGCTCCCGCAGTGCGGATAAAGAGCATCCTCGCTCCGTGTCTTTCAATAGTCAGGGTTGACGATACCATAGAAAGATTGTTTGACTCCCTGGCCGTGATAGCGTTTTACGCTCCCGAGGGAACGTGGGGCGGATTCCGGAAAGAAACCGCTGCCATAGTCCGTTTGGACATTGCCGATATGCTCCCGGAATGCAAGGCGAACGAACTCCTTGTCAATACTCTGAAAGTTCTTTGCGCATCATTGTACAGGGATGGAGATTCCGGGTATGTTATGCTTTCCAATTCCGGCATTCTGCAGTCAAGGGAGTTCCTGAACTGGGACGACAAGATTTCAGACATATACTCCCTGTCAGACCAGGATGCAAAGCAGTATATTTTCGGATACCAGGACTACGATAACGGCAATAGCTTCAATCCTGACAAGGAAATAGAGATTGAAGGCTATATCGGGATGAAGGATCTCATTTCCCACCGGTATATCGACGACAATGACTACGTCTATCTCAGAGATGATATGACGAAAGACGTATTCTCCCAGGACCCCAAAAGGCAGCTTGCCGATATAATAGATCAATATACAGGAGAGACGGAATCAACAGCCGCCGACAGTTCGTTCGATGCGAAGACGGATTTCAGGCTCGTCAAGTGCGTCCCGGTATGGGCAAGGTGGATGCCAGCAAACGGCGGCTTTGGCAGCGAATACAGGATATGTCCTCGAGTGGAGTTTCCGGCTATGGACAATACACGCCCTAAAAACATATACATTGGCACATTGGTACACAACCAGCTGACAGACAAAGGCCAGATTCCATACGGGACGAAGCTTTACCATGATGAAGAGGAAGATATCTTCAATGAAGAAGATTATCCGGAAAGCGATCCGAACTGGAATACAGGACTTTCGATTATCCCGGGAGACCTCCTGAATGGGATCCACAAGGATTTCGCGGAATGGATAGGACAGGAGCATATGGTCGTATCCGCTGACTTGAATCTGTCCGATGAAGACATCGCGAACTTCAGGATCTGGAAGAAGGTTCTGATAAGGCACCGCCCTTTTATCGTAAAGAAACTGACTTTGACCCTTTCAGCAGCCTCCGACCATATTGCCTGTCGCGGTGAATTCATCTCCCAATAGTGTCCTTTTATGAGCGGAGCGCGTTGCCTACTTTCGCAGAAAAAGTACATCGATGCGCTTTATTGACCCATACGAAGACAGACCGTTCCTCTTTGCGGGAAACCTCACATATATCGATTTAGCTGGAGTACCGGAGAACGGGGTTGTTGATGGTTCAGTCACCATCGGCAACAGTAGCGAAAGAATAGAACGGCGGATGACCCTATATCCGGACAACGGCAAAATCCGCTTCAACCTGAAAGAGTGGAGTCGCAACTTCGAATCTATTCAGGACAATGGGTCAATGTATATCGAGCTCGATTTTCACGAACAGAATGACCTTTCTCATGAAGATAACTGGCGCCGCCAAGTCGTTGCCGGGAGTTGCAATGACAAAGACTATGATTCATTGGTGTACGGAGGCCGCTTCTGGACGAAAGCTCCGCAGACGAAAAAGACACTGGCGGACGGAATTGAGCAGCTGACACTGTGCAATCTTTCGGAAGGCGCTGTCGCCGCAATGGTCTATTCCCGGACAAGCCCTCCCGTGAAAATAGTTCTTGATGAAGTTTCCAATGTCCCGAATGTATCCAAACAGGTCATAGACTGTTCCTTCTCTAAAATATCAGAATTAGTACAGTCGGAGGACATCGCCGCCTACGACATCTTCATCGAGGGGTACGAAAGTGAGGCGCAACGGTTCGTCGTCGGGCGGAGCAGGTCAATTACCGAGTTCAGATTCCGGAACTCATTAGGAGTATATGACTATATCTATGCTTCCGGAGCCGCAAAAGAAAACTTAGAATACGAATGCGTCTCTTTCGTAAATACCGGGAAAGAGACTGAGCTGGCCAACGACAGCCGGAAACAGTTTGAAACCTTTACCGGGTATCTCCGGACAAGGGCCGAGGCAGCATTCTGGCAGGATTTCTTCCTCTCGGCGGACCGCTGCATCCTTGATGAATCGAAGAACTGGCGGGAGATCATCATCGATGAAGTGAGCGGGGACTATACGCGCCTGGAACTCGGAGAAATGTCGTTCAAGTGGCATTACGCCGAAGATCTGCCGTCAAGACTGCCCGCAAGAAAAGAGCTGGAACCATTTATCCAAATATGAATATGCAATACCAGTATTACAAAGGGGATCTCAAACGGACGGAAACTTTCCTCCGTCGTACCGAAGATGGGAAGACGACCCCGTCCCCGGTGCCGAATCACGTCAAGATTCAATATTATACCAAATGTAATTGTGTAACGTTCACGGTCGAAAGGAATGGTGACAGATGTATCAATTGTTCTATTTCAGAAGACGGGATGTCTCTCATTGCGAATATTGCATTGAGTAAGGGCCCCATTGGGCAGGGCGAAATGTTTGCTCTCATTACAGAATATGTCCCCGACAAGGATTTCCCCGGAGGTGAACGAGCCAACTCATCCCCATTCCCCACCGGAATCACACTCTGGTGCGGCTCATCCAGCGACGGACTGGAATCAACCGGGACAACCGTCATTCTTACAAATGTCGAATTTGAAAGAATGAAGCGTGACCTTGGCTACAACGCCACCTCCTCCACCATTGCGCTCCAGCATGGAGTGACTGGTAAGTATGTGAAGTGCTCCACCCGTTCTGCTGCTTCCAATGCTCAGTTTGCAATCTCCAAACCTATCGATGTGGAGGCTTGTAGTGAGCTCCTTATCAAGACGGGCTACAATCCGTCAGACTCGGATCATAATGGGCTTGACATTTCCGTTATAGCCATCTACGAGGAAATGGAACGCCAGCACACGGTGCAGAAGCAAGACGGCAATGGAAATCCCCTCTACTATATCACGGAGGCTGATGATGAAGGCAATATCCACGTGACAGAAGAAGAGACTACGGTAGACACAGGCTACCCGGTGTATGTCGTAGAGACCTACACGGAGTACCGATACCTGCCGAACAATGAAGACCGCTTTGTTGCGATTCCAGACTCTGGGTATTACGTTGCGAATATCCCTCAGTCCTGCAAGGTGGTTATCTCGTATAAGCCGGGAGTGACAGATATGAATGTCATTGTAGTCAAGCACGGACTGCCAGCCAATCTTGCCTCCCAACTTTTCGGTATCTACGAGCACAGGACAATGGTAGAGGCTGTAATGAGCCTTGCCAAGAGACTGGAGGCCCTTGAAGACAGCCGCGGGCTTCTCGGCAACGCCACTGCCGGCACGCTCGATGTCTTGCAGCTTACCAAATGCAGGGCTCCTTTGACCTTGTACGGCCACGGAGTTCCGTCTGCGGACACGCCTCCTGAGAACTGGCCGAGCGGCTTGCCGTGGGACGGTATTCCCGCGTTCATAGGTCAGCAGTACATAGACCTTGACGCAAGTTCATCAGGTCTCTATTACGCAAAGGGCCACGATGCTGTGGCAGACTGGAAACAGGCATAAAAATCGAGTGATTATGATTAAGTATTACAATACAGAGAAGGAGTATCTTGCAGACGCCAAGAGTGCGTTTGAAAGCCAGGTCTCCCTTATCGGAGCGGATAATGCTGTCAAGTTTGACGGACGCAATGTGGTCGTGGACATCCGTTCCGCCAAGACTGGTTCAATAGTAGTTCTGGACGGGCTGCACGCAATGAGGTTCATCGCTGTTGACACATTCAGTTCGGAATCCTTTATGAGCAACTACGAGATTGTAGGTGTTGTGAGTGTTGGTGTTGACCATCCGTCATTCAGAGGACAGGTCGTGATTATGAACAAGGAGTTTCCGAGTAAGAAGATGTCGGAAATCTTCACATATAGACTGACCGGCTACGTCCTTGATGGCACAGCAAGGACTGGCGTTCTGTCAGTTAGAGAAGCTTCGGACAACTGGGCCGTCAATCACGACTATACCGTTCCGTATGCAGCAACTACTGAATACTCCTTTGTCAATCAGCTGAATACCTACTTCAAGGCAAACGATCCGTTCAAGTCGCAGAAATGGCAGGCGTTCCTGAATGAGGACAATTCTATAGGTCTTGTGCTGAACTATAAGAATTATTCGGAAGCATACGCAACCGGAAAGAACGGTTTTTCTCTGTCAGCCAACCTCTTCCCTGAATGGATTGCCATATCGGCAATGCTCCGCATGAATGGACAGCGCTTAGGGGAGGGAATTATTGCGAACTGGAGCTGTGCCCTTACGCATTTCAGAAATGACACCGCCAATACTATTTACAACCCTAACGCTGATGTCACAAGTGTTAAATTATCGTATCCTATATGCTTGCCGGGTTACCTCGGAACGAGCCAGTACCAGAGCGACCATTGCGCATTCTTGAGAGGAGTGTATGGAGAAGGAGAGGAAGGGTGGCTCAGGTTTATGCGTTCGTTCTTACCAGTGAGACCTACCGAGTACGGAAGCAATGGTGACAAAGCCAAGTACGGAGACGCAAGGAAGAATACCTACTATCTGGCTGGACAGAAGTACACCGACATCGCAGGAGAGGAAAAGAAAGCCTGCCCTGCAGCCGACTTCGTTGCGAATGTGGGATATGACCACGAACTGCTTGCCAAGGGTCAGTGGGTTCTTCCTGATTCAGACCTGCTCTTCGATGTGGTAGGTGGTATTGAGTACGGCACTACCAACAACAGAGACGCGGATGTTATCAACAGAGCGCTCAAGGCGATTGGGGCTTTAGGGCTCTCCAACAAAAACATCATATGGAGTTGTTCCCGGAGCGGCAATGGCAGCGCTTGGAGTGCCAATGGCAATTATGGTTGTATGCTTATCTGTAGCATATACAACTCCTGCTTGGTTGTTCCTCTCGTACTTTTGGATGTGCCGCAGAGCGCACTTTTATAATCCTATCAAAAATTCTTCCTATGGAAACAAGAAACAAAATCAATTTGCTGGAAAGCAGGCAGCTTGAACTGCGTGCCATAATGAAAGCATCGGACGAGCATGCTCTGAAATGTGCAAAATTCGGACTGAATTTCAAGGAAACATACCCTGATGACTGGGGCGCTTACGAGAAAGCGAGGCGTGAGTACAACGAGAATGAGGAAAAACTCATGGCGCTCCAGGATCTCCTCTCGGAGGAGATGGCGCACATCGAAATATCGGACGAAATTATTGTCTTGGAGTAGGCGCTATGGACTGGACACAGATAATCACAAGCATTGTCGGAGTTGTCGGCTCGATAGGCGGCATCACCGGCATAGTCTCCCTGTACAACGCCAAGAGCAACAAGACGAGTATCGACATCAGCAATATGCACTCGATGCTTGAAGACGCAAAGGCGGAAAGGGAGGAGGCACAGGAAGAATACCGGAAATTCAAGGCGGAGGCGCAGAAATACATCGCCACGCTCCGCGGACACTATGCCCAGCTGAGCGGACAGTTCAACAGACTGGGCGCCAAGGTGGCCTGCCTTGAAAGAGCAATCAACCTCAGCTATCGCTGCAAGTTCCCCGAGAATATTGCCGATTGCCCGGTTCTTCAGGAATACGAGAAGACGCACTGCGACACTTGCGGCGCACAAAGTACGGAGGTTGAATGATGGGAACAATCAGCAAAAATTTCAGTTACCGCGAATTCGAGAGGAGCGAAACGGCGGTCAAGCACGACATCTGCAACGTCATCACAACGGTGGCGGTGCGTGACAGCATCAAGGCGCTCGTGGAGAACGTTCTGCAGCCCCTGCGTGACGCCTGGGGCGAACCTTTGACCGTGAACTCCGGCTACCGTTGCCCGGCTCTCAATGCCATAGTTCCTAACAGTTCCCCGACCTCCCAGCACGTCAAGGGCGAAGCCGCGGATATCGCGGCGGAGAACCCGCACAAACTTGCGCAACACTGCTATGACCTCGGACTGCCGTTCGACCAGATGATACTATACCCGAACTTCGTCCACATCAGCCACCACCGGAACGGCCCGCAGCGCGGTCGCATCCTCTACAACTGGAGGTATAGTGGTCCGAAAGTCATTGAAAAGTAATAACGGGAGGGCGGGTGACCGCCTTTTTTGCGTATGAAGAGAATCGCGGAAATAGCGGCAGCGTTGCTGTTCTTGGTCGGCGCATTTGTTGCCGGGTGGCACGTCCGCGGGAAAGTGCAGCAGGAGTGCCCCGTCATAGTTAGGACGGACACCCTTCACGTGCGGGAGACGCTGACGGTAACAACGCCGCAGTACATAGAGCGCCGGGCCGTTGATACGGTGCTTGTGGCAGTGCGTGATACGGTGGTGCGGCGGGACACCGCGTTCGTGGTCGTAGAGCGTGAACAAAGGCACTACAGGGCGGAGGATTACGAGGCCTGGGTGAGCGGATACCGTCCAAGCCTTGACAGCGTCCGCGTGTTCCCGGAAACGCGCTACATCACAACGGAACGGGTGGCGGAAAGACGGCGCGGGCAGTGGTGCGTCACGCTCGGAGTGCAGAGCGGCTACGGATTCACGCCAAAGGGATGGCAGCCATACGCGGGAGTGGGCGTTACGGCGGGATTTTCTTTCTGATTTTTCACTTTTTGTCGAAAAAGTTTGCGAAATCAAATATAATTCGTATCTTTGTAATGCGGTTGAACGATGACCGCAAAAGAGAATCCGAAGCGCTTGAAAGGCAGTAGGAAATAACCCCTAAGTTCTTTAAGGTATGTGCTTCAAAATTACTTTTAGGATTTGGAAAGTTCGCTTCTCGTTCGAGATTGCGATTTGACCAAAGGGGGCGAGAGCCCCCACTTAGGGGTTTTATAATTGCAAAGATACGGAAATTATGGAAGAAATCAAGAAACAGAGAGGAGGGGCGCGGCCCGGTGCGGGACGGAAGCGCAAAGGAGACGAGGTGCGCGTCACGTTCTCCTGCAAAGTCGCGCCGCGTGTGGCGGCCCTGATCAAAGAGCGGAGCGCAGAACTTGGTATGACTGTCAGCGACTACTTAGAAACGCTCATCAAATGAACGGACAGATGGCTACGGCCGACAATTTATAATCTCCATCGCTTTTGATTACACGGCTGTCCGTGGAGAGCAGCCACGGGGCGACACTGAAAGGTGCCTCCCTTTTTCGTCTGTCATTTGATAATATCCACCCCTTTCAGCAGCTCGTTCGCCTGACGCCCGCGCTTACCAACATATATAGCCGTCATAGCGATACTGCTGTGGTCCGCCTGCTGCTGCACGAAAGTCAGAGGAACTCCGGAATCCACCATATTCGTCATCCCGGTATCTTTCAAACTGTAGAACTGAAGGTTCATATTAAAATTGCATTTCGGCCTGACTACATCCGCCCAGTACCTGGCAATCTGCCGGCTGCATACCTGTAACTTGCCGGGGCGAAAACTGAAATCGTGATGCTCGGAGAACAGGTAGTTGTCGGGGACCGAAAGGTCAAGAACATCCATATACTGCATCATCGCATCCGGGATCGTGCGGTAAGAATCATTATCATTCTTTGCAATTTCACCCCTTATATGAATAAGCTGCCTGGGCAAATCAATGTCGGAGCATTTCAGCAGGGCAATTTCTTTCGGCCGCATAAAACAGCAGTAGCACATAAGGCACATCACCAGGTAAATCCGGTGTTCCTTATGCAGATATCCGAACAGACGGGCGACCTCCTCGTCTGTCATTATCCTGCGAATCTTTTTTGTAAGCTTCTTGGGCTTTGTCTTGATTTCGGCAAAAGGATTTGTCGAAATGTACCCCTTGTCTATCATCCAGTTGAAAAGGGCCCGGAGAAACTTCAAATAATTGTTGAATGTTCTCGCCGATATATCTTCATCTTCATCCACGTCATCCATAAAAGCCATTGCGTTCGCCTTGGTAAAAGAACAGGCATACATCTGCTTGTCATATCCGTGGGACTGCAGCCACTCTCGGAATATCTTGACGTATGAGTTATACACGCGCATAGTTTCGCCCTCCAACTCTTTCCCCTTTATAGTCAGAAAAGACTCCAGTGCATCATCCAATCGGCAGTATGATTTCGGAGCAATCTTCTCCATAATAGGATTCCAGCCAAGGGCGAGCTGCTCATTGATTCTTACGATAAGAATCTTTGCAACGGCCAGACGTTCCCTCGAAGATGCAATCCGGTTGATCTTCATCCGGAAGCGTTTCAGTTTCCCGGTTTCCGGGTTTCTGACATAGTAGGAGATATACCAAACCTTGCCTTTGGTAAGTTTTGGCGGCACATAATCTATGTACGCGGAAGATTTGAGGAAAAACATTTTTTTTCTTTGGGCAAGCTCGGCAAGAGCATTGTCCAAGGAAAAAGGTTGTTGAAATTCGTGTCCCGAATTTGTCCCGTTTTTATCTAAAAATCCTCGCAAATCATTTATATTAAATGAGTTACAAGGATTTCGCGGAAAGACAGGGATTCGAACCCTGGAACCGTTTTTGACGGTCACACGCTTTCCAGACGTGCCTCTTCAGCCACTCGAGCATCTTTCCAAACGGGAGTGCAAATATACGGCATTCTTTCGGAATATGCAACAATAATTTTACTGCAGTTCATCAATCGAGATTATGCCGTCCCGGTTAAGGGCGATACGGAGGTGCTTGTAATCGACAGCCTGGTCGTAGCGATACTCCAGCACCATTGTTATATAATAGTTCTTGGGGCAGAGTTCGGTTTTGAGACTGCCGTCCGCGTCCAGATAGTCCACGCTGACGAGAGGATTGTCCATCTTGTGCATAAAGCTGCCCATATTCAGTCTGATGATGTCATTGACTCCCACATAGTCATAACTTGCGCCCTCCATCATCTTCGAGCGGTCGATACTGACCTTCTTTCGGTAGAGAATGACTTTCTCCCTGAACCTGACATTCTCGCTCGGGATCAGGGCCCCAGTCTTGCGGATCTTGAGAACATCTTCCGGAACGTTGGAGCGATGAATGAAGTCCATAGCCTCCTTCAGGCGGCCTATCTTCTTGTCCTTCAGACGAATCTGAGCCTTGTTGTCGTAATAGTTGTCGTTGATCCTATGGGCAAGCCAATAACGCATAAGCTCTTTTATTCTGTCCTTCATCATATAGCTGATAATCAGCGCAATGAAGAGCGGCCAGGTAAACTGTCCGAAATATGACTGGAACGCCCATGCAATGACCGTGGCAAAAATCATCGCCATTCCGGCGGCGAGGCTGTAGTAAGCCTGCTCGACGAGGAAACCGTCCCGCTTCTTGGGCGCCCTCAGGTACAGCTGGCTCTCGACATACTTTTTCATCACCCCGTGTCTGTAGACATCGGTAGGCCCCGAGTAGCCGCGGTTGCGCCGTAACGCGTTAACTTCGCGGACAAGTTCCGTCAGAGCCCGTTTCTGCTCCTCCATTTCCCGGGACGCTCCGATGGATTTGAGCAGTTTGAGGCTGTGCTGGTTGCTCACCGTACAGAGGAAATCGCAGGACATATTGTAGGCTTCGACAGCATACGGAGGAACGATAGCCGACTCTATCAGCGGCAGCACGTCCGCGAATGTGCGGACAATCTCCCTGAGTTTTCCGGTGTATCCTAAAATAGCGCCACGCTGTTCCAGGGAATCTGCATTCAGGATGGCATTGCATTCATCGCGAAGAGAACTCTTCACTATCGCGGCAAACATCTTGCACTGGTAGATGAAGTCCTTGCAGAGTACCAGCGTAGGCCCGGCCGCCATCGACAGGGCGGACTTCTTCACATTATTATAAGGTACAGCCTCGGCTCCGACAATTTCGCCCAGAGCATATTCCGGGGTTATCAGCCGGACATTGGTCTTGACATCGCGATAAAAATCCTGCTTGCTGTAGGTTGCAGGAGTAATATCCAGACTGTCCGGGACAAAAATCCACATAGCAACAGAGAAATCGCCCTTTTCAGCCTTTCTGCGCGTCACAAAACCCACCTTGAACTCGATGGAGAACTTGTCATGTATTTTTGTCTTGATGTCGATCATCTCCAGTTTTTATATGGATTGTCCTTCAGTGCCGAATTGAAGTAACGTGGGTCGCCGGTGACTTCCTCGCCGAGCCATTCCGGCTTCTCAAAGGCTTCATCTTCGCTTTTGAGTTCAATCTCCGCGACCGTGAGACCTTCATTGTCCCCGTGGAACTCGTCAACTTCCCAGATGTGCTTCCCGTCACTGTTCCTGATGAGGTACCGGGTCTTGTCGATGACTCCAGGTTCTGCTAGTTCAAGCAGCACCTCCGCCTCCCCCGCCGGTATTTCTTTCTCCCACTCGAAACGGGACGCTCCGCTGTTCACGCCCTTGACGGTTATGAACCCCCTGTCCCCTTTCACCCGGACACGTACCGTCCGCTGCGGGTCCGAATTCAGATAGCCCTGGATTATCCGGACCTGTCCGAAAGCCTCGGACTTATAGTCTCCCTTGACTAAAAATTTTCTTTCAATTTCCTGCAGCATAAAGCTTTGCTTAATCGATAGACGGAACCTCGCCAGCTTTCCGCAAAAAACTAACTCGCACCAACTTAGCGTCGTCCGCTTCAGTTGTTCGGCGCCCTGACGCTTCGTCCGCCGGTTTCCTCCGATCAGAAGCCCGAGCCGGATTTCACCCAATAGCGGCCTTCAAGTTCCTTCCAGCGAGCTGCCGCCGCTTCATAAACTTTGCGGGTATAAGCGTTCAGGCTCTCCTCGGAGGGAACCGTTTCAAGTTCCGGCAGGCCCTTGAACGCCATCGCCTCCATTTTCATGACCTCCGCATTGAAGTCCTCTTTGTTCGACTGCCAGAGAAGCGTGGCTAATTTGTTCGCCCGCCTGAATGTCCACAGCGCACAGTCCGGCCAATAGTTGTCCTGCCCGCAGCGGGAATAGGCTTCCGGAAGTTGAGTATTGCCACAGAAAATCGGAATCCTGGGGCTCTGCGCAGGGTTGTCGACCGAATACCAGCATACTCCCCCGACTTCGTCCGGCAGCCAGGAGCGCAGCTGGATCACGTGCGAATAGGCGCACCAGGCGACTGAAACCGTCCTGCGGGATTCCACCGTCCCCGGAGCGATGGTATTCAGCGTCTTCTTCCAGTTGTTGGTAATCCAGGGATTTGCCACCGGGCTTGTCTTGTCGCCGATTCTGATATTCTTGCAGGCGTCCCAGTCCGAGCCTTCGTAAGTCGCACGGAGCAGCCCGAACACGTCCTGAACGCTGACTTTTTTGTCCGGTTTCACGGAAAGCGGCAGTTCGTCCATTCCGAACTTCAGCCCCAAAGAAGGCGCGAGAGTGCTCAGAATATAGAATTCCCGGTAGGAGTAGTTGCGGCCGTCGCCGTAGCTGCTGCGGAACGCCCGCCAGAAACTGAACTCCGATTTTCCGTCCCACAGACCGTGCTTGAGCGCGACTTTCTCCACATTGTCCGAGCAGAGGAAGTTCTCCGGATCACCGCGTTCGAGCCGCCCGATTCTCGGGATGTTCGCCGAGACTCCGACTTCGCCGTCGGGAATGCGTTTAGCGGCCCAGGCAGCACCTTTCTCCCCGGCACCGATCCCGACGATCTCGAAGTGCCAGACCTCGTTCTTGTCCGCAACGGTCAGACACTCGCCTCCGTCGCCATAGCCGTAACGCTCCGCGAGCCGTCCCATCAGAAGCACCGCATCCCGGGCATTGTCGCAGCGCTGCAGAGCTATTCTCTGCAGTTCCTCAATAGTAAAGAGCGAGGCTTCGTTGATCAGAGACTTGGGCCCTGTGAAGGTCGTTTCGCCTATTCCGAGCTGTTTTTCGTTAAGGCAGGGATAGCCTGTATTAAGATATTTATAGGTATACTCCGACTCCGGAATCTCTCCGATGAGCCTTACTCCCGCAGTATCCGACGGAGAGGAGGTTTTCATAGTGCCTCTGCGCACTGCGTGCATTTCTCCCGGCAAGTGCCTCTGCGCCTGTTCGATGGTGACCCAGGTGCGGTAATGCCCGTCACAGGTGTGAGAAGTGATCACGGAACCGTCCACAGATGCCGCTTTCCCGACTATTATGCTGGTGCAATTCTCCCCGTCGTACGCCCCCTGCGCAAAGGCGGAGAAGCAGAATACCAAAATGGATATAAAAGTTACAACTCTTTTCATTCTCAAAGCATTTCAGCAAAAATAAGAATTATAATTTGTTTGTTCCTATCATAAGGCCCACGGCGCATTCTAAAATATGCTCGAAATTCCTGAACACCGGGCTGTCCAGGATTTCCCGGTTCACACCAACATAACCCTAATTTTCTGCAAAGATACCGAATCAACTCCAAATACTATGTGGCCAAAAGCACAACACCCGGGACAGGCAAGGACAGCCGGGATGTGGACCATTAGCGAGAAAATTGTTATCTTTGCAAGTTATGAAAGAATTCTGGCAGGTCCTGAAGCGATTCGCTGCACCGTATACAAAGTACCTCGGAGGTTCGCTAGTGCTGAACATCCTCTCCGCGGTATTCAATATCTTTTCCTTTACCCTCATCATCCCGATACTCCAGATATTGTTCAATATCAACGAGATGAGCTACGAGTTCATCGCCTGGGACGCAGAAGGAGTCTCGTTGAAGGACATCGCCATAAACAACCTCTACTGGTTCGTGACCGAAGCGATGGGGCAATGGGGTCCGCAGAGGGTGCTGCTCTATCTCTGTCTTTTCCTTTCCGGCATGACGGCCCTCAAGACCGCCTGCTACTTCGGCTCCAACGCCGTGATAGTGCCTATGCGAACCGGCATAATCAAAGACATGAGAATGCTGATATACAGCAAGATAGTCGCCCTTCCCATAGGATTCTTCTCCCAGGAGAGAAAAGGAGACATAATAGCAAGAATGTCGGGAGACGTCGCGGAAGTCGAATACTCCATCACGAACGTCCTTGAGATGATAATCAAGAATCCCGTTCTCATCCTTTTCTACATCGGGACTCTTTTCGTCATCTCCTGGCAGCTGACCCTCTTCGTGCTCGTCTTCGCACCGCTGATGCTCTGGGCGATGAGCGCCGTCGGTAGAAAACTCAGGGCCCGCTCCCTTGAAGCCCAGACCCTCTGGAGCGACGTGATGTCCCAGGTGGAAGAGACCCTCGGAGGCCTGCGCATAATAAAGGCCTTCCTCGCCGAAGACAAGATGATAGCCCGCTTCGACAGGGTCACATCCGCCATGAGGTCGAAAAACACCAGAGTATCCGTACGCCAGTCCTCCGCGCATCCGTTCAGCGAATTCCTCGGAACCGTGATGATCGCGATAGTCCTATGGGTAGGCGGAATCCTTATCCTCGGAGAAAAGGCGGGCATCGACGCCCCGACCTTCATCTTCTATATGGTGATACTCTACAGCGTCATCCAGCCTATCAAGGACCTCGCAAAAGCGGCCTACTGCATCCCCAAGGGCCTTGCATCGATGGAGCGAATCGATGTCATCCTGAGCGCTGAAAGCAACATCAAGGAACTTGAGAACCCCGAGCATCTCGAAGACGGGTTCAAGGACAGAATCATATTCCACAACGTCAATTTCGAATACGAAAAAGACAGGCAGATTCTGAAAGACATAAACCTCGAAATACCAAAGGGCAAGACCATCGCCATAGTCGGAGCCTCCGGTTCGGGAAAATCCACGCTGGTAGACCTGATACCCCGCTTCTACGATGTCACATCCGGTTCCATCACCATCGACGGACACGACATCCGGAACCTGCCCGTCAGCGAACTCCGGTCTATCATGGGCAACGTAAACCAGGATCCGATACTATTCAACGACACGATTTTCAACAACATAGCCTTCGGAGTCGAGAACGCGACCATGGAGCAGGTAATTGAAGCAGCCAAGATCGCGAACGCCCACGACTTCATAATGGAGAAGGAAGAGGGCTACAACACGAACATAGGCGACCGCGGCGTCAAGCTCTCCGGAGGACAGCGCCAGCGCATCAGCATAGCCAGGGCCATACTGAAAAATCCCCCCATACTCATACTTGACGAAGCCACGGCATCACTGGACACGGAGTCCGAGCGCATAGTGCAGGACGCGCTGGACCGTCTGATGAGCAACCGCACAACTATCGCGATCGCGCACAGGCTCTCCACCGTGAAGGACGCCGACGAAATCATAGTTATGGACGAGGGGAAGATAGTCGAGAGAGGCACGCACGAAAGCCTGCTTGCCATAGGCGGCTTCTACAAGAAACTTCACGATATGCAGTCTCTATAGTTTATGGACAAGAGAAAGAGTGTCATATTGGCGAGAATTATTTTCGTGGCATACCTTGCCACGCTGGCGTACCTGTGCTTCGGCAATCCGTCCGGAATGCCGAACATAAAACTGACCCTCTGGGGCATACCTACGGACAAGCTGGTGCATTTCGCAATGTTCCTGCCCTTTCCGCTGCTGATGTTCCTCTCCCTAAAAGTCTATCCCAAGAGCAGACTATCGCTGTTCCTCTACGTTTTCCTGTCATTCATGATAGCCTGCGCCGCAGGAGCTGCGACCGAATTCATACAAGGCTTTACGCCGACACGTGTACCTGATTTGAAAGACTTTCTCGCAGATGTCACAGGATGTTTTGCGAGTTCAGCCGTAACCTACCTGATTTTCGCGCATAATGCCAAGAAATAAACTGTTCATTTCCATTTGCGTACTGATGATGCTCCCTTTCTGTGCATTCTCGCAGAAACGGAGTGAGTTCAAGGAGTCCGGCGACTCACTTGCGGTACTGCTGAAAGAAAGAACAGGCGTAAGATCAAGCATCTCGCTCAGCCGGGTGCTCAAAAGAGGCGGAAAGCTCGACCTCTATTTCTCCCGGTCCCTCTCCGACTACCCCTGGAGACCCGAGGACGTGAAATGGATGCGCCGCACCGTACAGAATCTGTTCCCCGACACCTGGAAAAAATACTCCCTCGGAGAGATCTTCTGCGGGCGCACGAACTTCACCCAGCTTCCGGTCAAAGCACTGTCCAACGACGGCAACCCGCGTCCCTACACCTTCCCTGGCAAGGACCATCCCACCGGCAGGCTTGTCCGCAGAGCGGGCGAACCGTCCTACTCCAAAGGACTGGGAGACAAACACATAGCCATTTGGCAGAGCCATGGCCGTTATTTCGACGACAAGACCGGAGAATGGGTCTGGCAACGGCCCCAGCTCTGGCGCACGGTAGAGGATATGTACACCCAAAGCTACGTACTCCCCTTCCTCGTCCCGATGCTGGAACGCGCCGGAGCCTGCGTGCTTACGCCCCGCGAACGCGATACGCAGAGGGATGAAGTGGTAGCGGACAACGACCCTTCCTTCGAGCGCGGCAACTCCGCACCGGAACAGAACGCAGAAACTTCCGCAAGCCTTTCCGACACAGCGTCCGTCGACTATACGGTTCTGCCCGTCCCCGCGAACAAGCTTGCAAAGTACCGTTTCGCCTGCGCTCCCGAGGCTGAGGAGCTCCGCAGGCAGGGTTCGTACAGCGAAAACGGCAAATGGGAAAGCATACAGACAGGCTTTGCTGACAAAAAGCGGTACTACCTGCTCGGAGACAACCCCTTCACGATGGGAACTGCGAGAAAAACCGCCTGCAACTCCTCCGCCGCCGGCAAAAGCAGCATAGTATGGAGCGCGGAATTCCCGACCAAAGGCGAATACGCCGTATATGTCTCGTACGTCACTCTTCCCGAGAGCAGCGGCTGCGCGCACTACTGCGTGAACCACCTCGGAGGTAGGAGCGAGTTCATAGTGAACCAGAAAATGGGCGGCGGGACCTGGATCTACCTCGGCACCTTTGAATTCGTGGGCGAGGGTTCTGTCAGCCTTGACAACGGCACCCCGGCAGGATGCAAGTTCGAGAAAGGCAGCGTCGTGACGGCGGACGCGGTACGCTTCGGAGGCGGCTACGGCAAGGTCAGACGTGGTTCCGAATACGCCGACGAGAGCGGATACCGCAGTTCAGGCTATCCCGCCTACGCAGAGGGCGCCTTGTATTCCGAAATCTGGTATGGCGCCGACACGAAAGTCTATGCCGACTGGGAGACCGAATACGTCAGGGACTACGCTTCCCGCGGAGCGTGGGTGAAGTGGCTGAAAGACGACAAGAACGTACCTTTCGACCTCTCCCTCGCATTCCACTCCGATGCAGGGGTCACTCCGAACGACAGCATAATAGGCACCCTTTCAATATATACACTGATGGCGGAGGGCAGCAGAAAATGCACGGACGGCACGGACCGTATGTCGTGCAGGCTATTCTCCGACCGCGTCCAGAGCCAGATCGTCGATGACCTGCGCAGGGACTGGAACGAGAAATGGACCCGCAGGCCGATCTGGGACCGTTCATACAGCGAGTCCCGCACCACCGATGTCCCCGCCACCCTGCTGGAGCTGCTTTCGCACCAGAACTTCGCCGATATGAAATACGGACTTGACCCTGCATTCCGCTTCGACGTCTGCCGCTCCGTGTACAAAGGTATGCTGAAAACCATTTCAGACCTCTACGAGCAGCCCTACGTGGTGCAGCCGCTGCCGGTACGCGCATTCTCCGCAACCCTTTCCGAGGGCAGGGCGAAGTTGAGCTGGCTTCCGACCGAAGACGCCAAGGAGCCCACCGCAACGGCGAAATCCTACATCGTCTACACCCGAATCGACGACAAGGGCTTCGACAGCGGAGTCCGCGTAAACCGCAACTCTTTCGAAAAGAAGCTCGAACCGGGGCATATCTACAGTTTCAAGGTCGAGGCCGAGAACGAGGGCGGACGAAGTTTCCCCTCGGAAATTCTCGCCGTGGGACTGCCTGAAAGCGGAGAATCCGCTGATCCGGTGCTCATAGTAAACAACTTCACAAGGGTGTCAGGCCCGACCTGGTTCGACACCCCGACCGATGCGGGTTTCGATGCCTCCCTGGACGGAGGCGTTCCCTACATCAGCGATATAAGCTACATCGGAGAGGTCTACGAGACACGGCGCGACCGCCCCTGGGACGGCGCGCTCAACCCCGGCTTCGGCGCCTGTGGAGATGAATACGCGGGCAGGAAAGTCGCCGGAAACACTTTCGATTTCGTCTACGAGCACGGAAAGGCACTGTTCTCCCTGGGCAGGGCGTTCTGCTCGCAGAGCGCGGAGGCTTTCTACACCTCTCAAGACCAGTGGAGAACCATTGACCTTATCTGCGGAAAACAGGTACGCACCTCGCTCGGAAGCAGATCCTACGCAGTCTTCCCCAAGGCAATGCGCAAGGCCCTCTACCGTGCGGGCAACGCCGGAAGCAACCTGTTGGTGTCAGGAGCGAACATCTGCACCGACGTCTGGGACTGCATCTATCCCCAGTGCGCGGACAGCCTGCACCGCGACAATGAAATCGAATTCGTCAGGGATGTCCTCGGCATCAAGCGGATCAACGGCTTCGGAGCTCGGGACGGCAGGGTCTGCATCCCGTCAGGGGAACAACAGCTCTGGCACGCCCCGAACGAAGAACATTACTGCGTCGAAAGATGCGACGCGATAGCTCCGGTAGCCCCCGGCAAGAGCCTGATTGCGGCAGTCTATCCGCAGGACAGGACCTCCGCCGCCGTATTCTACAGCGGCAACGGCTACAAAGCCGCCTCGTTCGGCTTCCCGCTCGAAGCCTTGAAAGACCCGCAGGCGATGAAGGAACTGATAAAAATTGCACTTGATTATTTTGATACTAACAACTAAACACAATAATGTTATGGCAAAGAATCTGATGGAAAATCCTTTCTATGCAAAGGCGATGGAGTTTCTCCAGGACACTGACCTGTTCGAACTTGAACTCGGCAAACACGTGATCGACGGAGACAATCTTTGGGTAAATATTGTTGACAGCAAGATGAAAACGCCCCAGGAGGCACGCCTGGAAGTGCACGACAAATATATCGACATCCAGATCCCCCTCTCCAAAGAAGAGACTTTCGGAGTCAAACCCCGCAGCGAGTGCACCCAGCCCGCAGGAGAAATGGATCCGGTCAAGGACATACTCTTCTACGCCGACCCCGTCGAGCAGACCCTCACGGTAAAGGCAGGCGAAGTCGTCACCTTCGAGCCTGACACGGCACACGCACCTCTCATCGGAGAAGGCACCATCCACAAAGCGATTTTCAAAGTCCGCGTTGTATAACCTAACTTACTGACAGTGAACTCTAACCTTTACCTTAAACTTGTTCGCGGAGGCGCAGCAAGACTCGCCGAAAACAGACAGGCGATAAATGATTTGAACGTCTTTCCCATTCCTGACGGGGACACGGGAGACAATATGTTTATGACCATCGAGGACGGTGCGCACGCAGAGGGTGAATCCATAGGGGAAATTTCCAAATCCGTCGCACAGGGCATGCTGCTCGGTGCAAGAGGAAACTCCGGAGTCATCCTGTCCCGTATTTTCGCAGGCATTGCGAAAGGACTGGACGGCGTGAAGGAAGCCACGCTCCAGCAGCTGGAAAAAGCTTTCAGCATCGCGGTCAACGAGGCGTACGGAGCAGTCCCCCAGCCCGTCGAGGGCACGATTCTCACCGTCCTGCGAGAGGGTGTGGAAGCCACCAGCGGCGCTAAGAGCATCGACGATTTCTTTGACAAGCTCGTGGACGGGATGGACAAATCCCTGCAGAGCACGCCGGAGAAGTTGGAAGTGCTGAAGAAGGCGGGCGTTATCGACAGCGGCGGAGCGGGACTGCTCTGCATTGCCGAAGGTATGCGCGACGCCCTGCACGGAGACGTCGTTTTCGAGGAGGGATCAGCAACCGAAAAGAAGCAGACGGTCGATTTCAACGCTTTCACCGAAGACAGCGTGCTCGAATTCGGCTACTGCACCGAGTTCCTCCTGCGACTGCAGCGTTCGAAAGTGGATCTCGACAGTTTTGACGAGAACGTAATCAAGAACTGGCTCGCCTCGGTCGGGGATTCACTGGTGTTCTTCCGCGACGGTTCGATCATCAAGGTCCACGTGCATACCAAGACTCCCGGAGATATCCTCAGCCACTGCCAGCAGTGGGGAGAGTTCCTGACTATAAAGGTCGAGAATATGACTCTCCAGCACCATGAGAACCATATGGACGAGCGTTTCAAGCAGAACCGCAAGGCCATTGGTGTGCTCTCTGTCGCCGCCGGGGAAGGGCTGATGAAGACTTTCCTCGACATGGGTGCGGACGAGGTCATCGAGGGCGGGCAGACCATGAATCCCCCTGTGGAGAAATTCATCGAAGCTTTCGACAGAATTGAGGCCGAGACCATCATAGTGCTGCCCAACAACAGCAACATCCTCATGACCGCAAGGCAGGCTGCCGAACTCTATGACAAGGCCCGAATCGAGGTCATCCCCACCAAGACCCTCGGAGAGGGCTACTACGCACTTGCAAACCTGGACACTTCGTTCAGCGTGGATGAACTTGTCCCCACTCTGGAGTCCTGCATAAGCGAGACTTCCACCGGACTTGTATCGCAGGCCATACGCGACAGCGAGGCAGGCAAGAAAGGCGAATGGATAGGCATCCACGACAAGGACATACTCTGCAGCTGCACAGACCGCAGCGAGGCTCTTCTCTGTCTCGCAGAGAAGATGGGAGCCGCAAACCACGACGTCGCGGTCCTGTTCACGGGCGCCGAAATCGGCGGCGATGAAGCGGAAAAAATGGTGGAAACTCTGCAAAATTCGTTCAAAAGAACAGAAATTTTTAACTTTGAGGGCGGACAACCCGTCTACGACTATATTTTACTGTTATGCTAAAACTCTTTACCGACACTGACACCGATACCACGCCCGCAATCGCGGCGGAGTACGGCTATTCACTTATTTCAATGCCCTACAGCATTGATACAAAGACAATTCACCCTTACGAGGACTTCGATACTTTCGACCACCGCACGTTCTACGATATGCTCCGTTCCGGAGTGATTCCCACGACCAGCGCTATATCGAAAGAAAAATATGTCGAGTATTTCGAACCCGACTTCGCCGCCGGAAACGAAATCCTCTACGTCCATTTCTCCCGCGCGATGTCCAACTCGTTCGTAGCTATGGACCAGGCGGTCGCGGAGCTGAAAGCTAAATATCCCGCAGCCCGTTTCGAGGAAATCGACACCAAGGGAATTTCCATCGCGAGCCTTGTACTCGTCCGCGAAGTAGGACAGCGCGTCAAGGCCGGAATGAGCCTCGACGATGTTCTCGCCTGGGCCGTTCCCGAGGTCGAGAAGTTCGCGACCTATTTCTTCTCCGACGACCTCAAGTTTTTCCGCCGCTCGGGACGCGTGAGCGGTCTTGCCGCAACTATGGGGACGATCATCGGACTCCGCCCCATAATCTATATGAACCAGGAGGGCAAGATGGTCTCGATCGGCACGGAGAAAGGCCGTTTCAAAGCTATCAGCCGTCTTGCAAGGACAGTAGAGGAACTCGGCGACGAAATCGAAAAGTACCACGTCTGCATCGCGCACTCCGACGCCCTCGATATGGCGCAGGAGGTCGGCAATATGATACTCGAGAAACATCCCGGGCTGAAAATTGAATATGTGGTCGTCAACCCTACCGCCGGAAGCCATTGCGGCCCGAACTCGATAGGCGTCTGCTTCCACGCAAAACACCGCTAACCATAATGATAACCGTTAAGGAGGTAAAGACCCGCAAGGAACAGAAGGAATTCGTCAATTTTCCTCTGGATCTTTACGCAGGCAACCCGAACTTCACCCCGCCCCTGTATATGGACGAGATGAAGATGTTCAAAAAGAATTACGTCTACAGCGACTGCTGCGAATTCATCTGCTTCAACGCCTATAAAGACGGAGAGATGGCAGGGCGCATCCAGGGCATCATCCAGATCGCATCCAATGAGAAAAGGAACGAGAAGCGCGCGCGTTTCTCACGTTTCGATGTCATTGACGACAAGGAAGTGTCCGCAGCCCTGTTCAAGGCTTTCGAAGACTGGGCCGTCTCCAAGGGGATGGACACCACCTGCGGCCCGCTGAACTTCTCCGACCTGGAAAGGGAGGGACTGCTGATAGAGGGTTTCGACTACAACGCAACCTTCGAGGAACTTTACAACTACCCCTATTACGCAGAACACATAGAGGCCCTCGGATACGCAAAGGAAGTGGACTGGAACAGCTCGAGACTCTACGGACCCGCGTCCGAACAGGATGTCGAAGAACTGGAAAAGCTGACCGATTTCATATTCAAGCGCTACAAGCTGCACTACGGTGAAGCCAAGAGCGGTGCTGATTTCATCAAGCGCTATAAGGACGGTATTTTCGAACTGCTCGACAAGGCCTACGAGGGCCTGTACGGGACCGTTCCTTTCACAGAGGGTATGAAAGAGCTGATGATCAGCAATTTCAAGCTCCTCGTAAGCAACAAGTTCGCGGCCAGCATACTCGACGAGAACGGAAAGATAGTGTGCTTCGGCTTTGCCATTCCCTCGCTTCGCAGGGCCCTGTCCCTCACCCGCGGCAAATTCACGCCCAAGGTGCTCGTCAACCTGCTCAAGTGCATGCGCAAGCCGGATGTTCTGGACCTGTGCCTCGTCGGAGTTGATCCCGAATACCTGAACAGGGGCATTTCCGCATCACTCTCGCTTGCGATCATGCGTATGCTCCGGGACAATCCGGAAATCAAATATGCGGAGACCAACCTGAACCTTCTGGACAACTTCCCCATCCAGAACCAGTGGAAGAGGTTCCATAGGGAGATTCACAAGATTTACCGCTCCTACTGCAAGAAACTCGTATGATAAAGATAGTTGTCGACTGTTTCGGTGGAGACCACTGCCCGGAGGCGCCCGTAGGCGGTGCCTTGAAGGCGTTGGAGACCTTCCCGGATCTGTATATTATCCTTACCGGAGACGAGACTGTACTGCGCAGGGAACTCGAGGGGAAGAGTTACGACTCTGCCCGTCTTGAGATCGTACACGCGCCCCAGGTCATCACCTGCAACGACAAACCCACGGATGCAGTGCGCCTGAAACGGGATTCGTCGATGATGAAAGCCATAATGATGCTGCGCGACCGCGACGACATCGCCGGACTGGTTTCGGTCGGCTCCACCGGGTCGCTCGTTACCGGAGCGCTCGTCCGCATCGGCCGGATTCCGGGAGTCATACGCCCTGCATTCTGTCCCCTGCTGCCTACGGTCAAGGGCGGAATCGTCGGCGTCTGCGACAGCGGCGCCAATGTGGACGTGACCCCGGCGCACCTGCGCCAGTTCGCGATTATGGGCAGCCTGTACCTTGAAAACGTCTATAACGTCAAGAGCCCCCGCGTAGCCCAGCTCAATGTCGGAGTCGAAGCCGAAAAGGGCGACGAGATCCGCCGCGAAGCATACAAGCTGCTCAGCGAGACGGACTGCGTGAACTTTGTCGGAAATATGGAGAGCCGCGACCTGCTGGCGGGAAACTACGATCTCGTGGTGGCCGACGGATTCTCCGGAAACGTACTCATCAAGACGACCGAGGGAACGGCCCTTGAGATTCTGAAAAAAATCAAAAAGGACATCTTCTCCCGCTTCATATACAAGATCGGAGCGCTCCTGATGAAAGGTATGTTCGCGGAGGAGAAGGCGTTTTTCGACTACCAGAACTACGGCGGAAGCGTGCTTTTAGGCACGTCCAAAGTCGTCGTCAAGGGACACGGTTCGTCAAAGGCAAAGGCTGTCGAGAAATGCATAGAACAGGCGTACAGGATGGAGACCAGCCACCTCGCCTCAAAAATCGAGGAGCAGGTCCTCAAGTACGAACATTTTGAAGACTAAACCTACAATAAAATACTATGTTTGACACAGTTAAAGACATCCTTGCGAAGCAGCTTCGCATCGATCCCGAACACATCAAGCCCGAATCCCACATCATCAAGGATCTCGGTGCTGATTCACTGGACATTCTTCAGCTTCTGATGAAGATAGAAGACGGGTACGGCATTGTCATCCCTGACGAAGAGCTTGCTGATTTCGTCACTGTCGGGGACGTCGTCAGTTTCCTTGACGCACACAAATAGACGGTCAAAAACATCGTACAACAAACTACGGTCGGCTCTTGAGAGCCGGCCGTAGCTGCAAATATGCTTTAAAAGAACTTAGTTGTTGATCTTTTTCACGCAGCGCACGCCCCGAGAACTCTTACGCGCTCCAATATTAGACTTAATTACATCCTTAAAATAAGCGTAATAACTCTGAGATCCATCGGCATTAGTATCTGAGCACCAGAATCTAGCTATGGTATTATTTTCTCCCAGAGACAAGCCTCCTGCATCAGTGATTTTCTTATCGAATGTAAGATACTTTTCGTTTTCGGCAAAACCCATATTCGCCATCAGTGACATCACCTCTGTCGAACCAGGTAGATACCAACCATCCCCCATTGCATCGCAATATGCCACTGCCGGATAATTTTCAGTGGAATAATTATCCCAAGATTTGATGGTAGCGGTATTGATGGAGCCATCGTCTCTGTGACTTGCAAGCGCCGAAGGCAATGCCGTAATGCTGGCAGGGGCCCAAGGGAGGGAGTCACCTTGGAGAGACATAACTTTGTAACTATTAGCAGAGACAGAAACAACTATTCCAGTCTTGACACCACCTTCTTCATAGATATCTCCTACTTGAGCCGATTCAGAAAATGAGAGATTCTTCACTTCACCCAAACGCTGTAAATGTCCGACATCAAGTTTGATGTCGCCACTGGCAGATACTTCAGCCATACGGCCTTCTGAATCTTCAAACGAAAGAGAGATGCCTTTCCATATCCTAGGACGAACAGCAATGTAATAAACTCCCTTTTGCAATGGAGAATTGTCTTCATTACAGAGCACAATAGAATTGCTGGTACCATCCAAAAAGCCAGGTTTTCCCTCATTTTTATAATCAACCGTAAAGCGTCCGCAACAATACGTAGCCCCGCCTCCTCCAACAATCACTTTCACAATATTATCCGGAGATTGATCACCTATCTCGAAACTCACATATCCCGCAAGATGCCTGAAGGTAAGAGACTCAGCAGTTCCCGAAGCAATCATCGGAACTCCGTTCTTAGGGAAATTATTCACCCGCGCATACTGAATCTGCGGAATCGCATAGCGTAATTTACCGTCACCATCCTTATTCCATGACACGAGCCAGTCAGGATCATTGGGATAGAAAGCATAATATTTTCCGTCAATGAGTTGCGCGCCTGTTCCAGTAAAGACAGCGGTCGAAGACGGCTCGGAAACGGCAGTTTCGTAAACTGCTCCGGCCGAAGCCGCACCTCCGTCAAACAGGCTCAGTCTGTCACCCTGGTTCCAGAGAACATGTACGCCGTCAGCGGATACACGGGATAGGTCGTCAGAAGGCACAGAGGCGGTCAGAGTCTGGATTTCCCTGACAGCAGATGGTTGTTCTGATTTGTTGCAGGAGACAGCAAACGCACAAGTGACGGCGGCAACGAATACAAAGGTCTTTTTCATGGCAAGTCCTCCTATCCGAAAATGTCCATATCATCATTCGGCTCCAGATCAGGAACTGTACCTTCCGGGTCTGATGTGCAGAGCACTGAACTTGAGGCGAAAAACATCACTTTCGCCTGCGGCCTCTCATAATTACCTGAGGGGGGGGTAGTTACGGAATTTTTAAACATGGTTATAGCGTTAGTGTTAAACGAATTGCACGGTCTTCTCCCAAAGTTAGACAAAAAAAAGAAATAGTCAAGATCTCAGGGTGGCCATAGTTTGCCTACAGATTCCCCAAAGCAAGTCGGCAGTGGTTCGGAAATTCCGAACAACTGCGATAAAATAGCAAAATTCAGCTATGCAAACTGCGATAAATCGGCAAAATCGGGCTATGCTAACTGCGATAAATGCTAAAAAGCGGCGAGAAAGGAGCGGAGCGACTCGCGCAAAAGGAGGTTGGTGGAAAGGCTGGAATCAGTGGCGCCTTTCGAGCGGGAGAGTCCTCCGCAGACATCGATACCGAGGATGCGCCGGCCTTTGGAGGCCGCGCGGAGCAATGACAGCAGTTCCCCGAAACGCATAGTCCCCTGGTCCCAGTCAGTTGAAAACTCGTCCGCCGAAAGCACATCCAGGTCGATGGAAACATACAGCGGCAGGACAGAAACGCAATCCTCTACCCGCGATGCGAGTGTCGCCCTATCGGTTCTGGAACACCCTCGCTGCGATTCAGTGTAACCACGTGAAAGTTCAGGCTCGTCTCCTGAGTACAAGGGCGCAGGAGTGTAATGGGGCAGGTCGCAAGAACTGCCCCCGGCAGTTCCGAAGAAGCCCACCGGAAGGTCGTTCGAGGATGGCCCGACACTGATGACATTCTTCAGGAAAGAATTTTCCCGACGGGAGTACGCGACCCAGCTGCCGCAGCTGAGCATACCAGGTGCCTCGAATGCAAGCGGCTGGTCATCGGGATGATGGTCGAAAAGCAGCAGGTCGAACGGCTCGCGGATTTTCTCCAGGAAAAGAGCCGTCATATAGTGGTAGTCCCCGCTGTCTATCCAATGCAGTCCTCGGGCAGGTACGCCGGCCAAACGCATCCGCAGCGCGTTCAAAGCGTCCTCCGAACAGTACAGAGTCGTTTCCGGGACATCCCGGCAGTCAATGGTAATACGCTCCGGACCCGCTCCGGAGAGGAAACCCTCATCGCAGAACAGGTCCGAAAGCAATATTGCGTATTCCTGCGGCACGCTATTCAGCGGTAGCAGCTTCAAGTTTGCGGAGCATCGAGAACATCACGACTCCCGAAATCACGCAGAGCGCCATCAGTATGCACCAGTTGGCCCAGAGAGGGACATTGTTCCAGAGCATGGACGGGATGGAACTGAGATAGTTTCCGATAGCGGTAGCAGCGAACCAGAGGCCCATCATCAGTCCCTTGTACTTCGGAGGGGCGACCTTCGAGACGAAGGAGATGCCCATAGGGCTGAGCAGGAGCTCCGCAAAGGTCAGCACAAGGTAGGTGCTGATAAGATAGGTAGGTACAACCGGATCGGGAGATACGCCGCCGGCCGCGACCAGATCCGCAGGAGCGGGCTGACCGAGGGATGCCGCAATCATGATGACATAGCCGACGGCAGCGACCATCATACCGAGGGCGATCTTCTTAGGGGCGCTGGGTTCCTTGCCCTTGTTGGCAAGTGAGGCGAAAATCGCCATTGAAACCGGAGTCAGGGCAACCACGAAGAAAGGATTGAACTGCTGGAACTGCTGGGGCAGGATATTGATAACCTCGTCCATACCCGCGTAGAGAGCATAAGCTCCTCCCCACAGAGCGAGCGTGACGACGGCCATAGTAATCTTGCTGCCCGACTTCTCGCTCTGGAAAATTCCGAACAGCGTGTAGACTGAAACCGCAATAAGGAACAGCGGCCAGATATTGAAGCCGATACGGACAGGGCCGCTTACTGAAGTCTGGGTGTAATCGCGGGCAAAATAGGTCAGCGCACTTCCGTTCTGATGGAAAGCCATCCAGAAGAAGATGACAACCGCAAATACGAAAATAAGGGCCACAATTCTTTCCCTGGTCTGCTTGGGAGTGAGTTCAACGACTGCCGCGTTTGCAGCCTTGGCTTGCTTCGCATTTACATCCGTGTGCCTGAACCAGGAACGGAAGCCGAAGTAGACCGCTATGGAGAATATCAGAGACACGCAGGCAACGGCGAATCCGAGATTATAGGCGGTTGAAAGACTATCTATATAGAAACGGCTGAACTCAGTCAGGTTCATCGCCGCGACATCGCTGCCGGGCATCATCGCCTGAAGGTTCTCCAACGCGGACGCATCCTGCAGGGTACCGCCGAGATACTGGTGCGCAAGTGCCGGAATGTCAGCCTTGTATATGAGACCTACCTTTCCGAGGTGGCTGTTGGTGAGCGCCGTTGCCGCGGTAGGGGCGAACATAGCGCCGATGTTGATGGCCATATAGAACAGGCTGAAACCGGAGTCACGCTTTGCTCCGTACTTGGGGTCATCGTAGAGATTTCCCGTCATAACCTGCAGATTGCCCTTGAAAAGGCCCGTACCGACTGCAATCAGCAGCAGAGCGCCTATCATCAGGGCCAGTGCAAGGCCTCGGTTTGCAAAGACATCGGTAGGGACAGCGAGACAGCAGTAACCTGCAAACATAATGCAGATACCTGTAACGACGCATTTTCCGAATCCTATCTTGTCGGCAAGCCATCCGCCAAGAACAGGCATAAAGTAGACCGCCGCGAGGAAAATCGCGTAAAACTGACCCGCCACTGCAGCGGAGAAGCCGAATTTCGCCTGCAGGAAAAGCAGGAAAATGGCAAGCATAGTGTAGTAGCCGAACCTCTCGCCGGTGTTGGCAAGGGCAAGGGCATACAGACCTTTAGGTTGACCTTTGAACATATCGTATTAAGTTAGTAATATCCGGCAGGACCGCAAAAACGCGGGTGCGCTTCCGACAAAGATAAAGAAAAAGTGCCGATTCATACGAATAAATGTTATATTTGTAGATAGCACAAAAGAATAATATATGAAGAGAACAATATTGACTTCCGCGCTTCTGCTGTCCGCAGCTGTGCTCGGAGCCCAGAACACCGGCAGCAGCGCCGTGCTTTCCTACTCGCTTCCGAGAACGGTGCTGAATTTCAACGTCACGGCCACCCAGAGCATATTTCACGCCGGGCCCTACGCAAAATACGCACAGAAATACCTCGGAATAGAGGCGGGAAGCGAAGACAAATCCACTTTCGTGATAACGGAAGTGTCCCTGAAAACCGCGAACGAAGCAGACCAGAGCAGGCGTTACTCCGTCACTCTGAACGAGAGCACCCGCGCATCCTACCTGCAGATGACTTCCCAGGGTCTGATTTCGACGACTCCGGAAAAAGGAAGCGCCGGGAGTGCCTGGGCATTCACCCCGGAATCCTACCAGGACTTCGCTACCAAGGGCATTCCCGCAAACCTCACCACAACCAAGAGCACGCTCTACGACAAGGCTGGCGGAGCGATAGTGCAGAAGAGCCTCGTAGTGGAGAAATCCCTCGAGGACAAGGCCAAGGAAGTGGCCGAAATGATTTTCAAGATCCGCGAGAACAAATACAAGATTCTCATCGGAGACACTGACGCAACCTACAGCGGAGAAGCGATGAAAGCCACCATAGACGAGCTTTCGAAGATGGAGAAAGACTACCTGACCCTCTTCACCGGCTACAGCGAAAGCTGCACGCACCAGGCCTCTTTCGAGATTGTCCCTGACGCTGCCGCTCCGAAACAGATTTATATAGCGTTCAGAGTCTCCGACAGCGAGGGCCTTCTTCCTGCTGACAACGTAGCAGGAAGCCCGTATTTCGTCGAACTCGTGCCCGAAAGCATAGCCGAGGCTCCTGCGGTTGAAATTACCGACAAGAAAATGAAACTCGAACAGACCATCGTCTACCGCATACCGGCAGTCTGCACGGTTCGCCTCAGCGACGGTTCGAACACGATACTGAACTCCCGCATCCCCGTTTACCAGCTCGGAAGCGATGAAGAATACCCGATCTATACAAAAAAGTAACATACTATGACTATCAAGGATTTACAGCCAGCTCTCGTCTGGAACAACTTTTACAAACTTACACGCTGCCCCCGCCCCTCAAAGCACGAGGAAATAGTCAGGAAATTCCTCCTCGACTGGGGTAAGGAGCACAATATCGAGACCTTCGCCGACGAAACCGGCAACGTGATAATGCGCATCCCCGCCACTCCCGGCTTCGAAGACAGAAAGGGAGTGATACTGCAGGGACACATGGATATGGTTCCCCAGAAGAACGCAGATACGGTCCACGATTTTCTCACCGACCCTATCGAAACCTGGATTGACGGAGAATGGGTGCGCGCGAAGGGTACTACGCTCGGTGCTGACAACGGAATGGGTGTAGCCATGGCTATGGCAGTCGTAGAAGATCCCTCTATCAAGCATGGTCCGGTCGAAATCCTCGTTACCTACGACGAGGAGACCGGAATGACCGGAGCGAACGCTCTCAAAGGCGGAATACTCAAAGGCGACATCCTGATCAACCTCGACTCCGAGACGGAGGGTGAACTCTATGTCGGATGCGCCGGCGGACTTGACGCAACCGCTTCAGCCCGCTACCGCCGCAAGGCCGCTCCGAAAAAGCACCAGTGCTACAGCCTCGCGGTCAAGGGCTGCCAGGGCGGACATTCCGGCATGGATATCATACTCTGCCGCGCGAACGCCAACAAGCTCGCGGCACGCCTGCTGCTGCCTCTGCTGACAAAGTACGGCGTGAAACTCATCGACCTCGAAGGCGGAACCCTTCGTAACGCGATACCGCGCGAGTGCTTCGCAACGGTCTATGTTCCCGACGGAAAAGTCGCTGCCGCAAAAGCAGCGGTTGCACGCGTCGCAAAGGCACTGAAAGCCGAATATGCAGCGACCGACCCCGGCCTTCAGGTCGTGTTCGAGCCGTATGTCTGCGCCGAGGGCGAGACCTGCGATCCCCAGGACTGCCGTTATGTCGAGGAAGAGAAAGCCGAAACTTTCGTCCGCGCCATCCTCGCCTGCCCCGACGGAGTGGAGAGAATGAGCGACTCGATGCCCGGAATGGTCGAGACCTCCAACAATATGGCCATGGTCAGGATCTACCGCGGGGAGTTCTTCGTCAAGTGCCTGATGCGCAGCTCGGTTGACAGCGCGAAGGCAGCTCTCGCGCAGAAGATGGAGA
>Ga0129311_1000217_pt1 | contig 53897 bp, 51 predicted proteins | sample Go1ome_FD_94435 | JGI IMG/M metagenome (GOLD analysis project Ga0129311, IMG submission 94435) | Western lowland gorrila individual fecal microbial communities from Wisconsin, USA - Go1022B metagenome | ecosystem: Host-associated > Mammals > Digestive system > Large intestine > Fecal | place...
ACCTCCGTTCGGTAGTTCTATCATAACACAGGTGCGGCGCTTCTGAACCTATGGGTCAAATGCGTGTCCGCCGAACGGGGCCGTGGGTCAAAATCTCGTGTCCATTTTCTTGGGTACAGTTTAATTCCGCTTGTGGGTCAGGGTGTGGGTCAGGCAATTGACCCACATTTTGACCCACACCTTTTTCAGCGTTTTTGCAACAAAAAAGCACCGAAAACCGAAGTTTTCGATGCTTTTTGGAGCTGGTGGTGTGACTCGAACACATGACCTGCTGATTACGAATCAGCTGCTCTACCGACTGAGCTACACCAGCGCATTCGTTCAAATGCAAATGGAATTATAGCACAGCCAAGGCCGCGCGTCAAGCGGTTTTGAAAAGTTTTTGTTTCTTCCGTCCTACTGCCGGCGGCGCTTGCGGCGGATGCGGTTGATGTGGCGCTCAAAATCGCCGCTGCCGATGAGCTCGGCGAGAACGTACTGCTCGAAAACCGGCACGGTGCAGGAATAGAAGCCCACCTCGCGGCGGAAGCGCTCGGCGAGCGCGGGCGGCAGGACCATGTAGCCCACGCGCATCGACGGCGCGATGGTCTTGGAAAAGGTGTTCATATAGATGACGGAGCGCTCCGGCTCGAGGGAAAAGAGCGTATCCTCGCTCTTGGTGGACACGCTGAACTCCGAGTCGAAGTCATCCTCCACAATGTACTCGCCGCGCTCCTGCGCCCAGCGGAGATATTCGCGCCGCTTGCCCGCGCTCGCGGTGACAAGGCTCGGGAAGCTGTGGAACGGCGTGACGTGCAGCACCGTCGCCGAGGCGCGGGCAAGCTCATCGGATCGGATACCGTCGCTGCCGAGGCGCAGCATCTCGCACGTGACGCCGTGTGCCTGATACACGCGGCGGATCTTGTCGTAGGACGGGTCCTCGAGCGCAAAGATACGCTCCCTGCCGAGCAGCTGCACGATCAGCCCGTAGAGATACTCCGCACCCGAGCCGATGACGATCTGTCCCGGCTGGACGCTGATGCCGCGTGAGCGGGACAGATACGCCGCGATGGCCCCGCGCAGCTCGGCGCAGCCGTTGTTCGGCGACTTGACGAGGATGCTCTCGCCGTACTCGCTGAGCACGCGGCGCATCGTTTTGGCAAGCGACGGGAAAGGGAATTCGTCCTCCACGCCGTGCATGGCGTCCTGGCGGCGCACGGTCTCCGTCTCGGAGACGGGGAAGCAGTCGCGCGCGGTGAAGCTCACGTAAAAGCCGCTGCGCTCGCGGGATTCAAGATACCCCTCGTCGCACAAAATGGCCAGCGCATGCTCCACCGTGATGACGCTCACGCCCGTCTCGCCCGCGATGAGCCGCTTGCTGGGCATTTTGCTCCCCAGCGGGTAAACGCCGCCGACGATATCGCGCCGCAGCTGGTGATAGAGCTGCAAATAGGCGCTCTGCGCGGCGCTTTTGTCGATGTGGTAGCGCATTATTCGCCGCCCTGCGGGCTCTCTTCGGCGGACGCTGCCGAAGCCGCGTTCTCCTCCGAGGGCTCGCTCGCTTCGTCCGCAGCGGTCTCTTCCGCGGAAGCGGACGGCTCATCCGTAGCAGCCGGCTCCCCCGTTTCCTCCGCGGCGGGAACGCCCTCGCGCAGCCGGACATAGAGCTTTGAGCCGTCGGCCTTTTTCACCCGGATCTGATAGAGCAGCACCGCCGCGATCACGAGCACCATCATGAGCGACAGCGCCTGCGACACGCGGATGCGTTCGCCGAAGAGCGTCCAGTTGAAAAGATACAGGCTGTCGGTCCGCAGGCCCTCGATCCAGAAGCGGCCGATGCCGTACCAGAGGAAGTAGAAGCAGGTGCTCTCGCCGTCGAAACGGCGGGTGCGGGAGACGATGAAGTAAAGCAGCAGCAATCCGACGACGTTCCACAGGCTCTCATAGAGGAACGTCGGGTGCACGTCCACATACGTTGTGGACGAGACCCACAGCCGCATCCGCCAGGGGAGGTCCGTCAAGCCGCCGAAGGCCTCGCGGTTCATGAAGTTGCCCCAGCGGCCGATGGCCTGCCCGATAAAAAGGCCCTGCACGCAGCAGTCCGTCAGCGCCCAGAACGACAGCTTCTTGCAGCGGCTGAAAACATACGCCGTCAGAAAGCCCGCGATCACGCCGCCGTAGATGGCAAGCCCGCCGTCCCAGATGCGGTAGGTCGAGCTCCAGTTGATCGACCCGTCGCTGTTTCGGAACAGGTCGAGGTAGAAGAGCACATAGTAAAGCCGCGCGCCGATGATGGAGACGGGGATGACCCAGAGGATCGTGTCGATCACGTTGTCCTCGGTCAGGCCGTATTTCGGCGCCTGCTTCATGCAGAAGTAAAGCCCCAGCAGCATACCGGCGGCGATGATGATGCCGTACCAGTAAATGCCGTTGCCAATGTCGATGGCCTTGGAGGGCGCGGTAAACTGCCAGTCGCCGAAAAGGCCCGGAAAGCTGATGGGTACGTCGGTAAATTTCATGGAAAGATCAGTCCTCTTTTTTCGGTTCGATGATGGAGAGCGCACGGCGGCTCTCGGTCAGGTTTTCGCGCAGGAAGCGCTCCACGTCCGCCTTCTCGATGCTCTCGTAGGCTTCGGGGAAGCGGAGCGCGTCGAAGCCGCGGAAATAGCCGTCTGCCAGCGAAACGGCGATATTTTCAAACGAGTTGAGCGCACGCAGCGTCGCGCCGAAGCTCGCGCGGCGGATCTGCTCGAAAAACGCGGGGTCGATGCCCTCGCGCACAAGGCGCTGCGCCTCGCTGAGGATCGCGTCGCTCACTTTTTCGGGCTGCTCGCTCTCGCCGCCCGCGCACAGCACCGCAACGCCCGGCAGCTGGTCGAAGCCGCCGCCGAAGCTCGCGTTGATGAGTCCCTCGTCGTAAAGGCGCTGGAAAAGCGGCGAGGAATCACCGAGCAGCACGTCGCAGGCCATCTCGCCGATGAGCGACTGGCGCATGAGGTCCTTATCGTCCGCCGCGCACTTAAAGCCCACAAGGAACTGCGGCAGGGCGACCTCCATCTGCGTGACGGTCCTTTTCTCCGCAGCGGCGTCGTCCTCTTTCTCGCCGTAGCAGCGCTCGATCACCTCGCCGCGCTCGCGCGGGAGGACCTCCTCTGCAAGGGCGATGACCTCGTCCGCATCGACGCTGCCCACCACGCACAGCGCCATGTTCGACGGGCAGTAGAAGGCCTTGTGGCAGTCGTAAAGCGTCTGCGCGGTGATCTCCGCGATGCTCTCGACCGTGCCGGCGATGGGCACGCGCGCGGGCGAGCTGCGGTACAGGCAGGCAAGGAGCCTTTCATACACCTGCCAGTCGGGCGAATCCTCGACCATGCGGATCTCCTGGCCGATGATGCCGCGCTCCTTTTCCACGCTCTCGTCCGTAAAGTAGGGCACGGAGACAAAGGAGAGCAGGATGCGCAGGTTTTCTTCAAAATGCTCGGTGCAGTCGAAATAGTACCCCGTCAGGGCGTTGGCCGTAAAGGCGTTCGGCTCCGCGCCGTTCTGCGAGAGCTGCTGGAGGGCGTTGCCCTCCTTCGTGTCGAACATCTTGTGCTCAAGGTAGTGCGCAATGCCCGCGGGCGTGTCGCACCTCTCGCCGTTTCGGATGAACTGCATGTCCATGCCGCCATAGCGCGCGGTAAAAAATGCGTACTTTTTGCGGTGGTGAGGCTTTGGCACGACGAAGAGCTTCAGCCCGTTGTCAAGCGTTGCCTCAATGACCGTTTCCCCGATGCGGGGGTAAAGGAGTTCTCTTTTATTCATGGTCCGCCGCCTCCCCTGTGAGGAAATAGACTGTGTCGAGCGTCATGCTCTGCGCCGCTTCGGCGATGCGCTCCTGCGTCACGTCCCGCAGCGCGGCGATGAGCTCCGCCGCCGTTTCGCGGATGCCGGTGGCCGCCTGGCCGAGAGCGTTTTCCTCCATGCGCCCGGCGCTGTCGCCGCGCGATTCGAGCGACGCGATCAGGCAGGCCCGCGCGCCCTCGATCTCCCACGGCTCGAATTCGCCGCGCTGCACGCTTTCAAGCTGGGCAAGGATCTCGCGCTTCGCGGTCTCATAGTCCTTGCATTCGATGCCCGACGACACCGTGACGATGCCCTTCGAGCGGTGGTACGAGGAGGACGCGTAATAGCAGAGGGAGAGCTTTTCGCGCACGTTCAAAAAGAGCTTTGAATTGCTGTAGCCGCCGAAGATGAGGTTCGCGAGCATCATCGCCGGCGCGTCCGCCGTGGACGCGCGCCAGCCCATCGAGAGCTTGCCCTGCGTCACGTCCATGCGCTCGGTGATCTCGCGCGGCGTCTCCGGCGCGCGCTTTTTCTCCGCCGCGGCGGGCGAAACGACCGCGCCGCGCTGGAGCGGCGCGAACGCACGGGACAGCGCGCCCTCCACGCGCGCAAGCTCCGCGCTGCCGCAGTAGAAAAGCTCCAAGTGCGCGGTGGACAAAAGCTCCTGATAATAGCGGAAAAGGGTCTGGTTCGTGATCTTCTCCACGCGCGCGATCGAGCCGAACTTATCCACACCGTAGCGCTCGCCGCGGCACATCTCCTGCAGCAGCCGCAGGTCCGCGTAGTCGCGCTTGTCGTTGATGATGCCGCGGATGGCGTCGATGAGGTTCTGCTTCTCGCTTTCGACATAGTCGCTCAGAAAGCGGCCGTTGCGCGTCACGGGGTCAAGCAGCAGCTCGCCCAAAAGGTCGCACATTGGCTCGAGCAGCTTCTCCCCGCCGGGGACGAAGGCCTCGTCGATAAAGCTCGCGGCAAAGCCGATGCACTGGTTCTCGCCCTTTTTGCGCACCGTGCAGCCGACGGACGAGCCGTAGAGCAGGTCGAGCGCCGTGGAGAGCGAGCGCATGTCGGGATGCGCCATCGTACCGCGCCGCAGCACGCTCGGCAGCAGCGCCCCGAAGCTCGCCGTCTCCTCGTCGAGCGGCGTGATGAGCTGCACGCTCAGCGTACCCGTTTTGAATTTTTCCGACTGCACGTAGCTGAGGTTCACCTCAGGTGCGATCTCTCGTCTGACCGGTTCCATCACGGATCCCTCCTGTGGTCATTTTTTCAGAATTTGCCCTTAGGATACCACGAAAGCGTGAACAATTCCACTCTTTTCTCCCCCAAAAGAAGGCGCGGGCGCAAAAAGGGTGGAATTTTCTGCCCGCGTGACGTTTTTCTTGCGATTTTTCCTTGACATTTTTGATAAAATCATGTAAACTGATTCGTGTTGTAAAGCGTTAGAACTTTACAGCGAATCTTAAACAAGGAGGAACCCCATGAAAAATCAGACCTTTCGTATGACGATGCTCTTCGACTTTTATGGGGAGCTTCTCACCGACCGCCAGAAGGAATTCTACGATCTCTACTATAACGAGGACCTCTCCCTTTCCGAGATCGCCGAGAATTACGGCATCTCCCGCCAGGGCGTGCGCGACGTGATCGTGCGCGCGGAAAACTACATGACCGAGATCGAGGACAAGACGGGACTCATCAAGCGCTTCATGCAATTAAAGCCCCACGCGGAAAAGATCGCCGACGCGGCCGAGCAGATCAGCCAGATCAACTTCCGCCGGTACGAAGACCGCCAGCTCGAAGAGCTTACCGGCGTGATCCGGGCCGAGGCGGCGGCACTCAAGGAGTAACACATCCATGGCCTTTGAAGGACTCAGCGAAAAACTCAATGCTACATTCAAGCATCTGCGCGGCAAGGGCCGCTTGAGCGAGGAGGACATCAAGCTCGCCATGCGCGAGGTGCGTCTTGCGCTCCTCGAGGCGGACGTGAGCTACAAGGTCGTCAAGGACTTTGTCAAGACCGTGTCCGAGCGTGCCGTCGGCGTCGAGGTGCTCGACAGCCTGACCCCCGCCCAGCAGGTCATCAAGATCGTCAGTGAGGAGCTGACCAATCTGATGGGCGGCGCAAACGCCAAGCTCACCTTTGCCTCCAAGCCGCCCACGGTCATCATGATGGTCGGTCTGCAGGGCGCCGGTAAGACGACGAACGTCGCCAAGCTCGCCGGCTACCTGCGCCGTCAGGGCCGCCGCCCGCTGCTCGCGGCGTGCGACGTGTACCGCCCCGCCGCCATCACGCAGCTGCAGGTCGTCGGCAGGCAATTAAATATCCCCGTTTTCGAAATGGGGCAGATCGACCCCGTGAAAATCGCGCAGGAGGCCGTCAAGTACGCCGGCGACCACGGCAACGACATCGTCTTTCTCGATACCGCGGGCCGTCTGCACATCGACGAGGCGCTGATGGACGAGCTCAAGCGCGTCAAGGCCGCCGTCAAGCCGACCGAGATCCTGCTCGTTGTCGATGCCATGACCGGTCAGGACGCCGTGAACGCCGCCACCGCCTTCGACGAAGCTCTCGGCATCGACGGCGTCGTGCTCACCAAGCTCGACGGCGACGCCCGCGGCGGCGCGGCGCTTTCCATCCGCGCGGCCACCGGCAAGCCCATCAAGTTCATCGGCACGGGCGAAAAGCTCGACATGATCGAGCCCTTCCACCCCGACCGCATGGCCCAGCGCATCCTCGGCATGGGCGACGTGCTCTCCTTCATCGAGCGCGCCGAGCAGAGCATCGACCAGGAAAAGGCGAAAAAGCTCGAAGAGAAGCTCAAAAAGAACCGCTTCACCCTGTCCGATTACTATGACCAGCTCATGCAGCTCAAGAACATGGGCAGTCTCGAGCAGCTCGCGGGCATGATGCCCGGCCAGCTCGGCAAGCAGATGGCCAATGCCGAGATCGACCCGAAGATGATGGCCCACACCGAGGCGATCATCCTTTCGATGACGCCCTACGAGCGCGAGAATCCCGCCGTGCTCGGCGCGAGCCGCAAAAAGCGCATCGCCGCCGGCTGCGGACTCGAGGTCGTGGACGTCAACCGCCTGCTCAAGCAGTTCGAGATGATGCAGGATATGATCAAGCAGATGAACCGCGGCGGCAGGATGCCCGGAATGGGCGGCCGTATGCGCGGCTTCGGGCGCAGGAAGCGCTTTAAATAAGTTGATCGAGTGCGATCGCATTTCATCATAAATACTAAAACACATATTATTTTCTGGAGGTATTCACCATGGTTAAAATTCGTCTGCGCAGAATGGGCGCTAAGAAGGCTCCCTTCTATCGTGTTGTTGTCGCTGATTCCCGCTATCCCCGCGACGGCCGCTTCATCGAAGAGATCGGCACCTACAACCCCTGCGTCTCCCCCGCCGAGATCAAGATCGACGCCGAGCGCGCACAGGAGTGGATCAAGACCGGCGCTCAGCCCACCGACACGGTCCGCGAGCTGCTGAAGAAAGTCAACGCGCTGTAAGAGCTCGGGGTGCAAGAAATGAAAGACTTGCTGCTCTACATCGCCCGCAGCCTTGTTGAGCATCCGGATGACGTGACCGTCACGGAGAAGCAGGGCGCTGACGAGCTTACGTTGGAGCTGCGCGTCGCACCTGACGATATGGGCAAGGTGATCGGCCGTCAGGGCCGCATCGCCAAGGAGATCCGCACGGTCGTCCGCTCCTATGCTCAGCGCACCGGCGTAAAGGTGTCTGTTGACATCGTAGACTGAATCACAAAAAAGTTCCCGAGAAATTTCTCGGGAACTTTTTATCTTGCCATCCCCCGCCGATTCCGCTATACTGATAGAATCAATGAGTGTGCAAAGGAGAATGACACATGGGTCTCTTTTCCAAAAAGGAAGCGCCGCGCCCGAGCGCGCGCCCGGAATATATCGAGGTCGGCCAGATCGTGAACACGCACGGCGTGCGCGGCGAGGTCAAGGTCCAGCCCTGGGACGTGAGCGCAGAGCTTCTGTGCGGCTTCAAGACGTTTTACATGGACGGCGAGCCCTTCCGCCCCACGAGCAAGCGCGTGCAGGGCGACATGGTGCTCATGAAGATCGCCGGGGTCGATGATATGGACGAGGCCGCCGCGCTCAAGCGCAAGGTGCTCTCCATCCGCCGCGCGGACGTGCAGCTCAGGCCCGGCGAGCTCTTCGACGCCGAGATCATCGGCATGACGGTGTACAACTATTTCCCCCACACCTATATCGGCACGGTGGTGGACGTGCTCTCCTACCCCGCCCACAAGCTCTACAAGGTCAAGGGCGAGGAAAAGACCTACCTCATCCCCGCCGTCAAGGATATTTTCATCACCGATATCGATGAGCAAGCGCGTGAGATCAGCGTGCACATGATCGAGGGGTTAGAGACCGATGAGGATTGATATTTTAACGCTCTTCCCCGCCTCGATCGACGCAATGATGAACGTCAGCATCCTCGGGCGCGCGCAGGAGCGCGGCTGCATCACCATTAAGACGCACCAGATCCGCGAATACACGACCAACAAGCAGATGCAGGTGGACGACTACCCCTACGGCGGCGGACGCGGCGCGGTGATGCAGGCGGACCCCCTGTACCGCTGCTGGGCGCACGTGTGCGAGGAGGCCGACAGCCGCGGCCACACGATCTACCTCTCCCCCTGCGGGCGCACGTTCACGCAGAGCGTGGCGCGCGAGCTGAAGGACAAATACGACCACCTGATCCTCGTCTGCGGCCATTACGAGGGCATCGACCAGCGCTTCATCGACGAGTGCGTGGACGAGGAGCTCTCCATGGGCGACTTCGTCGTCACCGGCGGCGAGATCCCCGCCATGGCGGTGACGGACGCCATCTGCCGCATGGTCCCCGGCGTGCTGCCGGAGGAGGAATGCTTCACCGAGGAATCGCACTGGGCGGGGCTTCTGGAGTATCCGCAGTATTCCCGCCCCGACGAGTGGCACGGCCGCCGCGTGCCGGATGTGCTGCTCTCCGGCCACCACGAGAACGTGGCCAAATGGCGCCGGAAGGAAAGCTACAAGCGCACGATGCTGCGCCGTCCCGACATGTGGGAGAAGTTCGACACGACCCAGATCAAAACAAAGAGCGAGAAAAAGGTCCTCGCCGAGGCCAAAGCCGAGGTGGAAGCCATCCTCGCCGCGAAGTCCGCAGAAACGCCGCTTGAATAATACCACGCTGCGCGCAGATCATTTGCCGCCCGCAGGCGGCAAAGCATTTTGATCCGCCGCGGAGGACGGTCACCGTTGCGGCATTACGATTGGCGTGCCTTTACAGGCACGTCAATCGTGCCGCTTCCTCGAAATCGGCTCGCTTCTTCCGCCACCGGCGGCGCTTCGCCGATTTCCATGCGCGTCCGCAGCGACACCTTGCAGGAAATGGCGCGGTGAAAAAAACGGAACAGCCCAAGCTGTTCCGCTTTTTTATGTACTTTACGCGATGCGCTTCGCGCCGACGTAGCGGGAAGCATAGTAGCTCGCGGACAGGCTGTCGATCGTGACCTTGCCGACGCTGTAGCGCGCGTGGATGATCTGACCATTGCCGATGTAGATACCACATGGCCGATGGCATGGGACGAATCCGAGAAGAACACCAGATCGCCGGGCTGGAGGTCCGCCTTGGCGACGGCGTAGCCGCAGTTCTTATACTGGGCGGTCGCCGAATGGGGCAGAGAGTAGCCGAGCTTGGCGTAGAGATACATCGTGAAGCCCGAGCAGTCGAACCCGTTGGGGGACGAGCCGCCGGAGCGGTAGCGCGTGCCGAGGAAGGGCATCGCCATGGAGACGATGTTTGCGCCCACCGTACCGTCGAGGTCGGCAGGATCGCGCAGATAGTCACCGAGCAGCCAGCCGGTCGTGGAGCCGAACGTGACCTGATACCAGCCGTTCGATTCGCCGATGACCGTGACCTGCTTGCCGCTGACGACCTGCGTGATCTTGTCGTAGTTGGTGCCGGGACCGGTGCGCACGTTGATCGTACCGCCCGTGACGACCATAGTCACGGTCTCCTTCTCGGTGGCGTCCTCCTGTGCGTCAGCCTTTTCCTCAAGCGTCGCCTGCATCTCGTCGAGCTTGGCGAGCTCCTCTTCGTTTGCGCTTTCGGCCTGGACGCTTTCCGCCAGCACCGTCACGCGGTCCACAAGGTTGCGGATGGAACCGTTATCCGCGGCGCGCGCCGTGGAAAGCGGCGCCAGCAGGCTGACCGACAGCGCGCCGGAAAGCAGCAGGGACAGTAATCTTGAATGGTTTCTCATCGTGTGGGGTCATCCTTTCGTGAAAAAATCAGGTGTTTCGCGCGGCGATCACATTTTGCCGCTCAGCGCGCGCTCGAGCCAGATGGAGGCGAATTCCATTGCCTCGCCGAGACTGCCCTTCTCCGTGGAGCGCACCACGCGGTCGCGCGAGCGAAGGGTCGCGTCCGTCAGCTGTAACTGGATGGAAACACGCTTGGCAAGCGTGATGTCCTTGAGCGGCGCGGTGTCGAGCACCTGCATCATAACAATATATTTATCCGCCATCGAGCCGTAGTAGATCAGATTGTCCACCCGGCGCAGCGGGTGACCGCGGTAAACGAGGCCTTCCGTAGCTTCTGCCATATGACTCACTCCTAACTCTGTAACCAATTTGTAACTTTGTAACCGTTTTGTAACCTTTTGCAGTATAGCATTTTCTGTCCCCCTTGTCAACCGACGCGGGGCAAAAAATGCAGCAGACCCCCGGAGACCTTTTTTCGGTCCCCGGGGGTCAGTCAAAAATTCACTTGTTTCCGCTTATTTGCCCAGATAGCTGCGCACGAGCGTTTGCAGCAGCTCGTCGCGGTCCAGCTTGCGGATCAGCGTGCGGGCGTTGTTGTGGTTGGTGATATAGGTAGGATCCTCCGACAGGATGTAGCCGACGATCTGATTGATGGGGTTGTAGCCCTTGTCCTCCAGGGCGGCGTAAACGGTCGTCAGGATATGGCGGATCTCCGCGTCCTTTTCCTGCGCCACGTTAAACTTGCGGGTAAATTCATCCATGGGAATGGTCCCTCCTTCCGATATCCGGTGCACTCAGTATAGCAACGCATTTTTAAAAAGTAAAGGGAACGCCGCCAACTGTAACAGAAACGTAATCTTTTCTTAAGGATCTCTCAGCGGAGCACCGCGTTGTGGTCCGCCTTGAGGGCCGCGAGGATGGACTGCACGTCCTCGTCCGCCTCTTCGCCGGTCAGGCTGCGGTCGTCCGCGCGCAGCACAAGGCTGAACGCGACGCTCTTCTTGCCGGGGGCCACGCCGGGGCCGCGGTAAATGTCGAAGAGCGAGACCTCCTTCAAAAGGCCCTTCGCGCCGCGGCGGATGCTCTCCTCGAGCGCGCCGACGGTGACGGTCTCGTCGCACACGACCGCGATGTCGCGCGTGACGGCTGGGAACTTCGGCAGCGGCTGGTAGACGGGGATACCGCCGCGCATCTCATACATCGCGTCAAAGCTCAGCTCAGCGGTGTAGATTTCGGTATCGACGCCGTAGTTCGCCGCGACGAGCGGGTGGATCTGACCGAACACGCCGAGGAGCTTGCCGCCCGCATACACATTGGCGCAGCGGCCAGGGTGGTAGGAATCGTTGTCCGTGCAGGCCTCGAACCTCACGTCCGCGATGCGCAGCTCGCGCAGCAGCGTCTCGATGCCGCCCTTGAAGGAGAAAAAGTCCACGCCGTCGCCGTAGGCGCCGAGGGAGAGGTACTTCGGCTCGTCGGCAAGGCCGTCCTCGCGCGGCAGGTAGATCTTGCCGAGCTCGTAAAGGCGCGCCGCCTTGTTGCGGTAGCTGTAGTTGCGCGCGACGATCTCGAGCATGCTCGGCAGGATGGTCGTGCGCATGATGGAGGTATCCTCGCCCAGGGGGTTGAGGATCTTCAGGCTCCGGCGCAGCGGGGAATCCTTCGGCATGCGGATCTTATCATAGTAGGTGGGGCTGATGAAGGAATAGGTGATGATCTCATCGTAGCCCAGCGCGCGCACCGCGCCGCCGATGGCGCGGTCGAAGCGCTGCTGCTCGGAAAAGCCGCCGCGCGTCGTTTCGCCGCGCATGAGCGTGCAGGGGATCTTGTTGTAGCCGTAGAAGCGGGCGACCTCCTCGGCAATGTCGCTGTAGTGCTCCACGTCGCCGCGCCAGGAGGGCACGTAGATATCGTCGCCGTTCAGGATAAAGCCGAGGGAGACGAGGATCTCGCGCATCACGTCCTCGCTCAGCTCCGTGCCGAGCAGGGCGTTGATCTTGTCCGGCTCGAGCTTGACGACCGTAGGGGCCTTTTCCCTGGCGACCACGTCCATCACGCCGTCCACGACCTCGCCGCAGCCGAGTAGCTCCACGAGCTCGCAGGCGCGCTCGACGGCCTTGATGGTGTTCATCATGTCGAGACCCTTTTCATAGCGGGAGGAGGCGTCGGTGCGCATGCCGAGGGCGCTTGCCGTGCGGCGCACGGAAACGCCGTTGAAGTTGGCGGATTCGAAGAGCACCATCGCCGTATCGCCGACGATCTCGCTGTTCGCGCCGCCCATGACGCCCGCGACGCACACGGGCTTGTGCTCGTCGCAGATGCAGAGCATGCTCGGCGTCAGCTTGCGTGCGTTGCCGTCGAGCGTCTGGATGGTCTCGCCCTCGCGCGCGGTGCGCACGATGATGTGCCCGCCCTCAACGCAGCTGAAATCGAAGGCGTGCATCGGCTGGCCGTATTCGAGCATGACGTAGTTCGTGATATCGACGATGTTGTTGATCGGGCGCACGCCGCTGTTGCGCAGTCTCTCGCGCATCCAGCGCGGGGACGGCGCGATCTTGACGTTTTTCACCATGCGCGCGGTGTAGCGCGGGCAGAGCTCGCCGTCCTCAATGTCGATATCGACAAGGTCGGCGATGCTGCCGCCGCAGCCGTGCGGCTCGGGCTCGTGCAGCTTGAGGGGGCGCTTGAATGTCGCGCTCGCCTCGCGGGCAAGGCCGATGACGGAAAGGCAGTCGGGGCGGTTAGGCGTGATCTCGAACTCGACGATGGAATCGTCGAAGCCGAGGATGTGCGCCATGTTGAGCCCCGGCTCGGCGTCCTCCTCCTGCAGGATAAAGATGCCGTCGGCGATGCAGTGGGGAAACTCCTTCTGCTCGGCGTGCAGGTCCTCGAGCGTGCAGATGGCGTCGCTCTTGGTGTTGTAGGCCACAAGGTCGCCCTCGTGGAGGTTCGAGCAGCGCGTGTCGGGCACGGCGGTCGCGCCGCCGAGGTCCAGGCAGGTGTGGAACGTGCCGCCGCCCTGCGGGGCGCACTCGAGCACCTTCGCCGCGACGACGGGGCCGTAGATCTTGTCGCCGGGCTTGATATCGGTGGGGATGGAGGGCTTATTTTTGTCGATGGGGTGATAGTCGTTCAGGATGGCCGCGGGCGTGATGACGGCATAGGGGAAGTCGTGCTCCGCCGTCATGCCGAGCTCCTTGAGCGAGCAGAGCATGCCGTCGGACTCGACGCCGCGCAGCTCGCCCTTCTCGATCCTCACGCCGTTCGGCAGCAGCGCGCCGGAAAGCGCCGCGGGCACATAGTCGCCCAGGTGAACGTTCCACGCGCCCGTGACGATCTGCACGGGCTCGGCCTGGCCGACGTCGATCTTGAGCACCCACATGTGGTCGGAATTCTCGTGGCGCTTCATCTCGAGCACCTTGCCCACGACCACGTTCTTGAGGTTCTCGTCCGGGCGCTCGATGGTCTCGACCTTCGAGCCGGAGAGCGTCATATCGTCGTTGAACTGCTTGTCGGTGATATCCTTGAGGTCAACGAACTCGTTGAGCCAATTTCTGCTTAAAATCATTTTCTTCGCTCTCCTTTCTTAAAACTGTTCCAAAAATCTCACATCGTTCTCGAAGATCAGACGCAGGTCGCTGATCTTGAAGTGGCCGAGCGCCAGACGCTCAAGGCCCATGCCGAACGCCCAGCCGGAATAGACCGTGGAGTCGATGCCGCAGCCCTCGAGGACCTTCGGGTGGATCATACCGGCGCCGAGCACCTCGATCCAGCCCTCGCCCTTGCAGGTGGGGCAGCCCGCGCCGTGGCACTTGTGGCACTGGATGTCCATCTCGCAGCTCGGCTCGGTGAACGGGAAGTGATGCGGGCGGAAGCGCGTGACCGTGTGCTCGCCGTAGAGCTGGCGCACGACCTCGTTGAGCGTGCCCTTGAGGTCCGCCATCGTGATGCCCTTGTCGATGGCCATGCCCTCGATCTGGTGGAACATGGGTGAGTGCGTGGCATCCACCTCGTCCTTGCGGTACACACGGCCGGGAGCGAGGATGCGGATGGGCAGCTCGCGCGTTTCCATCGCGTGAATCTGCATGGGCGAGGTCTGCGTGCGCAGGAGGATGGAGCTGTCCTCGGTGAAGTAGAACGTATCGCTCCACTCGCGGGCGGGATGGCCCTCCTCAACGTTGAGCTTGGTGAAGTTGTATTCGGCCAGCTCGACCTCGCGGTCCTCGAGAATTTCGAAGCCCATGCCGACGAAGATGTCCTTGATCTCGTCGAGCACCTGATACATCGGGTGCTTCACGCCGATCTTCTCCTGTCTGCCGGGGATGGTGACGTCCACGGCCTCGGCCTTGAGCTTGCGCTCCATGGCCTTGTCGGCCAGCTCCTTCGTCTTTTCTTCAATGCCCGATTCGAGCTTGGCGCGCACCTCGTTCGCCAGCTGCCCGATCACCGGGCGCTCTTCGGCGCTGAGCTTGCCCATCTGCTTCAGAACGGCGGTCAGCTCGCCCTTTTTGCCGAGGTAGCGCACGCGCAGCGCTTCGAGGTCCTCAGCCTTGCCGGCGTCGGAGATCGCGTCGAGCGCCGCCTTGCGGATCGCTTCCAGTTGCTGTTTCATATCATTTCTCCTTTTCAGGTAAAAATTTGCGGAGATCAAAAGCCGCGGCAGGGATAAAAAAATAGCCTTCCCTCCCGATCGCTCGGGACGAAAGACCTCTTCCGCGGTACCACCCTGCTTCGCGCCGTTTGGCGCGCGCTCGATTCCCTGTAACGGAGGCTACCCGGCCGCGCATTTCCTCGCGGCTGCTCGGGGGCGAACCAAGCGACATCCCGCAGACCGGCTCCCAGCCGCCGACCGGTCCTCTCTTGACGGAACAAGCTCGCTATTTTCCCTTTCACAGCATTTTGGCTTTTGTCTGAATTACACTTATACCATAGAAAAAAGGAAGTTGCAAGGGGAATTTTCCGGTGTTACAATGAAAAAATGCAAAAACAGTAAGGAGAGAACAAAATGTCCGCTTTTTTAAGCACGAATCTCAACGTTCTGCGCGCGCTCGCCGCGCTGCGCACGCCGCTGCTCGACAGCGCGATGGCGCTCATCACGCACTTTGGCGAGGAGCTCGTCTTTATGGTCGTGGCGCTCGCGATGTACTGGTGCATCGACAAGCGCCGGGGCAGCTATCTTCTTCTCGTGGGCTTTGCCGGGACCATCCTCAATCAGGCGCTCAAGATCACCTTCCGCATCCCGCGGCCCTGGGTGCTGGACCCGGACTTTCAGATCGTGGAGGCCGCCCGCGCGCAGGCGACGGGCTTCTCCTTCCCCAGCGGCCACACACAGAACGCCGCCGGCACCTTCGGCGGCATCGCGCGCACGTCGAAGCGCCGCTGGGTACGAGTCGTTTCCGTCGTGCTCGCCGCGCTCGTCGCGTTTTCGCGGCTGTATCTCGGCGTGCACACGCCGCTCGACGTGGGCGTGTCGGTGCTTGTCGCCATCGTGCTCGTGTTCGCGCTGCATCCGGTGCTTGAACGCTCCCGCCGCGGCGGCGGCGCGATGCTCCGCGTGTGGCGCTGGATGCTGCTTCCCGCTCTGGCGTTCCTCCTTTACGCACTTTTTGTGCACAGCGGCGCGTCCGGCGATCTGACGAATTTCGACGCCGCCGTCAAAAACGCCGCCTGCATGCTCGGCGGCACGCTGGGGCTTATTCTCTCCCTTTACGCCGACGAGCGCTGCATCCGCTTTGAGACGCAGGCCGTCTGGTGGGCGCAGGTCCTGAAGCTCACGCTCGGCCTTGCGCTGGTCGTTCTGGTCCGCAGCGCGCTCAAAGCGCCGCTCTATGCGCTGCTCGGGCAGGGGAGCTTCCTTGCCGACGGCATCCGCTATTTTCTCATGGTCGTCGCCGCCGGGACGGTCTGGCCGCTGACGTTCCGCTTTTTCTCCTCGCTCGGGCGCGGCGCACGGCGCGGATAAATCTTTACAACGGCCGAAATCGTGGTATAATATGAATGTTTGCTTAGGAAATACCGTGGCCGCTTCGCGGCCGGATCAGGAGGAATATCATGGACGAGAAAAAGCGTCTTTATAAGTCCCGCAACAACAAGATGCTCTGCGGCGTATGCGCGGGCATCGCCGACTATTTCAACATCGACCCGACGATCGTGCGCGTGCTCTGGGCCGTGCTGGCGCTGGCCGGCGGCAGCGGCATCCTTGCCTATATTCTCTGCGCGATCATCATGCCCGAGGGCGACACCTCGGTATAACGCGCTTGACAAGCGGTGCAAAAACGGTATACTAATTCCTGTTTGCCGCTCAAGTGGGCAAAATTCAGAACAAAATGAGTAAAAACGCGAAGGGAGCTTCCTTTTTATGGCGACTTATTCGATGCATGTCGCGGGTCTTGACCGCGACCTTCCCATCTGCAAGGTGACGGACGATCTTCATATCGGCGCGTTCATCATGTTCGGCGACGCGGAGCTGACCGTGCGCTGCGCGGAGGAGCTGCTCAAGCTCGCCGCCAGCATTGACTACGACTACCTCTTCACCGCCGAGGCCAAGTCCATCCCCCTCATTCACGAGATGGCGCGCCAGAGCGGCGCGAAGAAGTACTTCATCGCGCGCAAGGGCCCCAAGGTCTATATGCCCGATCCCCTCTCCGTCGAGGATAAGTCCATCACCACCGTCGCCCAGCAGAAGCTCTTCCTCGGCGCGGACGACGCCGCGCTCATCCGCGGCAAGAAGATCCTGCTTGTGGATGATGTCATCTCCACGGGCGGCTCGCTCAAGGCGATGGAGGCGCTCGTCGAAAAGGCGGGCGGCACGGTCGCCGGACGCATGGCCGTGCTTGCCGAGGGCGGCGCGGCCGACCGCAAGGACATCCTGTTCCTTGAAAAGCTGCCGGTCTTTAACGCCGACGGCAGCGTGAAGTAAAAAACGATCTGCGTGGAAAGGGACGGCTCCGGCCGTCCCTTTTTCTTTTCCTCTCCGCTTATTTTTCGTTAGTTTGACTAAAAAACTTTCAGCTTTTTCTGCTGGACAAGTGCAGGAGAACGTAGTATCCTATAAAAAATATCCGAGGAAGGCTGCAAAAGAGCCGCGCAAACTGGTCAAACACAACAAAATAAGGAGGAACACGCATGGCATACCGGGAAAGCTACGCAGGCAAGATCAACCGCAAGCTGAACAAGAAGCTCCACGTCGTCGAGGTGGCGTCAGGCCGGCAGAAGGCCGACCTCGTGCTCAAAAACGCGACGTATGTAAACGTATTCTGCAACGAGCTGAGCCATGGCGACATCGCCGTGGCGGAGGGCCTGATCGCCGGCATGGGCGAGCACTACGAGGGCGAAGTGGAGATCGACATGAGCGGCAAGCTTGTGCTGCCCGGCTTTGTCGATGCGCACATCCATCTTGAGAGCGCGCTCGTCTCCCCCAAGGAGTTTGCGAACGCCGTCGTTCCGCACGGCACGACCACCGTCATCACCGACCCGCACGAGATTGCAAACGTCATGGGGACCGACGGCATCGAGTACATGCTCCAGGCGACCGAGGACCTGCCCGTGGACGTGCGCTTCATGCTCCCCTCCTGCGTGCCCGCGACGCCGCTCGACGAATCCGGCGCGGTGCTCGACTACCGCGCGATCGACTCGTTCTACGAGCACAACCGCGTCGAGGGCCTTGCCGAGATGATGAACTACGTCGGCGTGGCGAACGGTGACGAGCAGGTGCTTGAAAAGATCGTGGCCGCACAGGCGCACCACAAAAAGATCGACGGTCACGCGCCCGGCCTCACGGGCAACGACTTAAACGCCTATATCGCCGCGGGCGTCTACTCCGACCACGAATGCAGCACCGTAGAGGACGCGCTCGCCAAGCTCGAGCGCGGGCAGTACATCATGATCCGCGAGGGCACGGCCGCGCGCAACCTTGACGCGCTCCTCCCCCTGCTCACGCCGCAGTACTACACCTACTGCATGTTCTGTACCGACGATAAGCACCCCAATGACCTGCTTGAAAAGGGGCACATCGACTACATCGTGCGCAGGGCCATTAAGGCGGGCGTCGATCCGATCATCGCCGTCAAGTGCGCAAGCCACCACGCCGCGCGCTATTTTCTTCTCAACAACCGCGGCGCGATCGCGCCGGGCTTCCTCGCGGACTTTGTCGTGATCGACAACTTCGACGATTTCAACATTCTCGAGGTCTACAAGAAGGGCAGGCTCATGTTCGACGGACAGCGCGTCACACCCTTTGAAGCGCCCGAGATCGACCCGCACCTTGTCAAACGCTCGCACGAAACGTTCCACGTCGCGCACCTTGAGGCCGCGGACTTCATCGAGTCCCGCCCGCGCGCCGTGCTCGGCATGATTCCCGGCGAGATCGTCACGACCGACGCAGGCTACGCCGAGCAGATCAGCGTTGAAAATGATATTCTGAAGATCGCCGTCATCGAGCGCCACAAGAACACGCACCACATCGGCATCGGCTACATCAAGGGCTACGGGCTCAAATCCGGCGCGGTGGCGACCTCCATCTCGCACGACAGCCACAACATCATCGTCGTCGGCGCGAACGAGGAGGACATGGCCGCGGCGGTCAACCGCGTGGTCGAACTTGGCGGCGGCATCGTCGTGATGGACGGCGGCAGGGTCCTCGGCGAGGTTCAGCTCCAGATCGCCGGCATCATGAGCGAAGCGCCGCTCGTCGAGGTCAACGAGACGCTCGAAAACGCCAAGGAGCAGGCCTTTGCCCTCGGCGTTTCGCGCGGGGTCGATCCGTTCATGACGCTCTCGTTCATGGCGCTGACCGTCATCCCCACGCTGCGTCTCACGACGCGCGGCGTGTTCGACGTCATCCACCAGCGCTACGTGTAACTGCAAAGGGGGCTCCGGCATGCCGGGGTCCCCTTTCCTTCTTTCAGCCGCGCAAAGCCCGCGCAAAACTTTTGCTTGCAAATAAGCGCTTTTTCGCATATAATATGTTTTGTTCTATTTCCCCCGCCGGTGTGATGGAATTGGTAGACGTAGCGGACTCAAAATCCGCCGCTGGCGACAGCGTACCGGTTCGAGTCCGGTCACCGGCACCAAAAAGGAACGGCTTGCTTTGCAGGCCGTTCCTTTTTTCTTATCTTTATTGTCAGCGTCTGCCGCCGAAGCCGCCGCCGCGGCCACCGCCAAATCCGCCGCTCCGGCCTCCGCCGAAACCGCCGCCCCGGCTGCCGCCAAAGCCGCCAAAGCTTCCGCCGCCGCCAAATCCGCCACCGCGGCCTCCGCCGAAGCCGCCGAAGCTCCCGCCGCTGCCGAAGCCGCCGCCGCGGCCCGTGCTGCCAAAGCCACCGAAGGAATTGCCCGAGCCGGAGGGCCGTCTGGGCGGCTGGGGCGGGCGGCGATTGCCGCCGGAGCTTCCGCCGCCGTATGGGGGCCGGGGCCCGCCCTGCGGGGGCTTAGGTCCGCCCTGCGGAGGACGGGGCCCGCCGCTTCTCGGCGGGCGCGGGCCGCGCGGGGGTCTGCGCCCCCAGAAGATCGGATGATACATCACCGTCGGCACGCCCATGCCGGGCATCATGTAGCGGCGGCGATAGCGGTTATAGCGCAGCCTGTCGAGCCAGATCCAGATGAGGAAGAGGAGAACGAGCAGCAGCACGAACGACATCGCCGTGCCCGCGTCGTTCTGCGCGGTCTCATTCTTCTGGTATTGCTGGCTCAGCTCCACGTGCAGCTGGGCGCAGAGCTCCTGCACCGCCGCGTCGTAGTCGCCCTTCTGCACGCCGCCCTCCATGCAGGAGGAGACAAAGCTCTGCGAAAGGCCGCTCAAAAGATCATAAAAGCTGCCGCTCGCGATCAGATAATAGTCCTGCTGCTGTTTGGCGATGAGCAGGATGGCGTCGTTCGTGCCGAGCTGCATCGTATCGGCGTAGTCATACGCCGTATTTTCAAGATCGTCCGCCGACTGGACCGTCACAACGGCCATGATGCTGCCGAACATTTTGTTCCAGTTGGCATTGTAAAGGCTCACGGCCTCCTCGGTCCTTCCCGAGAGCAGGTCCGCGTCGTCCTGCACATACTGCTCGAACGCCGCCGTGGAAAGCGAGGTGTCGAGCTTTTCCCCGCCCGAGGGCGTGGTGACGGCGGGCGCCTTGTAAAGGCCCCACGCGCTCGAGGCGATGATCGCCAGCACGAGCACCGCGACGGCGACGCCGCGTTTCTGAAAGAATTTCATATGCTTCTCCTATCCGGAGCGTCTCAGCTTCTCAGCTCCATGAGCTTCTGCTTCAGCTCGCCCTCGATGCGGCCAAGCTCGACCTCCGCCTCCCTGCGCTTCTGCGCGCCCTCGCGCTGGATGTTCACGACCTCGTCGAGCGTGGAGACAAGCTGCTCGTTCGTGTGCTGCAGCGTCTCGATATCGACGATGCTGCGCTCGGCCTCCTTGGCCGTGGCGATGGTGCCCATTTTGAGCATGTCGGCGTTCTTCTTGAGCAGCTCGTTCGTCGTTTCCGTCACGGCGCGCTGCGCGGCCGTGGCCTGACGGCTGTGCTCCAGACCGAGCGCGAGCACCATCTGGCTCTTCCAGAGGGGAATGGTGTTGACGAGCGAGGACTGGATCTTTTCGACCATCAGCGTGTCGTTGTTCTGCAAAAGGCGCGTCTGCGGGCCCATCTGGAGGGACACCATGCGCGTCAGCTCCAGATCGTGCAGCTTCTTTTCAAAGCGCTCGCACTTCTGCGCATAGTCGTTATAGGCCTGCGCGTCCTCGGCAAGGCCGCTCGCCTCCGCCTTCTTGCGCAGCTCCTCGAGCTCGCCGGAGCGGACCTCGGCCAGACGCTTCTTGCCCGCGATGATATACATCGTGAGCTCCTTATAGTATTTGAGGTTCAGCTCATACATCTGGTCAAGCATCGCGATGTCCTTCATCAGCGTGACCTGATGCTTTTCAAGCTCGCTGACGATGCGGTTCACGCTCGTCTCGGCCTTGCCGTACTGCGCGCGCATCAGCTCGAGCTTATCCTTCTGCTTGTGGAAAAGGCCCGAAAGGCCCTTCTTCTCCTCCTGACCGAAGCCCTTGACCTCGACAACAAGGTTCGAGAGCGTCTCGCCCACCTCACCAAGATCCTTGTTGCGCACGGAGGACAGCGCATTTTCCGAAAACGTCGCCACGCTCTTCTGCGCGGCCACGCCGTAGTTGAGCACGAGGTTCGTGTCCGTGATGTCGATCTTTTTGGCAAAGTCGTCAACGGCCTTCTTCTCCTGCTCGGTGAGCATGCTCTCGTCGATCTTGACGGGCTCGACCTCTTTTTTCTCCTCCTGCGGCGCGGGAGCTTCGGTTCCGAGTGTCAGCTCAGGCACGGCCTCCTGCGCGGCGGTGGGCTCCAGCGTCAGTTCGGGCATCATGTTATCGCTCATGTTATTTCTCCTCCGTATTGCTGTCGTTTTCTTCCTGTTCGTTCTTTTTGATCTTGCGGATGCGGCGCAGGCACATCAGCGCCGCCACGCCCCAGAGGGTCGCGGAATAGTAAAGTCCCTTGCGCTGCAAACGGATCGCGCCGCCGATGCTGGCCGCGGTCATGATGAGAAAGATCACAAGGAACACCGGGTCGAGCCACACGCCCTTGAGGCGCTGCATGATCCACGCTTCGACCCTGGCGTTGAACGCCATCACTTTTTTGCGCATCGTTTTCTCCTTTACAGTTCGAGCTTGATATCGTCCTGCGCGGCGGTGGCGGCGCCGGACCCGGCGTGCAGCGCATCGCCGTCCCCGCTCAGCCCCTCGCGCTTCATCATGTTCTCAAGCACCGTGATATCCGTGGAGATATCCATCGCCTCGCTGCCGAACAGCATATCGAGCTGCTTTTCAAAGGCCGTGACGATCGTGCCCATCATGCTCTCCACGCGCTGCATCGTGCTGCCGATGTTCTCCCCGCCGATGCCCTGCGCGCCCATGCGGTCATAGGCGTTCAAAAGCTTGAGCGTCGTGGGCAGGTAGTAGTCCATGAACTTGCGGATCTGCGGCAGCTTGCCCGGGTCCTGCTTCACCTGCGCGAAGATCTTGGCGCTCAGATCCTCGAGCCGGTCGATATCGGCGGAGATCTTCTCATCCTTGATGGAGGTGTTGAGCCGCTTCATCTCGGAGATGGCAAGATTGCCGTCCCTGATCATCTTGTCGAGCTCGGGGTTGCCGGTGGTCTCCTCCTTTTTCGGCGGGTCGGGGACCGTGACCTCCACCGTGCCGCACACGGCGTTCATCACGAAAAACACCACGGCCGACGCTATCGCCACCAGAATGAAATGCGGCACGCGGCAGAGCGGAAAGAGCAGCGCGTACACCACCCATGTTCCCGCCGCCGCGTAATAGGGAACGGTTGATCTGCGTTTGACGGTTGCCAAGGCGATCGCCTCCTGTTTTGCAAATAATTTGACTGATATATGATATCACATCGCTGCATCACGGTCAAGCGCGGCAGGAGCGAAAAAAGGCGGCGTTCCCTGCGGAACACCGCCTTTTTGAAACGTTTGTCACTCGTTTCGGATGGCTTCGAGCGCTGAGATCCTGACCGCCTTGTTCGCGGGCTGATAGCCGGACACCAATCCGACGAGCACCGAGAACACCAACGCAAAGATCACAAGCTCGGGCTTGATGACGGAGGTGCGCACCACGCCTTCGCCGCCGACGAGCGCCTGCTTGATAAGCTCCCACGTGACTCCCCCGCCGCCGAACGCGCCGAATGAGAACAGGTTGATAATTACAGATATGATGAAGCTGAAAATAAGACCCAAAATACCGCCGAGAAGGCCTATGCTGCCTGCCTCCATCAGGAACATCGCGCGGATGTCGCGCACGTAGCAGCCGAGCGCCTTCATGATGCCGATCTCCTTCGTGCGCTCGGAGATGGACATGATCATCGTATTCGTGATACCGATGGCCGCGACCAGCAGCGAGATCGCGCCGAGGCCGCCGAGCATCAGCTCGATCTGGCGGGTCTGCTTGTTGAGCTCGTCGCGCATGCTCTGCATGGAGTACGTGCTGTAGCCCAGGTCCTTGATGGACTGCTCCACATCCGCCACGGCGTCGAGGCTCTCGGCCTTGACGTTGATGCTCGAATACTCGAACTTCGTGTCGGTCTTGCCCGTTAAGTCCTTGATGAGCGCCTTGAGTGCATTGATGTCCATCATCACGCCGTCGCTCGTCTCATAGCCCTTGCCCTGATCCTCCTTCATCACGCCGACGATCTTGAGCTCTACCTCATAGGGCGTTGGCTCGGTGCCTGTACCGTCATCATACGGTGTGAGCACCATGGTGATGCTCGTCTTGAGCGGGTCGAAAAACGGGTCGGGGACGTTTTCCGTGTCGATATTGCCGTTTTCGTCCCAGGTATATCGGTTGACATAATTTCTGCCGTCAGGCATGAGCGTATCGGTGAAGTTATAGGCAAAGTACTGGCCCACGACCACCTCGTCGCTGTTTTCCGGATACCGTCCGTCCACCAGCTCAAAGCCCATATCCTCAAGAGCGCTCGAATCAATGCCGACAAAATTGACCCAATTAGCCGTATAGCGTCCGTTGACGCCGGCCTTGAAGCCCACATTATATCCGTCGAGGCTCGCCTTGGGCATAACGGCCTTGACGCCCGCGATCTCATGGAAGCTCTCGACCGCCTTGTCATCGAGCTTGGCTTCACTCGTGCCGTTCTCACTATAGCCGCGATAGACCTCGATGATGGAGAGGTCGCCCATATTATTGAGCATCTGATCGTAGGACTCCTGCATGCCCGCGCCGATGGAGACCATCACGATGATGGACGTGCAGCCGATGAACACGCCCAGCACCGTCAGGATCGTGCGCCCCTTGCGCCGCGACAGGCTGTCGAAGCACATTTTCAGGATGTCTGCGAATCTCATTTGTTCTGTCCCTCAGCACCCGTGGCCGCAGTTTCCTTCGCCGCGGCGTCCGCTGCCTCCTTCTTCTCCTCGGCGATCTCCTCTTCGTCCCACTTGTCCCACAGCGCCTGCTCGGCCTTCTGCTTGGCCTTTTTCTTGCGGATGCGCAGCACGACCAAAAGGATGACGAGCACGGCGACCGCCGCGATGATGACGTACTTCCACGGGAAGGTGCTTGCCGGCTCGGGGTCGATCATGCCGGGATCGTCCATGCCGGGGTCGGCCGGCTCGTAGGCCATGGCCTCGACCGTCGCTTCAAAGACGCGCTCTTTCGTATTGCCGTTGGAATCCTCGTAGGTGATGACGATCTTGACCTGATTCTCGCCCTCGTTGAGCGGAGTCACGGCAAAGGCGATGGTGCCGTTCTTGCCGCCGTCGATGGTGCCGACGCGCTGATAGACCGTCGGCGTGTCGATGTCGCCGGAGATCGTGGCTTCGACGTTGCTGATGGCGCTCTTGCCCTTGTTGACATAGTCGATGGTCAGGCTCGTTTCCTCGCCGACATAGCCGGTGTAGGAGGACGTGGGCTCGCTCATCTCGAAGCGGTCGGGCTGGTAGAGCGGCACGCTGAGCGAGAGGTTCGCCGAGCCGGACTTGCGGGAATTCTGATCGACATACTCATACGTGACGGCGATCTGGACCTCCTGCGCGCTGGAGCTGATGAGCTGCGCGGCCTTCATCGGTACGGTGACGGTCTTGCTGCCGCCCGCGCCGACGGACTCAAAGTAGAAGGTGTTGGTCGAGCCGTTGAGCATGAGGTCCGTGCCGCCCGTGACGGTGACCATGACGTTTTCGATCCTGATGGTCTTGCTCGTGTTGGTGAAGCCGAAGCTCAGGTTCGCGCTCGAGCCCGCCGCGATGGACGAGCCGCCGTAGTTGTACTTCGAGAGGATGACGATGGGCGTGGGGCTTGCGATGGCGGTGTCGTCGTCCTTTTTCTCTTCGGTGATCTTGGCGGACACGTTCACCTTGCCCGTGGCGCTGCCCTCGGTCAGGCTGGTGCCGTTGTCATAGTAGAAGGCAAGGCTCGTGTCAATGGACTGGTTCTGCGCGGTGATCTTATCCATCGCCTTGACCGACACGAGCACGCTCGTGCTCTGGCCGGGGCGGATATCGTCGAGCGTGTAGGCGCTCTGCCCGTCAAGCTGCATCAGCTCGCCGGAAAAGCCCAGCGTCAGCATCGGGGAGCGCATGACGGTCGTGCCCGCGTTCTGCACGTAAAGGGTGATGAGCTTCGTCTCGCCTGCGGCGATGGGGCTTACAGAGCTCGCGTCGGAGGAAAAGACCGCGCGCGGGGCGGGAACGGTGACCGGCTCCGGCTCCTCGGGCTTGGTGTAGGGCACGCACTCGCTCAGCGTAAGGTCAAAGGTCTGGTTGCCCGCGTCGCTGCCGTCCTCGTTCTGGTAATAGACGGTGAACGACAGGCTGCTGCCCGTGCCGGAATAGGACAGGTTATAGAGGATGAACGTTGCGGTGTTGTTCGCGCCGACGCTCACGCTGTCGGCATAGCCGCCGCGGAAGCTGTCCACGCCGCGCACCACGCGCACGGGCGCGCCGCTGCCGCTCACGCGCGAGAGGCTGACCGCAACGTTGACGGTCTGGTTCGTTTCGATGCTGTAGGCGTCGGCACTGTAGCCGGTGACGAGATAGCTCGTTCCGGCGCTCGCGGTGGCTGCGCCGGAGCCGTTCTCACCGGCGGCGCGGGCCGTCAGGCCGGCAGGCAGCAGCGCTGCGCACAGCACCAGGGCAAGGCAAAGGGAGAGCAGGGATCTTGTGATGCGTTTCATGGTTGATTTCCTCCGTTATTCGATGTAGGGGGCGGCGTCGATCTCCGCCTTGACCTGATTTTTTACGTCGCTGACGATATTGCCGTCGATGAGCGTGACGATGCGGTCGGCATACTCGGTCATCTCCGGGTCATGCGAAACGAGCACGATCGTCTGGTGGAAGCGGTGGGCAAAGCCGCGGATCATGTGCATGACCTCCTTGGTGGTCCGGGAGTCGAGGTTGCCGGTCGGCTCGTCGGCAAAGACCACCTCGGGGCGCGTGATGAATGCGCGCGCGATGCCGACGCGCTGCTGCTGTCCGCCGGACATCTGGTTGGGGAAATGGTCCATGCGGTCCTTGAGACCCACGCGGCAGAGCATCTTTTTCGCCTCGATCAGCCTTGTCTCCGCGTCCACGCCCCGGAACATCAGCGGCATGGCCACGTTCTCCGCCGCCGTCAGCTCCGGCAGCAGGTTGTAGGACTGAAAAACGAAGCCGATGTGCTTCTGGCGGAAGGCGGCGAGCTGGTTTTCGTTGAGCTGCGAGACCGGCACGCCGCCGATGCGCACCACGCCCCGCGTTGGCTTTTCAAGGCCCGCGAGCTGGTTGAGCAGCGTCGATTTGCCGCTGCCGGACGTGCCGAAAATGCAGCACACCTCGCCCCGCTGGATATCCAGATTGATATTGTGCAGCGCGACCACGTGCTCCTGCCCCATCATGTAGACCTTTCGGAGCTTGCGCACCGATATGACGGGCTTCTGGTTGGTTTCCATCGCATTTCTCCTCATTTTAATCTTGGCTTTTATTATAATCGCATCCTATGAGGAAGTCGTTACAATCAGGCGCGATTTGGTTACAATTTATTTAAGATTTGTTTAATATCTCTCCTGCTCTGTTTAGACGGCGCGCGGCAGGAAAAAGTTTCATCAAACGACAAAAAAGGCGGCGGACTTTTTTCGCCCGCCGCCTTTTTCATAAAGCTTTCAGTTTTCGCTCTGCGGCACAACGTAGACCGACGTGCTCTCGCCGTTCGTGTCGATGGACACGGTGTCGTCAAGAGGTTCGGTCAGCGCGGCGTCGGCATAGAGCAGACAGCCGGTGCTATTGACAAACGTGACGTTCGTGCCGCGCTTGATGGAGATCTCCTGCGTCTCCCCGGCGTCGGTGCCGGGGGCATAGATAAGCGTCAGCGCGCAGGTCACATCGCTGTTGAAGGCCTCGGCTGCCAGCTCCCTGTCCGGCATGTAGGACTCGTCATAGCTCCAGTTATAGAGCGTCGTGCCGAGCACGAACGCTTTGCCGCTCTCATCCACGCTGTAGTCCGTCACGGACAGGGCCAGCAGCTCGCCCGTCGCGGGGTCGATGTAATAGATCGAGGTATCGTAGTAATCCTCCATGTCCGCGTAGCGCGTCGTGGTGGACAGCAGCACCGCGCCGTCCTGCTCGCTGCGTTCATCGACCGTCTCCTCCGCGCTCTCGCCGGGATCGGCGGCGGCAGGCAGCATGTCGAGGATGTAGGTCTCGTACTCCCCGGCGGGATAGCAGTTCATGCCAAGGCTCCCGTCGCTCATCATCTTGCTGAGATACACACCGTTTCCTTCGATCGACAGGCAGGCCTGACCGAAGAACTCATCCTCGCCCACGGGGCTGTCGGGCGTGTAGGTATAGTGCGAGGCCATGAGGAGGTTTCCCCTCTCGTCGCGCGTGTACTGCACCTTCGCGGTGTAGGTCTCCGCGCCGTCCCGATCGCTGCCCTGAATACTCACGGTCACGGTACCGTACTTTTCAAGGAGCTTTGCCGGGGCGTTTATCTCGCGCACGGCCGCAGTCGTAAGCTCCACCTGATCGGTGCCGTTATCGCCTGACTGCTTTTCATCGTTCCGGCCGTTCTGCGTGCCGCAGCCGGCAAGAAGGCTCACGGCGCACAGCGCACCAAGGGCCGCTTTCTTCCAGTTTTTCATGTTGTTTCTCCTTTCTTCGCGGAGCGGGCGGCTTCGCCCTGTCCCCTGCTTTTCAGTTTCTTCCATCTCATCCGCGCGCGGCTTTTTTCGCCGCGCACATAGTCTTAGACGGCGTTTTTTCCAAAAAGTTGCACGGTTCCGAATAAATTCAAAAAAGATTTCCGTCCGCCACGCGGCCCTTGCTTTTTCGCCCACGCGGGCATACAATAAAGGAAATTTTGCAGTGAGGGCATGAGCTATGAACTATATCGGCATCGATCTCGGCGGCACGAACATCAAGGGCGCGCTTGTCAGCGCCGGGGGCGAGATCTTAAAGGAGCATTCGGTCGAAACGCGCGTCGATCTCGGCCCCGAGGCGGTCGCCGCGCGCATCGGCGCGGTCATCGCGCACCTGTGCGAGGGCGAGGATGTTTCCGCCGTCGGCGGCGTGGGCGTCGGCTGTCCCGGCACGGTGGACGACGCGAGCGGCATCGTCCGCTTCGCGGCAAACCTCAATTTTGTCAACTTTGATCTGCGCGGCGCGCTGCGCGCGCACACGGACCTTCCCATCCACCTCGGCAACGACGCGAACGCCGCCGCGCTGGGCGAAGCGCTCTTTGGCTGCGGCAAAGGCGCGGAGAGCACCATCGTCGTCACGCTCGGCACGGGCGTGGGCGGCGGCGTGGTGCTGGGCGGAAAGCTTCTCACGGGCTACACGGGCGCGGCCAGCGAGCTGGGGCACATGGTCATCGTGGAGGGCGGCGAGGCGTGCACCTGCGGCAGCCGCGGCTGCTTTGAAGCCTACTGCTCCGCCACCGCGCTCATCCGCGACACGAAGCGCGCCATGGACGCGCACCCCGAGAGCCTTCTGCACGCCGTCGCCAGGCAGTCCGGCGGCGTGGACGGCCGCACGGCCTTCCTCGCCCGCGAGCAGGGCGACACTGCCGCCGCGCAGGTAGTGGACGCTTACATAGAGCATCTTGCCTGCGGGCTGACGAATCTTGTCGATATCTTCTTTCCCGAGGTGCTGGCGCTCTCCGGCGGCGTTGCCAATCAGGGCGACGCGCTGCTGCTGCCGCTGCGAAAGCTCGTGCGCGAGCGCTCGTTCGGTTCGCGCTACGCCGCCTCGCACACGCGCCTTGAGCTCTGCACGCTCGGCTACCGGGCGGGCGTGATCGGCGCGGCGATGCTCGCGCGCGCATAAAAAAATTCAAATTGGGGTCCGTCTGCGATCTGCAGGCGGACCCTTTCCTTTTGTCCGTGGGACCGCGCGTGCAGAGCGCGCATAGACTGGCGGGGAAGAAAAAATGGAGGAGGCGATCATATGGCCTATTCCGACCGCGAGCTGCTCGCGCGGCTGATCGAGTGCGAAGCGGGCGGCGAGGGCGAAAGCGGCATGAAGGCGGTGGCGAGCGTCGTGATGAACCGCGTCCGCGCGACGGGCGGCGAGTACGCGCGCATCGGGCAGGGGAGCATCCGCAGCATCATCTTTCAGCCGGGGCAGTTCGTCTGCGCGAGCGAGACCGAGCGCGGCAGCTACAACCCGCAGAACATCTACAACATGCGGCCCACGGACATCCACTACGAGATCGCCGACTGGGCCATCGCGGGCAACCGCCTTTCGGGTCTCGGCACGGCGCTGTGGTTTTTCAACCCCTTTTCGCCGAACTGCCGTGCGACTTTCCCCTCAAACGTGGGAACGTTCGTCATGCGCATCGGCGACCACTGCTTTTATAACCCCACCGCCGCGTACTACGAAACCTGAGCGCGCCGGACGCGCAAACATGAAATTTGGAAAGGGAGCGTTTTTTATGATGCAGATGGGAAAAAGCATGCCCTGCCTTTATGAGGAGAAGCTCGCCGTGCCCGCCATGGCGAGCGCGCAGCAGAGCGGCAGCGGCAGCGGCAGCACCGGCAATAATAACGGCAGCAGCAGCAATAACCCGAGCCAGAGCTACGAGCAGATGCTCGGCACGTCGTCGGGGAGTATGTTGCTCGTGCCGCAAAACGGCGCGAGCGGGCAGTTCCAGCCCACGCCGGATAAGATCGAAGAGTCGCAGACCGTTGACAAAATGGCCTACAATTCGTGGAAGGGGATGCTTGCGCGCAACATCGGCCGCGCGGTCATCGTGAGCTTCCTCGTCGGCTCGCAGAATACAGTCGTGGCCGTCGGGACACTGCAGGAGGTCGGGAACGACTATATCACGCTCTTCCACCCCGGCCGCAGCGCCTACATCACCGCCGACATCTACTCCATCCGCTTCGTCGAATTCCCCCAGGGGAACAACGTCGTCACGCTGAACTGAAAAAGGAAGGGACGCTCTGCGTCCCTTCCTTTTGTTTTGCGGTCCGTTATCTTCTTCTGCGGCCGCGGTAGCCGCCGTGGGCCGCGCCATAGCGGCGGCGTCCGTATCTGCGGCGGCGGGAGAACATCGTCGTATAAACGACGAGCGCGACGATGAGCAGCACGATCACAACGAGCAGGATCTTCACGAGCGGCTTTGCGAAAAAGTCCGACACGCGGCGCTGCGCCGTCAAAAACCACGAGGCCGACACGTCGTTCAGCGCCAGAAGGTCCGCTTCGCCGTAGACCGTCCCCTTGTACGAGAGCGTCAGCTTGCCGAGCACGTCGCCCGCGGCGACGGGCGCGTCCACCGTCTCGTTCGTGAGCTCCACAGTGCGCTCAAGGTCGGAAGGCTCGATGTTGTCCGGCAGAAGGCACGAGAGGTCCTCCGCTGCGTGCGCAACGACATAATTCGTCTCGCTCGAGAGCGCGACGGGCACCTCGCACACAGGGTCGGCGGAGGAGAGAATGTCGCGGCGGATAAAGTTATCAAAGCCCCAGTCGAACATGCGCGATGTTTCCGAGAAGCTGCGCGTCTGGATGGTCACGCCGTCCTCGAGCGTCACGCGCTCCGCGCCCAGCACCACGCTGACCATATGGCGGCTGCCGCGCAGCGCGGACGAGATCAGGCAGTAGCCTGCCTCGGGCGTGGAGCCGGTTTTGATGCCCTGCGCGTCGCGGTATACATAGCCGCGGGCGCGCCAGTTGGAGATGAGGAAATTCGTCGAGTGCAGCTCGCGCGGCTTTTCGGTCATGTTGGTGGCGGGCACGGTGTAGCTCTTGGAGTTGCAGATCTCCATGAACTTCTCGTGCTTCATCGCCTCGCGCGTGATAAGGTAGAGGTCCCAGGCGGTCGTATAGTGCTGGGGATCGTGCAGGCCCGTGGCGTTGGCAAAGTGCGTGTGCTCGCAGCCGAGCTCCGACGCGCGCTCGTTCATGCGCGCGACGAACGCTTCGACCGAGCCGCTCAGATGCTCGCCGAGGATGTTGCAGGCCTCGTTCGCCGACACGATGAGCATGCAGTTGAGCAGCTGCTCGACGGTCATCGTCTCGCCGGGGACGATGTTCGCCGTGCTGCCGTCGCTCGAAAGGCCGTCGAACGCCGTCTCCGTCGCGGTGATGGAGTCGGTGAGGGAAAGCTCTCCCCTGTCGATCGCCTCGAACGCCAGCAGCGCGACCATCACCTTCGTGAGGGATGCGGGATAGTTCTCCTGATGGGCGTTCTTTTCGTACAGGATCTCGCCGGTATCAGCCTCAATGAGAAGGCCGGCCTTCGCGTCCAGGTCAAAGTCCTCGTAGGCGTCCGCCTGCGTCAAGCCGAAGAGCGGAATGAGCAGGGCGAAGGATAAAAAAAGTGACAGCAGCCGTCGTTTTTTCATGGAAATATACCTCGATCTATGATACACTGAAATATGGAATGTTGTCTGTATCGCGCCGTTCGGCACGCTTCGACATCAGTATAACAAAAAAGGCAGGCGAGCGCAACCGTGGAAACACAAGAAAAGAAAACCAGCGTCTGCGGCGTGTATCTGGTCCTCGCGGCGCTCACGCTCTGCTTTGCGCTCTCGCTGCTCATCCTGCACCGCACGGCCTACGAGGGCAGCGCCCACGGTGATTACACCGTGAGCGTGCAGGACAAGGAGACCGTAGTCACCGCGCCGGTGCGCGTGCTCGTGAACGTCAACACCGCGTCCAAAGAAGAACTCCAGACGCTCACGGGCATCGGTCCGTCGCTCGCGCAGGCGATCATCGACTACCGCACAGAGCACGGGGACTTCAAGACCGCGGAGGACCTTTTGAACGTCAGGGGCATCGGAGAGACGAAGCTCGAGGGCTTCCGCGCGCAGATCACATTTACGGAGGAAACGAATGAAAATTCTGGTCGTTGACGACGAGCAGCTGCTCGTCAAGGGCATGAAATTCAACCTTGAGAACGAGGGCTACACGGTCGAGACCGCCTACGACGGCGCGACCGCCATCGACATGGCCAAAGCAGGCAATTTCGACCTCATCATCCTCGATCTCATGATGCCGCAGGTGGACGGGCTGACGGCCTGCATGCGCATCCGTGAATTTTCAAATGTGCCCATCATCATGCTCACCGCCCGCAGCGAGGACGCCGACAAGATCATCGGCCTTGAATCCGGCGCGGACGACTATATCACAAAGCCCTTCAACATCTTGGAGCTCAAGGCTCGCATCCGCGCGCTGCTGCGCCGGGCCAACGCCGCCCCGCAGCAGAAGGCGCAGAGCACGCTGCTCTCTATCGGCGGCGTAACGCTCGACCCCGAGCAGCGCGTGGCGCTCAAGGACGGGCATGTCGTTGACCTGACAGCCAAGGAGTATGATCTCATCGAGCTGCTCGTGAAAAATCCGCGCCGCATCTACTCGCGCGAAAATCTAATGGACCTTGTCTGGGGCTACACCTACGCGGGCGACTACCGCACGGTGGACGTGCATATCCGCAGGCTTCGTGAAAAGCTTGAGGAGGACCCCGCCGCCCCGCAGCACATCCTGACGAAGTGGGGCATCGGCTACTACTTCAAGGACTGAGCGCAGCGCGTAAAGCACACGAAAGGAGGCGCCGCCATGCGCAGGGGTTCGAGCCTGCAGAGAAAATTCAGCTTCAGCTACATCGCCATCATCGCGGCGGTGCTGATCCTGATGAATACGTACCCTCTCATCGCGTCGGAAAACCTGACGTTCCGCTCCAAGCAGAGCGCGCTGCAAAGCAGCGTCTCGGTGATGGTAACGGCGCTCTCGGGCCTTGAAGAGCTGAGCGAGGAAAACGTCGCCGGGGCGATGACGCTCGTCGAGCAGACGGGCATTTCCCGCATTCTTGTGACCGACGCGTCCGGCCGCGTGCTTTACGACACGCGCGAGACCGACGGCGCGATCGGCCGCTACGCCTTTTATACCGAGGTCGTGCAGGCGCTGCGCGGCGAGGACGTCGCCTACGTCGAATTTTCGGACAGCGCGTTCAAAAGCCGCGCCGCCTCCCCCATCGTCTACCACAGCCAGACCATCGGCGCGGTCTACGCCTACGAATACGACACCGAGCAGGCGGCGCTGCTGCTGTCGATGCAGCGAAACCTTCTTTCCATCTCGGCGGTCGTGATGGTCTGCGCCGCGCTCATCAGCCTGATCCTCTCGCGCGTGCTGACGCGGCGCTTCGGCGTTCTGACCGAGGCCGTGCAGAAAATGCGCGAGGGCTCCTACAGCCACCATGCAGAGGTCGGCGGCAGCGACGAGATCGCCGCCCTCGCCGGCGAGTTCAACGCCATGGCCGACCGGCTGCAGACGACCGAGGAGGCGCGCCGCCGTTTCGTCTCCGACGCGAGCCACGAGCTCAAAACGCCGCTTGCGGGCATCCGGCTTTTGTCCGACTCCATTTTGCAGACGGAAAATATGGACGGGCAGACCGTGCGCGAGTTCGTCGGCGACATCGAGCAGGAGTCTGAGCGGCTCGCGCGCATCACGGAAAACCTCCTGCGGCTGACGCGGCTCGACAGCGGCGCGCTGCCCGAGGCGCAGATCGTCGATATCGCGCCGGTCATCTCGCGCGTGGTGCGCATGCTGCGCCTGGTCGCCGAAGAAAAGCAGGTCGAGCTTTCCTATGAGATCCGCCGCGAGGGGCAGACGCTCGCAAGCGAGGACGAGCTCAACGAGATCATCTACAACCTGACGGAAAACGCCATCAAATATAACCGTCCCGGCGGCTTTGTCCGCGTGGCGCTCTCGGGCGACGAGGAGACCTGCCTTCTCACCGTGAGCGACAACGGCATCGGCATCCCGCAGGAGGACATGCCCCGCATTTTCGACCGCTTCTACCGCGTGGACAAGATGCGCTCGCGTGCGGCGGGCGGCACGGGCCTGGGCCTTTCCATCGCCGCCGACACGGCGCGCCGCCGCGGCGGCAGCATCGACGTCAGCGCCCGCGAAGGCGGCGGCACGGTGTTCACCGTGCGCCTGCCGCGCTGTAAAGAAGGAGGGGAGGACGCATGAAAAAGCTTCTTGCCCTGATCGCGGTGCTCGCCGCGGCGCTTTTCGCATTTTCCTCCTGCACCGAGCGCGCGCAGGTGGATGAGGAGAGCGGCTATGCGCTCTATTTCCTCTCCGATCTTGATACCTCCGGCGGCGCAGACGCGATCGCCGCATCCGGTACGCGCTTCACGCCCGACGAGACGATGGAGACCGAGGACTGCGTCCGCGCGCTGATGGAAGCGCTCCTTGCAGGCCCGGACGATTCAGGTCTCCGCTCGCCCATCCCCGAGGGGACGGCGCTGCGCTCGGTCGTGGTCTCGGGGCGGCGCGCGCAGGTGGACCTGAGCGCGCAGTACGGCCGCCTGTCTGGCATCGACCTGTCGCTTGCGGACTACTGCATCACGCTGACGCTCTCGCAGCTGCCGAATGTGAACGCCGTGAGCATCACGGCCGAGGGCAGCGAGCTGCCCTACCGCAAAACGCAGGTGCTGCTCTCGGCGGACACGCTGCTGTCGAGCCGGGAAAGCGGTCTGCGGCCCATCACGGTGCAGCTCTACTTCCTCGACAGTGCGACCGGCGAGCTGCGCGCCGAGCAGCAGACGCTGGCGCTTTACGAGGGCCAGACGCGCGTGAACGCGCTGCTCGAAGCGCTCGCGCAGGGGCCGGAGGACGATTCGCTCACATCGCTCCTGCCTGAGGATTTCACGGTGGTCTCCTCGCGCATCGAAAACGGCGTGTGCTACCTGAGCATCCCGGCGGGCGCCGCGCTGCCGGAGGACGAGGATGACCGGGCGCTGCTCTTCGAGTCGCTGGAAAAGTCCATTCTCTCGCTCAGCGGCGTGGACGAGGTGCAGCTCATCCTTGAGGGCGACGGCACGGAGACAGGTCCCATCATCGCCGCAGAGGAGCCGTAAGGCTTTGCAAAAATTGAAAAGAGCGCCCCGCTTGCCTGAAACAAGCGGGGCGCTCTTTTTTACTGCGTTTCTTCTTCCCCGTCCGGCGGCGGAAGCGCGCCGTCCTCGGGCGGTGTAAGGCCGTAGGCTCCCTTCATCTTGAGCTCCTGCCACTGCTCCTTCGTAATAAGGATCTGGCGGGGCTTCGAGCCCTCAAAGGGGCCGACGATGCCACGCGTTTCCATCTCGTCCACGATGCGCGCGGCGCGCGAATAGCCGAGCTTCAAGCGCCGCTGGAGCATGGAGACGGACGCCTGTCCGCTCTCCATCACCACGTCGATGGCGGCGGGCAGCAGCTCGTCGCCCTCGTCGGCGGCGCTCTGCTCGGGCGCGGCATTGCCGCCGCCCTTGGCATTGCCCTTTTCCTTCTCGGCGACGGCGGCGTTGATCTTGTCGATGACGGATTCGTCATAGTCCGCCTCGCCGTTTTCCTTGACGAAGCTCACCACGCGCTCGATCTCCTCGCTCGAGATAAAGCAGCCCTGCACGCGCTTGGGCTTGCCCTCGCCGAGCGGGGCATAGAGCATATCGCCGCGGCCCACGAGCTTTTCCGCGCCCGCGGTATCGAGGATGATGCGCGATTCCATCGCCGAGGCGACCGCAAACGCGATGCGGCTCGGGATGTTGGCCTTCATCAGGCCCGTGATCACGTCCGCCGACGGACGCTGCGTAGCGATGACCAGGTGCATGCCCGCGGCGCGGCCCATCTGCGCCACGCGGCAGATCGACTCTTCGACCTCCTTTGCCGCGACGAGCATCAGATCGGCCAGCTCGTCGATCACGACCACGACCGAGGGGAGCTTTTTGAGCGTCTCATCCGTCCCGGCGACCTTGTTGTAGGCCGCGAGGTCCTTGACGCCGTGCTCGGAGAACATCTTGTAGCGCTTCATCATCTCGTACACGGCCCACTGCAGCGCGCCGGCGGCCTTCTTCGGGTCGGTCACGACGGGGATGAGCAGGTGCGGGATGCCGTTATAGGGCGCAAGCTCGACCATCTTCGGGTCCACCATGATGAAGCGGACCTCCTCGGGCGTCGATTTATAGAGCATCGAGACGATGAGCGAGTTCGTGCACACGGACTTGCCGGAGCCTGTCGTACCGGCGATGAGCACGTGCGGGAGCTTGGAGATATTGCCGACGATGTTCTTGCCGCTGATGTCCTTGCCGACGGCGAAGGCCGTGGTGGAGGGGTGCTGCGTGAACTCGCGCGACTCGAGCACCGTGCGGATGCTGACGGGCGAAACGAGCTTGTTCGGCACCTCGATGCCGACGACGGAGATCTTGTCGGGAATGGGCGCGATGCGCACGCCGCTCGCGCCGAGCGCGAGGGCGATATCGTCCTGCAGGTTCGTGATCTTCGAGAGCTTCACACCCTGGCTGAGCGTGAACTCATAGCGCGTGACGGACGGTCCGCGCACCACGTCGCCGGGCTGGGCGTCCACGCCGAAGCTCGTGAGCGTCTGCGCAAGGCGGCGGGAGTTGTTGCGCAGCTCCGCGCCCGCTTCGGCGGCGTTTGTCACGCTGCCCTCTTTCAAAAGCGTGATGGGCGGATACTGGTACTCCGGCGGCTGGGGCTGCGCGCCGCCGTCCTCGATCGCGCGCGTGACCTCCTCGCGCGCGGCATCGACCTCGGCGCGGCGGAGCCTATCCTCCTGCTTGTCCGTCAGCACGGCAGGCGCGGGGGCCGGAGCGGCGGGCGCGCTCTGCACCGGCGCGGCGACCGGCATCGGCGTGTACGCGGCGGGGGCAGGCGAAGGTGCGGGAGCCGGGTCAAACGGCGGCAGGTCGGAATCGTCCGCCTCGACCGGCACGGGCGCGCTTGCCCTCTTCGCCGGGGCAGGGACAGGAACAGGCGCTGCCTGTGCCGCGCTCTGCGTCTGCGCCGCGGCGGGCGCTTCGCCGGAGGCGAGCAGCTCGTCGGGGCTCTTGATATTATCGGACTTCTTGCGGAAGAAGCCGCCCGCGGCGTTCTTCTTCACGGGGCGCACCTCGCCGTCGAGCGGGATGTCGATCTCGCTCGACGCATGCGGCGCGCCGCCCGTCTTTTGCGCGCGCATCGGCCGCTGCGGCGGCAGCTCCTCTTCCTCCGGCTCGTAGGGCACGCGCTCGTGCGAGCGCACCGCCTCGATCACGGCGGCGGGCGTGAGCCGGAAGGCCATCATCAAAAACGCGACGAACAGCACGACGAGCAAAATCATCGCCAGCACCTTTTTCACCAGCAGCACCAGCAATATCGCGAGCGACGCGGACACCGCGCCGCCGGATTCGAGCGCATTGCCGCTCGTCCAGAGGAGCTTCAGAATGCCGTCCATCGCGGCGTACTCCTCCTTACAGAGCGCGATGTGCAATATCGCGCCGAGCACGACCGGCATCAAAACAGCGCCCGTCAGGCAGGAGGCGACATTGCGCCCGTGGTGGAAAAACAGGATGTAGCTGCAAAGCAGCATCGCCGGGGCGACGAGATAGTACCCCCAGCCGAAAAGCGAGCGGCACAGCTGCGCGGGCATATCGAGCAGCCACGCCCCGCTCTGGAAATAGCTGAAGGCGATGCACAGCGCCAGCACGAAGAAAACTGCGCCCGCGACCTCGCGGCGGATGGGGCGCTTCTGATTCTTCTTCGCCGTGCGTCTGCCGCCGCTCGAGGAGCGGGACGAGGACGCGCTTTTTTTCGTTGTGGTGGTTTTTTTCTTCTGTTGTGCCATGATCTACCTCAGAATCAAAATCAGTGGAGGACGGTGAGCAGCAGCGTCAGCGCGCCGGCGGCCCAGCAGTAATAGGCGAACGCGCCGAAGCGGCCCTTGTCGGCGACATAGCGCAGCAGGCGGATGCAGGCATAGCCCGACACCGCCGCCACGGCCACACCGGCGAGATAGGCCGGAATGCTCGCGTAGTCGATGCCCGCGTCGATCGCGTCCTTGAGCGAGAGGATGTTCGCGCCCAGCACCGCGGGGATGGAGAGCAGGAACGCAAAGCGCACGGCAAATTTGCGCTCAAAGCCGGCAAAGCAGCCGGACGTGATCGTCATGCCCGAGCGGGAGATGCCGGGGCAGAGCGCGATGGCCTGACTGATGCCGACGAGCAGCGCGTCGAGCATCGTCGCGGTCTTTTCCGTCTTGCGGCCGTGATGGACGCGGTCGCTCGCAAGGAGCAGGATGCCGGTGACGATCAGCGCGCCGCCGATGAAGTACATGTTATCACCCAGGGCCTCAAAAAAGTGGCGAAACGGCACCATGACAAAAAGCGGCAGCGTGCCCACGATGATGAGCAGGATGAGCCGCCGCGCCGGCGGCACGGGGTTGGGCGTGGAATGGTGGGCAAGGTCGCCGATGCCGGTGAAGAACTCCACGACCATGTCGCGGATATCACCCCAGTAGGCGACGAACACCGCCACGAGCGTGCCGAGGTGCAGCAGCACATCGTAGAAATCGGGCACGTTGGCCGCGCCCTGTAAATTCAGCAGATGCTCGGCGATGGCGAGGTGGCCCGAGGACGAGATGGGCAGAAATTCCGCCACGCCCTGCACAAGGCCCAGAAGAACGGCAGTCAGTACAGACATGATAAACAGCTCCTTATTTCAGCAAAGTTTCGTAATGGCAATACTCTAACAGGATAATTATAGCACAGCTGTTCGCAGAATACCACCCCGAATTGCCGCCGATGCTTTTTTCGCCCCGCTCTTGCGCAAAAACGCCGGATGTGCTATAGTCATTGTGGCAATCAATGCAGTGATACAATGAGGAGATATTGAAATGGTCTATAACTATCGCACCAAGGGCGTCTGCTCGAAGGAAATGCGCCTCGAGCTAAGCGACGATCACACCATCCGCCATGTAGAGGTCATCGGCGGCTGCAACGGCAACCTTCAGGGCATTTCCCGCCTTGTCGAGGGCATGAAGGCCGAGGACGCGATCGCGCGCATGCGTGGCATCCGCTGCGGCTTCAAGGACACCTCCTGCCCCGACCAGCTCGCCATCGCGCTGACGGAGGCGCTCGGGAAGATGCAGTAAGTGCATCGTTCCCTGCATCATCGGCAAAATATTTGCACATAATTCATGATTTTCTGCAAATTTTCCGTCATTTTACTGGACAAACCGCAAACAGCCGTGTATAATCAGTAAAATGTATCAAACGAAACACGGCGGCTCCGCCGCCTGAGGGACCGAGGGACCGAATGGACATTGATATGGATATCAAGGAGCTGGAAGCATTTGTTTACGTGGTCGAAAACTGCAGCTTTTCCCGCGCGGCCGAGCTGCTCCACCTGACGCAGCCGACCATCAGCTCGCACGTCTCCGCACTGGAGCGAAAACTGAATATCAAGCTCATCGTCCGCACGACGAAGGAGACCTATCCCTCCGACGCAGGCAAGCTCCTCTATAAATACGCCAAGGAGATCCTGCAGATCCGCGAAAACGCGGCCATCGCGCTGCGCAATTTCTCGCAGGAGATGAAAGGCACGATCTCCATCGCCGCCTCCACGGTGCCGAGCCAGTACTATCTTCCGCACCTTTTGCAGGACTTCCGCGAGCGCTATCCGGACATCACCTTCAATATTCAGATGGAGGACAGCCCGAAGGTCGTGGAGCTTGTCGCCACGCGCAGCGTGGAGATCGGCTTCTGCGGCACGATGATCGCGAGCCACAAGTGCGTGTATCAGGACTTTGCAAGCGACCCGATGGTGCTCATCACGCCCAACACCGAAAAATACCGCGCCTATCAGGGCGGCCCCTTCCCCATCGAGCAGATCCGCGAGGAGACGTTCATCAGCCGCGAAAAGGGCAGCGGCACCTATCAGGCGGGCAAAGAGCTTTTGAGCCAGTATGGCATCGATATCGCCTCGCTGCGCACCGCCGTCGAGATCCGCTCGACCGAGAGCGTCAAGCAGATGGTCAGCGAGGGGCTGGGTGTCGGCCTGATCGCCGAGAGCGCCGCGCAGGACTACATGCAGTTCGGCAAGCTGCTGGCCTTTTCCTTCCCGGATTCGCCGTTCCGCCGCAGGCTTTATATCGTCAAGCACAAAAACAGCATTCTCTCCCCCATCGCGCAGGTCTTTTATGATTACGCCCGTAAGGCGGGCGATAAAGCATCCGCACAGTAAGCGGATGCTTTTTTGCTGAATTTTTTCGCGAACTAATCATTTACATTTTTCTGCCGATGGTATATTATGAGTGAATAGGTAAACGGCTGTGCTGCCCCGGTAAAGCAGCGCCGCCGCACGGGAGGGAACGCTGATGGACTGCCGGGACTCCGTCCTTTTCGCAGGCGTGGACGAGCGATCGTGCCAGAATATGCTGCGCTGCTTCGGCGCCTACGAGCACCGCTTCACCGCGGGTCAGACCATCCTCACCTGCGGCGAGCAGCAGGATATGATCGGCGTGCTGCTCTCAGGCAGCGCGGAGCTGCTGCGCCTGCACCCCGACGGCGGGCGCACGGTGCTTGAAACGATGGACGAGGGCAGCGTGTTCGGCGAGGAGCTGGCCTTCACCGGCTATTGCGACGGCAGCGCCATCATCGAGTGCCGCGAGGACTGCCGCGTGCTCTTCATGCGCTACGATCAGATCACCAAGCGGTGCGAAAACGCCTGCGCCTGCCACAGCCAGGTCGTGACGAACCTCTTCCAGCTGCTCTCGAAAAAATCCCTGCATCTGAGCCGCCGGGTCGAGGTGCTCTCCTGCCGCTCCATTCGCGAAAAGCTTCTGTGCTTTTGCCGCCAGCAGGCCGATCTCAGCGGCAGCGCGAGCTTCCCCCTGCCCTTTTCGCTCAGCGCGCTGGCGGAATATCTCAGCGTGGACCGCAGCGCCATGATGCGCGAGCTGAAAAAGCTGCGCGAGGAGCACATTCTCCGCACGGAGAACCACAGCGTCACACTGCTTTAAAATTTTGCAATCGTTTCCCGTAAATGCAAGTTTTCCTGCATCGTCACATTTTTGACATTCGTTGACGCAGGAAAACTTTCATGATATATTACTTTCATCATTCCCGGCATTGAGCTCTGGAATCCCGCCGCGCCGGAAACGGCACGGTGTTGAATCTCACACAAAAAGGAGAATCATTCATGTATCGCATCGTGAAAAAAGAAGCGCTCAAGCCCACTGTGATCCTCTACGAGATCGAGGCGCCGATGGTGGCGAAGAAGGCCGAGCCCGGCCAGTTCATCATCCTGCGCGTCGATGAGAACGGTGAGCGCATCCCCATCACCATCCACGACTATGACCGCGAAAAGGGCACTGTGACGATCATCGTGCAGACGATCGGCGCCACGACCGAAAAGTTCAGCCACAAGCAGCAGGGCGAGTACATTCAGGACTTTGTCGGCCCCTTGGGCCGCCCGACCGAGACCGAAGGCAAGAAGAAGGTCTGCGTGGTCGGCGGCGGCGTGGGCTGCGCCATCGCCTACCCCGTGCTCAAGAAGTTCCATGACTGCGGCGCGGAGGTCCACGCGGTCGTCGGCTTCAAGAACAAGGACCTCGTCATCCTCGAGGACAAGTTCCGCGCCGCTTCGAGCGTCTTAAAGCTCATGACCGACGACGGCTCCTATGGCGAGAAGGGCCTCGTGACGGATGCACTCAAGCAGCTCATCGATGAGGGCAACCAGTATGACGAGATCTTCGCCATCGGCCCTGCCATCATGATGAAGTTCGTCTCCAAGACGACCGAGCCCTACGGCATCCCCACCACCGTCTCCATGAGCCCCATCATGGTTGACGGCACCGGCATGTGCGGCGGCTGCCGCCTGACCGTCGGCGGCGAGACGAAGTTCGCCTGCGTGGACGGCCCCGACTTCGACGGCCACAAGGTCGATTGGGACGAGAGCCTCAAGCGCGGCAAGATGTATTTCGACTGGGAGCGCCACAAGCACGAAGAAGTCTGCAACCTGTTCAAGAAGGAGGTCCAGTAAGATGCCCAACATGAGTCTGAAAAAGAACGAGATGCCCTCTCAGGACCCCAACGTCCGCAACAAAAACTTCCTCGAGGTCGCGCTCGGCTATACCGAGGAGCAGGCGCTGGATGAAGCCGCCCGCTGCCTCAACTGCAAGAACCACCCCTGCGTTTCCGGCTGCCCGGTGCAGGTAAAGATCCCCGAATTCATCAAGAAGATCACCGAGAAGGACTACGAGGGCGCCTATCAGGTCATCCACGAGACTTCCTCTCTTCCCGCCGTCTGCGGCCGCGTGTGCCCGCAGGAGACGCAGTGCGAGAGCAAGTGCGTGCGCGGCATCAAGGGCGAGCCTGTCGGCATCGGCCGTCTCGAGCGCTTTGTGGCCGACTGGCACAACGCGAACGTGCAGGAAGCCCCGGCCAAGCCCGCTTCCAACGGCCACAAGGTCGCCGTCATCGGCTCCGGCCCCAGCGGCCTTACCTGCGCGGGCGACCTCGCCAAGAAGGGCTATGACGTCACCGTTTTCGAAGCGCTCCACCTTGCCGGCGGCGTGCTGGTGTACGGCATCCCCGAGTTCCGTCTTCCCAAGGCGATCGTGCAGAAGGAAGTGGACGGTCTGAAGGCGCTCGGCGTCAAGGTCGAGACGAATATGGTCATCGGCCGCGTCGTTTCCATCGACGAGCTGATGAGCCAGTACGGCTTTGAGGCCGTGTTCATCGGCTCCGGCGCGGGCCTGCCGATGTTCATGCACATCCCCGGCGAGAACCTCTGCGGCGTTTATTCCGCCAACGAGTTCCTGACCCGCATCAACCTGATGAAGGCCTACCGCGAAGGCTCCGACACTCCCATCATGCCCCTTCAGGGCAAGAAGGTCGCCGTCGTCGGCGGCGGCAACGTCGCTATGGACGCCGCGCGCTGCTCCAAGCGCCTGGGCGCGGACGTGTACGTCGTCTACCGCCGCGGCATGGAGGAGCTGCCCGCCCGTCACGAAGAGGTCGAGCACGCCATCGAAGAGGGCATCGTCTTCAAGACGCTCAATAACCCCGTCAAGATCAACGGCGATGAGAAGGGCTATGTCTCCTCCATGACCTGCGTGGAGATGGAGCTGGGCGAGCCTGACGCCTCCGGCCGCCGCCGCCCGATCGAAAAGGCGGGCAGCGAGTTCGATCTGCCGGTGGACTGCGTCATCATGTCCCTCGGCACCACGCCGAACCCGCTCATCAAGAACACCACGCCGGGTCTTGAGGTCAACAGGAAGGGCGGCATCGTCGTCAACGAGGCCGGTCTCACCTCTCACCAGAACGTCTACGCCGGCGGCGACGCCGTCACCGGCGCGGCCACCGTCATCCTCGCCATGGGCGCCGGCAAGCTCGGCGCGAAGAGCATCGACGAGGCCCTGAGCAATAAATAAGCATTCCTGAGAAACGCGCAGAAGCGATTTTCTTCTGCGCGTTTCCAATTTGAATTTCACCGCATGCAGAGAAAAGGAGCACATTATGAATCTTTGGCATGACATTGCACCGGCGCGCGTGCGCCCCGAGGACTTTTTCGCCGTCATTGAGATCGAAAAGGGCTCGAAAAACAAGTACGAGATGGATAAGGAGACCGGCGCGCTGCGTCTGGACCGCATCCTCTACACCTCCACCCACTATCCCGCCAACTACGGCTTCATCCCCCGCACCTGGGCTGACGACGGAGACCCGCTGGACGTTCTGGTGCTCTGCTCGGAGTGCATCCGCCCGCTGAGCCTTGTGGAGTGCTACCCCATCGGCGTTATCACGATGGAGGACAGCGGCAGTCTCGATGAAAAGATCATCGCCATCCCCTTCGAGGACCCGACCTACAACACCTATCAGGATATCAGCGAGCTGCCCAGCCACGTGGCGAACGAGATCCAGCACTTCTTCCGCGTCTACAAGAGCCTTGAGGGCAAGGAGACCGTCGTGAGCGACGTCCTCTCCCGCGAGGAAGCCATTAAGATCATCATCAAGTGCCAGAACGCCTATATCGAAAAATACTGCCGCTAAACCATTAACACCATATGAACCGCAATATATAGGGGCCGGGCGCAGCCTCGGCAGACCGGAGAGAAAAGAAAAAGCGGCGCGAGCAGCGCCGTGTACGCGAAGAAGTGGCAGGCATTTTGCCTGCCACTTCTTCGCGCTTTTGGGGATTCGCCGCTCATGCGGTATTGAGAAGGAATGGACGTTATTCCTGACTCTTGCGTACATCGTGTTCCTTCTTCATTGCATGCAATGTGTCATAGTCAAGAATGATAGGTTCCCACTTCGCAGGATTCTTTTTCTGCATGAGCTTTGCATAAATGAAGAGCACAAGGCCGATGGCAAAGTAGATGAGCAGCGCGATCGTCGTCTGCAAGTCCATTGCAATGATCGCCTGATAGACAACGTAAATGACAAACAGGAGCGATTCAATTCCACAGAACTTCCAGTGCTTCACCTTGAACGGACGCTCCCACTCGGGGTGCAGACGGCGCATCTTCATAAACGAAAGCACCACGAAGAGATAGACGAACGCGGCGGCACCGACGGTAATCGTGAAAATGTAGTTGATCCAGGCCTCGGGTGCCATCAGGCAGAAGTAGATTGAGCAGATATAGACCACGATGTTGGCCGCCCAAGGCTGACCGTAGCGGTTCACCTTGTCGAGCATACCGGTGATCTGGTGCTGACGCGCGGCACCGTAGAGAGAGCGGGAGGCCGCCAGCCAGAAGCCGGAAAGCGTTGTGACGCAGGTCAGCGCGCCCATCACGATGATGACCATCGCCAGCCAGTGCATACCGAGCATATCCGCAACGCGCGGATCAACAATATCCATCGTCTTGATCTCGTCGCTCGTCAAGATGCCGCCCACGCCAATAACCGCCATACCATACACGCCGATCGTGCAGATGATCGCGCCGATGTAAGCCCAGACGATCTTTTTGTGGGGAACATTGGATTCCTCCACAAGCTGCGGGACAAGGTCAAAGCCGATGAATTTGAACATCAACAGGCCAAGGCCGACCGCAAAGCCGCTCACGCCGGTTGGAAACCAGGGAGAAAGATTGCTGAAGCTCCACTGATCGCTGAGGATGAAGATGATGTCGGCAATGATGGCAATGACCAGCGTACCCCAGAACATCACGTTCTGCGCGATGGCGAGGTACTTGATGTTGAAGTTGACCAGCACAAACCAGATCGTGATCAGCGCAAGAGAAACGATCTTGAGCTGCGCGAACGACAGCGGGACCAAATAGCTGATCATAGTCGCAATACCGATCGTTACGTTCGGCATCGCGGAAAGATACAGCAGGAACATGAACCAGAACACGAACCAGCCGCAGTTCCAGCCATAGGCATTTGAGGCCCAGATGTTTTCGCCGCCTGCATACGGAAGCGTAGAGGTCATTTCCGCATAGATCAGGCAAAGCGGGAAAATGATAACGGCGCACGCAATCAGGCAGATCAGAGATCCAGGTCCCGACATTTCAAACCAGTAGGTAATTTCGACCATCCATGCGGCGATCATGCCGCCCGCTGCCATAGCAATCAGCTGTGACAGCGTCAGTTCCTTTTTAAAAGAATTGCTTGACATATTTTCCCTCCTTTTTATTTCAATAGCGGCAACGCTGCGCCATCCATCCCGCGATGGGACGGATGTACGCACCTACTTCATTACACCTCGGGCAGCGTATTGATGTAGTCCACGATCTCGTCCGTTTCGCAGACCGTGCAGTAGATAACGTTCATGATGCGCAGCTCCTGCTCATGAAGCTCCTTTGAGCCTGCCGCGCAGCAATCCTCGGGGCAGTAAATGCGGAAGCCCTGGTCGGCAAGCACGCGGATTGTGCCGGCTACGCACTGGTCGGTCACAACACCGGTCACGATGACCGTATCGATCCCCATGTTCTGGAGGAGCTGCGTGTAGTTCGTGCCGAGGCTGACGGAGTCCGTCGTCTTGTTCACAACGATCTCATCGGGCAACGGTGCAAGCTCATCCACCATGGCGGCGTTCGGCGTGTTGATGGGAACGAGAATGTTGTTCCAGCCAAAGGTGCTCTGCACTCTTGCGCGGTCCGTACCGTCCGACTTCAGGCTGCAAATGCGGCCGTAGGTCACTTCGATGCCGTGCTTGCGGCAGGCGTCAATGAGACGCTTGTTGTTGGGGATGGTCACCTTTTCCACGTGATCGAAGTACGGCTTCCATTTCTCCCAGGTACCGCTCTTCTTGTGTTCCTCTGCGTCCTCGCCGTCTTTTAGGAGGAAATGCTTCTGCATATCAACGATCAGCAGAGCAGTCTTCTTCGGGTCAATGTAAAAATCGGGCACTTCCGTGATATCCTCATAATAGAAGGACAGATACTTTTTATTGGGCTTCATAATGTTGTTCTCCTTTTCATTCATTATTTGATCGTTCATGCGGTTTGCCGCAATCACGACAAGGTCGGCGGCATTCCGCCAATGTGCGAAAGGAAGACGTTCAGGCCATGGCACACTCCTCTCCTCGCCGCGCCGTTTTATCGCAGTAGCGCGCTGTACTTCGCAAATATATAAGCAAGACGCGGGCCAACTTTTTATTTTCCGTCGGAAAAGTGGAAACTTTGTCGCAGAACGTCAAAAGCACCTTGCAAAGTTTATTCGTTTTGCACGGGAATTTTTTCGTTTTTTCGTCGATTCACACTGCCTTCTAGACAGGGTAGATTAAAAAGCATTCATTTTGTTGCCATTATTGACACGCTGCGGCGCGTGTATGGCACCGCTTTGTGTCATCTAATCTGTAAACACTGTTATCAAGTGCTGTGTATGACATCGCAAGTGCAAAAAAGCACACAGGGGAGTGAAAAGTACCCGCTTTTCGTTCCCCTGTGTGACTTTTAGAGAGATGCTTGCATATCAAATGGCAAGAAGATATACAATGCATGGATTCCTGATAATGGCTGATTGTTCCGTCCCGCAGATTGCGGGCCTTACAGTCCAAAACATACTCTTCGAACCCTTCTCTGAACGTCTTCGCATTCGGGAAGCACATTCTGATTTTCTTCACGGTTTTTCCCTCCAAATACGCAAAACAGGAAGCACATCTTCCGCATTTTCGTGCGGAAGATGTGCTTCCTGCCTATGTTTGATGAAAAATCAGGTTTTGGAACCTTTGAAGGGCAAAACCGGCGGTTTTCCCTCTTACTTCAGGCTTTCGGCGACAGCGACGGCCACGGCGACGGTGGCACCGACCATCGGGTTATTGCCCATGCCCAGGAAGCCCATCATCTCAACGTGCGCGGGCACGGAGGACGAGCCTGCAAACTGCGCGTCGGAATGCATACGGCCCATGGTGTCGGTCATGCCGTAGGAAGCGGGACCGGCGGCCATGTTGTCCGGGTGCAGGGTGCGGCCCGTGCCGCCGCCGGAGGCGACGGAGAAGTACTTCTTGCCCTGCTCGATGCACTCTTTTTTGTAGGTGCCGGCGACGGGGTGCTGGAAGCGGGTCGGGTTGGTGGAGTTACCGGTGATGGACACGTCCACGCCCTCGGAGTGCATGATCGCCACGCCCTCGCGGACGTCGTCCGCGCCGTAGCAGCGCACGTCGGCGCGCTCGGTCTCGCTGTAGCGGATCTCGCGCACGATGTTCAGCTTGCCGGTGAAGTAGTCGAACTGGGTCTGAACATAGGTGAAGCCGTTGATGCGGGAGATAATCTGCGCGGCATCCTTGCCGAGGCCGTTCAGGATAACGCGCAGGGGCTCCTTACGGGCCTTGTTGGCGTTGCGGACGATGCCGATCGCGCCCTCAGCGGCGGCGAAGGACTCGTGGCCAGCGAGGAAGGCGAAGCACTTCGACTCGTCGGACAGCAGCATCGCGCCGAGGTTGCCGTGGCCGAGACCGACCTTGCGGTCCTCGGCGACGGAGCCGTCGATGCAGAACGACTGCAGGCCCACGCCGATCATCTTCGCGGCTTCGGCGGCGGACTTCACGCCCGCCTTGATGGCGATCGCCGCGCCGACGGTGTACGCCCAGCAGGCGTTTTCAAAGCAGATGGGCTGGATGCCCTTGACGATCTCATACGGGTCAAAGCCCTTGGCCTTGCAGATCTCGCGGCACTCTTCGACAGAGGAGATGCCATACTGAGCGAGGACGCCGTTGATCTTGTCGATTCTTCTCTCGTAGTTTTCAAATAAAGCCATTGTTTCGTCCTCCCTTCCTTATTCCTGACGCGGGTCGATGTACTTCGCCGCGTTGTCCCACTGGCCGTAGTGGCCCTTGGCCTTTTCGAGCGCCTCGTTGGCGTCGATGCCCTTCTTGATGAAGTCCATCATCTTGCCGAGGTTGATGAACTCGTAACCGATGATCTCATTTTCCTTGTTCAGCGCGACGCGGGAGCAGTAGCCCTCGGCCATCTCAAGGTAGCGCGGGCCCTTTTCGGAGGTGGCGAACATCGTGCCGACCTGAGAACGCAGGCCCTTGCCGAGATCCTCGAGGGACGCGCCGACCGCAAGGCCGTCCTCGGAGAAGGCGGACTGGGTGCGGCCGTAGACGATCTGCAGGAACAGCTCGCGCATGGCGGTGTTGATGGCGTCGCACACAAGGTCGGTGTTGAGCGCTTCAAGAATGGTCTTGCCGATCAGGATCTCGGCCGCCATGGCCGCGGAATGGGTCATGCCCGAGCAGCCGATGGTCTCAATGAGCGCTTCCTGGATGACGCCCTCCTTGACGTTGAGCGTCAGCTTGCAGGCACCCTGCTGGGGCGCGCACCAGCCGATGCCGTGGGTAAAGCCGGAGATATCGGCGATCTGCTTGGCCTGCACCCACTTGCCCTCTTCGGGGATCGGGGCCGGGCCGTGATATGCGCCCTTCGCGACGGGGCACATATTCTGCACTTCGGTCGTATAAATCATAACGATCTTCCTTTCTTCTTATCCTCTGTCTCCACGATTGCGGATCTCATACGTATGATAACTATAGCAAACCACGCTGTTTTTTGCAAGGCGAAAAAGCGGAAATCGCGCCAAAATCCGCTTCTCTTTCATGGTTTTTCCACCGCAATTGCCGTGCCTTACATCAAACCGCCGCCCATCGCGCAGAATGAGGAGCGGGCGCTTCGCGGCGGCCTGCACAGCTTTCTTCGCCCGTTCGGGCGGACGTTTGTCCCAAACGGCAGAATTTCGGAACGGGGCTTGCAATTCTCCAATTTCCGACTTATACTGTGGGTAAATCAGAAATACCCCTCTGGGGTATTGTATCTTTCCAAAGGAGGAACCAAGTTGAAAAAGGAAACCTATGACGTGACCGGCATGAGCTGCGCCGCCTGCTCGAGCCGCGTGGAAAAGGCTGTTTCCAAGCAGCCCGGCGCGCAGCAGGTCGCGGTCAACCTGCTGAAAAACAGCATGGTCGTGGAATACGACGAAACGCAGCTCTCGTCCGCGCAGATCATCGCCGCGGTCGAAAAGGCGGGCTACGGCGCGTCCCTGCACGCAAAGCCCGGCAGTGCTCCCGCCGTGGAAAAGGGCGGCGCCAGCGCCGCGCAGAAGGCCTACAGCGGCATGAAAAAGCGCCTCGCCCTCTCGCTCGTTTTTACCATTCCCCTCTTCTACCTCTCGATGGGGCACATGATGGGCTGGCCGCTGCCGGCGTGCTTCCTCGGCATGGAGAACGCGATGACCTTCGCCTTCACGCAGTTTCTGCTGCTGCTCCCCATCGTCCATATCAACCGCCAGTACTACATTGTCGGCTTTAGGACGCTGTGGCAGCGCTCGCCGAACATGGATTCGCTCATCGCCCTCGGCTCCAGCGCCGCCATCGTCTACGGCATCTACGCCATCTATAAGATCGGCATCGGCTTCGGCCAGATGGACATGGACACGGTGCACACCTATATGATGGAGCTGTACTTCGAGTCCGCCGGCACGATCCTGACGCTCATCACCATGGGCAAGACCATGGAGGCGCGCGCCAAGGGCAAGACCTCCGACGCGATCACCAAGCTCATGGACCTTGCGCCCAAGACCGCGACGGTCGAGCGTGACGGCGCGGAGAGCGTCATCCCCGTCGAGGAGGTGCAGCTCGGCGACGTGCTGATCGTCAAGGCGGGCGAGAGCATCCCCGTGGACGGCGTGGTGCTCGAGGGCACGTCCTCGGTCGATGAATCCGCGCTGACGGGCGAGAGCATCCCCGTCGAGAAGCAGATCGGCGACAGCGTCATCGGCGCGACGATCAACAAATCCGGCTACTTCAAGATGCGCGCGACGAAGGTCGGCGACGATACCGCCCTTTCCCAGATCGTGCGCCTTGTGGACGAGGCCACGAGCTCCAAGGCCCCCATCGCCAAGCTCGCCGACAAGGTGAGCGGCGTGTTTGTCCCCGTGGTCATCACGATCGCCGTCATCGCGACGGCCGCGTGGCTCCTGACGGGGCACAGCGTGGAATTCTCGCTCTCCATCGGCATTTCGGTGCTGGTCATCAGCTGCCCCTGCGCACTGGGCCTTGCAACCCCCACGGCCATCATGGTCGGCACGGGCCGCGGCGCGGTGAATGGCATCCTCATCAAGTCTGCCGAAGCGCTGGAAACGACGCACAGCGTCAACACGGTCGTGCTCGACAAGACCGGCACCATCACGCAGGGCAGGCCCGTTGTGACCGATCTTGTCGGCGGCACGGCGGATGAAAAGGCGCTGCTCACGGTCGCGGCGTCGCTTGAAAAGCTCTCCGAGCACCCGCTCTCCGAGGCCATCGTGGCCGAAGCCGAGAAGCAGCAGCTCACGCTGCTGCCCGTTACGGATTTTGCGCAGATCCCCGGTCAGGGCATTTCCGGCGTCATTCAGGGCAGGCGCTGCCTTGCCGGCAACCGCCGCATGATGGAGGCCAACGGCATCGCGGACGATGCTCTCCTCGCGCGCGGCGACGCGCTGGCGGAGGACGGCAAAACGCCGCTCTACTTTGCCGCGGACGGCAGGCTCATCGGTCTCATCGCCGTGGCCGACGTCGTCAAGCCCACGAGCGCGCAGGCCATCGCCGAGCTCTCCCACATGGGCATTGAGGTCGTCATGCTCACGGGCGACAACGCCCGCACCGCCGAGGCCATCCGCCGCCAGGTCGGCGTGGACCGCGTGGTGGCCGAGGTCATGCCGCAGGATAAGGAGCGCGAGATCCGCCGCTTGCAGGAAAGCGGCAAAAAGGTCGCCATGGTCGGCGACGGCATCAACGACGCGCCCGCCCTCGCGCGCGCGGACGTCGGCATCGCCATCGGCGCGGGTACGGACGTTGCCATCGAGTCGGCGGACATTGTGCTCATGCGCAGCGACCTTCTTGACGTTTCGACCGCCGTGCAGTTAAGCCGCGCCGTCATCCGCAACATCAAGCAGAACCTCTTCTGGGCGTTCTTCTACAACGCCATCGGCATCCCCATCGCGGCGGGCGTCTTTTATCCCGCCTTCCAGCTCAAAATGAACCCGATGCTCGGCGCGCTCGCAATGAGCTTCAGCTCGGTGTTCGTGGTGAGCAACGCGCTGCGCCTGCGCTGGTTCAAGGCCAGGCACACGGCAGCGGCAAAACCGGTTTCTTCTCCGTCGGATAGCGGAGTGGAGATAGCAAGCAAGGAAAATACGGCAAGTGAAAAAGGAGAAACGAACATGGAAAAGATCATCAGCATCGAAGGCATGGCCTGCATGCACTGCGTCAACCACGTGCAGACGGCGCTCGCCGCCGTCCCCGGCGTGCAGGAGGCCAAGGTCGATCTCGAAAGCAAATCCGCGACCGTCCGCACCGACGGCAGCGTGACGGACGCGGCGCTTAAGGCCGCCGTGGACGGGGCGGGCTATCAGGCCGTCTCCATCCGCTAAGGGCATGAGAGCCGATCATGATTCCGTCCGCCGCAAGCTCAAGATCGCGCGCGGACAGCTGGACGGCATTCTGCAAATGATCGACGACGACCGCTACTGCGTGGACATCTCCAACCAGCTGCTCGCCACGCAGTCGCTGCTCAAAAGCGCCAACCAGCAGATCATGCGCGCGCACATCGAAGGCTGCGTACGCGCGGCATTGCAGACGGACCACATCGACCCCAAGCTCGAGGAAGCCTTCCAGCTGCTCGAGCGCATGGCGCAGTCGTGATCTGGAAAATATCCGCCCGCGGACGCAAAAAGGAAAAGGGAGCGGCAGGCTTTCGCCTGCCGCTCCCCTTCTGCCCGCCGTTAAGGTTTTGGATTTGCTCTTGGCGGCGCGGCGGTTTTCTGCTATAATAGTTGGGCAGAACCGCGCGGCTCACCCGCACCAAACCCATGATCCTGAACGGGAGGTCCTGAAATGAATCGAACGGTGAACGGTCCGAAGCTCTGCGAGGACCCTCATGATTTTCTGGTGCTGCGCAATCTCTACGATTCCGCCGTCAAGCAGCTCTCGCTCAAATTTTCCATTCTAAACAATGAGTTCAACGTGCTCTACGCCCGCAACCCCATCCACCATATCGAAGGCCGCGTCAAGTCGCAGGACAGCATCGTGGCAAAGCTTCTAAAAAAGGGGCTGCCCGTGACCATCGAATCTGCGCGCAACAACGTGAACGACATCGCGGGCGTGCGCGTGGTGTGCAGCTACATTGACGATGTCTACCGCGTCGCAGAGATGCTCGCGCGGCAGACGGACGTGGAGATCGTGAAAAAGCAGGACTACATCCAATCGCCCAACTACAACGGCTACCGCTCGCTGCACATGGACATCCGCGTGCCGGTCTACCTCTCCGACCGCACGGAGTATGTCGTGGCCGAGATTCAGATCCGCACCATCGCCATGGACTTCTGGGCAAGCCTCGAACACGATATCCGCTACAAGGCGGACAAGTCCAAGCTCCCCGCGGGCATCAATGAGGAGATGTATGCCTGCGCGGACAAGATCGCCGAGATCGACCGCCAGATGCAGGACATGTACCAGCGCATCAAGGCCGCCGAGGCGCATGAGATCGCAGAATAGGAAAAGGGCCTGTGCCGCGGCACAGGTCCTTTTTGATCGTTTCAGCGGTTCCTGCGGTAGCCCTGCTCGTCGCGGTACTCCGGGTGCGCCCTGCAGCAGGGGTCCCTGTCGCCGCAGATGGTATAGTCGCACTTGCAGCCGTTCGAGCAGGTCGTTTTGCGGATGAGCCGCGCGTGGATGAGTTCCATGCCGGCAAAGTCCGGGTTGCAGAGCGCGGGCATGACCTCGAGCAGGCCGTGCTTTTTGGCGAATTCCGCCGTGGGGCATTCAGTAAATTCGTAGTAGATGGGCTTAGCCGGGTCGAACGGCGCGACGTTCATCTTGAAGTCGCCCCACCTGTCGCACTGCTTCTTCGCGTTCAGGAACGCGCGGTGCAGGAGCCTTTTGAAAAGCGGCTTGTTGATGTCGATGAATTTGAGCCTGCTGAGCTTTCGGAACGACGGCAGGAACAGCTCGCCCTCCATCTCCTCGATCTCGTCAAGGCTCGTCACGTCCCGGCAGACGACATAGTATGCCATCAGCGCGATGCAGTCGTAGTTGCCGCCCGCGCCATTGTGGAAGTTTTTTGCCCCGCCGAGGTCTGTGCGCCAGTCGGAGAGAAATTCGGCGTATTTCTCCTGCACGCGCTCCCAGACCGTTTCGCACCGGTCCGCTGGATAATGCCGGGCGATCTTCTCCCGGAGCTGCTGCTTGCAGGGCTTTGAATAGAGCACATGACAGCTGCGGTCGATGGGCAGCGCTTCATCCTTCATGGCGGGTCCCTCCTTTTAGTTAGTTGTATCTAACTCTTATGGGCATTATACCGGTCCCCGCGCCGCTTGTCAAGAAAGCGCCGCGAGGACGCCTCAGTTCTGAAAAACAAAGCCCCCTGCTTTCGCAGAGAGCTTTGTAAAATCCTAACGGTTCGATTAACGCTTGGAGAACTGAGGCGCGCGGCGGGCGGCCTTCAGACCGTACTCACCTGACCTTGATCCAAAAAGACCAGTATTCATGCGGTTTTTCGGGCTTTCCTCTCTCAGTAAACCCATAGGTAAACCCACGAAATCGCGAAATTTTTGGTGCAGTTTAACGCAG
>Ga0129311_1000221_pt1 | contig 53149 bp, 47 predicted proteins | sample Go1ome_FD_94435 | JGI IMG/M metagenome (GOLD analysis project Ga0129311, IMG submission 94435) | Western lowland gorrila individual fecal microbial communities from Wisconsin, USA - Go1022B metagenome | ecosystem: Host-associated > Mammals > Digestive system > Large intestine > Fecal | place...
CGGCGGCGACAATGAGAGTATGAGCATCAGCAACCAGAAACTCATGCTCCGGGACTTCGCAGAAAAGCATGGGATGTTCCAGTATGAGTATTATGTGGATGACGGCTATACGGGCCGCAATTTCAACCGTCCCTCGTTCCAGCGCATGATCGCTGACATTGAGGCGGGGAAAATCGGCTGCGTCATCACGAAAGACCTATCGAGGCTTGGTAGGAATTATATCGAAGCTGGAAGCTATATCGAAATCTTTTTCCCCAAACACAATGTGCGCTATATCTCCGTCACGGACGGCGTGGACAGCCTGACCCGTCAGGAAATGGACATCACGCCCTTTAAGAATATCCTGAACGATATGTACAGCCGGGATATTTCCAAAAAGGTGCTGGCGGGACGCATGACCCGTTCCCGACAGGGAAAGTTCTGCGGCGGGCAGCCGCCTCTTGGCCTGATGCGTGACCCGGAGGACAAAGGGCATCTGATCCTTGACCCGGAGACTGCGCCGGTGATCCGAAAAATCTATGATATGGCACTGGACGGCTGGGGCTGTATGCGGATCGCAAAGCAGCTCATGGAGGATAAAATCCCCATCACCAGAGTAAAGAGCAATACAGAATGTGACGTGAACTACTATTCATGGGGAAGCGCAAGGATCAGCCATATCCTGCGGAATCCCTTTTATAAGGGCGCACATCTTGTCTGCCGGACACATCAGAAAGGCATCCGCTCCAACACTTATGACATTATCCCCCGTGAGGAATGGGAGGTCATTGAGGGCTGTCATGAGGCGATTGTGACGCCGGAGGAATGGGAACAGGTGCAGGACATCATTGACCGCAGGCCCACAATTATGAAAGGCAACGCCTGCCCCTTCTATAACTTGTTCCACGGGCTTGTCTATTGTGCCACCTGCGGGAAGTCCATGCAGGTGCGGTATGAAAAGGTCGGCAGAACCGGGAAGAACCGTTTCACCGGCGAGATGCGGGAGCCGATTGACAGGGCATACTATATCTGCCAGACCTACAACCGGCTGGGCAAGAACGCCTGTACCAGCCACAAGATTGAGGCAAGGGATTTGTACAATCTGGTGCTGAAGGATATACAGGAATTGGCGGAGCAGGCCATGAAAGATGCGGATATGTTTTACCAACGGCTCAGCAGCCGGATGGAGCGCCGGTATCTGGTGGACGCTTCTCAGACAGAGAAGGAACGGAAACGGCTGGAAGCCCGGAATCAGGAAATTGACGGGATGTTTTTGAGCCTGTACACCGATAAGGCCAAAGGCGTCCTGACCGAACAGCGGTTTATGAAGCTGACGGCGGTGCTGGAACAGGAGCAGGGGGCCAACCAGAAACGCCTGCACGATCTGGCGGTGATGCAGAGCCGGGCGGACGCTCAGGAGAGCGAAGTCCGCACCTTCATCAAGGAAATCCGGCGCTATGCCGCCATTGAGGAACTGGACGAGTCCGTATTGAACCGGCTTATCAGCAAAATCCTGATTGGCGAGGTCAAAAAGGTGGACGGCCAGAAGGTACAGGAAGTCAGGATCGTTTATAACTTTGTCGGGGAAATCCCGGAGATTGCAGCATAAGAACGGCAAAGCTCTCCCCTTCATGCAGGGGAGGGCTATTTTTGTAAATACATCATACTTAAAAATCTTGGCGAGAACGGAAAAAGTAACACACAATTCCGAAAACTGTAGAAAAATATCAGATTAGATATATAGATGTAACAACATGAACACATGGCGATTCCGCAGACTTCAATAGAAACTAAATTGACGAAGTTAGGAATATTGCTGATTTTCGATTAGCAGATTATAATATCATAAATACCTGTACCGTCCAGTTTGCGCCTAAAAGAACGGCGGATAAATAAAAAAATTTGCAGGGAGGAAAAAAGCAATGGCCATGCGGCTTGATCACCAATTGCGAGAGCAAATATTCCGTAAACACACAACATTTCCAATCACATATTTTCAAGATGAACTGGCTGAGCTACCACAGTTCACTGGCCCTTTACATTGGCACCCAGACTTCGAATTGGCTTCAGCGGAATTTTCCATTTTAGAATATCAGGTTGGACAGCAGCGCATCCTATTGGAGCCAGGAGACAGTATATTTATCAACAGAAATGTGTTGCATGGTGTTAAGCAGTTGGATGGAAGCCAAACGGAACCAATGCCTAATATCGTCTTTTCTGGCAGCGCAATCGCACCGGAAAACAGCATCATTTTTCAAAAATATATCAAGCCAATCGCACTGTGTGATCAGATGCCCTTTGTAGTGTTTAGACATAACGATCTCAATCAGGACGAGGTAAACAACTGGCTAAAAGACATTTATTCCCGATTGCGTAGACAAGAAAACTGTTTTGAGATGGCGGTTCAGCGTAATCTAAGTAAAATATTTGAATATTTATTTCGCAATTTTGAGTGCTTACCAAAGACAGAGGTTCCACGCATACAAATCACCGCACAAATACGAATCCAGAAGATGCTTTCATACATTTATGATAATTACTCCAATGCAATAACACTGGAGGACATTGCAAATGCGGCTAATATCAGTCGTAGTGAGGCGGGGCGGTGCTTCAAAACTTATATGGAGTGCTCTCCTGTTGATGCTTTAATCCAGTATCGTCTGCAAATCGCCCATGAGTTACTTGGCGATAAATCCTTGACGCTGGAGAAAATAAGCTGCGCCTGTGGATTTCATTCTGTTCGCTATTTCAATCGTCAGTTCAAAAAGAAATATGGCCACACTCCTCATGAACTGCGAAAGTTGGGTAAATAGTACCTGTTTATGGTGATAATAAGGCTTTAAATTCCTGTTTTTTGGTGATATAATACCCGAAAACTACGGAAGAGAGGTCTGTTAGAGATAACATGGCAGAAAAAAAGAACTATAAAAAGACATTGATAACTTGTTACATCGGCTTCATCACACAGGCAATTGTGGCGAATTTTACGCCGTTGTTGTTTTTACGATTCCATAACGAATATAATATCCCTCTTGGGGAAATCGCTTTAATTTCTACCGTATTTTACGTTACACAAATAGTTGTAGATACACTTTGTGCGACAATTGTGGATCGCATAGGATATCGAAAAAGTGTTGTGATTTCTCAATTTCTGGCGGGAGTGGGACTGGTTGGTTTGGCAACCTTACCAAACCTGCTGTCAAATCCATTTGCCGGAATATTGATTAGCGTGATCGTTTATGCAATGGGCAGCGGAATGATAGAAGTGTTGGTAAGCCCTATCGTTGAGGCTTGTCCATTTGAGCATAAAGACAGCGTGATGAGTTTACTCCATTCCTTCTATTGCTGGGGCGCGGTTGGGGTCATTTCCCTTTCAACGCTTTTCTTTGCCATTTTTGGAATAGAATATTGGTGGATTCTGGCCTGTCTATGGGCGCTACTTCCGTTGTTCAACATCTATAATTTTATGACCTGCCCCATTGAACGCTTGACACAGGAAGGACAAGGATTGTCTGCAAAAAAACTGCTCAGCATCCCACTCTTTTGGGTTTTCCTCTTGCTGATGATTGGAGCAGGTGCCAGCGAGGCCTCTATGGCACAATGGGCATCGGCTTATGCGGAATCCGCATTAGGATTTTCTAAAACCATCGGGGATATCGTTGGGCCATGTATGTTTGCCGTGTCAATGGGACTCAGCCGTACCATTTACGGAAAGTACGGACACAAAATGAATTTGGTAAATTTTATGATGGGGTCAGGCATTCTGTGCCTGGTTTGCTATTTGCTTGCCGCCGTTTCTGCCAATCCTGTTTTGGGACTAATTGGCTGTATTGTCTGCGGATTTTCTGTTGGAATTATGTGGCCCGGCTCTATCAGTATTGCATCAAGTAAAATTCCGCTTGGTGGAACCGGGCTATTTGCATTTCTTGCTATGGCGGGTGATTTGGGCGCGTCAATTGGCCCTGCCGCCATAGGTGTTATTACACAAAACGCAGGCGACAACATGAAAGCCGGAATGCTTGCGGCATGCGTTTTCCCAGTTATCTTAATTGTTTCGCTCTGCTTACTAAAGTATATACGCCTGAAAAAATAAAGAGAGATTAAATCGCAGCTTTCCGTTGCGCTTCAGCACTTTAATTGAGCTTCGTTCTTGGTAAATCATTTTAGCAATATAGGGTCGGCAGGTTTACCGATGCCGGCGGCGGATGAAGTTATGCTCTATAAGGCTTTTAATTCTCTATTCAACTCCCTTTTCAAATGGAAAGGGAGTGTTTTTTTGCCATTTTTGAATTCATCACTTGACATTGTGGCAAAGATGTGCCGATCTCCTGTATCCTGATCGTTTCGGGCGCATTGCAGGCGCTGCAGCTCATTTCCACAGGTATCGTGCAGCCGGCTTCTAAAGTTTATGTGGAAACGCCCTCCTACTTGAGCTCGCTGAATATCTTTCAGTCCGTCGGCGCGCGCCTTTGCAGCATGCCGATGGATGAGGACGGCCTGCTTCCCTGGATGTCGCGCGAGACGCAGAACAATCCCGACCATGCCCTGCTCTACACCATTCCGACCTTCCAGAACCCCACGGGCATCGTTATGCCGAGGCCGCGCCGGAAAAAGCTCCTGCAATACTGCAACGAGATGCACCTTCCCGTCATTGAGGACGACGTATTCCGGGACCTGTGGCTCGATGCGCCGCCGCCCCCGCCGATCAAATCGCTCGACGAGTACGGTAATGTCGTGTATATCAGCTCACTGTCGAAATGCTTTGCGCCGGGGCTGCGCCTTGGCTGGCTTGTAGGGCCCGAAGCGGTCGTGCAGCGCCTTGCGGATGTGAAAATGCAGATAGACTACGGCGTGAGCGTTTTGACGCAGCAGGTCGCCGAGGAACTGCTGCGTACCGGCCTTTACGAAAAGGGCGTGCAGAACATTCGCAGTCAGCTCACCGAGCGGCGCGACTTTATGATGCAGCTGCTGGAAAAGTATTTTTCCGAATTTGCCGAATGGAACGTCCCGAGCGGCAGCTTCTTTGTCTGGGTGCGGCTCAAGAACCGCGTCTCGGCGGAAAAACTCTTCAATCTTGCGCTCAAGGAAAAGCTCCTGATTATGCCCGGCGGAGTATATGATCACGGGCATTCTTCCTCTATCCGGTTAACGTATGGATATCTTACTTACAAGGAGATGGAAGAGGGCGTACAGGCCTTGGCTAAAATTATTCAGAAAATATAACGCCAAAACCTGATAAATTCTCTCTTGACATTTTGAAAATCTGGATTATAATACAAAGCAATCGATATAAAAATGCTTCCCGCGGCACCGGCTGCGGGGGAACGGGCATCCACGACTGAGCCGCAGGTATTCCGGAAAATTCCGGATAAGGCTGGGTCGCGGGTGCCTTTACTTTTTTAAGAAAAAGGAGATTTTACCATGAACATCAAGCCGTTTGCCGTGGAGGAGTGGATGAACGAATACGAGGTCGGCGCGCGCTACAACATCGCCGAGACGTGCGTGGACTCTGTCTCGCTCGACGAGCTGTTCGCCCTGACGGGCGAGGATAAAGATGCATTTTTGAAGGACTTCTGCGCCCGCCGCCTGACCTACGGCGATATCTGGGGCAGCGACGGTCTGCGCGAGGGCGTCTGCGGGCTCTACCATACGGTGAAGCCCGGGGAGGTCGTGCTGACGCACGGCGCGGCGGGCGCGAACCATCATGTGTTCTGCTCGCTCATCTCCGCGGGCGAGCGCGTGGTGAGCATCATGCCGACCTATCAGCAGCTCTATTCCATCCCTGCGTCCATCGGCGCGGAGGTCGCCATCATGCACTTAAAGCAGGAGAACAGCTACCTGCCGGACCTTGATGAGCTCAAGGCGCTCGTCACGCCGGAGACGAAGATGATCTGCATCAACAACCCCAATAACCCCACCGGCGCGCTGATGAGCAGGGAGCTTTTAGAGCAGATCGTCGAGATCGCGCGGAGCGTGGATGCGTACATCCTCTGCGACGAGGTCTACCGCCACCTGACGCAGGAGGATGGTTGGTGCAAGTCCATCGCGGACCTCTACGAAAAGGGCATTTCCGTGAGCAGCATGTCGAAGGTGTTTTCGCTTGCGGGGCTTCGCATGGGCTGGATCGCCACGCACGACAAAGATGCGCTCGCGGCCTTTTTGTCCCACCGCGACTATGACCTCATCAGCTGCGGCATGTTCGACGACGCGGCGGCGTCCCTCGCCCTGCGCCACAGAGACAAAATGATCCGCCGCAATCAGGCCATCGTGCGCGAAAATCTCGCCATCCTCGATGCCTGGGTGCGAGAGCATCCGCACTTTTATTACACGAAGCCCCAGGCGGGCACGACTGCGCTCGTCTATTACGATTTCGACATCCCCTCCTACGACTTCTGCAAGCGGATGTACCATGCGACCGGCGCGTTCGTCACGCCGGGCGACTGCTTCGAGCAGCCCCACAGCATGCGCATCGGCTACGCCTGCGATCAGCAGACGCTCAAAGACGGCCTTGCCGCGCTGGCAGAATTTGCCGAAACGCTCGCGTAAAAAGATAAAATGGAAACGCAGCCCGGATCATTCCGGGCTGCGTTTTTTGTTATTCCGCGCGCAGGAGAATAAGCGAAACGTCGTTGACGTTCGTACCCGTGGGGCCGGTGATGAGCAGTGCGTCCGCTGCTTGCAGGGCGCGGTAGGAGTCGTTATCGCGCAGGGCCTGCGCGGGATCGACGCCGCGCAGGCGCATCGCTTCCGCCGTGCCGCCGTCCACAATGCCGCCGGCTGCGTCGGTGGGGCCGTCCGTGCCGTCGGACCCGGCGGAGAGAATGAGCGCGTTCGAAAGTCCCTCGATGCCGAGCGCCGCCGCGAGCGCGAGCTCCTGGTTGCGCCCGCCTTTTCCGCTGCCCGTGAGGTGCACGACCGTCTCGCCGCCCGCGAGGAAGGCGAGGTTTTGCCCATCGTTTGCGTGCGTGCGGGCGACGGAGGCAAGGAAGCTGCCCGCCTCGCGCGCTTCGCAGGTGAGCCGGTCGGTGAGCAGCAGCGGCTCGTAGCCGAGCACGCGGCACTCGTTCGCCGCCGCGGCGCACAGCTCGCGCACGCTGCCGGTGATCTTCGTCGTCACGTTGGAAAGCGCCTTCGGCGTCTCTGCGTCCAGCAGCGCCCTTGCCTGCGCCGATAAGCGGAGCGCGTACTTCTCCGCAATGGCGCGCGCCTGCGCGCAGGTGGAGCGGTCGGGGCACGCGGGGCCGGAGGCGATCATGTCGAGCGGGTCTCCGACGATGTCGCTCAGCACGATGGCACAGACCTGCGCGGGCGCGCAGTGCGCGGCGAAGCGCCCTCCCTTGACGCCCGACAGGCGCTTGCGGATGGTGTTGATCTCCACAATGTCCGCCCCGGCGGCAAGGAGCTGGCTCGTGATGTCCTGCAGCTCTGCAAGCGGCAGGAGCGGCTGCTCGAAAAGCGCGCTGCCGCCGCCCGAGAGCAGGAAAAGCACCGTATCGTCCGCGCGGAGGTGCCCGGTCAGCGCGAGCGCGGCGCGCGTGCCGCGCAGCGAGTTTTCATCCGGGACGGGGTGCCCGCCCTCATAGCAGGCGACGCCGTCGATCTCGCCTTTGACGTGGCCGTACTTGGTGACGACCACGCCGCCTGCGATCGCGGGGAGCGCTTCGCGCGCCACGCTCGCCATCTGCCAGGCGGCCTTGCCCGCCGCCACGAGAAACACCCGCCCGGGGAAGCGCGCGTCCTTGAGCGCGCGGCGCACCGCTTCGTCCGGCAGCACGGCGCGGAGCGCGCCGCGCACGATCTGCTCGCCCTGAGCGCGCAGAGAATCCGTCATAAAATGTCCTCCATTCAGATATCCAGAAGCCGCCGCAGCTCGCGCACGCGGTCGCGGCTGATGGGCAGCACCGTGTTTTCCCCGCGCACATGCAGGGCAAAGCCGTTGCTGCTCCAGGGAAAAATGCTCTCCACGTATTTGAGGTGCACAAGGCAGGTCTTGTGGATGCGGTAAAAGCCCTGCCCGGTGAGCTTGGCTTCATATTCGCCGAGCGACGTACCGTCGCTGTAGGTCTTGCCCGAGAGCGTGTGCAGCACGCAGCCGCGGCCCACGCCGTCGGTTTCCACATAGGTGATCTCGTCGGTGTCCAGCAGCACCGTGCTGCGGTTGCTGTTCACGGCGATGCGGTGCAGCGGCGCGGGCATGGGCGCCGGGGCGGGCGCGGGCATGACTTCCGTGCAGCGCTCGAGCGCCTTGCGGATGCGCTCAGGGTCAAAGGGCTTGAGGATGTAGTCGTCCGCCCGCAGCTCGAAGGCGCGCACCGCGTACTCGGAAAATGCGGTGGCGAAGATGATCTTCGCCTGCGGCATCAGCCGGTGGGCGAGCGAGGCGATCACGGTGCCCTCCATGTCGCCTAAGTGGATGTCGATAAACAGCACGTCGAACGAGCGCTTTTCCAGAAGCTCCACGGCCTGCGCGCCGCTGGCGGCCTCGGCGATCTCGGCCTGCGGCAGGAAGCGCTCGATCTGGCGCACGAGCGCCACGCGCGAGTATTTTTCGTCGTCGATCACGGCGATGCGCATCATATAGGTCCCCCTCCTCGTTTTTATTCAGCGTCCGGCATCTCCGGCGGGATGAGCGGCAGCGAGAACGACACGGTCGAGCCGTGATCACTGCTGTCGATATGAAAATCGCACTGCTCGCCGTAGATGCTGCGCAGGCGTTTTCTCACGTTGAAAAGGCCCGTATAGGTCGGGTCGTTGGGGTCCTCGAGCTTTTTGAGCACCTCCGGCGGGAAGCCGCGGCCCTGGTCGCTCACGCGGATGTAGGCGCGCTTGTCGTCCTGACGGATGCTGATGGCCACGCGCCGGTCGTCCACGGCGACAAAGCCGTGGCGCACGGCGTTTTCCACGATAGGCTGCAGAATGAGCGGCGGCAGACGCAGCGCGCGCAGATCGTCCGGCAGCTCGCACTCGATGTGCAGCGCGCCCTCAAAGCGCGCCTCAGTCAGCATGAGGTAGTTGTCCACGTTGGAGATCTCCTGCTCGAGCGGGACGAAGGGCTCGTTGATCGTGAGCGTCTGGCGGAAGTAATTGGCAAGGATCAAAATCGTTTTGCACGCGCGGTCCGGGTCGGTCATGCACAGCGCCGAGATCGTGTTGAGCGCGTTGAAAAGGAAATGCGGGTTGATCTGTGATTGCAGCGCGCGGAACTCCGCCTGCTTGCGCAGCGCGATCTGGTGCTCCGCTTCGCCCAGCTCCAGCAGCACGGAAAAAAACTGGGCAAGGCTCTCGAGCGTTTTCACGTCCGCGTCCAGCACGAGGTTCGGCCCTGTGGGTGTGATGAGCAGCAGCGAGCCGACGACCTCCTCTGCCGTGACGAGCGGGGCGGCCAGCATGGCGCTGCGCTGGCCCTTCGCGCCCTCCATCACGACGGTCTCGCGCTGGGCCATGGCCTCGCGCGCGGCGGTGGGCAGCGGCGAGGACTCAAGCGTGCAGCCGCTCGCGGCCAGCACCTGCGTGCGGTTCGTCAGCGCAACCTGAAAGTGCGGCAGCTTTTCACGCACGATGTCCACCGCGGACTGCAATCCATCGCGGCTGCGGATGCCCTTGCGGAGGTACGGCAGGCATTCCTGTGCGATGAGCAGCGCGACGGCGCGCTGCTCGACCAGCTCGATCGTGAGGTCGTGGTTCAGCCGGTCTAAAATGCGCATGAACGCGACAAGACCGATGGAGTTGACGAGCATCTTCGGCAGCAGGATCGCCTCCTCGAGCGCGAGCGCCGCGGAGAAGGGCTTGGAGAGCAGCAGGATGAGCGCCGCCTGCACGAGCTCGGCGATCCCGGTGAGGAAAACAAGGTCGAGCGTGCGCCGCCCCCGGCGGGAGAACCACCGGTAGCTCAGCGCGCCGATGACGCCGAAGCCGAACGTGCCCGCGCCGCAGGCGAGCGAGGTGAAGCCCTCGGGATTATATAGGTAGCGGTGCAGGCCGCTCATAAAGCCCGCGCACACGCCGCTCACCGGCCCGCCGACAAGGCCCGCGGCGACGGTGCTCACCACGCGCGTGTTGACGACCGCCCCCTCGAACGAAAGGCCCGTATAGGTGCAGCTGATCGACAGCAGGCCGAAGATGATGCCGAGGAAGAGCTGGGCATAGACCGAATGCTCCTGCCGCTTGATCATGGTGCGCAGCGGCTGCACCTCCGTCAGCACCGTGGCCATCAGCACAAGAAGACTGATGTTCAGAATGAGGGAAAAGAGCAGACTGTTCTGCATGGGGCGCGCTCCCTCCTTGTTAAGGATTTATATGTCTCAGTATAACAGTCACTTTTTCACATTTCAATAGGCGAAAGGGAAATAAAAGCATCGAAAACGAGAGGAAACGCAACCTGCCCCGTTAACACGCCGAAAAAAACCGTTCACGCGCGGAGAGCGACCGTTCCCCGCCAGACTATTGATTCGTGAAGAAATTCACATATTATTCACAATATGGAAAGCAAAGGAGCTGCTTTTTTCAACCAGTACCAACAGATTAGGAAAAGGAGAAAAGAAAATGAAGAAGTTTCTGTCCCTCACGCTGGCACTGATCATGGTGCTTTCGCTTACCGCCTGCGGCGACAACGCAGCCGACAATTCCAACAATGGCGACGCCAACACGGATACCGAGCAGACCGGCGAGATCAAGGGCCTGACGGCCGACGAGCGCGCCAAGGAGTTCATCACCGTCGGCACCGGCCCGACCTCCGGCATCTACTTCCCCATCGGCGGCGCGTTCGCCACCGCCCTCAAGGAGTATGGCTACCAGACCTCCGCTGAGGCGACCAACGCCACCGGCCAGAACATTCAGAACATCTTGAACGGCGACGCCGAGATCGCCATCGCCATGCAGGACGCCGTCATGCAGGCCTACACCGGCACCGGCGCCTACGAGGGCAAGGGCGAAGCCACCGACCTGTGCGCGCTGATGCGTCTGTGGCCCAACTACGTGCAGCTCGTCACCGTCGAGGGCACGGGCATCAAGTCCGTTGAGGACCTGCGCGGCAAGCGCGTGGGCGTCGGCGCGGCGAACTCCGGCGTGGAGATCAACGCCCGCATGATCCTCAATGCCTACGGCATCACCTATGATGACATCAAGCCCGACTACCTCGCCTACGGCGAAGCCATCGACAACATGAAGAACGGCCAGTGCGACGCCGTGTTCGTCACCTCCGGTCTTCCCAACGCGACCGTTATGGATCTGAGCGTGCAGTACGACATGGTCGTCGTCCCCATCGACGGCGAGGGCCGCGACAAGCTCGTCGAGGAGTATCCGTACTACGCCAAGTCCGTCATCCCCGCCAACACCTACAACAACACCGAGGATGTTGAGGGCCTGTTCGTTTACAACATCATGCTCGTGCGCAAGGACCTGAGCGACAACATGGTCTACGACATGCTCGAAGGCATCTTCCAGAACATCTCCACCATCAAGGCTTCCCACAACGCCGCGGACAAGAACATCGACATCACCTTCGGTGTGGACGATATCCAGCTGCCGCTGCACCCCGGCGCCGAGGCCTTCTGGAGAGACAACGGCTACATCGATTGATCGCCTCCTCTCTCTCTCAATGACGATCGATAGGCAATAGCAGCAAGGAAGGAAAAGCGGTGCGGGCGGTTCGCCCGCCCGCACCCTGCTTTTCCGAAGAAAACGAACATGAAAGAGCTGTTGAGACCCCGCCTGCCGGCGCTTGCGATGATGCTCGCGCTGCTGCTGGCCGCGTACCTTGCGTTCCTTGTGCCCTGCGGCACGGCGCTTGAGCTGCGCGACCGCGACAGCGACACGCGCATCGCGTCCTGGCCCATTCAGGCGGGAGACGAGCTTTCGCTCGAGATCGAGCATTCCTTTGAACACATCCCCTGGTATGAATACTATACCGTGACGGATGACCTTAAATTCGATCTGGACAGGATCGCCGTCGCCGGATACGGCGCGGGCATTCCCGCCGAGATGGACGTGCCCACCCACATCGAAAACGGCCTTGTCTGGATGGAGGAGATCCACAGCCTCTTCCCCACGCTCCACTGGATCACCTCAAACAAATACATGAAGACCTTTACACTCAACGGCACGGAGATCTTTGATTTCCGCACCCTGCCCGACGCCAGCCGCGTCGAGGCCAAAATCATTACGACAAGGGGGTATCTCTTCCGTGACTGAACTGGAAAAAACCGCCGCAGCGGAAGCTGCCGGCGCTGCTCCGCTCGACGCCGCCAAAGGCGCCGAGATCATGGAGAAATATGAAAAAGAATCCCGCACCCGCAAATTTACCGCCGACTGGCTCAATAAGCTCGTCTACATCCTCTGCCTGGGCTTTACGCTCTATCATCTGGCCTATGCCTCCGGCATCCACGTCCTCCAGATGGTCAACATCAAGCACCACGCCATTCACGTCGGCCTTGTGCTCGTGATCGGCTTTCTGCTCTATCCCGCGTTCAAAAAGTCGAGCCGCAAGAAGGTCGCCTGGTACGACTGGGTCCTCTTCGCGCTCTCCGCGGTCATGCCCATTTACGTCTTTATCCGCTACCCGGTGTTCATCTCCACGGGCTTCCAGGGCGAGACGATCGACATCATCATGGGCACGATCCTCATCCTGCTGGTGCTCGAGTGCTCCCGCCGTCTGAGCGGCCCCGCGCTGAGCATCCTGTCCGTCATCTTCCTGGCCTACGGCCTGTTCGGGCGGTATCTGCCCGGCATCTTCATGCACCGCGGCTACAACTGGCACCGCATCGTCACCTACCTCACGACCGATATTTACGGCATCTACGGAACGTCCGTCAAGGTCGCGGCGACGTATATCGTGCTGTTCATCATCTTCGGTGAAGTGATGAACAAGTGCGGCATGGGCCAGTTCTTCAACGACATCGCCAACGCCCTCGCCGGCCACACCAAGGGCGGTCCGGCCAAGGTCGCGGTCCTCGCCTCGGGCTTCCTCGGCTCGATCAACGGCTCGGCCGTCGCGAACGTCGTGACCACCGGTACGTTTACCATCCCCCTGATGAAAAAGACCGGCTACTCCAAGGAGTTCGCCGGCTCGGTCGAGGCGACCGCCTCCGTCGGCGGCCAGCTGCTGCCGCCCATCATGGGCGCCGCCGCCTTCGTCATGGCCGAAACGCTCGGCGTGAAGTACGGCGTCATCATCCGCGCCGCCGTTATCCCGGCGCTCCTCTACTACATGGGCATCCTCGTGCAGGTGCAGATGCGCGCCACGAAGGAGCACCTCAACGGCCTGCCCAAGGAGCAGATGCCCAAGCCCGGTCAGGTCATGAAGGAGCGCGGCCACCTGCTCATCCCCATCGCGTTCCTGCTCTACATGCTCATCTGGAGCGGCCGCACGGTCATCTTCAGCGCGTTCTGGACGATCATCGTCACGATCATCGTCGCCGAGCTCCGCCCCATCAGCCGCATGAGCGTGAAGGACATCTGCGACGCGTTCGTCGCGGGCGCCAAGTCCACCGTTCCCGTGGCCATCGCCTGCGCCTGCGTCGGCATCATCGTCGGCGTCTGCGGCCTGACGGGCTTCGCGCTCAACGTGGCGCACGCCATCATCCGCATCGGTCAGTCCAGCGTCCTGCTCACGCTCGTGTTCACCATGATCACCTGCATGATCCTCGGCATGGGCCTGCCCTCCATCCCGTCCTACCTCATCACCGCGACCATCGCCGCCCCCGCGCTCGTCGAGCTGGGCCAGCCCGAGCTTGCCGCGCACCTGTTCTGCTTCTATTATGCGATGTTCGCAAACCTCACGCCGCCTGTCGCGCTTGCGTCGTTCGCGGCGGCGGGCCTCTCCGGCGGCAGCCCCATGAAAACCGGCTGGCAGTCGGTGCGGCTGGCGCTCGCGGGCTTCATCATCCCGTACATGTTCATGTATAACCCGCAGCTGCTGCTGGAAAACGTCACGCTGCTCAGCGGCATTCAGGTCGTTATCACCTCCTGCATCGGCGTTGTGATGATCGCCGCGGCGGTCGAGGGCTACCTCTTCGGCAACCTCGGCTGGCTGCTGCGCATCGCCTCGATGGCGGGCGCGCTGATGCTGATCGACAGCAAGACCGTGACCGACGTGATCGGTATCGCGCTGCTGCTGGCTGTCGTCGCGTACCAGAAGTTCGTCTATCAGCGCAAGAATAAGAGCGGCGAGCCGCCCGCTCCGGTGTCCACGGCGGTCTGACCGGCGGGGAACACCTTGCAGCACATACAAAAAGGGGACGTTCCGTGCGGAACGTCCCCTTTTCCTTGCCCTTTTGCCCGCTCCCTGCTATACTGGGGAAAAACCTGACGAAAGAGAGAACGATCATGCCGAATTTTGATCCGTTTACCTACCGATATGCCTCCCGCCGCAGCATGGTCTACGCCAAAAACGGCGTATGCTGCACGTCCGTCCCCTTAGGCGCACAGATCGGCCTTGACGTGCTGAAGTCCGGCGGCAACGCCGTGGACGCCGCCGTCGCCATGGCGGGCGCCATGCCCCTGTTCGAGCCGACCGGCAACGGCCTGGGGTCCGACTGCTTCGCGCTCGTGTGGATCGCGAAGGAAAAGAAGCTCTACGGTCTGAACGCGAGCGGCGTCGCCCCGATGGCGCTGAGCGCGGACGAGGTCCATGCCAAAGGCTTTGACGCCGTGCCCGAGGAGGGGTGGCTGCCGGCGATGGTGCCCGGCGCGCCCGCGGGCTGGGCCGCGCTGAATGAGCGCTTCGGCACAAAGCCGCTCTCCGAGCTGTTTGCGCCCGCCATCCGCTACGCCGAGGACGGCTATGCCGTGCCCGTGAACGTCGGCAGGCTCTGGGCGCGCGACAGCAAACGCATCGCGCGGGTCATGGAAAAGGACCCCGCGCCCTATGAGTACTGGTGGAAATGCTTTATGAAGCCGGACGGCACGCCCTACCGTCCGGGCGATATCTTCCGTTTCCCCGCTTATGCCGAAACGCTCCGTTCCCTTGCCGCGACAAACTGCGAGAGCTACTACCGCGGCGAGCTGATGGAGAAGATCGTGGCCCATTCCCGCGCGACGGGCGGCTATTTCTGCGAGGATGATTTCAGAAATTACCATCCCGAATGGGTCGAGCCCATCACGCAGGATTACCGCGGCTACACCGCCTGCGAGATCCCGCCCAACGGCCACGGCATCACGGTGCTGATGGCGCTCGGCATGCTCGACGGGCTGAGCCTGCCGGAAAATCGCGAAAACGCGGAGCACTACCACAAGGTCATGGAGGTCATCAAGCTGGCCTTTGCCGACACAAAGACCTATGTCGCCGACCCGCGCTGCATGAAAACCAAGGTCAGCGAGCTGCTCTCCCCCGCCTATCTCGCCTCCCGCCGCGCGCTGATCTCTGACCGCGCGCTCGAGCCCAGGGCGGGCGACCCGCACTGCGGCGGCACGATCTATCTCTGCACCGCCGATGCGGAGGGCAACATGGTCTCGTTCATCCAGAGCAACTATTGCGGCTTCGGCGCTGGCATCGCCATCCCCGGCACGGGCATTTCGCTCCAGGACCGCGGCGCGAACTTCTCGCTCGACCCGAAAAGCGACAACTTCCTCGAGGGCGGCAAGAAGTCCTACCACACGATCATTCCGGGCTTTCTGCTCAAGGACGGCGAGGCCGTCGGCCCGTTCGGCGTGATGGGCGCGTTCATGCAGCCGCAGGGCCAGCTCGAGGTGCTTGTGAACACCATCGACTACCACATGAACCCGCAGGAGGCGCTCGACGCGCCGCGCATCCAGTGGATCGGCGGAAAGAAGCTCCAGCTCGAGCGCGAAGCGGGTGAGGAGATCGCCGAGCAGCTGCGCGCCATGGGCCACGAGGTCGAGATCGTGGACGACCGCACGGCCATGGGCCGCGGCGAGATCATCTGGCGCTGCGAAAACGGCGTGTACGCCGCGGGCACCGAACCGCGGTGCGACGGCACCGTCGCCGCGTGGTAAAACCGCACAATATGGCAAAAACTCCGCCCGAAGCGAAGGCTTCGGGCGGGGTTCCTGTTTTCTGCAAATTTTTCAGGCGGATTTCTTCTTGCCGCCGCGCGCAAAGTGCAGCGCAAGGCCGATGGCCGCGCCGATGAGCGCCGGGCAGACCCAGCCGAGACCAAGCTCGGCAAGCGGCAGATACCGGATGCCGAAGGCCTTGATGGCGGGGCCGTGAATGGCGTTGAAGAGATTCTCCGGCAGGGCGACGATGAGATCGTAAACGGCGGCGATGAGCGTGAAGCCGATCGTCCAGCAGTACACCGTGCGGTCGTGATCGAAGAACTTGCCGAGCAGCGCCAGCGCGACGAGCGCGATCGAGAGCGGATAGAGGAACATCAGCACCGGCAGCGAGTAGCCGATGATGGCGCTCAGCCCGAGGTTTGCAAACAGCAGCGACGCAAGGCTGAAGATGATGGCCCAGCTGCGGTATTTCGGCCCGTGGGGAAAGAGCGCGGTAAAGGTCTCGGCGCAGCTTGTGATGAGGCCCACAGAGGTCTTGAGACACGCGAGCGTCACCGTGGCGGCCAGAATGAAGAGACCGGCAGAGCCGAGGTAGTGCTGCGCGATCTGCGCGAGCGCCGTGCCGCCGTTTTCGCTGGCTTCGAGCACGCCGCGGCTCTGCGCGCCGGCGATGGTGACGGCGATGTAGATGAGCGCCATCAGAAGGCAGCTGAAAATGCCCGCGCGGACGGTGCTGCCCGCCACGGCGGCGGGCTCCTCCACGCCAAGGCCGCGGATGACCTGCACCACGATGATGCCGAAGGCAAGGCTCGCCAGCGCGTCCATGGTGTTGTAGCCTTCAAGGAAGCCCTCGAAGAAGGGGCGGGCGGCATAATCGCCGAGGGGCTCGACCTCGGAAAGGGAGACGCCCGGCGTGACGAGCACCACGATCACAAGAATGGCGAGGAAGGCGAGAAAGCAGGGATTCAGAATTTTGCCGACCCAGGTGAGGATTTTGCCGGGGCGCAGCGCGAAAAAGAGCGCCGCGGCAAAAAACGCCACCGAAAACAGGAACAGATAAAGCATGGTGCTGCCGTTTTGCGGCAGGATCTGCTCAAGACCCACGGTGAAGGAGGTCGTGGCGCAGCGGGGAATGGCGAAGAACGGTCCGATGGTCAGGTACAGCGCGCAGGTGAAGAACATCGCGTAGGGGCGGTTCACCTTGCTGCTCAGGTCGAAAAGGCCTGTGGAGCGGCTGATGCCGAGCGCGGCCACGCCCAGAAGCGGCAGACCCACGGCCGTGATGAGAAGGCCGAGGATGGCCTGCCAGACGTTCGCGCCGGCCATCTGACCGAGGTGCACGGGGAAGATGAGGTTGCCCGCGCCGAAAAAGAGACCGAAGAGCATGCTGGCAACATAGGTGTATTCCTTGGCGGTAAGCTTGCGTTTCATGATAAAAAATTCCTTTCGTGGCGGCAGTGCGGCCCGCGCCGGGCCGTGCCGGAAATGGTCGAGATAACAAAAAAACCGGCTGCTCCTGCATCAGCCTTTGCCGCGCGAGCGCGCTGTGCGAAAAGCTGAATCAACGGAACACACCGGATCCAATGCTGCCGATCATTGCAGCCAACGAATCAAACCGAACAGAACATGCCGGTCAAACCACGGGAGGCTGATGAGGCAGCAGAGAAGCAGACGTGTGTCCCTTCGTGCCTACGATCAGTCGCCAGCTTACACCAAGAATGCGTTTCCCGAATGTAAACTCAGCCTTCATATGATCGCCTCCTTTGCGGTGGAAATTGGTGCTATTATACCATGGCATTACGCTTTGTCAAGCTAAAATGAAGAAATGATATGCTAAAAATCTGATAAAACAGAGAATAAAAATACGCCGCGGATTTTTCGCTCCGCGGCGTACTTTTTCGGTATTTTTTGTCCTTGAGGGGAAGGCAAGAATTCCCCGCGGGACATTAACCCAATTTTTCAGACAGCTCCTCGAGCGCGGCGGTCATGGCCTCCTCGAACGAGGGATGCGGGCGCATGGCGAGCTTGAACTGCTCGACGGTCATGCGGTTGGCAAGCGCCTGCGAGACGCCGCCGATCATGTCGCTCGAGTGCTCGCACATGAGCTGCGCGCCGAGCAGCTCGCGCGTTTCGGCATTGGCGACAAACTTCATGAAGCAGCGGCCGGGATCGGCGATGAGCGTCTTGGCGTTGTCAAACATCACGTGCTTGCCGACCTTGACGGCGATGCCGGCCTCCTTGGCCTCCGCTTCGGTCATGCCGACGACGGCGATCTCCGGGCGGCAGTAGATGCAGCTCGGCACAACGGACATGGAGGTGTGATTTTCCTTTCCGCAGAGCATATCGACGCAGGCGATGCCCTGCGCGGTTGCGACGTGGGCGAGCTGAATTTTGGCCGACACGTCGCCGATGGCGTAGATGTGGGGGATGCTCGTCTCGTAGCGCTCGTTCACGGCGATGCTGCGGCGGTTCATCTCGACGGTGAGGCCTTCGGCGAACAGGCCGTCGCAGTACGGACGGCGGCCGATGGCGCAGAGGACGGCCTCGCCCGCGACGGTCTCGTTTTTGTCCTTGCAGGTGAAGTTCACGGCGATGTCCTCGCCGGAGCGTTCAACGCTCTGGACCATGGCGTTCGTAAAGACCTTCACGCCCTGCTTTTTCAGGATGAGCGCGAGGTTCTGCCCCAGCTCCTTATCCATGTTGGGCAGCAGGCGGTCCATGCCCTCGATGACCGTCACCTCGCAGCCGAGGTCTGCGTAAAACGTCGCAAACTCGATGCCGATGACGCCGCCGCCGATGATGACGATGGAGCGGTACAGGTGGTCGCTGCCCTCAAGCAGCTCGTCGGAGGTCATCGCAAGCTCCAGACCGGGGATGGGCGGGCGCGCGGGGACGGAGCCCGTGGCGACTAAAATATTGTCGCAGGTGTAGTTCTGCGCATTGCCCTCCGCGTCGGTCACGCGGACGCAGCCGGGGGCGGTGATGAGCGCCGTGCCGCGCAAAAAGTCGATCTTCGCGGTCTTGAAAAGAGACTCGATGCCGCCCGACAGCTTTTGGGAGATCTCGCGCTTGTAGGCGAAGATTTCCTCGATGTTGGCGGTGATGTCCCCGGTGTGCACGCCGATGTGCGCGCCGTGCTTGGCGTCGTGGTAGACCTGGGAGGAGTGGAGCAGCGTCTTGGTGGGGATGCAGCCGCGGTTTAAGCAGGTGCCGCCGGCCTCGCGCTTTTCAACAACCGCGGTCTTGAGCCCCAGCTTCGCCGCGCGCAGCGCGGCCTCGTAGCCGCCGGGGCCCGCGCCGATCACAATGAGTTGATAATCAGACATAGTGTTTCTTTCCTTTAAGGTGCAGCGCCGTGGTGCGGCGGCGCTGCAGGATATGGCTTCAGATGTCCTGCTCGCGCAGCAGCGCGCAGAGATCGTCTGAAAGGGCGGTGCATTCATTTACGGCGCGTACACGCGCGCAGAGATCGTCAATGGCGAAGCGGCAGCCGCGCAGCGCCTGTGCGAGCGGCGCGGCGAACTCCGCGTCCATCGCGTCGGACCAGACGGCGGCGCCCGAGCAGACGCCGTTTTCCACGGCCAGCTCGATCGTCACCTCGCCCCAGTCAAAGCGCTTGGCGCAGGAGAAGGAGCAGGGCACGCTTTTGCCGTAGACCCAGTCGTAGCTGTGGAAGCGCTGATAGCGGCGCTCGATCTCACTTGCGTCAAAGTCCTGCTCGCGCAGCGCTTCGGCGGAAAGGCCGTAGACCGTTTCAAACGCCTTGACCATGGCCTGCGCCATGCCGTCGATCGTCAGATCGGGCTTTAAGTCCGTCAGGTTGATGACGCGCGAGCGCACGGACGCAACGCCCTTGCTCGCAAGCTTCGTCTTTGACGGCGTCAGGTATTGGCCGAGGTGCTGCATATCGACGCTCACGAGCAGCGTCCCGTTGTGGAACGAACGGCCCGCGTGGGAATAGAACGAGTTGCCGGAGAATTTGCAGCCGTTTGTCAGAATGTCGTTCCGGCCGGAGATCTCCGCCGGGATGCCGAGGGCACGGCAGGCCTCCACGATCACGCTCTGCTGCTTTCTCAGGTCATAGTCAGCCTCGCGCAGCGAGAAGGTGAAGTTGAGGTTGCCGAGGTCGTGGTAGACCGCGCCGCCGCCGGAGAGGCGGCGGGCCAGCGTCCCGCCGTCGTGCGAAAGCTCCGTGGTGCGGCATTCCTGCCAGGCGTTCTGGTTGCGGCCGATGACGACCGTGTGCTTATTCTGCCAGAGGTAGAGGATGCAGGTGTCCTCCCCCACCGTATCGGTCAGATACTCCTCGAGCGCGAGGTTGCGGTGGGGGTCGGTGCAGCTGCCGATGTAATACTGTAGCTTTTTGATCATGCAAACGTATAGCGAAGAATGGTATTGCGCGCCGCGCCGACCTCGTCGAGACGGCGGACGGGCGTATCGTGGGGAGCGGTGTGCAGCGCCTCGGGATCGGTGTGCGCCAGCTCGAAGAGCTTGCGGTAGATCTCGCAGACCTCGTCCATGGTCTCCTTACTCTCGGTCTCGCAGGGCTCGACCATGAGCGCCTCGTGGACGATGAGCGGGAAGTACATCGTGGGCGGGTGCAGGCCGAAGTCGAGCATGCCCTTGGCAAGGTCAAGCGCGGAAACGCCCGTCTCCTTGTGCAGGTCCACGAGCGACATGACGAACTCGTGCATGCAGATCTCGTCATACGCCATGGTGAAGGTGTCCTTGAGCTTCACGCGCATGTAGTTCGCGTTCAGAACGGCGTTCATCGCCGCCTCGCGGATGCCGGACTTGCCGAGCGTGAGCACATAGGTGAGCGCGCGCACGACCACGTCGAAGTTGCCGTAGAACATCTTCACGCGGCCGATGGACTTTTCAGGATACTCGAAGCCGTACTTGCCGTCGTTTTCGACGACCAGCGGGCCGGGCATGTACTTTTTGAGGAATTCCTTGCAGCCGACCGCGCCCGCGCCGGGGCCGCCGCCGCCGTGCGGGGTGGCGAAGGTCTTGTGCAGGTTCGAGTGGATGCAGTCGAAGCCCATGTCGCCGGGACGGACCACGCCCATGACGGCGTTGAGGTTCGCTCCGTCGTAATAGCACAGGCCGCCCGCGTCGTGGACGATCTTCGTGATCTCAAGAATGTTCTTGTCGAAAATGCCAACGGTATTCGGGTTCGTGAGCATCAGACCCGCGGTGTCGGGGCCGACGGCGGCGCGCAGCGCGTCGAGATCGACGCAGCCGTCCGCGCCGGAGGGGATGTTCACGACCTGGAAGCCGCACATCGCGGCGGTGGCGGGGTTCGTGCCGTGGGCGGAGTCGGGCACGATGATCTTCGTGCGGTTAAAGTCGCCGCGGTCGGTGTGGTAGGCCTTGATGAGAAGAACGCCGGTGAACTCGCCGTGCGCGCCTGCCGCGGGCTGGAAGGTGACGGCGTCCATGCCAAACACCTCGCCGAGCTCACTGCCGAGGGTGTGGAGCACCTCGAGCGCGCCCTGCGCGGTCTCGGCGGGCTGGAGCGGGTGCAGCTGGGTGAAGCCCGGCAGGGCCGCCATGTCCTCGTCGATCTTGGGATTGTACTTCATCGTGCACGAGCCGAGGGGATAGAAGCCGTCGTTCACGCCGTGGATGCGCTTGCAGAGGGCGGTGTAGTGGCGGGTGAGCTCGTTTTCGCTCACGTGGGGCAGGTGCAGCGGCGCGGTGCGCTCTTCGGGAAGGGTGTATTCGGGCACGTCGCACTCCGGCATGAGGGTCATGCCGCGGCCTTCGGCGCCCAGTTCAAAAATGAGCTTCATTTACTGCACCTCCTTTACGATCGCTGCGGCGCGGTCGAGCTGCGCCTTGCTCACAAGCTCGGTCACGCACCAGAGGATGCCGCCGTCCACCTCCGCGCCGCCGAGGATGCCCTCGGCCTCGAGCGCGTCGAGGATCTTTTTGCGGCAGTTGGGGCATTCCACCTCGGTGACGAACTCGTGGAAGAATTCACCCTTGTACCTGATGGTGCAGCCGGCCTTTTCGAGTTCGGCGGCGAAATAGTGCGCCTTCGAGGTGCACAGCCGCGCGCACTGCTTCATGCCCTGCTCGCCCATCGCAGCCATGTAAACGCCGGCGGCGAAGGCGCACAGCGCCTGGTTGGAGCAGATGTTGGAGCTGGCCTTTTCACGGCGGATGTGCTGCTCGCGGGCGGAGAGCGTGAGCACGTAGCCGGTCCTGCCGTCCACGTCCTTCGTCTGCCCGACGATGCGGCCGGGGAGCTTTCTCGTCATGGCGTTGGTCGTGGCCATAAAGCCGAGGTACGGGCCGCCGAAGGCGGTGTCGAGACCGAGGGGCTGGCCGTCGCCGACGACGATGTCCGCGCCCTCTTCGCGCGGCGTGGGCAGGATGGCGCAGGCGATGGGGTTCACGCCCATGACGAACTTCGCGCCCGCGGCGTGGACGATCTCGCCGATGGCCTTCGCGTCCTCAAGCTGGCCGAGGTAATTCGGCTGCTGGAGGTAGAAGCAGGCGGCGTCCGCGCCGAGCATATCGCGCAGCGCGTCCATGTCGGTTTTGCCGTCCTTGGCGGGAACGACGATGAGCTCGGTGTTTGAAGCAAAGCAGTAGGTCTTCATGACCTCGATGGTCTGCGGATGCGCGCAGGCGGAAACATAGGCCTTCGTGCGCTTGCGGTCCTTGCACATGGGGATCGTCTCGGCCGCGGCGGTCGCGCCGTCGTAGTGCGAGGCGTTGGAAACGTCCATGCCGGTCAGCTCGCAGATCATGGTCTGGAATTCGAAGGTGCCCTGCAGCACGCCCTGGCTGATCTCGGCCTGATAGGGGGTGTAGCAGGTGAGCAGCTCCTCGCGGGAGGTAACGGACTTGACGACGGAGGGGATGAAATGGCGGTAGGCGCCCGCGCCGCGAAGGACGGTCTTGAAGACCCTGTTCTTTTCGGCCATGGCGGTGACGGCCTCGCGCACCTCAAGCTCGCTCAGGCCCTCGGGGATGTTCAGCCCACCGTCCTTCAGGAGCATCTCCTGCGGGACGGAGCGATACAGGCCCTCAAGGTCCTTCACGCCGATGGCAGCGAGCATTTCCTCCCGTTCCGCAGCTGTGGTGGGAACGTAGGAGCCCATCTTAACCCTCCTGCGCGCAGTGCGCTTCGTAGGCGGCGGCGTCGAGCAGCTCCTCGGTGTCGGTCACCGGGGAGACCTTGATGATCCACGCGCCGTAGGGATCGGAGTTGAGCGTCTCGGGCGCGTCGGCCAGGGCCTCGTTCACCTCGCAGATGGTGCCGCTGACGGGGCAGATCACGTCGGAAACGGCCTTGACGGACTCAACGTCGCCCAGGGCCTCGCCGGCGGTCACTTCGTCGCCCTCGGCGGGCAGGTTGATAAAGACCACGTCGCCCAGCGCGTCCTGGGCAAAGTCGGAGATGCCGATGACGGCCACGTCGCCGTCCATCTTGACCCACTCGTGGGACTTGGAATACTTCAGCTCAGCAGGGATGTTCATGATAAGTTCCTCCTCAAAATCTTTCTCAGCAGTTTTGGTGGTTGGTTTTATTGAAACAGCAGTGAAAAGCCTGCGTTAACGATCGAGCTTGTAGAAGGGCATCGGCACGATCTCGAGCTCGACCATGCGGCCGCGCACGTCGGCATTGAGGTGCTTGCCGATCTCGATATCCTCGACGGGGATGTAGCCCATGGCGACGCCGCAGCCGATGAACGGCGCGAACGTGCCGGAGGACGCCCAGCCGATCTTCTCACCCTCCATGGTGTAGAGGTCGCAGTGCTCGCGCACGATGCCGCGGCCGACGACCTTCATGCCGATGCGCTTCATCTTCGGCGCGCCGAGCGCGACGAGCGCGTCGCGGCCGATGAAGTCCTTGCCGGTGAGCTTGCACGGCAGGCCCGCCATCTTGGGCGTGATCTCGTCGTTCATCTCGTGGCCGTAGAGCGGCATGGAGGCCTCAAGGCGCAGCGTGTCGCGCGCGCCGAGACCGCAGGGGATCAGGCCAAATTCCTCGCCGGCCTTGAGCAGCGCCTTCCACAGGTCCACGGTGTCCTCGGCTTTGCAGTAGATCTCGTAGCCGAACTCGCCGGTGTAGCCGGTCTGGGAAACGAGGGCGTGGATGGTGTGATCGCCCAGGTTCAGGGGCACGTTGTCGATGAAGGTGTAATACTTGGCGGGCAGGTACTGCTCGTCGCAGAGCTTTTTCATGATCTCCTGGGACTTGGGGCCCTGGAGCGCGAGCTGGCCCCAGTCGTTGCCCTCGTCGCGGTAGTCCACGTCGCCGGAGAGGTGGCTCTCGACCCAGGCGGCGTCCTTTTCGCGGTTGCCCGCGTTCACGACCAGCCAGTAGTCGTCGGCGGCGCAGCGGTAAACGATGAAGTCGTCGATGATGCCGCCCGCTTCGTTGCAGAACATGGAGTACTTGATGTCGCCGTCCTTCATGCCGGAAATGTCGGCGGTGATGATCTTCTGAACGTTGGCGACGGCGTCAGGGCCCTTGAGACGGAGCTCGCCCATGTGGGAAACGTCGAACAGGCCGGCCTTTTCACGAACGGCCATGTGCTCGGCGATCACGCCGGTGGGGTACTGGACGGGCATCAGGAAGCCGCCGAACTCGACGATCTTGCCGCCCATATCAATGTGCGTTTGATACAGCGGGGTTTTCTTTTCCATTGCAGTGCATCCTCCAAAGATTAAAATTGTAAATGAATCTCATAAAAATTATTAAAAATAAGGATAATAAAAAACACAAAGTCCCCCCCTTGAGAAACTTTGTGCCTCCGTTGATCACCTGAGAGATTCCCCGCCGTGCATCGCGCGGCAGGTTGCACCTTCGGCGTGCGGTATCCCGCACTTTTCGGAGTGTCGTCCAAGTCCGGCCCTTTTGCCTGAGAGCTTCTGCGTTCCCCTTCGGCGCTGCGGCCATACGTGGGCCGCAGTCTCTCCCGAACTTATCATCCGATCACTTTTGATTCATTTGCATATCTAAAGTAACACGCCCGTATCGCTTTTGTCAAGAAAGAAATATGGGGAATTTTGCTTCGCAGCAAAACTCCCCATTGATTTCATCAATAAATGACCGGAATTCAGAAGATGACGACCAGCAGCATCTTGAACTGCTCCTGCCCGTATACCGCGTGCGGGTGGTGCGCGGGCATGACGATGCTCTCACCCTCGTGCAGAAGATACTCGACGCCGTCGATCGTGATCTTGCCTACGCCGTCAAGGCAGGTGACCATCGCGTCGCCGCCGGACTCGTGGGTGCTGATCTCCTCGCCCTTGTCGAACGAGAAGAGCGTGACGCTCACGTGCTGGTTCTGCGCCAGCGTGCGGCTGACGACCTGACCGGCCTGATAGGCGACCTGATCGCGCAGCGTCAGGACCTCGGCCTTGCTGATATTTTTCATACCGTCCATGGGAAATTCCTCCTGTTGAAAAGCGCGGCGCTCTGCGCTGCGCGGCAATCCCTCTTATCATGCCCCTTTTTGCGGGGAAAGGCAACCTTTATTTTGCCTTCCGCGCCAGCACGCAGTACCACTCCGTGCGTTCGGGGTCGAACGCGCCGAACTGTGCAGGAAAGGCCGAGACGCGGACATCCTCATAGCCCAGCTGCGCGAGCTTGTCGAGCAGGAGCCTCTGCGGCGCGGGATGGTAAAGCTCCTCGAAGCGCTCCTTCTGGAAAATTTTATTGCCGCGCTCGAAGGTGTAGAGCAGGTTAAAGGTGATCGAGCCATCGTCGTGATGGTCCCAGACCTGCATGAGGTTCACGCGGTCGCCGTTCGGCAGAAAGGCGGGATTGTAGCAGTAAAAGCGCTTTTTCTGCGAGACGATGCGGTCCCAGCTGCGAAGGTCGAAATAGAGACAGCCGCCGGGCTCCACCAGCGCGTCCATCTGTGCGAGCACAGCGGTGATCTCGTCGTTCGTCACATAGGCGAGCGAGTTGCCGGTGCTCATGACGCAGTCGAATTTTCTGTCAAAGCGGCTTTTCAGATCGCGGAAGTCGCATTGACGCAGATCGACGGCAAGGCCGCGGTCCTTTGCCTTCTGCGCGCAGCGCGCGAGCATGCTTTCGCTCAGGTCCGAGCCGTAGAGCGAGACGCCGAGGTCCGCGAGCGGCAGCGTCAGCCCTCCCGTACCGATGCTCACGTCGAGCGCCGTGCGGATGGAGAGGCCGGAAAAGACAGCCTGCCAGTGGACTTTCGTCTGCTCGTCCTTCTGTGGGGAGTCAAAGAGGTCGTAAATGTCGGTGCGGTCGTATACGCTTGCCATCAGAAAAAACCTCCTGCCTTTTTTCAGCGCTTTCTGCGCTGGGACGAGGACGGAATGTCCATCGCCATGCGGTACTTGGCCACGGCGCGGCGGCTGACCTCCACGCCGAGGGCGGAGAGGGCAAGGCGCAGCGCCTCATCCGAGAGCGGGGCGGCTGGGTCCTCGGCCTGAATGAGGCTGCGGAGGCGCTGCTTGACCGCGTGGGAGGAAACGGCGGCGTCCGAGCGGATGGCCGTTGTAAAAAAGCTGCGCAGCGGGATGGTGCGGCCCTGGAACTGAATGTACTTGTTCTGCGCGGCGCGGCTGATGGTCGAGGTGCTCATGCCCATCTTTTCCGCCACCTGCTGCATCGTGATGGGGACGAGCTCGCCGCCATTGCAGAAGTAGTCGTGCTGCTCGTCGGCGATGAGCCGGATGAGCTGGAGGAGCGTATCGCAGCGCGTGTGCACGCCCTTGATGAGCGCCTGCGCTTCGGAGAGCTTTTCCTTCACATAGCGCTGGACCTCGGGATCGTCGCTTGAGGAGAGGGCGGAGTACTCTGCATTCACGGAAAGACGCGGCAGGATGCGCCCGTTGAGTTCGATGACGAGCTGGCCCTGCTGCATGGAAAACACTGCGTCGGGCGCGACGTAGGCGATCTGCTCGCTGCTGGCAAAGCTGCGCGAGGGGATGGGGTTGAGCGCGAGAATTTTGGCGGCGGCGGCCTTTGCCTCGCCGACGCTCACACCGAGCTTTTCGGCAAGGCTGCTGTAGTCGCGTTTGCTCAAAAGCTCGAGTCCGTCGCGCGCGATGGTCAGCGTGAGCGCGTCGAACGAGCGGCTCTGCGCGAGCTGGAGCGTCAGGCATTCCGTCAGGCTGCGCGCGCCCACGCCGGGCGGGTCGAGCATCTGCACGGCGAAGAGCGCCTGCTCAAGCGAGAAAAGCGGAATGTCGAATTCGCGCGCAAGGTCCTCGAGCGGGCAGTCGAGATAGCCGCGCTCGTCCAGACAGTCGATCAGAAAGCGGCACAGGCGCAGAAGCTCGTCATCCACAAGCTTCATCTGCCCGATCTGTTCGTTCAGATGGTCGCGGAAGGTCTTTTCGCGCACAAGATAGGCGGTGAAGTCCGTCTGCGCGTCGCCGCCGCGGCCGGGGGAAACGCCCTGCCAGCTGTCGGCCTCGCGCACCTCGGGCGCTTCGCGCTCGGAGGGGGAGGTCTCGCTGGGGAGCTGGGTCTCGTAATACGTGGGGGCCTGCACGTCGAGCAGCGGGTTTGACAGCGCGATCTCCTGCACGTATTCGCTCAGCTCAGGGGCGGAGAGCTGTAAGCAGTCGAGCGACTGACGCATGTTCTGCGTCAGTACGAGCTTTTGGGAAAGGGATTGCGATTGTTCCAGTTTCATCTCTCCGCGCCTCCTTTTTCGCATTGCCGGGCGAGCTTATGAAAACAGTATAGCAGTTTTCGCCCCTGTTCGCAAGGGAAGCGGACATGGAAAATCTGAATAATGCGCCGCCGCGCTGACAAGACAGCGTAAAGAAGCGCCCGCTGCATCGCAGCGGACGCTTTGGGCGCGGTATGGTTACGGCAGGGGGATCTCCTTGCTGTCGAACAGCGTTTTCAGCTCGATCGAGGTGCGCGAGTCGCCGAATTTCTTGATCTGCGAGAGCAGATGGTCGAGCTGCTGGGTATCGCGCACGGCGAAGCGCAGCAGCGCGTTGAACTCGCCGACGACGTGGTAGTGGCTGATGACGGCGCTCTGCGCGGCGCAGAAATCGCAGAACTTGTCGTACTTGTCCGGCTCGAGCGCCACGGAGATGAAGCCCGTGATGTTGCAGTCGAGCTTGGTGCGGTCCACGTCGATGTGGTAGCCGCGGATCACGCCGCTCTCCTCCATCCGGCGGATGCGTTCGGAGACGGCGGGCGGCGTCAGCCCCACAAGGTCGCCCATGCGGCGCAGCGTGCAGCGGCTGTCGGCCTGCAGAAGATTCAGGATCTGGTAGTCGGTCCTATCCATGGTGTTCCCCCTTTTTTCTTCCTGACTTACACGATCTCGCCGCGCTTGATGACGGTCCTGGCAAGGTTGCTGCCCACGCGGTAGCAGATGTAGTCAAGGTCGGGCGCGTCCCAGATGACGAGGTCGCCGAGCTTGCCCTCTTCAACGGAGCCGACCTTATCGGCAAGGTCGATGGCGGCGGCGCCGTTGAGCGTGACGGCAGTGAGGACCTCCTCGGGCGTGAGCTTGTATTTCAGGCACCCTAAGTTGATGACGAACTGCATGTTCAGGCACGGGCAGGAGCCGGGGTTGAAGTCCGTCGCCATCGCGACGGGCACACCGGCAGCGACCATGTCACGCGCGGGCGCGAACACCGCGCCGAGGTTGAAGCTCGTCGCGGGCAGCAGGCACGCGATCACGCCGCCCTTTGCCATGGACGCGATGCCCTCGGGCGGGCAGACGATCAGGTGCTCGGCCGAGATCGCGCCGATCTCACCGGCAAGCTGGCTGCCGCCGATGGCTTCGATCTCGTCGGCGTGGATCTTCGGGCGCAGGCCGTACTTGAGGCCCGCCTCCAGCACCTGACGCGCTTCCTCCACGGTGAAGGTGTCGGCTTCACAGAACACATCGCAGAACTTCGCGATGCCCTGCTCCTTGACGCGGGGCATCATCTCCTCGCAGACAAGGCGGACGTATTCCTCGCGGTTCGATTTATACTCCGCGGGGACGAGGTGCGCGCCCATGAAGGTCGCGACAAGGTCCATGCGGTGATGGTCGTTTAGGTCCTTGATGACCTGAAGCGCCTTGAGCTCGTGCTCGGTGGCAAGGCCGTAGCCGCTCTTGGCCTCGACCGTGGTGGTGCCGAAGCCCATCATCTCGTCGAGCGCCTTGGCGGCCTTGGCGGTCAGCTCCTCTTCGCTGGCCTGACGGGTCGCGTTGGTGGTGGACTGGATGCCGCCGCCCGCGTTCTGGATCTCAAGATAGGTCTTGCCGTGAAGCTTCATGCCCAGCTCGTTCTGCCGCCAGCCGCCGAAAATGAGGTGGGTGTGCGCGTCCACAAGACCGGGGGTGACGAGATGGCCCTCGGCGTCAACAATCTGCGCGCCCTCCGCGGCGGGGAGCGCGCCGGTGCCGACGGCGGATATCACGCCGTCCTCAATGAGGACCCAAGCGTCCTTTAAAAATATGATTTTGCCCTGCTCTTCGCCGCGATGAGCGCTTTTCCCTTCCGGCGTCGCCAGCAGGCCGATGTTTTTGACGAGTAGCTTTTTCATAAGATGTTGTCCTTTCTCACTGGTGGAAAGAGCATCCTGCTCAAAAAAGGGGCATAGAATATGCCCCTTTTTGAAGTAATTAGTGCATGTATTCCTTCACGGCCTTCTCGCAGAGCGCCTCGTCCGCGACGTAAGGCATGGTGATGTGGTCCTGCCCCTCGTACATCTTGTTGTACTCGGCGACCGTGGTCATGGCGTTTTCGTTGCGCGCCCAGCTGCGGCGGGCAACGCCGACCATGGTATCCCACGGCATCGACATGCGCAGGATGGTGTCCACGCGCTCGGAGCCGTCGAGCACCATGCCGAAGCCGCCGTTGATGGCGCGGCCGATGCCCGTGCCGCCGCCGTTGTGCAGAGCGATGTAGCTCATGCCGCGGGCCGCGTTGCCGGCGTAGCACTGCGTGGCCATCTCGGCCATGATGTTGGAGCCGTCCTTGATGTTGGAGGTCTCACGGAAGGGCGCGTCGGTGCCGCCGGTGTCGTGATGGTCACGGCCGAGGATGACGGGGCCGATCTCGCCGTTGCGGACCATTTCGTTGAACTTGAGCGCAAGGTTCATGCGGCCCATGGCATCCTGATAGAGGATGCGGCACTGGGTGCCGACGACGAGCTTGTTCTTCTCCGCGTCGCGGACCCAGACGTAGTTGTCGTAGTCCTGATAGCGGCGGTTGTGCGCCTTGATATACTCGGCGGCGGCCATGTCGGTCTTGTGCAGATCCTCGGGGCTGCGGCTCAGGCAGCACCAGCGGAACGGACCGTAGCCGAAGTCGAACAGGCACGGACCCAGAATGTCCTCAACATAGGAGGGGAAGATGAAGCCGTCGAGGTCGTTCTCGCCGTTTTTGCAGATGCTCTTCACGCCGGTGTCGTACACGGCCTTGAGGAAGCTGTTGCCGTAGTCGAAGAAGTAGGTGCCGCGCTCGTGGAACTTGCAGATCATCTCATAGTGGTGCTGCAGGGTCTTGTCAACGAGAACGCGGAAGCCCTCGGGATCCTTGTCGAGCATCTCGGTGCGCTGCGCGAAGGTCAGGCCCTGCGGGCAGTAGCCGCCGTCGTAGGGGACGTGGCAGGAGGTCTGGTCGCTCATGAGATCGACATGGACGTTGTGCTCATAGAGATATTCGAGAAGATCGACGATGTTGCCGCAGTAGGCGACGGCGCAGGCCTTGCCTTCCTTCTGGTGCTCGAGGGCGATCTTGGTGGCCTCCTCGAGAGAGTCGGTGCGGTGGCTGACCCAGCCCTGGGTGTAGCGCGTTTCGATGCGGGAATCGTCCACCTCGGCGATGATGGAGGCAGCGCCCGCGATCTCAGCGGCCTTGCCCTGCGCGCCGCTCATGCCGCCAAGGCCTGCGGAGATGAACAGACGCCCGGCGAGGTTCTGGTCGTTGGGGATGCCGAGCTTCAGGCGTCCCGCGTTGAGCAGGGTGTTGAACGTGCCGTGGACGATGCCCTGGGGGCCGATGTACATCCAGCCGCCGGCGGTCATCTGACCGTAGTTGGCAACGCCGAGCGCGGCGGCGCGGTTGAAGTTCTCCTGATCGTCGAAGGTGCCGACCATCAGGCCGTTGGAGATGATGACGCGCGGCGCGAGCTTGTGGGAGTGGAACAGGCCGAGGGGATGACCGGACATGACAACGAGGGTCTGCTCGTCGGTCAGCTGCTCGAGATACTTCTTGATGAGGCGGTACTGCATCCAGTTCTGGCAGACCTGACCGGTCTCGCCGTAGGTGACGAGCTCATAGGGATAGAGCGCGATATCGAAGTCGAGGTTGTTGTCGATCATGACCTGGATGGCGCGGCCCTCGATGCACTTGCCCTTGTACTGGTCGATGGGCTTGCCGTAAAGCTTGCCCTCGGGGCGGAAGCGGTAGCCGTAGATGCGGCCGTGCTCTTCAAGCTCCTGCGCGAACTCCTTGGCCATCTGCTCGTGATGGTCGGGGTGGATGTAACGCAGAGCGTTCTTGATGGCGAGCGCCTTGTCGGCCTCGCTCAGATGGGATTCGCGGCGGGGGGCGCGGCGATAGCCGTCCTCGAACTTCGGATATTCGGGAAGCTCGTAGTCCAGCTTGATCGTCATGGCTTCATCTGCAAGATTGATCATGGTGGGTCCTCTCTTTCATAAAAATTATTCTGCAAAAGCACTAAAATTCAAAAGACATTTGCCATTTTTCTTTACAACTTGCATTATAGCAAAGATGTGCTATAATGAAAAGTACTTAATTTGTCTGCATACGATACCTTTTTTATATAGACTGGAGGAACAGGGATGAAACTGCGTCAGCTGGAATATTTCTGCGCGGTGGCGGAGGCGAAAAGCATCTCCGCGGCGGCGCGCGAGCTGCATGTGGCGCAGCCGCCCATCTCGCGCCAGATCGTGCAGCTTGAAGAGGAGCTGGGCGTGCGGCTCTTTCTGCGCGGCAGCAAGGGCATGGCGCTGACCGACGCGGGGCAGAGCCTTTATCAGCAGACGCAGCTCATCTTTCAGGAGCTGCACCGCGTGGAGGACAGCGTGCGCAGCGTGGGCAAGGGCATGAGCGGGCGCATCAGGCTGGGTGCGATCTACTCGGCCATGCCCTACGCGCTGCGTTATATTGATGTATTCCACAGGACCTATCCGCAGGTGGAGCTTTTTATCCGCCTGGGCTCGCCGCAGGAGCTGATCGAGCTTTTAAACCACGGCGAGCTGCATGCGCTGTTCCTGCGCACGGCGGCGCGCGAGCCGAGCGGCTTACAGGAGCGCATTTTGGGCGAGGACGCGCTTGAGCTCATCATGCGCGAGGATATGGATCCCGCGCCGGAGCTGGACGAGGTGCCCATCGAGCGGCTCAAGGATGTGCCGATGTGCCTTCTGCGCTCGGACGATCTGTGGAGCTACAACGATTTTCTGGTGCAGGAGTGCCAGCGCAGCGGCTTTACGCCGAACGTGACCTGCCACTGCTACGATACGCCCATGGCGATGCAGATGGTGCTCTCGGGCTTCGGGCTGAGCTTTCTGCCGCGGTCCATCCTCAGCACGCATCCGGGCGCGCCGCTCCGCGCCAAGAGCGTGCGGGGGCTGCCCATCCGCTCGTATGCGGTGCTCGCATGGAGCGGCGCGGCGGCGCTCACGCCGTGCGTGCAGCGCTTCGTGGAGCAGAGCATCACTTAAAAAAATTAAGCGCTCGCTGAAAAAAGAGAAAGAAAACGTGTTTACGCGCCCGATGGGCCGCGATATAATAGCGGCGCTGAACAAAAATCGACAGGTCACGCACCGCCTGTCTGAGCAAAATTGACGATTCATAAAAATAAAGTAACGGAGGACATCACCATGGCAAAGTTGATCGAATGCATCCCCAATTTCAGCTGCTCCAAGGAAAAGGACGAGGCCACCTATAACGCCCTCGTCGAGACCGCCAAGAGCGTTCCCGGCTGCACCCTGTTCGACGCACAGACCGACGGCAACCACAACCGCTGCGTCTTTACCCTCATCGGCTCTCCCGAGGCCATCGAGGAGGTCGCCTTCCAGCTGACGAAGGTCGCCACCGAGCGCATCGACATGAACAAGCATCACGGCGAGCACAAGCGCATGGGCGCGACCGACGTCATCCCCTTCGTTCCCCAGATGGACGTGACCGTGGAGGAAGCCGTCGAGATGTCCAAGCGCGTCGCCCAGCGCATCTGGGACGAGCTGAAGGTCCCCTCCTTCCTGTATGAGGACAGCGCCACCCGTCCCGAGCGCCGCAACCTTGCCACCTGCCGCAAGGGCGAGTTCGAGGGCATGCCCGAAAAGCTCCTGCAGCCCGACTGGGCGCCCGACTACGGCGAGCGCAAGATCCACCCCACCGCCGGCATCACCGCCATCGGCGCCCGCATGCCGCTGGTCGCCTTCAACTGCAACCTCGAGACGAGCAATGTGGAGATCGCCAAGAAGATCGCCAAGGTCATCCGCGGCTCCTCGGGCGGCTTCCGCAGCTGCAAGGCCATGGGCTTCATGCTCGAGGACCGCGGCATCGCGCAGGTCTCCATGAACATGGTCAACTACGAGGACACCCCGCTGTATGTCACCTATGAGATGATCAAGGCCCTCGCCGAGCGCTACGGCACCCGCGTCATCGAGAGCGAGATTGTCGGCCTGACCCCGGCCAAGGCCCTGATCGACTGCGCCGAGTTCTACCTCAAAGCCAAGGACTTCGACTGCAAGAAGCAGGTTATGGAGTACCACCTGATCGACATGGAATAATTACTTCAAAGAAGCGGCGCTGCCGCTCCTTTGAGAATCCGCTCAGGGCGGTCAGCCGCCCCGAGCGGGGTTTTCAGCGCGCGGCATTCACCATGCCGCGCGCTGCGAGGTATCGCTGCGGACGCACATGTCGTCCTCCGCGATGAGTTAAAATCATTTGCGCCGGAAACGGCGCAAGGCTATCGAAAGGATAAAGACTATGAAGCTCGCAGATATGACCGTTACCGGCTTTGCCGATACCGTTGCCTCCGATGCGCCCGCGCCGGGCGGCGGCTCCTGCGCCGCGCTCTATGGCTCCATCGGCGCCGCGCTGACCGCGATGGTCGGCGGCCTCACGCAGGGCCGCAAGAAGTACGCCGAGTACGCCGAGCACGCCGCCGAGGTCGAGAAGAAGGGCAACGAGCTCAAGACCCGCCTGCTCGACGTGATGGACCGCGACACCGAGGCGTTCAACGTCGTCTCCGACGCGTTCGGCATGCCCAAGGCCACCGACGAGGAGAAGGCCGCCCGCTCTGCCGCCATCCAGAACGGCCTGAAGGGCTGCACCAAGACCCCGATGGAGATGATGGAGCTGATCGACGAGACGCTCACGCTCGCGCAGTCCCTGCTCGGCCGCTTCAACGATACCTCCGCGAGCGACCTGGGCGTTGCGTTCCTGTCCCTCAAGGCCGGTATCCAGGGCGCGTGGCTCAACGTGCTCATCAACGTGACCTCCATCAAGGATCAGGAGTTCGCCGCCGAGTACCGCGCCAGGGGCGAGAAGCTGCTCGCGCACGCGCTGCCCCTTGCCGACGAGTGCTACGCCGAGATCGTGAAGCTCATCGAGGGTTAAATCAGAACAGAACAAATGGCTTCGGTGCGCGCACCGGAGCCATTTGCGCTTACAAAGGAGTTGTATTTCCATGACCATCCAGCATCTGACGCCGCGCGACTACATCACGACCAAATGGTCCGGGGGGCTGACCACCCAGCTCGGCATCGCGCCCGCGGGCGCGGTGTACTCAGGCCGCGATTTCCTGTGGCGGCTGAGCTCCGCGACGGTCGAGGACGCGGAGTCCGACTTCACGGCGCTGCCCGACTACGAGCGCCTGATCTCCACGCTCGAGGGGACGATCGAGCTGAACCACAACGGCGGCGAGAAGCTGACGCTCGCGCCCTACGCCGTCCACCGCTTCGACGGCGGGGACGAGACGCACTCCTGGGGCCGCTGCCGCGACTTCAACCTCATGCTCCGCAAGGGCAGGTGCGAGGGCCGGATGCGCGGCGAGACGCTCTCAGCGGGCGGAGAAACGACCGTCCACGGCTCGGCGGGGATGCTGCTCGTCTACTGCGGCGCGGGCGATGTGACCGTCTGCGCGGACGGCGAGTGCGTGACGCTGGCGGCGGACGAGGCCGCGCGGCTCGACGGCTTTACCGGCGAGGTGAGGCTCGCGAGCGCGGGCGGCGCGAGGCTGATGCTCGCCAAGGCGAAGGCGATTTAAAAAACGAAACTCCGTATGGCCTGCCATACGGAGTTTTTCCTATTCAAGATCAGGTTTCGGACTGCCGGCCTTTCAGGATGGTCAGCACCTGAAGCGCGTCGGACATGGTATAGGATGGGATCATCGCAAGAAGGCAGTATAAATAGCGGTTGGAATAAAGGGAAGCGCGGTCGATGAGCAGATAGCAGATCATAGCAAGTGTCGAAATGATCGGGATCAGGTCGAACTTGTTCCATTTGGGGCGCTTGAGGTCGTCGGCGCGGTCCCTTACGATGCAAAACAGCATGAACATGATCATAGGCAGAAACACAATGGCGGCGGTCGAAGGGGAAATGAATGCAGGATTGAAAATAAAAAGCACAACGCAGGCGAGATAGACGGTCAGCGAGCCCCAGAACGCGATGCCGAAAAACCTGCGCTGCTGCGCGGCGGAATATTTCATGAAGGTCCTCCTTATCGTGGTGGTCGATGGGCCTCTTCTACCGGCAGGATAGCAGATTTTGAGGAAAATTTCAAGCATATTAACGAAAATTTCGGAAATGAATGCTTTATGTATGTGCAAAATAAATAATCAGCATAAAGAGACAGCATAAAAAGGCGGTCCCGCGCGGGCAGCGCGGGACCCGCCTTTCAGCGCTTTTCCGGAGGAAAAAGCGGACTGCTATTCAGCAGGGATCGCTCTTTTTCAACTTGCGCAGGGCATAGAAGATGTCAAAGACGATCACGGTGAAATACAGCATGTCAACGAAGAAAAACATTGGGGGCGACGCGGGATCGAGCGAAAGCTCCAGCAGCCGGACTGAAAATTGGATCAGCAGGATGACTGCCGCTGTCAGCAGACTGATGAGCAGACGGGTGGACAGGCGGAGCGGTCCGCCCGTCTCATTGATCCAGTCGTAAACCTTACTTTGGAAGATCATCAGGATAAGAAACGAGAGAAAAAAGAGCAGGATCGCCTTGCTGTCCGCCAGCGCCGGGAGAAACATTGCGATGAGCAGAAAGGCCCAGTGTCCCCCGTAGATGACTGCGGAAATCGTGAGATTGCGCATGAGCTCTGCTTTTCGTTTGGTATCCATAGAATCCTCCTTATTGATTAAGCGAATTTAAACGAAACATCGTATGTCGTGCGGCTAAATATGAGTGCCTGTGCTTCACGATTATTGTACAGTGCGATCAATGCTATATCTCAGATAGCTTACAGGAACCTCAGCTGTACCACTTTTTGTTCCAAGTACGTAGCCGCGGCTATCCGACCGTGTCTGAGTCCAGTTGTAGATATCTCCCAAAAATTTTACACGATATTCTCGGCAGTTATAATTGTTAGGGTTGTTTGGGTATTCAGGAGGTCCTGCAAACTGTTCAGTGATTCCGATTCGGATTGTTACGTCGCCGCCCAATTCGAGATCAACATACGGCGTCTCACCCGACACCTTTGGGGAAAGCGTTACCTTAAACTCTGCATTTAAGGTTGAGGTTTCTCCCCGCGCGACAGAGGTTATAAAATAATCGGCCAAAACGGTATTTTTCTTCTGTATCTGTTTTTTAGTGGTATAGGTAAAAAGTCTTTCGCGCGGAAGAGCATAGTTACTTATGTCAGAAGAGCCAGTATCTGCGGTTCCGATTCCGTTTATAGTGATTTTTTCACCGCCCTGCAGGGATGGGTCATTGGCAAAGGAGAGAATTTCATTTAAATTGACTTGATCGCGACAATTTTCGGATACAGCAACTTCAACAGTTGAACCGGAGACTGTTTTGACGGTATAGCAGTTTTCTTCTGCATCATAGCTGTAATCATATTCGTCTATTGAGCGGGATACATTTAAGGAATTTACCCGTTCTTCGCTGGACCAAGGTTCATCACTGGAGGTAAAACCGCATGCGGTGATAGATAAGCCAATTACCATTGCGCAGGAGAGGATAAGGGAGATGAATTTTTTAAAATTTTTCATTTTCTTTTTCCTTTCTTGTGTAATGTGAGTTGTGTGCAGCAGGTACAAAAATAGCGTTAGTAGTCTACATAGCCGACAACGCGGATTTCGGTATCCGAGTTGTTGCGGATGGCGAACGAATAGCTGCCATTCGCGGGGACTTTTATCGTTGCGTTGGCGGTCCCGGTTTTTCCGGTAACGTAGTGGAATACATTATCCTCGTCAATCAGGCCAAATTCTACAGAAGCCGTCTTGGGAGAATATGATATCCGCAGGGTCACGGTTTCGCCTGCTTCAAGAAAAAGCGGTGTTGAAGCTTTGCTGATTTTGTGCGCGCTGACTTTTACGTCAAGAGGTGCGCTTGCCCGCATCAGACTGACGGATGATTTGAGATCGAAAGTTTCGAACGATTCCGAAGCCCATGCGCCAGTACAAAGACAACTAAAAATACTGATGCAGGCCAAAAGCGTGCATAAAGTTTTACGCATTGTCTCACCTCCTTCCGGTTAAAGTTATCAACCGAACTGAAATTCGTCAATGTCAGCGTCTTCTATGCTCTCGCTTTCCATTTCGTCGAATGTCAGTTCTCGGTTTTCAGAGTGCTTTTGATGCAGCAATACCCCGACCCCGATCGCCAGCAGCAGGCAGAGGATGCTCAGGGCGATGATGATCGCCTTCGCGTGCGCGGGGGCGCTCACCGCGGCGGGCTGCGGCGTGGGAGCGGGGGCTTCCGCCTTCGGCTGCTGCGCGGCTTCCTGCGGCTGCTGCGCCGGTGCTTCCTCCTGCGGCTTTTCCGGCGGCAGCGGCGCGGAATAGCTGAGAAGCTCGTCGAGCGTGACGCCGTAGAGCCTGCCCAGGCGCGAAAGGTTATCGGTTGCGGGGACGGTGAGCCCCGTTTCCCAGCGCGACACCGCCTGGCGGGATACGTTGAGCCGCTCGGCCACATCTCCCTGGGAAAGCCCCGCGCGCTTGCGCAGGGCGGTAAGACGTTCTGCTAAATCCATGTTGATCTGCTCCTATCATTACAAAAAAATTGCTGTCACGTAAACCGCATCCAGTTTACATGATAGCAATTTTCAGTTGCTATTTCAAGCAATTGCACAAAAGAATAAAAATTAAAGTGAACTAAACTGTTCAAAATAAATAATTATTTTCCGCGCCCGATCGCACAGCAGACGAGGAAGGCGATCAGGTCGCAGACGACGACCGTCGCCCCCACGGGGGTGGAAAAAAGGTACGAGCCCGTGAGCCCCACGCAGAAGCAGACGACCGAAAGCCCCGCCGCGAACAGCACGACCGAGCGGAAGCGCTTGAAGACGCGCATGGCCGCGAGGGCGGGGAAGATGATCAGGCTTGAGAGCAGCATCGCGCCCATCATGCGCATGCCGAGCACGACCGTCAGCGCCGTGAGGACGGAGAGGACGGTCTTGTAGGCGTCTACGCGCACGCCCGTCGCGCGGGCAAAGGGCTCGTCGAACGTGACGGAAAAGAGCTTGTGATAAAAGATCACATAGAGCGCGAGCACGCACAGCGCGAGCGCCGCACTCAGAAAAACGTCCGAGCGCGACATGGCGAGGATGCTGCCGAACATGTAGCTGTCCACATCCGTGGTCATGCCGGTGGTGAGCGAGGTGACGATCACGCCGATGGCGAGCGCCGAGGCCGAGCACACCGCGATCATCGCGTCGGCGCTGACGCGGCTTTTTTCCGCCACGCGCAGAAGGAGGAACGCCGCGAGCACCACCACGGGGATGGAGAACCACAGCGGCGCGAAGCCGCACGCCACCGCGACCGACAGCGCGCCGAACGATACATGGCTCAGCCCGTCGCCGATCATGGAGTAGCGCTTCAGAACGAGCGGCACGCCGAGCAGCGCCGCGCACAGCGAGACCAGAATGCCGACGATAAACGCGCGCACGATGAAGGGATAGGCGAGCATCGAGAGCAGGAGCTTCATTTTCCGTCACCTCCGAAGCGCTTCCCGGCGGGGGAAGCGAGAAATTGCGCGCTTGTGCCGTAAAAGCAGCTCGCGCGGTCCACGCAGAGAATGTGCTTTGCCTCGCGCAGGGCGTTTTCCATGTCGTGCGTGACCATGATGATGGCCATGCCCTCGCGCTCGTTGAGATAGCGGAGGGTCTTATAAAGGTCCTGCATGCTCGCGGGGTCGAGGCCCGTGACCGGCTCGTCGAGGATGAGCAGGTCGTTCGCCGCGCACAGGGCGCGCGCGAGCAGCACGCGCTGCTGCTGCCCGCCGGAGAGCTCGCGGTAGCACTTGTCCTTCAATTCCAGCACGCCGAGCTTGCCGAGGTTCATCAGCGCCGCCGAGCGCTCCTCCGCCGTGTAGAAAAAGCGCGCGCGGCGGTTGGAAAAGCCGGAGAGCACGACCTCGCTCACGGTGGCGGGGAAGTCGCGCTGCGTGGGCGTCTGCTGGGGCAGATAGCCGAGCCGCCCCTCGCGCTGGGCGGGGCAGTCGATCCTGCCGGAGAGCGGCGGGAGCAGGCCGAGCAGCGAGCGCAGCAGCGTCGATTTGCCGCTGCCGTTTTCGCCGACGATGCACAGGTAATCCCCCGCGCAGACGGTGAGCGTCAGATGCTCCAAAAGCGGTTTGCGCTCGTAGCCGAGCGTCACGTCCTCGCAGGAGAGGACAATGGGCGATTGATTCATTCGCTGAGCCCCTTTCTAAGTGCTTCGTAGTTGCGCTCCATGAGCGTGAGATAGGTCTCGCCGGCGTCAAAGTCCGCGCGCGAGACGGTCTGCATCGAGTAAAGCGTTTCGACCGCCGCGCCGGTGCACTCGCTCACCACGGCGGCGACCTTTTTCGTGCCGAGATCGATGGTATAGACCACGGGGATGCCCTCGTCCTCCACCTTGTCGATGAGGAACTTGATGGTCGCGAGCGAGGGCTCGGTGTCGCCCGAGCAGCCGTGGAAGGCCGCGCGGTAGTCAAGGCCGTATTCGCGGCAGAAGTAGAGCATCGGGAAGCGGTCGGCAAAGACCAGAAGCTTTCGCGGCGCGCTCTCGCAGAGGGACGCGAAGCGCGCGTCGAGCGCTTCGAGCTGCGCGCAGTAGCGCTCGCAGTTTGCGCGGTAGAATTCTTCGTTCGCGGGATCGGCCCTGCAGATCGCGTCGCAGACGGCGCGGCAGAGCGTGACGGCGTTTTTCGGCGCGGTCCAGATGTGCTCGTCGTATTCGATCTCGTCGCTGTCGTGGTCATGGCCGGCGTGATCGTGATCGGCGTGGTCGTGATCGTGGCTGTCCGCGCCCTGCATGCCCTCGACATATTCCTCGTCGAGCGCGTCCACATAGTCCATCATGCGCGCTGTGACGGCGATGTGCTCTCCCGCCGCGTCGAGCATCTGATCGACCCAGTACTCACCCTCGCCGCCGTTGTAGAGAAACACGTCGGCTTCGGAGATGGTGACGGCGTCGAGCGGCGTGGGCTCGAAGCTGTGGGCCTCGCGTCCCGGCGAGAGCAGAAGCGTCACGTCCGCGCGGCCGCCCGCGATGGCGCGGGCAAAGTCGTAGTAGGGGAAGAGCGTCGCGACGATCTGGAGCTTGCCGTCGTCTGAGCGCTCTGCCGGAGACGCGCATGCGCAGAGCGAAACGGCCAGCGCGAGCGCGAGCAAAAGAGAAGCAATGCGTTTCATGCGCCCTCCTGACACTCGCGGCACAGGCCGTAGAACATCGTTTTGCGGGGATTGATGGAAAAGCCGTGCTCGCGCTCAAGGTGCTCGTAGAGCGGGGAGAGCCGGTGGCAGTCGAGGTGCACGATGCGCCCGCAGCGCTCGCACTTAAAAAGGCAGCAGTCTGACGCGCAGCCGTGGGTGCAGAACTGATAGTACGCGCCCTCGTCCGTCGTGACCTTGTGGATGCTGCCCTGCCGCTCGAGCTTTTCCAGCTGGCGGTAGACCGTCGCGATGCCGACGTGCTCGCCGCGCTCGCGCAGCGCATCGACGATCGCCGCCGCGCTCACGGGCGTGTCTGCGCGCTCGGACAGGCAGTCGAGCACGGCCTTCTGCTGTTTGGTGGTGTAGGTCGCCATGATGACCTCCTGAATATGAAAATGAAAATCAATTTCAAATTATAGTCAAAATCAAGAAAGTGTCAAGCCCTTTTTTGGAACCTTTTGTTGCCATTCCTGCGTCAAAATGGTAGAGTAAGAAAGAACCGCGCGGGCATGCGCCCGGCGGAAAGGAGAACGCCTATGAAAAAGCTTTTTGCTGCGCTGCTGGCGCTCGTACTGGCGCTGGGCCTTGCGGGCTGCGGACAGAAGAAAACCGATACGGACGATGCTGCCGGTGACGGAGATATTCCCGAAACGCCGGTCAAACTCGAGACGCTGCACGTCGAATTCGTCAAGGGCGGGCGGGACACGGACGATCTGCTCGCGCTCAGGGACGCGCTGCCGCTCGTCCCGGCGCTCGGCGCGCAAAACGTCGAGATCGGGAGCGCTGCCGTCACCTTCGGCACGAGCGCGGACGCGACGGCGCAGGCCCTTGCGGAGGGCAGCGTGGATGTCGCCTTCCTGCCGCTCACAGCCTGCTTTGACCATGCGGACACGATCACGCTCGCGCTGGTGCAGGACGCGGACGAGGGCGCCGCGATCGAGGATCGCGAGGCCATCGCCGTTACGAAAAAGAACAAGACCGTCGCGTCGGACGCTTTCCTCGCAGCGCTTCGCGGCGCGGTGGAGGAGCTGTGCGCGAGCGACGAGGGCAGCGCGGCGCTGAGCCTGTACCAGTACGGCGAAACGAAGGCCTACACGGCGGCGGAGCTGAGCGATTTTGCATCGGAGCGCGCGGCCTATGAGGAAGCGAAGCAGCTCCGCGAAAACGAACCGTAACGATAAAAAGGAGAGAAATACAGATGGAAAACTTTTTCTACCATGTGCCCACGGATATTTACTTCGGCAAAGGGCAGATCGAGCATCTCGGCGCGCGCATGGCGCAGCTGGGCAAAAAGGTGCTGCTCGTCTACGGCGGCGGCAGCATCAAGCGCATCGGGCTTTACGACGCGGTGACCGCGCAGCTCGAGGGCGCGGGCGTCGAATACGTGGAGCTTCCGGGCGTGGAGCCGAATCCGCGCATCCAGTCGGTGCGCGCGGGCGTGGCGCTCTGCCGCGAAAATGACCTGACGGCGGTGCTGGCCGTCGGCGGCGGCAGCACGATCGACTGCGCGAAGATGGTGGCGGCCGGCGTCTGCTACGAGGGCGATCCCTGGGACCTCGTGCTTGACCGCAGGAAGATCACGGCGGCGCTGCCCATCGCGGCGGTGCTGACGAACGCGGCCACGGGCTCGGAGATGGACGGCTTCGCCGTGATCTCCGACATGGAGAAGAACGAAAAATGGGGCAGCGGCAACGACCACACCAAGCCCGTTTTCTCCATCCTCGACCCGACGTACAGCATGTCGCTGCCCGCGTATCAGACGGCGAGCGGCGCATCGGATATCATGAGCCACACGTTTGAAAATTATTTCAACCGCACGAAGGGCGCGTATCTCCAGTCCCGCCTTGCCGAGGGCGTGCTGAAAACCTGCATCCACTATGCGCCCATCGCGCTCAAAAAGCCCGACGATTACGAGGCGCGCGCCAACCTGATGTGGGCCTCGAGCCTTGCCATCAACGGCCTTTTGAGCTGCGGGGAGAGCACCTCCTGGTCGGTGCACGCCATCGAGCACGAGCTCAGCGCGTTTTACGACATCACCCACGGCGCGGGCCTTGCCCTGCTCACGCCCTACTGGATGGAATACGCGCTGCGCCCCGACACGGCGTGGAAGTTCGCCGAGTACGGCGTGAACGTCTGGGATCTCGACCCCCAGCGCGCGCCGATGGAGACCGCCCGCGCGGCCATCGATAAAACGCGCAGCTTCTTCACCTCCATCGGCATGCCCGCGCACCTGCGCGAGCTGGGCATCGACGACACGCACTTTGACGTCATGGCCGAAAAGGCCGCAAACGGCGGCCTTGCGAACGGCTTCGTGCCGCTCGGCAAAAACGACGTCCTGCACATCCTGCGCGCCGCGCTGTAAAAAAGAAAGCGAAGCGGAGCGCATTCCCCTCAAAATGAAAGGGACCGTCCCGGCGGGACGGCCCCTTTTATTTTGAAGTTAAATTATTCGTAGATGGGGAACTTCTCGGTCAGGGCGACGACGGCGTCCTGCGCTTCCTTCTTGCTGCCCTCGAAGTCGCGGGCGACCATGCCCATGATCTTCGCGATCTGCTTCATTTCCTCTTCCTTCAGGCCGCGGGTGGTGGCGGCGGGGGTGCCGACGCGGATACCGGAGGTGACGAACGGCTTCTCGGGGTCGTTGGGGATGGAGTTCTTGTTGACGGTGATGAAGCACTCGTCCAGACGGTGCTCGATCTCCTTACCGGTGATGTTGAAGTTGCGGACATCGACGAGCATGAGGTGGTTGTCGGTGCCGTTGGAGACCAGGCGGAAGCCCTCGGCCTTCAGGCCCTCAGCGAGGACGGCGGCATTCTTGACGACTTGCTCGCCGTAGGCCTTGAACTCGGGCTTGAGCGCCTCGCCCAGGCAGATGGCCTTGGCGGCGATGATGTGCTCGAGCGGGCCGCCCTGCGTGCCGGGGAACACGGCGGAGTCGATCTTCTTGGCGAGGTTGATGGTCTCCATCTCGCCGGTCTCGATGTTCTTCTTGGTGATCTCGTTCTTGCAGAGGATCATGCCGCCGCGGGGACCGCGCAGGGTCTTGTGCGTAGTGGTGGTGACAACGTCGGCATACGGCACGGGGTTCATGTGAACGCCGGCGGCGACGAGGCCCGCAATGTGCGCCATATCGACCATGAGGTAAGCGCCGACGGAATCGGCGATCTCACGGAACTTGGCAAAGTCGATCTTGCGGGGATAGGCGGAGGCGCCGGCAAGGATCATCTTGGGCTTGCACTCCTGGGCGACGCGGTAGATCTCGTCATAGTCGAGCTGCTCGGTCTCGTCGTTGAGAGAGTAGGGGACCTGATGGAAGTACTGGCCGGAGATGTTGACCGGGCTGCCGTGGGACAGGTGGCCGCCGTGGGCGAGGTTCATGCCCATGTAGGTGTCGCCGGGCTGGAGCATGGCCTTGAACGCGGCGAGGTTGGCGGAAGCGCCGGAGTGGGGCTGGACGTTCGCGTGCTCGGCGCCGAACAGCTTGCAGGCGCGCTGACGGGCGATCTCCTCGGTCTCATCGACGCAGTAGCAGCCGCCGTAGTAGCGCTTGCCGGGATAACCCTCGGCATACTTGTTGGTCAGGCACGTGCCCATCGCCATCATGACGGCGGGGGAGACGATGTTTTCGGAAGCGATCAGCTCAATGTTGCGCTGCTGACGGTGATATTCCTTCTCAATGGTGGCGCCGACTTCGGGGTCGTACTGAGAAAGGAACTCCATGGTTTCTTTGATCATGGTGCGGTTTCCTCCTGTTTTCCTGTTTTTTGTTTTTTTACCGTTGGCGGGCCTGCGATCATTCAGGTTCCATGCGGTGCTCTCTACCCCTTAGAATAGCAAAAAAGCATTGGCGCGTCAAGGAGAAGTGCCCGGTGCGGGAGATGAATTTATTCAGAAAATCCGATGGATCGCCTTAAAAAAGCAAAAGTGTGCAAAGCCGGGCGGAAAAGGATTGACAAGCGTTGTACAGTCTGCTATGTTGAGCGTGCAGCAAAGTGAAAAAATGCTGCACGGCAGAGTAGGAAGCCATGTGTTTACGCGAAGAGCGAACAGTGCCGCTGGGATGGGAAGTTGCCCACGGACGAAAAACCCATGGTTTGCAGTATGGCTTCCGCATCCGCTTGCCACCCAGATGAGAGCATTGTGAGGCCTCTCCTCCGCGTGGTTCCTGCCATCCGGAGGGAGAGGTGTTTTCTTTTTCCCGGATCAAGCCGTTCCAAGCGGCGCGTGCCGCCGCGGCGGAGCAATTTTGATTTTTGAAAAGGAGGTCCTCACAATGTCTTTTCAGATCGAAGCGCTTTCCCCTGTCATGTGGACGGTCATCATCGCCGTCACCGCCGTGCTCGTCGCCGCCGTCGTCTTTACCTGGAAGTCCTCGACGATGTCCACGCGCAAGCTCGTCACCATCGCCATGCTCACCGCCGTCTATGTCGTGCTGAACTTTGCCGGCACGGTGCGTCTGGGCTGGATCAACATCTCCGTTGCGTCCCTGCCGGTCATCGTCGGCGCGATGCTCTACGGGCCGCTCGGCGGCCTGCTCGTCGGCCTTCTCGGCGCGTTCATGGGCCAGCTTCTCACCTACGGTATCACTGTGACCACGATCCTGTGGATCCTGCCGCAGGCGGCGCGCGGCCTTCTTGTCGGCATGTACGCCAAGCACTGCGGCTACAGCTTCAACCGCAGCCAGCTCACCGCGGCCCTGATCGGCACGGCGCTCGTCGTGACCGCGCTCAACACAGGCGCGATGTATATCGACAGCGTGATCTTCGGCTACTACTCCTATGCCTACGTGTTCGGCGGCCTTGTGGTGCGCGTCATCTCGGGCGCGGCCACGGCGGTGCTGATGGTCTTTGTCGCGCCCCCGGTCGTGAACCTGCTGAGCCGCTCGCTCGGCACGGTGCGCTCGGCGCAGTAAAAAACTTCAAAAAAGGGAACCGCAGTGATTTCACTGCGGTTCCCTTTTTTGAGATTTTCGAAGAAGCGGCGGAACAGCTCCTTCAAGGGGGATTGCGCTCCGCGGCAGCGCACGCGCCGTAGGCGCGCACGTTTGCGGAGCGAGAAGAGTAATTTGTCACGCGCATGTCGTGACAAATTACGATTGAAATTTATTTCCTGCCTGCGGGCAGAAAAGTCTGCGACGCCTAGTTCTTATCGTTTTCGACGAGCGATAATAATGTTTGTTCGAAGCCGTACTGGTCGCGGAGACGGCGGGCTTCGGCGAGCTTTTTGCCGCCGCGTCTGCCGGTGCGGCGGCAGCGGAGCATCAGGTTTTTCGGCGAGTGGGCAAAGTCGATGAACTCGATCACGTCCACGTCGTAGCCCTCGTCCTCTAAGACAGCGGCGCGGATGGCGTCGGTCAGAAGGGCGGAGAAGCGCTCCTGAAACAGCCCGTGAGAGAGCAGAATATCGAAGTCGCCGCCCTTTTGGATGGTCTTGTTGACCTCGTGCTGGCAGCAGGGGACGGAGAAGATGTGCTCCACGCCGCGCGAGAGCGCGTAGTGCAGGGCATAGTCCGTCGCCACGTCGCAGGCGTGGAGGGTGACGAGCATGTCGATGTGCTCGTCGTAGAGCACGTCGCGCGTTACGTCTGCCGCGACGAAGTGGAGGTCCTCATAGCCGTAGCGCGCGGCGACTTCATTGCAGTGCTCGACCACGTCCTCCTTGAGGTCGTAGCCGATGATCTTCGCGCGCACGCCGCGCTTGACGGCGAAATAGTAGTACAGCACGAACGTGAGGTACGACTTGCCGCAGCCGAAGTCAAGGATCGTGATCTCGTCGCGCCCATAGGTGCGGAATGCGTCGTCCACGAGCTCGATGAAGCGGTTGATCTGCTTATACTTGTCGTACTTTGCCTTGACGATCTTGAAGTCCGGCGTGAACACGCCGAGATCGACGAGAGCGGGGATGTTCTCGCCCTCTCGCAGAATATACTCCTTTTTGCGGTTGTGCGCGGCGGGCACGGCGGCGCGGGCCGCGCCCGATTTTGCCGTGCACCTGTACGCGCCGTTCGTTTTGCGGACGTACTGGCGCGTCTCCGTTTCGGTGCAGAGGGTGACGGAGCGGAACAGGCCGTCAAGCTCCTGCTCAAAGGTTTCCAGCAACGCGCCGCGCGCGACATTGCGGTGCGCGACCTTTTGCCCCTGCTGGTATTCGAGCTGGAAAAAGGCTTTTCCGCGCAGCGTCAGGGGCCGCACGGTGACGCGCGAGTGCCCGATGCGCACGACGGGCTCGGCGAGGACGAGCTTCGTCAGCGTGCCGAGCCGTTCGGAGAGGTCGTTCAAGACGATGCTCATGCGCCGAACCTCTCTTTGAGCGCAAGGTGCGCGGCGTACAGCTCGTTTTTGCTGTAGGTGTTGTTCTCGTCCTTCAAAAGGAGCTTGATCGCGTCCTTGGCGGTGCAGTCGTTTTGCACCATGCAGTCCACGAGCAGGGCCTCGGGCGAGGTGATGTGCTCGACCTCGCGCAGGCGGTATTCCTCGCAAACCTCGACGATGAGGGCGTATTCGCCCTTTTCATACGTTTCCTTCGCGATGAGCTGCTCTTTGACCTCCTGCGGCGTGCCGCGGAAGGTCATCTCGTGGAGCTTCGTCATGTCGTTGCACAGGCACAGGCGCAGCTGCGCGCCCTCGGCGATGAAAAAGTCGATGACGCTCATGATGCGCTTGGGCGATTCGTAAAAGGCGTAGGTCGAGGTGTCGCCCTTGCGCATCATCAGCAGCACGCGGCGGCGGTCCGCTGTCTCGCGCGGGAAAAAGCCGTAGAAAAGAAAGCTTGACAGGTCAAAGCCCGAGATCGACAGCGCGTTGACCGCCGCGCAGCAGCCGGGCACGCCGACGACGCGGATGCCGTTTTCCACCGCGGCGCGGATGAGCTCGTTGCCGGGGTCGGAGATGCAGGGCGTGCCCGCGTCGGTGATGACGGCGATATCCTTGCCGGAAGCAAGCTGCTCGATGAACCACCTGGCCTTGCCGTATTCGTTGAATTTGTGGTTGGCGCTCAGGCTGTTGCCGCGGATGCCGAGCTTGTTGAGCAGCACCACGCTGCGGCGGGTGTCCTCGGCAGCGATAATGTCGGCGCTGGACAAAATTTCACGGCCGCGCTCGGACATGTCGCGCGAGTTGCCGATGGGCGTTGCGACGATGTAAAGGGTGCCGGTCGTCTTTTGCTCGTCCATAATATCCTCCAAAAAGCAAAAATTTTCTCATTATGAAAACAGTATAGCCTATTTTGCCCGGCCTTGCAAGGCGCGCGGGGGCAGGAATTTCATTTGCTTTTTGGCCCTGCCACGGTATAATGAAGGAACTACGGACGAAAAAGGAGAGATCTCATGAAATACAGAAGATGGCGCCTGGGCGCGTTCGCCTGCGCCGCGGCGATGCTCGTCACGACCGGCGCGCAGGCGCTGAGCGTGGACGAAGCGCGCGAGATTTTGCAGCGCGGCTACGTCGATACCCTGCCGCGCGCGGCGGCGGACGCAAAAACGCTCGACGAGCTCTTTTCCTACACGGACGAGTATACTTATTACATGACGGCGGAGCAGTACGCGGCCTTCCTCGAAAGCGTGGAGGGCGAGCAGAGCTTTCCCGGCATCGGTGCGCAGATCGCCTACGGAGAGCGCGGCATCGAGATCGTCTCGCTGCTGCCGGGCGGCGGCGCGGAGCAGGCGGGCCTTTCCGCCGGGGATATCATCATCGCCATCGACGGGGAGAAGTGCGTGCCCGGCACGGCGGAGGCGCGCGAAAAGCTCCTTGGCGGCGAGGGCACGCAGGTGAAGCTGACGGTCCTGCGAAAAGACGGCAGCGAGAAGGAATTCACCGTCACGCGAACGCTCATCACGCAGACGAACACGACGGTGCGCGTATCGGACGGCGTGGGCTATATCGACTGCGGGAGCTTCGGCTCGCAGACGGGAACCTATTTTACAAGCGGAATCAAAAAGAACGACGGCGCGGTGCGCGCCTGGGTCGTGGACCTGCGCGGCAACGGCGGGGGACTGACCTCCTCGGCGGTCGCGGCGCTGGGGGCCTTTGCGGGAAAGAACGGTCTTGTCTCCCTTGTGGACCGCGCGGGCAATACGCTCCCCGAACGCTATGAGGGCGCGGACCTGACGGACAAGCCCGCCATCGTGCTGATGGACGGCGGCAGCGCCAGCGCGTCGGAGCTGTTCGCGGGCGGCGTTCTGGGGACGGACAGCGGCATCGTCATCGGCGAGCGCAGCTACGGCAAGGGCGTTGCGCAGACCGTATACGACGGGACGAACTGCCCGTACCTGACCGATGACGCCGTCAAGGTGACGGCGTACCGCTTTTACTGCGCGGGCGGCAACACGACCGACCGCATCGGCGTGATTCCGACGCTCTATATCCCGCAGGGCAGCACGGCGGCGGCTGCGCAGCTGCTTGCGGGCGAAAAGTCCACGGACGGCGCGTATCTGCGCCTGACGCTGAACGGCTTCGACTTTTATATGGACCTTGAGAAGGCAAGAGAGCAGCCGCTGGCGTTCGACGCCATCCTGCGCGCGCTCGCGCCCGACATGACGCTCTATTGGGGCGAAAACGGCACGGAGGAGCGCGTTACGAGCGCACAGGCGCGCGAAAGGTGCGGCATGGCGGGTGCGAGCCGGGATTTTGCCGATGTTTCCGCCGGCGAATACGCCGACGAGATCAACACGCTGGCCGCGTACCGCATCGTGTTCGGCGACGGGGGACGCTTCCGTCCGGACGATACGATGACGCGCGCGGAGGTCTGCGCGCTGCTGGCGCAGGCGCTGGACGTTTATTCGAAATCGGACGGGTACTTTGCCGACGTGCCGAAGGGCAGCTGGTATGCCTCCTCCGTGAACGCCATGGCGTCGCTCGGGCTCGTGACGGGTGTGGGCGGCGGAAAATTCGCGCCGGACGCGACGATGACGCAGGAGGAATTCATCACGGTGCTGGGCCGCTTTGTTGAATTCCTGAATCTGGACGCGCGGGCGTATCTCGACGAGCACCCGCTGGCCATCCTGCAGCCGCTTGCGCAGTATCGGAGCTTTTCGCCCTGGGCCATCCGCGGGGCGGACCTGCTGACAAATTCCGTGACGGATGAAAACGGCGGCGCGGTGAGCATGTTCTGCACGGATTTGGCGGGCATCGCTCCGAAGGAGCCGATCCTGCGCGGGCAGGCGGCGGCAGCGCTGTGCAATGCCCTGCGCGCGACGGGCGCGCTCAAATACTGAGATGTGGTACGTATATATGCTCGCGTGCGCGGACGGCTCGCTCTACACCGGCATTGCCGCGGACGTGGACAAGCGCTTCGCCGCGCATAAGAGCGGGCGCGGGGCGAAGTATACAAGGTCGCACCCGCCCGTCGCGGTCGTATACCGCGAGGCGTGCGGCGACAAGAGCGCGGCGCTGCGGCGGGAGGCTGCCATCAAAAAGCTGCCGCGCGCGGAAAAGCTGAAGCTGACGGAGGGAACGAACCATGCGTGAAATAGAGATCGACCGCAGGCTTGCGCGGATCATGCTGCCCGAGCGCAAGCGCGACGGGCACAAGGGAGACTTCGGCAAGCTCCTGGTCCTCGGCGGGAGCGTGGGCTATACGGGCGCGCCGTACCTTGCCGCGAGCGCGGCGGAGCACTCGGGCTGCGGGCTTGTCTATCTCGGCGTGCCGGAGAGCATCTGGGCGATCGAAGCCGCAAAGTGCGCGGGGGCAATGCCCTTCCCACTGCCGGAGCAGGATGGACGGCTGTGCAGCGCGTCGCTGGACGCGATGCAGGATAAGCTCAGGACCTGCAATGTGATCGCGCTCGGGCCGGGCCTTGGGCGCGGGAGGGAGACGGAAAAGCTCGTCCACGCGCTTTTATGTCAGGCGCCGCAGCCGCTGGTGCTGGACGCCGACGGCCTGAACGCATTGCAGGGCTGCACGGGAAGACTTCTGGACCGGCGCGGGCGCGTGACGATCCTGACGCCGCACGACGGCGAGTTTGCCCGCCTGAGCGAGCGGACGCTCGAGGAGCTTAACTCGCCCGACCGCGCGGACTGCGCCTGTGAATTCGCGGAGAGGTACGACTGCTGTCTGGTGCTCAAGGGGCACCGGACGCTTATTGCCCTGCCGGACGGGACGCTTTTTCACAACACGACGGGCTGCTCCGCGCTTTCAAAGGGCGGCAGCGGCGACGTGCTGACGGGGCTGATCGCCTCGCTCCTCTGTCAGAGAGCGGGCGTGTGGGGGGCCGCGGCGCTCGGCGTGTGGCTGCATGGCCGCGCGGGCGAGATACTGGAAGAAAAAATGACGGCCTACTGCGCGGACCCGCTCCAGCTCATTGAGCGGGGTCTGCCGGCGGCCTTCCGGGAACTGCGCGAATAAAGAAAGGAAAAGGAAGAATGGAGACGATCAAGGGGAAATTTGTCACGCCGGAGCAGGCTGTGCTGGCCGTGCGCGACGGCGACTGGGTGGATTACGGCTTCGGCGCGGGCTTTCCGGAACTGCTGGACAAAGCGCTCGCCGCGCGCAAGGGCAAGGTGAAGGACGTGAAAGTGCGCGGCGGACTTGTTATCCGCCCGCGCATCGAGGTCGTGGAATCCGACCCCGAGCAGGAGAGCTTTTCCTACTACAGCTGGCATATCGGCGACTACGAGCGCAAGCTCCAGTCGCGCGGGCTGGTGCAGTTTCTGCCCGTGGCGCTGCGGTACCTGCCGTACCTTTACCGCGATAAGCACATCCGCTGCGGCGTGGCGTTCGTGCCGGTGTCGCGTCCGGATGAGGACGGATACTGCGGACTGGGTATCTCGAACTTTGCGTGGCGGACGATCTTTGAAAGCGCCCGCACGGTCATTTTTGAGATCAACGAGCGCTATCCGCGCTTACAGGGCGTGGACGGCTCGCACCGCGTGCATCTGAGCGAGGCGGACTACATCGTCGAGGGCGGGCACGAGCCGCTGCCCGTGCGCTCCTACCGCGCGCCGAGCGAGACGGATATCGCCATCGCAAAGCTCGTGGTGAATGAGATCCCCGACGGGGCGGCGCTGTCGCTCGGCGTGGGCGGCGTGCCGTACACGGTGGCGCGGATGCTGGCGGAATCCGATAAGAAGGACCTCGGCTGCCACACGGGAACCATCTCGGACGCGTTCCTCGAACTATACAGGGCGGGCAAGCTGACGGGCGCGCGCAAGGAGTTCGACACAGGGCTTGCAAGCTGGAACCTCGCGATGGGCTCGCAGGCGCTTTATGACTGGCTCGACGCGGAGCCGGACATGTTCCGCCCCGGCGACCTTGACTACATCCACTCCGTCGAGCGCATCGGGCGGTTCAGCAACGTCGTCAGCATCAACGGCGGCGTGCAGCTGGACCTGATGGGGCAGGAGAACGCCGAGAGCGCGGGCACGCGCCAGCTTTCGGGCGTCGGCGGGCAGATGGACTTTCTTGAGGGTGCGTTCCGCTCGAAGGGCGGCAAGGGCTTTATCTGCATCAACTCCTCGCGTGTGACGAAGGACGGAGAGCGCAGGAGCAACATCCTGCCGGTCATCCCCGGCGGCAGCACGATCTCCGCTCCGCGCACGATGATCGACTATGTGGCGACGGAGTACGGCGTGGTGCGCCTTGCGGGAAAGTCTCTGCGCGAGCGCGCACGGGCCATGGCTTCCATCGCGCACCCGGACTTCCGGGAGGAGCTTGAACGATACGCATCGGAGCACTTTTAAGAGAAATGAAAAAGAGGAGCGTTTCCAAATGGGAACGCTCCTCTTTTTTGCAGTGAGAATTACTTCTTGCCGGGGATGCGGTTGGGATCATCCGCGTGCTTGACGACAAGGCTCGTCAGCGCGAACAGGGCAAGCGCGTTGGGGATGACCATGAGGTTGTTGAACATATCGCTCAGCTCCCAGACGAGGTCGTTGGCCATCATCGTGCCGAGGAAAATGAAGATGAGCGCGAGGATGGTGTAGACGATGACGCTCTTCTTGCCGAAGAGGTAGGCGACGTTGACCTTGCCGAAGAGATTCCAGCCGAGGATGGTGGAGAAGGCAAAGAAGAACAGGCACACCGCGACGAACATGTTGCCCGCGGTCTCACCGAAGACGACGCCAAACGCGGTCTGGGCGAGGTTGGCCTTACCGAGCGTGGTGGACGCGGCGGCAGCACCGCACTCGTGGAGGGGGCCGCCCTCAGTGTAGAGGGTGGAGATGATGACGAGCGCGTTGAGGGTCAGGACGACGAAGGTATCGATGAACACACCGATCATGGCGACAACGCCCTGATCGTGCGGGCACTTGACGTTCGCGAGCGCGTGGGCGTGGGGGGTAGAACCCATACCGGCCTCATTGGAGAACAGGCCGCGCTTTGCACCCTGGGAAATGGCGGTCTTGATGGCATAGCCGAAGCCGCCGCCGATGATGGCCTGCGGAGCAAAGGCATACTTGAAGATCATGCCGAAGGTC
>Ga0129311_1000222_pt1 | contig 53140 bp, 60 predicted proteins | sample Go1ome_FD_94435 | JGI IMG/M metagenome (GOLD analysis project Ga0129311, IMG submission 94435) | Western lowland gorrila individual fecal microbial communities from Wisconsin, USA - Go1022B metagenome | ecosystem: Host-associated > Mammals > Digestive system > Large intestine > Fecal | place...
ACAGATCACGGGAACATTCAGCTCTTTGGCCATGATTTTCAGGGAACGGGAGATCTCACCCACCACCTGAACACGGTTTTCACCGCTGGATTTTCCGTAGCCGGAGCCGTTCATCAGCTGCAAATAGTCGATGATCACCAGGCCCAGATTGTCCAGGCGGCGCAGCTTGGCGTTCATCTCCGCCACGGTAATGGAGGGGTTGTCGTCCACGCGGATGTCCGTCTGGCTCAGGGCTGCCGATGCCATGCACAGCTTGCCCCACTCCTCCTCGCTGAGCTTGCCCGTAACCAGCTTTTGCAGCTCTACAAAGCTTTCTCCGGCCATCAGACGCATGACCAGCTGCTCCCGGGACATTTCCAGGTTGAAAAGTGCCACCGTCTTATTGTACTTTTTCGCCACATTCAGGCCGAGATTCAACGAGAAGGTGGATTTACCCATGGCCGGACGGGCTGCCACCAGAACCAGGTCGGACTTGTTAAGGCCGTTGATCTTGGTATCCAGATCCCGCAATCCGGTGCTGAGGCCGGGGATGGGGGAATCGGACAGACTCAGCTCTGTCAGGGTGTCAAACACCCGGTGCAGCACCGTGCCAACGTGCTCCAGGCTGTCTCCCCGCTCGCCCTTGCGCAGGGCGTAAATCTTCTTTTCGGCGGATTCCAGCATTTCACCGGCGGTTCCCACCTCTTCGTAGACCATTTGGCTGATATCCGCGGCCGCCTGGCTCAGGCCCCGGAGCATAGCCTTTTCCTGAACGATATTGGCATACCGGGTCACATTGGCGGCGGTGGGGGTGATCTCCATCAGCTGCAAAATGTAATCCCGGGAGTTGTCATGGTAGTAACCCAGTTCCTTCAGCTTATCCAGCACCGTCACCGGGTCAATGGTCTGGGAGAAGTTGAACATGGTATAAATGGTCTCATAAATCTCCCGGTTCTGCTGGTTGCAGAAATCCTCCGGGCGCAGCAGACCCACCACCTCATTGATACACTGGCTGTCGATCAGAATGGCACCCAGCACCGCCTGTTCCGCTTCCAACGACTGGGGCGGCTGACGGGAAAGCAGTTCCTCGTCCATGTTTTCTCCCTTCTTTCTGAAATACTGGCTGGGATCCGAGAGGTTCTTATGCTTCCTCGATCTTCACGGTCAGAGGGGCGTTAATCTCATAGCCCAGCTTGCAGGTAACGGTATAGGTACCCACATTTTTGATGTTGTCTGCCAGGACGATCTTCCGCTTGTCCAGCTCGATGCCGGACTTTGCTTTCAGAGCAGCGGCAATTTCCTGGTTGGTGACAGCGCCGAACAGCCGTCCGTTTCCGCCGCCCTTGGCAGTGACCACCAGGGTCATCTCCCGCAGCTGCTTGGAAACCTCCAGAGCCGCTGCCTTTTCCCGGGCGATCCGCTCCTGGGTGGCTTTATCGTTCATCCGCATGGTATTGATGGCATCGGGGGTGGCTTCCATAGCCAGCTTTCTGGGCAGCATGAAGTTCCGTGCGTAGCCGTCGGAAACCTCCAGCAGCTGGCCCTTCTTGCCCTTTCCCTTCACATCCTGCAACAAAATAACCTTCATAATTCCTTAACTCCTTACTATAAATAAACTATTGCTCGTAGAATTTGTCAATGGAGGCCACCAGCTTATCCAGGGCATCCTTGACCGGGGTATCCTTCAGCTGCGCTCCGGCTGTGGCCGTATTGCCGCCGCCGCCCAGAGGCTCCAGGATCATCTGCACATTGGCATTGCCGATGGAGCGGGCGGAAATAATGGTTCTGCCCTCCTCATCGGGATAGAGGACAAAGGAGGCCGTGATGCCGGAGATATTCAGCAGCTCATCTGCCGCCTGGGCAGCCAGCACCCGGGTCGTGGGGGTGTACAGGGCGGCAATGGCCAGCTCCTGCCGGTACAGCCGGGCGGATTTGATGATCTGATACTTTTCCATGGTGTCCTGGAAGTCGCTTTGCAGCAGCTTTTTGACCTCCGTGGGATCGGCTCCCAGACTCCGCAGCACGGCCGCCGCCTCAAAGGTGCGTTCTCCGGTGCGGACATTGAAGAATTTGGTATCCAGGCAGATGCCTGCCAGCAGGCTCTTGGCCTCAATGGGCAGCACATCCTGCTTTTCCACCACATATTGCAGCAGTTCCGTCACCAGTTCCGATGCCGAGGAGGCGTAGGTCTCGTGGAGGTTGACCACCACGGGGTTAATATAATCGGCGGCTCTGCGGTGGTGATCCACCACGCAGATCTTGGAGATCGCCTCCAGCAAAGGCTTGTATTCCACCTGATCCGGGCGGTTGGTATCCACAACCACCAGGATGCTGCGGGGGTCGCAGTGGAGCATGGCCTCCTGACCGGACAGGAACACATCTTCGTATTCCGGCACCTGCCGGATCTCCTCAATCAGCTTCTGGGCAGCGTTGTTTTCCAGGTCGATGACAATGCTGGCCTGCTTGCCCCGTTTCCGGCACAGGCAGCAGATGCCCATGGCGGCACCGACGGAGTCCAGGTCTGCGCTTTTATGGCCCATGATGTACACCCGGCTGCTCTGGCCGATGAGTTCCATCAGGGAGTTGGCTGTGACACGGGAGCGCACCTTGCTGCGGTAGTCCGCTTCCTTGCTGCGGCCGCCGTAGAAGGTAAAGTTGATGCGGTCCTTGATCACCGCCTGGTCACCGCCCCGGCTCAGGGCCATTTCAATGCCCAGGGCCGCAAAATCATAGGCTTCCTCAAAGTTCACCGCATCCACACTCAGACCCAGGGAAATGGAGGCCGCCAGGCCGGAGGGGTTGGTAATCTCATGGATGGATTCCAGCAGGGAAAACTTGTCCTCAATGGCGTGGGACAGATCCCGCTTTTCAAAGATAAACAAAAAACGGCTGCGCTCCAGCTTCCGCAGCAGACCGCCGTAGCCCTCTGTCCATTTGGTGATGGTGTCGTTGAGCTTGGCGTTCATGGTGGAGATACCGCTTTCGCTGAGGTTGCGGATCAGCTCCTCATAGTTGTCAATGAGGATAATGGCCACCACCGGCCGGGAACGGATATACTCGTCCCGCACCTGGTACAGCTCTGTCAGGTCGCAGAAATACATTACCCCCAGCATGGTGCTGCGGCTGTCCTTGGCCCGGATCACCGTGCCGTAGACCCGGTAGCGGCGATCCTGGATGGTGGCATCGTGGGGACTTTCGGTTTTGCCGGAAGCCAGCCAATCCGTGGCAAAGTCGGGAAGCACCTCCCCCAGCTCATGCTCCATCATGGTATCGGAAATGCCGGTCAGGCTGCTGAAGCGGTGATTTGTCCAAACAATGCCCCCGTCTGCCAGCCGAACCACCACCGTGGGGAAGGGGTTGGCACCCTGGCTGACGGACTCCACCGTTTCCGGGAAGGAGCGCAGATATTTTTTTAATCTCTGATCCCGGCGGTTGCGCTGCAGGACGTAAATACAAAAGGCGATCAGCGTCAATGCGGCTTCCGCTGCTGCCAGCCAGTATTGTCCCACCACAAGCGTTGCTCCGCAGAACACCGCCATCAGGGAAAGATAGAGTCCGACACTGGGTCTGAGCAGCCCGCCCAATCGTTTATTCATCCTTTCCGCCTCCTTCAAAAAGGCCAGTGGCCATACAAATCCATAGTATACACAGTATTATAGCAAATCTAGCCCAATGGTGCAACTGTTTTCCGTAAAAAACGGCAAAATCCCCTCCGGCGGGAAATGTTCAAAATTTGTTGTATACTTTTCTCAAAAATTGTGCTATACTTTTGTAGACTGCGCCGGGATGGGCAGACCCGGGCAACCTGAGGCGTCGGTCATTTTCCTGCCGAACGCCTGCAAAAAAGCCGGTTTCCTCCGAAACAGCGAATCAGGGCTGACCTTCCGAGGAAGACCCCCGGCTTTTCCCCTTTGGGGAGCTTATCATTGTAAACTGATAGAATCATTCCGTTTGAACGGAAACCGTAAAAACCGCTCTGTGCATCAGAGCAAAGGCAGCACCGCATAATCCGGCAAGAGACAGCAGCGAGAGATTTTGTTCCAGGATAAGGTTTGGAAAATGCAGGAATACTTTGTACACCCGCAAGGAAAAGATCCGCCGATGTCCGCAGACGCAATTGTGCGCAGTTGCCCAAAGTATGAAAGGAGTATTTTTTTGGCAGAAAAACTGAAAATTATCCCTCTGGGCGGTCTGGATGAGATCGGAAAGAACTGTACCGTCCTGGAGTATGGCAAGGATATGATCGTCGTGGACTGCGGCGTGGGATTCCCCGAGGAGGATATGTACGGCGTGGATCTGGTGATCCCCGACTTTTCCTACCTGGTGGCCAACCAGAAGAAGCTGCGGGGTATGTTCATCACCCACGGCCACGAAGACCACATCGGCTCCATCCCCTACTGTATGCAGCAGATCAACTGTCCCGTCCATGGCACCGCCATGACCAACGGACTGATCAAGATGAAGCTGGAGGAGCACAAGCTGGCCGACAAGGTCAAGCTGGTCACCCACAAGCCCGGCGATGTGGTCAAGGCCGGATGCTTCAGCGTGGAATTCATCCATGTAAACCACTCCATCGCCGATGCGGTGGCCTTTGCCATCAAGACCCCGGTGGGCACCGTGGTATTCACCGGCGACTTTAAGATCGACCCCACCGCCCCTGACGGCATGATCAACCTGGCCCGTCTGGGTGAGCTGGGCAACCAGGGTGTTCTGGCCCTGCTGGCTGACTCCACCAATGTTGAGCGCAGCGGCTACACCCCCAGTGAGGCATTGGTTGCCGAAAGTCTGGATCGGCAGTTCCGCAACTGCGACCAGCGGATCATTGTCACCACCTTCGCCTCCAATATGCACCGCATCCAGTCCATTCTGGCCACCGCTCAGCGCCATGGGCGGAAGGTGGCTGTCACCGGCCGGAGCATGGAGAATATGCTGAAGGTGGCCCAGGAGCTGGGCTATCTGAAGGTCAAGCCCGGAACCATCGTGGAGCTGGGTTCCATCAAGAGTCTGCCCAAGAACAAGGTGGTCATCGTCTCCACCGGCTCTCAGGGCGAAAATATGTCTGCGCTTTACCGCATGGCCTTTAACACCCACAAGCAGGTGGACATCACCTCCGGCGACCGGATCATCATTTCCGCCTCCGCCATTCCCGGCAATGAGAAGGCCGTCTCCAAGATCATCAACGAGCTGTACCGCAAGGGTGCAGATGTGGTATACGAAAAGAGCGAGGGCCTGCACGCCTCCGGCCATGCCTGCCGGGAGGAACTGAAGATCATCCATGGTCTGGTGCATCCCCGGTTCTTCCTGCCCATCCACGGCGAACAGCGGATGCTGCAAATCCACTCCAAGCTGGCCCAGTCCATGGGCATGAACCCCCGGCACATTCACATCGGCCAGATTGGCACGGTGTTTGAATTCACCGGCAAGACCTGCAAGGAAAACGGCGTTGTTCCCGCCGGTAAGGTCTTTGTGGACGGCAGCGGCGTGGGCGATGTGGGCAGCGTGGTTCTGCGGGATCGGAAGCACCTGGCCGAGGACGGTATGATCGTCGTTGTGGTCAACCTCAGCGCCCAGGACGGCACCGTACTCACCGGCCCGGACATCATCACCCGGGGCTTTATTTACGTCAAGGAGTCCGAGGAGCTGATGGAGTCCTTGCAGGAGGTGGCCACCGAGGCCATCGAGCGCTGCCAGCGCAAGCACGTCCGGGACTGGTCCTCCATCAAGTCCGCCATCAAGAACGATCTGAGCGGCTACCTGTACAAGACCACCCGCCGAAATCCCATGATCCTGCCCGTCATTACGGAGATCTAAGGCAGCACCGCATAATTCGGCAAGAGACAGCAGCGAGAGATTTCGCCCCAAGATAAAGTTTGGAGAACGCAGGAATACTTTGTGTACCCGCAAGGGGTATGCCGCATCCGTAGGCCAGCTTACGCTGGCAACGGCTGCGCTATATTTCAAGTTCTACAAACTGCGAGATTGGGGCGAAAGATCTGCTGGTGTCCGAAGACGCAATTGTGCGGGGTTGCCTTGAGGCAAAATGCCGCCCTGCGCAAGGGCGGCATTTTTGAAGGAAATATGCATAAGAAGGAGCCTGTTATGCGCTATTACTTTGCGCCCATGGAGGGGCTGACGGACAGCATTTACCGCCGGGAGCACCACCGCTTTTTTCCGGGGGTAGGCCGCTATTATATGCCCTTCCTCTCCCCCACCATCCACCACAGCCTCAGCCAGAAGGAGGAGCGGGAGCTGCCCATGGCAGACAGTGTGGACTTCTGCGCCGTTCCCCAGGTACTGACCAAGGTGCCGGAGGATTTTCTCTGGGCCGCCCAGCTGTGCCGGGATCGGGGATATGCGGAAATCAACCTGAACCTGGGCTGTCCCTCCGGCACGGTGGTGGCCAAGGGAAAGGGCAGCGGAATGCTCCGGGATCCCGATGCCCTGGATCGGTTTCTGGATGCAGTCTTTGCTGCGACTCCCCTTCCCATCTCCGTCAAAACCCGGCTGGGGTTGGAGGATCCCGAAGAATTTCCCGCCCTTTTGGCGGTTTACAACCGCTATCCCATTTGCGAACTGACCATCCACCCCCGGGTGCGCAAGCAGTTCTATAACGGCAGCGCAGATCTGGAATGGTTCCGGTATGCACTGGAAAACAGCAAAAATCCCCTGTGCTACAACGGCGATATCCGGTCTTTGGCCCAGATTGGCGCACTCTGTCAGGAATTTCCCCAGATCTCCGGTGTGATGCTGGGCAGAGGTCTGCTGGCCGACCCCGGTATGCTCTGCGGCGGGACGGATCGAGCCACGCTGGAAACCTTTATGAATGCTCTGCTGGAACAGTACCTGACGGCCTTCGGCGGCAGCCGCAATGCCATGTTCCGGATGAAGGAAAACTGGAGCTTCCTTCAAAGTGCCTTCCCCGGTCAGGAGAGGCTTTTCAAGCGTCTGCGGAAAACCACCGACCTTGCCGAATATCAGGCCATCACCGCAGAAATTTTCCATACCTTATAAAAAATCCCGTTCCTTTTTCAAATATTCCCCGCAGAATTTAGCAGAAAACACAGTCCCACCCTCTTGACAGCTGTGCGGGCCTATGGCAAAATATCATCAAATATAGGCAGTTGATTCAATGAAGATTTCTCACTTCTAGCTTCAGCTGCCTGTGTTTTTACCTTTATCTGCTTTGGATCAGCAAATTCTCTATTTTCCACTGCCAAGCATTGTCCATGTCCGCTTATTGGGTATTGCATATAAAAGGCGGCATCCAGTCAGAATGATGGCTGGATGCCGCTTACTTATTTTCTATAGTCCAATTCGGAGCGGGATATTTCGGCTTTTAGCCGTTCTTCATCTCCAGCTGAGCCAGGGAGATCTTGCTGTATTCTGCCTCCATGGGATACTGAGCAGTAAGCTCCTGCATCATGCTTTGCATCTGCTGGGCGATGAGCTGGCTGCGGACGGTGCTCTCCCAGATGGGGGTGCTGCTGACAAAGTACATCAGGTGATAGCCGTAGTCCGTCTTCACGATGCCGTTGTGGCCGGGCTCCCGCTTCTCATCGAAGCACCAGTTGTCAAATGCTTCCACCATCTGGCCCTGCTGCACGTTCTCGTACAGGCCGCCATTGCTCTGGGAGCCGGGATCCTGGCTCATGGACTTGGCCAGAGCGGCAAAGCTTTCCTCGGTCTGGGCCCCGGAGGTCCACAGGTTCATAATGTCCTCTGCCTTGTTCTTGCAGGCATCCCATTCTTCCTCGGAATAAACGGTCTTGCCGTTTTCATCGGTGGTGCCGCCTTCCGGGGTCAGCAGGATGTGGCGGACGTTGACATACTTGCCATCCTTGGTGATGCCCTTGTCGTTCAGTTCCTTCTCGTGCTCGGTGTAGTAAGCCTCCAGCTCTTCCTGAGTGGGAGCGATCTTACTATACTCTGCATCGTAGTACTTGTTGCCCTGCATCAGCAGCTGCTGGAAATAGGTGTAATCTGCCAGGCTGGCACCGGCACCCACATTGTACTTCAGCAGCTCCTCCACGGACTCCAGGCCGTAGTGCTCAGCAGACTGCTTCAAAGTTTCCTCCACATTTTCCAGAGCCTTCTTTTCTTCCTTGGTCAGCTTCAGGTCGTTTTCCTTGGCCTGGTCTGCCAGTGCGCAGTAGTTGCGCCAGGTTTCCAGAGCCTCTTTCAGGAAGAACTGCTGCCAGGTCTCACCATTGTCCGCCAGGGAGCAGACCTGGGTGTCCAGGGGCTGGGAGTAGTCCAGCATACCATAGTACATCATATAAGAGCCATAGTCAGAGGACAGGAAACTCTGCACCTGCATCCAGTAGAACACCTGCAGCTGGCTGTTGGTCAGCTGGTGATCCCCCACGGTTGCCACCACCGTATCGGCATTGGCCTTTACCGCATCATTATCAGCGGTGTAGGTTCCCTTGCAGGTCTCGTCATCGGGGTTGCCATCGGCGGGGATGGTTGCTTCCGTGGTGGCTGCCTCGGTGATCTCCACAGGTGCACTTTCCGGGATGGTTTCCACAGGATGGTTGTTTCCGTTGACCACCCCCAGGGCAATGATGGCGCCCAGCACCACCACAATGGCGGCAATGATCAGGGCCAACTTACCGGGGGTGAACTTCTTCTCCGGCTTCTGCTCCACAGCTTCGGCAGCAGGGGCAGCTTCCTGAGCAGATGCCTCAGTGTTCTCAGCGGGAGCGGCTTCCTGGGCAGGTGCCTCGCCGTCTTCCGCAGAAGCGGCTTCCTGGGCATCAGTCTCGCCGTCTTCGGCAGGGGCAGTTTCTTCCACAGGCTGCTCGGCAGCGGGAGTGGTCTGCTCCTCTGCCGTCTGTTCGTCAGGGATTTCCGCGGAAGGGGCGGTCTGCTCCAGCGCTTCCTCGGTGCGCTTGTTTTCTTCCATAATCTTCCTCATTTCTCCGCATTCGCAGGTAAATTATTCGGCATCAGTCTATCATGGTTTTTCCGGAAAAGCAAGGGTTTGCACAAAATGTTTACATTCCACCCATTTCTTTTATTATAATGTGTAATCCAGCAGAACACAGGCAGTGCCAAAATTCCCGAATTTGCGCATTTCCCTATTGACAAAGCCGCCTCGTCATGCTATAATTGCCCAGATAAATGCGGCATATCCCGCTCATTGGGTTGGCTTGTTTGTCGTCCCAAATTCCATTTCGTCTTGCCGCATTCTTCGGCAAGGCATTTTTTTGAGCATACCCACCATTTTATCCGCCCCCAGAGTACATTCCGGGGTGCTTTCTTTGGCAGAAAGGAGATCATTATGACCAAGCAGAACCAGGCTCAGGTTATTTCCGCTTCTCTGGGAAATTCTTTTTCAGAGATGATTGGTGCTTCTATTTCTTCTCCTGCTGTTTCCGGTTTCATTTCACCCGATCACGCAATTTTTCCCGGCTTTTGTGACGTGCATGTGCATTTCAGAGAGCCGGGATTTTCTTATAAAGAAACCATGGAATCCGGCAGCCGGGCTTCTGCCCGGGGCGGTTACACCGCCGTTTGCACCATGCCCAACCTGAATCCCGTTCCTGACAGCCTGCCCCATTTGCAGCAGCAGCTGGACATCATCGCCCGGGATGCCTGCATCCACGTCTACCCCTACGGCGCCATTACCGTCGGCGAGCAGGGACAGGAGCTGGCAGATCTAAAGGGCATGGCCCCCAAGGTCATCGCCTTCTCCGACGATGGTCGGGGGGTGCAGAGCGATGAGCGGATGCTGCAGGCCATGCGGCAGGCAAAGACCCTGGGCAAGATCATCGTTGCCCACTGCGAGGTCAATTCCCTGCTGCGGGGCGGTTACATTCACGACGGCCAGTACGCCCAGGCCCACGGCCACCGGGGCATCTGCTCCGAAAGCGAATGGGGTCAGATTGCCCGGGATCTGGAGCTGGTGCGCCGGACCGGATGTGCCTACCACGTCTGCCACATTTCCACAAAGGAAAGCGTGGATCTGATCCGCAGGGCCAAGGCCGAGGGACTGGATGTGACCTGCGAAACCGGCCCCCACTACCTGGTGATGGACGACCGGGACTTGCAGGAGGACGGCCGCTTCAAGATGAATCCCCCTCTGCGCAGCCAGGAAGACCGGCAGGCACTGGTGGAGGGCATTCTGGACGGCACCATTGACATGATCGCCACCGACCACGCCCCCCACTCCGCTGAGGAAAAATCCAGGGGTCTGGAAAAAAGCGCCTTTGGCGTGGTGGGCATTGAGACTGCCTTCCCCATTCTCTACACCTACCTGGTAAAGCCCGGGATCCTGTCTCTGGATCGCCTGGTGGAGCTGCTGGCAGTCAATCCCAGAAAGCGCTTCCACATTCCTCTGGGCTGCGACTACTCCGTGTGGGATCTGAATGCGCAGACTACCGTTGATCCCAAGGACTTTCTCTCTCAGGGCAAGGCATCTCCCTTCACCGGCTGGAAGATCAGCGGAACCTGTCTTGCCACCGTCTGTGACGGCAAAATCGTATACAAATCCACTGAAATATAAAGACAACAGGAGGACTTCACACTATGGCAAAAAGAACTGACATCAAGAAAATCCTGATTATTGGCTCCGGCCCCATCGTCATTGGCCAGGCAGCCGAATTTGACTACGCAGGCACCCAGGCCTGTCTGGCTCTGAAGGAAGAGGGCTATGAAGTTGTTCTGTGCAACTCCAACCCCGCCACCATCATGACCGACACCATCATCGCCGACAAGGTCTACATGGAGCCTCTGACCCTGGAATATGTGGCAAAGATCATCCGCTATGAGCGTCCCGATGCCATCATCCCCGGCATCGGTGGTCAGACCGGTCTGAACCTGGCCATGCAGCTGGAGAAGAAGGGCATTCTGAAGGAGTGCCGGGTCAAGCTGCTGGGCACCTCCAGCAAGTCCATTGAGCAGGCCGAGGACCGGGAGCTGTTCAAGGAGCTGTGCCAGTCCATCGGTGAGCCTGTCATCCCCTCCGAGATCACCTACAGCCTGGAGGAAGCCAAGGCCGCTGCCCACCGCATCGGCTACCCCGTTGTTCTGCGCCCCGCCTTCACCCTGGGCGGCACCGGCGGCGGCTTTGCCTATAACGATGCCGATATGGAGGAGCTGGGTGTCAACGCTTTCAACCTCTCCCCTGTCCATCAGGTTCTGATTGAAAAGTCCGTCAGGGGCTACAAGGAAATTGAGTTTGAGGTCATGCGGGATACCAACGACCATGCCATCACCATCTGCGGCATGGAGAACATTGACCCCGTGGGCGTTCACACCGGCGACTCTCTGGTGGTGGCTCCCATCATGACCCTGAGCAAGGAAGACGAGAAGATGCTCAACGACTCCGCCATCAAGCTCATCAAGGAGCTGAAGATCGAAGGCGGCTGCAACGTCCAGTTTGCTCTGAACCCCCACACCTCCGAATACTACCTGATCGAGGTCAACCCCCGTGTCTCCCGTTCCTCCGCTCTGGCCTCCAAGGCTTCCGGCTACCCCATTGCCCGGGTCACTGCCAAGATCGCCGTGGGCATGGCACTGGAGGACATCAAGATTGCCAACACCAACGCCGCTTTCGAGCCCCAGCTGGATTACGTCATCGCCAAGCTGCCCCGGTTCCCCTTCGACAAGTTCGCCTCCGCCACCAATCAGCTGGGCACCCAGATGAAGGCCACCGGCGAGGTCATGGGCATCGGCACCAACCTGGAGGAGGCTCTGCTCAAGGGCATCCGCTCTCTGGAGATCGGCGCAAACCACCTGTATCTGCCCAAGTTTGACAATATGACTGAGGCTGAGCTGCTGGATTACATCCGGGAGTTCCGCTCCGACAACATCTTCGCCATTGCCAAGCTGATGCACATGGGCGTTTCCGTGGAGAGGATCCACGAGATCACCAAGATCACCCCCTACTTCCTGCAAACCTTCCAGCGTATTGTGAACATGGAAAAGGCACTCCAGGCCAGCCAGGATGCCGAAACCCTCACTGCCGCCAAGAAGATGGGCTTCTGCGATAAGTACATCGCCCGGCTGTGGAATTGCAGTGAAGCCGATGTTTACGACCGCCGTAAGGCGCTGAACCTGTTCCCTGTCTTTAAGATGGTGGACACCTGCCACACCGGCGCATATATCCCCTACTTCTACTCCTCCTACACCGGAACCAACGTCTCCCGTCTGACGGACAAGAAGAAGATCGTGGTTCTGGGCGCAGGCCCCATCCGCATCGGCCAGGGCGTGGAGTTCGACTACTCCACCGTCCACGCCGTCATGACCATCCGCAAGGCAGGCTTTGAGGCCATTATCATCAACAACAACCCCGAGACCGTCTCCACCGACTACACCACCGCCGACAAGCTGTACTTTGAGCCTCTGACCCCTGAAGACGTGATGAACATCATCGAGTTTGAGAAGCCCGAAGGTGTCATCGCCTCTCTGGGCGGCCAGACCGCCATCAACCTGGCACAGCCCCTGTCCGACCGGGGCGTGAAGATCATCGGCACCGACTGCGCCGCCATTGACCGGGCCGAGGACCGCAACGCCTTTGAAAACCTGCTCAATGAGCTGAATATCCCCCGGGCCAAGGGCAAGGCCGTCACCAAGATCGAGGACGGCATCGCCGCCGCCGCTGAGATCGGCTATCCTGTGCTGGTGCGCCCCTCCTTCGTGCTGGGCGGCCGGGCCATGCAGATCGTTGCCAACGAGGATCAGCTGCGCCACTACCTGCGCACCGCCGTTGAGATCGACGAGGACAAGCCTGTTCTGGTTGACAAGTACATCCAGGGCCGCGAGGTGGAAATTGATGCCATCTGCGACGGCCGGGATGTGTTCGTCCCCGGCATCATGGAGCTGGTAGAGCGCACCGGCATCCACTCCGGCGACTCCATCTCCGTCTATCCTCCCTTCTCCATCTCCAACAAGGTCAAGGGCATCATCCTGCAATACGCCAAGAAGCTGGGTCTGGGCATCGGCATTGTGGGCCTGTTCAACATCCAGTTCATCGTGGACAGCGAGGACAACGTGTACATCATCGAGGTCAACCCCCGTTCCTCCCGTACCGTTCCCTTCCTGAGCAAGGCCACCGGCTACTCCCTGGCAGACATCGCCACCGAGGTCATCCTGGGCAAGAGCCTGAAGGAGCAGGGCTTCTTCGATATCTATCCCGAGGAAGCCAAGCGCTGGTATGTCAAGGCTCCCGTCTTCTCCTTCAATAAGATTCGCGGCCTGGATGCCTACCTGTCCCCCGAAATGAAGTCCACCGGCGAAGCCATCGGCTATGACCGCACCATGACCCGTGCCGTCTACAAGGCCCTGCAGGCTTCCGGTATGCACCTGCAGAACTACGGCACCGTCTTTGCCACCATTGCCGACAAGGACAAGGAGGAGGCTCTGCCTCTGATCCGCCGGTTCTACCAGCTGGGCTTCAACATTGAAGCCACCATCGGCACTGCCCTGTTCCTGAAGCAGCACGGCATCCGCACCCATGCGCTGGCCAAGATCAGCGATGGCAGTGACGAGATCCCCAACGCCATGCGTCAGGGCCACATTGCCTACTTCATCAACACCAAGGATCCCGGTGCTGCCGAGAGCGACGGTGCCAAGCTCCGCCTAGTGGCCACCGAGTACAACGTGACCATGTTCACCGCTCTGGATACCGTCAAGGTTCTGCTGGATGTTCTGGAGGAAACCACTCTGACCATCTCCACCATCGACGCCCGCTAACAAATCCCTGGCCGGGGCATCCCCCCGGCCAGTTCACTACTGCATCCCCAAAGGAGATTCCATGAAGCAAAGTATTTTTGAAGTCCTCAGCAATGAGGCACTGACGGATAACGTCTTTCAAATGATTCTGGCCGGGGATACCTCCCACATCACAAACTGCGGCCAGTTTGTCAATATCCAGCTGGATGGGATGTTCCTGCGCCGTCCCATTTCCGTCTGCGACTACGACGAAAACACCCTGACCATCATCTACAAGGTGGTGGGCAAGGGCACGGAAGCCATGAGCGCCATGAAGGCCGGCACCAGGCTGGATCTGCTCACAGGTCTGGGCAACGGCTATGACCTGACGCTGGCCGGTGACCGCCCGGTGCTGCTGGGCGGCGGCGTAGGCGTTCCCCCCATGTATAATCTGGCAAAGAAGCTGCGCCAGGCCGGAAAGTCCGTTTCCGTAATCCTGGGCTTCAACACCGCCGCAGAAATCTTTTATGAGGAAGCCTTCCGGGCTTTGGGCTGTCAGGTCACCGTCACCACGGTGGACGGCAGCTACGGTGTGAAGGGCTTCGTCACCGATGCCCTGCCGGAAAACTACACCTATTTTTACACCTGCGGCCCGGAGCCCATGCTCAAGGCCGTATACCGGGCAACCAACACCTCCGGCCAGATGAGCTTTGAGGAGCGGATGGGCTGCGGCTTCGGTGCCTGCATGGGATGCAGCTGCAAGACCATCACCGGCTACAAGCGCATCTGCAAGGACGGCCCTGTGATGAAGAAGGAGGAGATCCTATGGGAAGCTTAAATGTTGATCTTTGCGGGATCCGGCTGGATAACCCCATCATCCCCGCTTCCGGCACCTTTGGCTACGGCTATGAGTTTGCCGAGCTGTATGACATCAACTGCCTGGGAACCTTCTCCTTTAAGGGAACCACCAAGGATCCCCGGTTTGGAAACCCCACCCCCCGGATCGCAGAATGTACCGGCGGCATGATCAATGCCGTAGGTTTGCAGAACCCCGGTGTGGAGAAGGTCATCTCCCATGAGCTGCCCCTTTTGAAGCAGTGCTTCCACAAGCCGGTCATGGCCAATGTCTCCGGCTTCTGCGTGGAGGACTACGCCTACACCTGCCAGGCCCTGGACAAGCAGGAGCAGGTGGGCTGGCTGGAAGTCAATGTTTCCTGCCCCAACGTCCACGGCGGCGGCATGAGCTTCGGCACCAGCCCGGAGGCTGCCGCTGCGGTGACCCGGGCGGTGAAGGCCGTCACCACCAAGCCGGTCATCCTCAAGCTGTCTCCCAATGTCACGGACATTGTTGCCATTGCCAAGGCCTGTGAGGAGGCCGGTGCTGACGGCATCAGCCTGATCAACACCATGCTGGGTATGCGCATCGACCTGCGCACCCGCAAGCCGGTGATCGCCAACAAAATGGGCGGCTTCTCCGGCCCTGCCATTTTCCCTGTGGCGGTGCGGATGGTCTATCAGGTGGCAAACGCCGTTAAGATCCCCGTCATCGGCATGGGTGGTGTCAGCAGTGCTGAGGATGTGGTTGAAATGATGCTGGCCGGTGCCACCGCCGTTGAGGTGGGCGCTGCCAACCTGGTCAACCCCTACATCTGCCGGGATATCATCCAGGAGCTGCCCCGGGTGATGGAAAAATATAAGATTCACAATCTGAATGAAATTATTGGAGGCGCAAAATAATGGGTAAAGACGTTATCGTAGCTTGTGATTTCTCTTCTGCAGAAGCCACCTTCGCATTTTTGGACAAGTTCACCGGCCGGAAGCCCTTTGTCAAAATTGGCATGGAGCTGTACTACGCCGAAGGCCCCAGCATCGTCCGGGAGATCAAGGCCCGGGGCCACAAGATCTTCCTGGATCTGAAGCTCCACGACATCCCCAATACCGTTAAGAAGTCCATGTCCGTCCTGCGGAACCTGGATGTGGATATCACCAACCTCCACGCTGCCGGAACCACTGCCATGATGCAGGCCGCTCTGGAGGGTCTGACCCGTCCTGACGGCACCCGTCCCCTGCTTATTGCCGTGACCCAGCTGACCTCCACCGATCAGACCGCCATGGAGCGGGATCTGCTGATCCACCAGCCCATTGACGAAGTGGTGATGCACTACGCTGAGACTGCCAAGAATGCCGGTCTGGACGGCGTTGTCTGCTCCCCTCTGGAGGCTGGAAAGGTGCACCAGCGCTGCGGCGAGAATTTCCTGACCATCACCCCCGGTGTCCGCTTTGCTGACGGCGATGTGGGTGACCAGAAGCGCGTCATGACCCCCGCTGCCGCCAAGGCCATCGGCTCTGACTACATCGTGGTGGGCCGCCCCATCACCGCCGCTGCCGACCCCGTTGCCGCCTACGAGCGCTGCATCGCTGAGTTTGTTGATTAAGGAAACTCTGAATAAATCGCCGGCGGCCGGCGAGCGGATCTTTTGTCCCCATGCTGCGGTTTCCAAAGTGGGAAATATAGCGCAGCCGTTGCCAGCGCAAGCTGGCTTACGGATGCGGCATACCCCTTGCGGGTACACAAAGTATTCCTCCACTTTAGAAACCTTGCCTGGAAACAAAATCTCTCGCTCCCAGCTCTTGTCGATTTAATCAGAGCTTCCTAGCCCCTAAGCACAACTTTTCCTAAGCACAACACTGGATCTGGAAAGATTCTTCCGATCATTACAAGGTTTTCGCAGCAAAAACACAAAAAGGAGATACTGTTATGGAAGCTTACAAAAGAGAGTTTATCGAGTTCCTGCAGGAGGCAGGCGTTCTGAGATTTGGTGATTTCACCGCCAAGTCCGGACGGAAGATCCCCTACTTCATCAACGCCGGTATGATCAAGACCGGTGACCAGATCACCAAGATGGGTCAGTTCTACGCAAAGGCCTATCAGGAAAAGCTGGGCAAGAAGCAGGCTGTTCTCTACGGCCCCGCCTACAAGGGCATCTCCCTATCCATCTCCGCTGCCGTAGCGCTGTCCAAGGACGGCCTGAACCTGCCCTTCTTCTTCAACCGCAAGGAAGTGAAGGATCACGGCGAAGGCGGCGTGTTCGTCGGCTATGTGCCCCAGCCCGGTGAAGAAGTCGTGATCATCGAGGACGTGATCACCGCCGGTACCGCCATCCGGGAGAGCATGGAGATTCTGAGCCATCTGGAGGGTGTCAAGGTCGCCGCCACCATCATCATGGTGGACCGCAAGGAGAAGGGCCAGACCGAAAAGGGCGCCATGCAGGAGATCGAGGAGCAGTTCGGCTTCCCCGTCTACTCTGTTGTGGATGTGTATGACATCATCGAGTACCTGGAAGAAGATCCTGCCAACGAAGAAAACGTAACCCGGATCAAGAACTATCTGGCAGTAAACGGAGCAAAGTAATGAAAAACTTGATGAATATTACGGATCTGTCCGTAGAAGAGATCGACGAGCTGATCGCCGTTGCGCAGGATATCATCGCCAATCCCGTAAAATACCAGGATGCCTGTGCCCACAAGCTCATGGCGACCCTGTTCTTTGAGCCTTCCACCCGTACCCGTCTGAGCTTTGAATCTGCCATGCACCGCCTGGGCGGCTCCGTGGTGGGCTTCAGCGATGCCGGTTCCTCCTCCTCCACCAAGGGCGAGACCCTGTCCGACACGGTGCAGGTGGTGGGCGGCTATGTGGATATCATTGCCATGCGCCACCCCAAGGAGGGCGCACCTCTGGTGGCTGCCCGCCGGGCCGGTGTTCCCATCATCAATGCCGGTGACGGCTCCCACAACCATCCCACCCAGACCCTGACGGATCTTCTGACCATCTACCGCACCAAGCACCGTCTGAATAACCTGACGGTTGGTTTGTGCGGCGACCTGAAGTTCGGCCGTACCGTTCACTCCCTGGTGGCTGCCATGGCCCGCTATCCCGGCATGAAGTTCGTCTTCATCGCCCCGGAGGAACTGAAGTTCCCCCGGCACATCATCGAGGAGGAGCTGGACAGCCGTGGGATCCCCTATGAGGAAGTCACCAGCATGGAAGAAGCCATGCCCCAGCTGGACATTCTGTACATGACCCGTGTGCAGAAGGAGCGCTTCTTCAATGAGGCTGACTACATCCGTCTGAAGGACACCTACATCCTGACCCCGGAAAAGCTGGCATCCGCCAAGGAGGATCTGACCATCCTGCATCCCCTGCCCCGGGTCAACGAGATCAGCGTGGCTGTGGATGACGATCCCAGAGCCTGCTACTTTGCCCAGGCCAAAAACGGTATGTACATACGCATGGCTCTGATCCTGAAAATGCTGGAGGTAACCGTATGAACATCGGACACATCGAAAACGGCATCGTGCTGGACCACATCACCGCCGGTAACGGCATGAACATCTACAATGTTCTGCACTTAGGTGAACTGGACTGCACCGTGGCCCTGATCAAAAATGCCGACAGCCCCAAAATGGGCAAGAAGGACATCATCAAGATCAGCACCCACATGGATCTGGATCTGGATGTGTTGGGCTACCTGGATCCCGGCATCACCGTGAACATCATCCGCGACGGCGTGGTTGCCGAGCGGCGCACCCTGTCCCTGCCCCAGCGGGTGGTGGGTGTCATCCAGTGCAAGAACCCCCGGTGCATCACCTCCTCTGAGCGGGGCATCGTCCACGAATTCAAGCTGACAGATCCCGCCAAAAAGGTCTACCGCTGCATCTACTGCGAACAAAAGGCATAAATAGCGCAAAAACACCCCCGATCCGCAGAAAAACGGATCGGGGGTGTCTGTTTTATTCCAAGCTTGCCCTTGGGCGGCAATGCCCTCAGTTTGCGTATCGAGGCTCGCAGGTGAGATTGACACCCAGGCGTTTGAAGGTGCGCTCATCCACGGCAGAAAGGATCACAGAGGAATGCACCTCACAGCCCCGGAGCTTGCTGAGCTGCTCCATTGCCATTTGGGCCATGGGGTTGGTGGCTGCACAGATAGAAAGGGCGATGAGGGTTTCATCGGTGTGCAGTCTGGGGTTGCGGTTGCCCAGATGATCCACCTTCAGGTGCTGGATGGGATCGAGAACCACAGGAGAGATCAGGTGCAGCTCATCGGGCATACCCGCCAGCCGCTTCAGGGCGTTGAGCAGCAGTGCAGAGGAGGCACCCAGCAGGTCGGTGGTGCGGCCGGTGACGATGGTTCCGTCCGGCAGCTCCATAGCGGCAGCGGCATCGCCGGTCTGTTCCGCCCGGGCCAGCGCAGGAGCCACCACCTTCCGCTCCCCTTCCGTCACCCCGGCCTTCTTCATCAGAAGCTCCAGCTTGCGCACCGTTCCTTCGCTGCACTTGCCCTGCTTCAAATCGCACATGGCAACATAATAGCGGCGGATGATCTCCTGCCGGGAGGCTTCCCGAGCGGCCTCATCGTCAATGATGCAGAATCCGACCATGTTGACACCCATATCCGTGGGGGACTTATAGGGGCTGTAGCCCAAGATTTTTTCAAAAATGGCCACCAGGACAGGATATGCCTCCACATCCCGGTTGTAATTGACGGTAGTCTCCCCATAGGCTTCCAGATGGAAGGGGTCGATCATATTCACGTCGTTCAGGTCAGCCGTTGCCGCCTCGTAGGCCAGATTCACCGGATGGTTCAGCGGCAGATTCCAGATGGGGAAGGTCTCAAACTTGGCGTATCCGGCGGTATTGCCCTGCTCATGCTCGTGGTACAGCTGGCTCAGGCACACCGCCAGCTTGCCGCTGCCGGGGCCGGGGGCAGTCACCACCACCAAAGAGCGGGTGGTTTCAATGTAATCATTTTTTCCGAAGCCCTGGTCGCTGACAATGTGGGCGGTATCGTTGGGGTAGCCGTCAATATCGTAGTGGTGGTACACCCGGATGCCCATGCTCTCCAGCCGGGACTGGAAGGCCTTGGCCATGGACTGCTCCCGGAACCGGGTCAGCACCACGCTGGATACATACAGGCCAAAATCCCGGAATACATTGATCAGCCGGATCACATCCCGGTCATAGGTAATGCCCAGGTCCCCCCGGATCTTGTTCTTTTCAATGTCGTTGGCATTGATGACAATGACCATCTCCACCTGTTCCTTCAGCTGCAAAAGCATCCGCAGCTTGCTGTCCGGCTGGAAGCCCGGAAGAACACGGGAAGCGTGGTTGTCATCATAGAGCTTGCCGCCGAATTCCAGATACAGCTTGCCGCCGAATTTGGCGATCCGCTCCCGGATGTGGGCAGATTGGGTTTGCAGGTATTTTTCATTATCGAATGCGATTGTCGTCATGGATACCGCCTCTTTCAAAATCAAACTACCTCTTAGTGTACAGGAAAACAAGGAAAATAGCAAGGAGTTTTCGCAAAAAATCCATTTTGTCAAAATCCGGCCCTGCCCTTGGGAAACTCTGAATAAATCGTCTGCGGCTGAACAGCGGATCTTTTGCTCCCAGACTACGGTTCAAAAACGGGAAATATAGCGCAGCCGTTGCCAGCGCAAGCTGGCTTACGGATGCGGCATACTCCTTGCGAGTACATACAGTATTCCCTCGTTTTCTGAACCTTGTCTGAAAACAAAATCTCTCGCCGTCAGTTCTTGCCGATTTAATCAGAGCTTCCCTTGTTTTCTCCGGCGGGCAATGGTATAATGAATCTATCCTATGGCAGCTCCCCGCAAAAGCGTCACCTGCTGATGCCGCTTGTCAGATTGCCCGGTGCTGCCTTATATCAAAAGAGGTGTTTGCAAATGATCGGATCCCTGATTTTGGCGGTTTTGGTGGTATTTGCCGGAGTGATCCTCATCCGTACCCTGCGGTTTACCCCCAAGCCCCAGCCCAACGTATCCCAGGAAACGGTGGAATTTGACCATGACAAGTGTGCAGAAGATTTAGCCCGGCTGATTCGCTGCAAAACCGTTTCCAACTATGACCCGGCACTGGAGGACAACGCCGAATTTGAAAAGCTCATTGCCCTGCTGCCGGAGCTTTATCCCCAGGTCTACGCCGCCTGCTCCTGCCAGCAGCTGCCGGATCGGGCACTGCTGTTCCGCTGGCCCGGCAAGACCCCCGGTGACCCCGCCGTGCTGATGGCCCACTATGATGTGGTGCCCGCCAATGCAGAAAAGTGGGACAAGCCTCCCTTTGACGGCATTGTGGAAGACGGTGTTCTCTGGGGCCGCGGAACGCTGGACACCAAGAATACCTTCAACGGCATTCTCTACGCCGCCAACACCCTGATCGCTCAGGGCTTCCAGCCGGAGCATGATATCTACTTTGCCTTCTCCGGCGGCGAGGAAGTCAACGGTGAGGGTGCCCCCAACATCGTGCAGTATTTTGCCGACCACAACTTGACCCCCTCCCTGGTGGTGGATGAGGGTGGCGCCGTGGTGGAGGATGTGTTCCCCGGTGTCCATCAGCCCTGCGCCGTGATCGGCATTGCCGAAAAGGGCATGGCCAATGTGCAGTACCGCACCCTGTCCGCCGGCGGCCACGCCTCCGCCCCCAAGCCCCACTCCCCGGTGGGCGTGCTGTCTGCCGCCTGCAAGCGGGTGGAGGATCACCCCTTCCCCATGCACATCACCAAGCCTGTGGCAGAAATGTTTGACACCCTGGGCCGCTGCTCCACCCCCCTATACCGCATGATCTTTGCCAATCTGTGGTGCTTCGGCTGGGTGCTGGATCGGATGGGCCGTTCCAGCGGCGGCGAGATGAACGCCCTGCTGCGCACCACCGTTGCCTTTACCCAGATGCAGGGCAGCTCTGCCAGAAACGTCATTCCCCCGGAGGCCACCATGGTCTCCAACATCCGGCTGAATCCCCAGGATTCCGTTGCTTCCGCATTGGAATATCTGAAAAAGACCGTAAACGACCCCAATGTGGAGATCACGGATCTGAACTCCTTTGCGCCCAGCCGCATCTCCTCCACGGACTGCCCCGCCTGGGATGCCCTGTCCAGCGCCGTTGCCGAAACCTGGCCCGGCTGCATTGTGACCCCCTATCTCATGGTGGCCTGTTCCGATTCCCGGCACTGGGGCCGGATCTCCGACCGGGTGTACCGGTTCTCCGCCATGGCCCTCAGCGCCGAGGAGCGGGGCACCATCCACGGCAACAACGAGCGGATCCGCCTGGAAACCATCGCCCGCACCGTAGAATTCTACCTGCGGCTGATGAAGAAGTGTTAAACGGGCATCACCTGGGAGTCGATTATGATGATGCGAAAAATACTTGCAATTGCTTTGTCTGTGGTAATGGTTTGCCTGGTGCTGGGCGGGTGCGGCTCTGCCCCGAAGCCCAGCAATCCCGCAGCCGATGCCTCCAGCATCCCCAGCAGCACCCCCCAGCCCCAAGTTTCGGAACCCCCTGCCGAGGAAAAAGCGGTATCTCTGTTTGACACCCTATTTGTTCCCGCGGCACAGGGGAACATCCCAGCCAATATGGATGCCTTGAAGGAAGCAGCCGCCGCCCATGGGTTTCACTGCATTGAGGAAGCCGGGGCCCTGCTGATTCTTGACCCGAAGGCCCCGGATTGCTACCTGCGCTGCGAGCCGGTGTTCCATGATGAAGTACCTCTGGTCGGTCGGTTGGTTTACAGCCGTTCCATGGGCGATTTTGAACGGCAGGTCACAGCAGCCGGTATGGATGCCGGGCAGACCCTGTATTTCATTGGCGCAAACCAACTCTACGATGGGACGCAGGTTTCCTCCTTAGAGGAAGTCATTGCCTATCTGACAGCAGAAATCACCCCGGAAGAAACCGCCCTGGGAAACCCGGAAACGGCACTGGATCTATTTGACCATGTACTTGCGCCTTTGGTGGAAGGAACCCTTCCCAATCGGGCAGATGCCTTTATGAAGGTACTGGAACAGTACGGCTACATTTATAAAGACAGCGAGGGTCTGTTTACCGTTTACGATCCCACGCACCCGGGGAACTATCTTTTCGGCAGCAATGCCCTGTATGCAGATACGGATTCCATCTCTACCCTGGGATTTCACCTGGAAACAGAAACCGGCACCAAGGAAGTGGAGGTTTTCTTCTACACAGGCACAGCGCAATACTTCATCTGCCACGAGGATTTCAGCAGGGAGGAACTGGGCAGCTTTCAACAGATGCGGCAGTATCTGACCCAGGAATAAGACCAATGCCCGTAAAATCCCCCCATATCTCGGATGCTTCACGAGATATGGGGGTGTTGTACATAGAACGGTTTTATATCAGTTGGATAGAGAATATCTCCTCCAAGGGGATGGCGCTGCCGTCGGTGAACAGCATCTGCCGGTTGTAGGTATCCACCTTTTTCACCCGGCCGGTATGGGTGATGTATTCGCCGCCGGTTTTCCGGGGATCGTAGCGAAACCATAGGATCTGCACCATAGGCTGGGTTTCGATCCTTTCCAAAATTTCCTGCATCCGCTGATCCAGCAGTTCCTTGGCCCCTTCCTCCAGGGTGATCCGGCTGTCTGTCAGCCGCTGGGTCTCCGCAATGGCAGCCTCAAAGCCGGTCAGCGCGGCAAAGGGGGAAAACTGCCCCGCCCGGTCATGGGCGGACATGGGCGGATGCCGCTGGGATCTGGGCCGGGACAGATGAAGGATATCCTGATATTTGTTGGTTTCCGGTTGTTTCATAGCAAGCTCCCTAGGCCTTGTGGCCGCCGATCTGCCGGTTGCGTTCCCGGGCAGTAGCCCCTTCCTCCAGGTTCATTCCCTTGAGAATGGCGTTCTTTCCGTATTTTTTCCGGATCTCCAGGACTGCCTGCTGTCGGTGCTTTTCCCGCTGGCGGCGGGCTTCCTGCGCCTCTTCCGCCCCCGGCTGGGCAAAGAGATCCAGCTGCTCCATAGGTGATGCCTGGGAGACTGCGCTCTCCGTCAGGATCCGGCAGGCGGCAATGGTCATCCGCCGCACCAGAAGCTCCTTGTCCACGATCCGGTCAAACAGCTCCATCACCGTCTGGGTGATTTCCCGGGTGGAGGAGGAATAGGCCGGAAGGTTGGCTGTGCCATGGGCATACTTGGGAACCTTGCGGCCATAGCGGTCGGTTTCCACCGGGCCCTTGTACCGCTGGCGCCGCTCCGGATCCAGAAGGTTATCCACATCGTAGCCCACGGTCAGCACCATCTGATCGGTCATCAGCCCCTTGTCCACCAGATCCAGCACCAGCAGATCCGTCATTTCCCGCATCACCAATTTGGCCTTGTCTGCCGGATAGGGACAGGTCAGCACCTGGCCGGAGCTGATGGAGTTGGACTCCGGACGGTAAGCCTTGATATCGGCAATGGTGCAGGGTTCTACGCCCCAGGCGTGGTCGATCAGCAGCTCTGCCGCCACCCCAAAGAGCCGGAACAGCAGCTCCTCGTTGTGAAAGTCATCCGGCCCGCCCAGAGAGCACCGGGCCACATCCCCCATGGTGTGCAGTCCCACCTTTTCCAGCTTCCGGGCATATCCCGGGCCCACCCGCCAGAAGTCCGTCAGCGGGCGGTGATCCCACAGCAGTCTGCGGTAGCCCATCTCGTCCATCTGGGCGATGCGGACACCGTAGGCATCCGCCGGCTCATGCTTTGCCACAATGTCCATGGCGATCTTGCTCAGGTACAGATTGGTGCCGATGCCCGCCGTGGCAGTGATGCCGGTTTGCTGCACCACGTCCCGGATGATCTGACGGACAAAGGCATAGGGGGTCAGACCGCTGGTTTTCAAATAGGGGGTGATATCCAAAAACACCTCATCCACCGAGTAGACGTGCATATCCTCCGGGGCCACATATTGCAGATAGATCTCATAGATCTTCGTACTGGTCTGCATATACAGGGACATCCGGGGCGGGGCGGTGATGTAGTCGATCTGCAAGGATGGATCCCGGTTCAGCGCCTCTGCATCCCAGCTTTTCCCCCGGAACTGTCCCCCAGGGGCCTTGGCCCGGCGCAGGGCATTGACCAGCCCCACCTGCTGCACCGCCTCAAACAATCTGGCTCTGCCGGGGATGCCGTAGGATTTGAGGCTGGGGGATACCGCCAGACAGATGGTTTTCTCCGTCCGGCTGGCATCCGCCACCAATAGATTGGTGGTAAGCGGGTCAAGCCCCCGCTGGATACACTCCACGGAGGCATAAAAGGATTTTAAGTCGATAGCCGCATAGTATTTTTGCTGCATCCTCTGCCTCCTTTTTTTCGTTACGCAAGCATCCGTGTGCCGCCGGTTTCTGTTATTATAGAACATAAGTTCTAGCCTGTCAATTTGAAAATGGAGGAATTGACATCCCTCCTGGCCGGTGATACAATGACAAAAACACCCAAATCGGAGGTATTGCCCATGAATCTTCTGAAAAAGGTGCTGGACAGCAGCAACGATGTCCTCAGCACCCTGTCCCAGACCGTATCCTGCCACAACCCGGAAAAAACCGTCACCCCCGGTATGCCGGAGCTTTTGCGGGATGTGGCTGCCCAGACTGGGGTGCTGCTGGAAAACCGGGTGCTGCCCTTTGCCGCCGGAACCCGTCTGTCTGTATTCGGCCGGGTGCAGCAGGATTGGTTCGCCACGGGCTACGGCTCCGGCGGGGATGTGAACACCCCTTATATCGTGAACCTGCTGGAGGGTCTGCGCAACTGCGATGCCCTCCAGGTCAACGAGGGACTGGCAGAGACCTACACCCAGTGGATCGCCCAGCATCCGGCGGTTCCGGCCCCCTGGGGCAAATGGCCCCACAGCCTCCCGGAGATGCCTGTCCCGCCCCAGCTGGCCGAGAGTGCCAAGGCCCACAGCGACCAGGCGGTGATCGTCATCGGCCGCTGCATCGGTGAGGGGCAGGATGCCGCCCTGCAGCCCGGCAGCTTCTACCTGACGGATGCCGAAAAGGAAATGCTCAAAAATGTCACCGCCGTGTTCCCCGATGCGGTGCTGCTGCTGAACATCGGCAGCATTATGGATCTGTCCTTTGTGAAGGACTATTCTCTGGGTGCGGTGATGATCCTGTGGCAGGGGGGCATGGAAAGCGGCAACGCAGCCGCCGATCTGCTCTGCGGCAAGGTCTGTCCCTCCGGCCGCCTGACGGATACCATAGCCATGCAGTACACCGACTACCCCTCCTCCGGTCACTTTGGGGTCAAGGAGGCCAACGAATACTGGGAGGATATCTATGTAGGCTACCGCTGGTTTGAAACCTTCGGAAAGGACAAGGTTCTCTATCCCTTCGGCTATGGCCTGTCCTACACCCGCTTCCAAACCGATGTGCAGAGCCAGGATCCCCTGATCTACACCGCCACCGTAACCAACACCGGCAGCTGCGCCGGAAGGGATACCGTGATGCTGTTTGCAGAAAAGCCCTGCGGCAAGCTGGGTAACCCCGCCCGAGAGCTGGTGGCCTTTGCCAAGACCCGGCTCTTAGCCCCGGGAGAAAGCCAGGAGCTGACTTTGGAGTGCTCTGCCTATCAGATCAGCTCCTTTGATGACAGCGGCCTCACGGGCAAGCGTTCCTGCTATGTGATCCAGCCCGGTGCCTATCACTTCTATCTGGGCAGCGATGTGCGCCAGGCCCAGCTGGTGGGAACTTTGCAGGTGGAGGCGCTGATGGTGGTGGCTCAGCTGTCCGAGGCTGCCGCTCCCGTCCGGCCCATCCAGATCCTGGCCAACCAGGACGGCACCGCCGTCCAGCGCCAGGTTGCCACCCGCACCACCAGCCTGAAGCAGCGGATCCTGGATAACCTGCCCAAGGAATCCTTCATCACCGGTGACCGGGGGATCTGCCTGAAGGATGTCCAGACGGAAAAAGCCTCTATGGATGCCTTTATCGCCCAGCTCAGTGACGATGAGCTGGAAGCCCTGTCCCGGGGCGGCTATGTGATGAACAGCCCCCTAGGCCCCCGGGGCAATGCCGGTGTATTCGGCGGTGTCACCGAATCTCTGCGCCGGAAGGGGGTTCCGGTGATCGTCACCAGTGACGGCCCTTCCGGTATCCGGCTGTACGATTCCTGCTCCCTGATCCCCATCGGCACCGCCCTGGCCTGCACCTTTGATCCGGAGCTTGTGGAAAATCTCTGCGCCCGTCTGGGTCGGGAGATGACCGAAAAGGGCACGGATATGCTGCTGGCCCCCGGTATGAACATCCACCGCAATCCCCTGTGCGGCCGGAACTTTGAATACTACTCCGAAGATCCCCTGCTCACCGGCCGCATCGCCGCCGCCTATGTCCGGGGCCTGCAGTCCGCCGGTGTTTCCGCCTGTCCCAAGCACTTTGCCTGCAACAATCAGGAGACCAACCGGGTGCTGAACGACAGCATCCTGTCCCAGCGGGCCCTGCGGGAGATCTACCTCCGGGGCTTTGAGATCTGTGTCAAGGAAGCCGCTCCCAAGGCGCTGATGACCAGCTACAACCAGACCAACGGTGTCTGGGGACACTATCACTACGATCTGGTAAAAACCATTCTCCGGGACGAGTGGGGCTTTACAGGCTGTGTCATCACCGACTGGTGGATGCAGTACGCCGCAAGTCCGGAATTCCCCAAGCTCACCGGCAACGCCTACCGGGTCCGCTCCCAGGTGGATGTGCTGATGCCCGGCTCCCGGAGTATGCGGGATTTCAAGCGCTCCGCTGACGGCACCCTGCTGGATTCCTACGGCAAGTCCGGCGGCATCACCCTGGGGGAAATGCAGCTGGTGGCCCGGCACGTTCTGGAATTTATCCTGGATCTGAAGCAGCAGTAAGCCTGATTTCCGACAAAACATTTTGAATATAGGAGAGAACATATTATGGAATACAGAATTCTTGGAAAAACCGGTTTGAATATCTCCCGTCTGGGCTTCGGCGGCATCCCCATTCAGCGTATTGATGCTTCCGGCACCCGGGAGCTGATGCTCCAGCTTCGTCAGGCCGGGATCAACTACATCGACACCGCCCGGGGCTATACCGTCAGCGAAAGCTATCTGGGTCAGGCCCTGGAGGGTATCCGGCAGGATTTTATCCTGGCAACCAAGAGCATGGCCCGCACCAAGGAGGCTATGGCCAAGGACATTGGCATCAGCCTGAACAATCTGCGCACCGACTACATTGACCTGTATCAGGTACACAACCCCAGCATGACCCAGCTGGAGCAGGTCATCGCCCCCGGCGGCGCACTGGAAGCCCTGCTGGAAGCCCGTGCCGCCGGAAAGATCGGCCACATCGGCCTGACCGCCCATTCTACTCAGGTCTTTGAAAAGGCACTGACCCTGGACTGGGTGGAGACCATCATGTTCCCCTATAACATTGTGGAATCCCAGGGTGAGGCGCTGATCCGGGTCTGTCAGGAAAAGAACATCGGCTTTATCGACATGAAGCCTCTGGCAGGCGGTGCCATTGAGGATGCCACCCTGGCTCTGCGCTACATTCTGGCAAACCCGGATGTCACCGTTTCCATTCCCGGTATGGCTTCCCCGGAGGAGCTGGCCCAGAACCTGGCTGCCGCCAATGACCACAGTCCCCTTTCCCCTGAGGAGACCGCCCAGATGGAGACCATCCGCAAAACCCTGGGCACCCAGTTCTGCCGCCGCTGCAACTACTGCCAGCCCTGCACCGTGGGCATCAACATCTCCGGTGCTTTCCTGTTCCACGGCTATCTGGCCCGGTATGGCCTGGCCGACTGGGCAAAGAATCGCTACAACGGTCTGAGCGTAAAGGCCTCCGCCTGTATCGGCTGCGGTGCCTGTGAGGGCCGCTGCCCCTACAACCTTCCCATCCGGCAAATGCTGAAGAAGGTAGCCGCCGATTTTGGCGAATAAGTATAAAAATACGGCATGGTGCATTCACTACACCATGCCGTGTCTTTTTGGGTCACGCTGTATCATTCGTCAAAAGCATCAGCGAAAGATTTGTTTCAAACTGCAAGATTGGGAATAAAATCTCTCCTTGCTGTCTCTTGCCGAATGATGCGGTGTTGCCTTAAAACAAAAGGATCCCCAGCAATGCCGAAAGGGCGATCACATGGATGGGGCTGAGTTTTTTCTTCCCGAACTTCTTCGCTGCCGCCAGCACCGCCGTGAGAATCCCAGCAATGGCCGCCGCCCGCCAGTCTGCCGCACCGCCGGGAATGCAGGCCTCGCCGGTCATGTAAATACCGGTGGCCAGAATAATGCCCACAATGCAGGGCTGCATTCCCTGGAGCATGGCCTGGACATAGGGGTGCTTGATCAGGTTTTTCAGCAGCACCAGAATCAGCAGAATAATGCAGAAGGAGGGCATCACCACCGCCAGGGTGGCCAGCGCCGCCCCGGCCAGCCCCGCCTGACTGCTGCCCACATAGGTGGCCATATTCACCATAATAGGGCCGGGGGTGCTTTCGCTGACGGCGATCATATAGGTCAGGGCGTCCTCGGTAAGCCAGCCATGGCCCAGGGCAACGTCCCGGATCAGGGGGATGGCTGCATAGCCGCCGCCGAAGGTGAAGCAGCCCACCCGGAGAAAGCCCAGAAGCAGCTCCAAATAGATCATACCTTCTGCGCCTCCTTTCCCCGGCTGACCGCCAGGCTGACCAGTCCTGCCAGAAGCATCAGCTCCACCGTGGACAGGTGGACAGCAAAGAGGTTCGCCAGGAGCATTGCCCCAAAGCCGAAGCAAAACAGCAGCCGGGGCAGCCAGCTTTTCGGGAGCTTTTGGAGCATTCCCAGTCCGGCCCGGATCATCACAACGCCCACACCCACCTTCATTCCCCGAAAGGCCGCCGCCACCCAGGGAATTTCCAGGAAGTTCCCCAGGAACATGGAGATCAGGTAGATCACGACAAATGAGGGCATCACAATGCCCAGCGTTGCCGCCGCCGCTCCCGGCAGTCCCTTCCTGCGGTAACCGGCAAAGGTGGCGCAGTTGATGGCAATGGGGCCGGGGGTGGACTCGGCAATGACGATCAGCTCCATCATTTCCTCATGGGACATCCACTTTTTTTCGTTGACACAGGTATCCTCCACAATGGCGATCATGGCATAGCCGCCGCCAATGGTAAACAGGCCGATCTTCGCAAAGGTCAGGAACAATTCCAGCATAGTCACACCTCCAAAAAGGAAGCTCTGATGAAATCGGCAAGAGCTGGGAGCGAGAGATTTTGTTTCCAGGCGAGGTTTCCAAAGTGGAGGAATGCTTTCTGCATTTCCCACTTTGGAAACCGCAGCATGGGGACAAAAGATCCGCTCACCAGCCGCCGACGATTTATTCAGAGTTTCCCTAAGATGATTATAACACACCCGGTGAAAAAAACAAGTGTTCCTGCCTGCCTTGACTCTGTGCCGATCTGTGCTACAATGAAGAAAACAAAAACGAGGTCAATACTATGTCTGATACAAAAATCCCCGCCTATTTTTCCCGGCTTCTGGAAATGGGTCTTGCGGCACAGGGGGATATTTTTTCCACCCAGGACGGCTTTTTTGCCCTGAACAAAAGTCTTTCCGATATCCTTGCCCAAAGACAGATCCACACCTTCCCCGGAGAGCATGACCAAACGCTGCAATGCCGGTATTTCTTTGATGACTGGTATCTCTATGCCGTCACCGGCAGCACCGACTGGGTGTACAGCCTGTTCAAAATGCGGGAGCAGGAGTTTGATGCCGCCCTGGGCCGGGAGGCGGATGGGGATACGCCGGGAATCACCGTGTCCTTCATCACCTTTCAAACCCAGATTTTGGAAGACTGCCTGCTGGATCCCACGGAAGGAAACCGAAAGAAGCTGGGTCAGGAGATCAACCGGGTGGTTGCCTACCGGAAGCAGACCCATGACGATGCACTGAAAGCCTATTTCCTCCGCCCGGAGGCAGAGGGTGCCTATCTCATCGGTCAGCTCTACACCCGGTTCATCGCCTCTCTGGCCGTGGATGGGGTTCTGGATGTGCCCCTTGCCTACGCCCAGCAGTGCCGCAGCCGCCGCAATTCCAGATCCGCCGCCCGGCTTCCGGACTTTATCGACAGCAACAACCAGGCCGCCGGGCGGATCATCTGCGACCATGAAAAGCTCTATTTTCAGGATCCAAATCATTTGACCCAGTTGGAGCAGTTTGCCATTCTGGCCACCCACACCGCCAACACCTCCTTCCACTCCCTGGCCGCTGAGGTGCGGTTTCATGCCATGTTCCTGTTCGCCGGAGCCAAGATCCAGATCCCCCTGCTGGGCTGCCCCTACGCCAGCGCCATCCGGGCGGATATGCTCATTGACGACAAGGAATTTGAAGGCCCCGCCCCCTACCACAACCCCAACAGCCGCATGGTGCGTAGGCAGGAGAAGTATCACAAATCATAAACCTTTTTGGAAAGTAAGGAAGTGGATCCATGGAGCAACTGCTGATCGTTGAAGATGATCTGATTCTGAATCAGGGACTGTGCAAGGCATTGAAAGGAGACAATCGGCAGATTCGTTCCTGCCAGGATCTAAAAACTGCACGGGAGCAGCTGCATTGCGGCCCTGTATCTCTGATCCTGCTGGATATCAATCTGCCGGACGGCAGCGGCTTGGCACTGCTGCGGGAAGTAAAGGAAACAGCCCCCCAGATTCCTGTCATTCTGCTGACTGCCAATGACACGGATTGGGATATTGTAGACGGCCTGGAACGGGGTGCTGACGATTATATCACCAAGCCCTTTTCCCTTTCGGTTTTGCGGGCAAGGGTCAATACCCAGCTGCGAAAGCAGACCCCTCTCCCCCAAACCGCCCCGATCCATCTGGATCAGTTTTCCTTTGATTTTGGCACCATGACCTTTTTGGCAGGAGATCAGAAGGTCGAATTGAGCAAGACCGAGCAAAAGCTGCTGCACCTGTTGGTTGAAAACCGGGGGCAAACCCTGCGCCGCAGTGACCTGGTGGACCGAATTTGGACAGACGGGGCAGAATATGTGGACGAAAACGCCCTGTCCGTAACGGTCAAGCGTTTGCGGGATAAGCTTGGTGCCCAGGATCATATCCAGACGGTCTACGGGATCGGTTATCGCTGGGGAACGAAAAATGAGTGAAACAGAAATTGCCCTGATCCTGCTGTGTTTTCTGGGGGCAGCAGCCACTCTATGGTGGGATCGAAGAAAAACCCGGAAAACCATGGAAATTATTGAAAATATGTTGGATACGGCCATGGACGGCACCTTTTCGGAAACCGCTTTTGATGAAAGCAGGCTGTCTGCATTGGAGACAAGATTTGCCCATTATCTTTCCGCAGCGGAAACCTCCGCCCGAAATGTTGCCCAGGAAAAGGATCAGATCAAATCCCTGATCGCAGATATCTCCCACCAAACCAAAACGCCCATTGCAAACCTGCTGCTATACAGTGAGCTTTTGATGGAGGAGGATCTTCCCGAAGCCCCGAAGGCAAATGTGGAAGCACTGCATACCCAGGCGGAAAAGCTGCGGTTTCTGATTGATTCCCTGGTAAAGCTGTCCCGGCTAGAAAATGGAATTCTTTCCCTCTGCCCCAAACCTGCCCCGTTGCAGCCCCTGATGCAAGACATCGCAGGGCAGTATGCTGCCAGAGCCGCTGAAAAGGGTCTGTCTCTACAGTGTCAGGATACCGATATTTCCGCTGTCTTTGACGGAAAATGGACGGCTGAAGCCCTGGCAAACATTCTGGACAATGCTATCAAGTATACCCCCCAGGGCACCGTTGCCATTTCCGCTGTAAGCTATGAAATGTTTGCCAGGATCGACATCTCCGACACCGGCCCGGGGATCCCGGAATGGGAGCAGGCAAAGATCTTTTCCCGCTTTTACCGGTCAAAGTCCGTGCAGGAGCAGGAAGGGGTTGGCATCGGCTTATATCTGGTCCGGCAGATTCTCTCCGGCCAGGGCGGCTATATCAAGGTCGTTTCCCGTCCCGGAAGCGGCAGCACCTTTTCCGTATTTCTGCCCAGGCAGCCGTCATTCTTTCAAAACTGTTAGAATTCCTTTCCCGCCGGAAAGAATGTGGAAAGGATCCTATGCCATAATCTGTATGTAGCAAGGGATCATTTCTTTGCATACATACAGATTTTTTCATGGAGGTAGGCATTTATGGAGATTTTGCAGGCGAAAGGTCTGAAAAAGATTTATGGTTCCGGTGACAATGCAGTTCATGCCCTGAATGGCGTTGATCTCAGCGTACAAAAGGGAGAATTTGTTGCCATTGTTGGAACCTCCGGCTCCGGCAAATCCACCCTGCTGCATATACTGGGCGGGCTGGATCGCCCCACAGAGGGCACGGTTACGGTGGATGGGCAGGACATTTTCTCCTTAAAGGAGGAAGCGCTGACCATCTTCCGCCGCCGAAAGATCGGCTTTGTCTTTCAGAGCTACAATCTGGTTCCGGTGCTGAATGTATATGAAAATATCATTCTGCCCATTGAGCTGGATGGCGGAAAGGTACACAAAGCTTTTGTGCAGCAGATCGTGCAGACCCTTGGACTGAGCGGCCGTCTGGATGCCCTGCCCAGTCAGCTTTCCGGGGGTCAGCAGCAGCGAGTAGCCATTGCCCGTGCATTGGCCGCCGCTCCGGCCATCATTCTTGCGGACGAACCCACCGGCAATCTGGATTCCAAGACCAGCCAGGATGTATTGAGTCTTTTGAAAGTTACCAGTCAAAAGTTTGCCCAGACCATCGTGATGATCACCCACAACGAAGAAATTGCACAGATGGCAGACCGTATTATCCGTATTGAAGACGGTCGGATCGTCTCCCAGGACTAACCGGAGGCGGCAAGAATGAATGTTAACAACCAAAAATGTATCCGAAAACTAAGTTGGCGTTCTTTATGGGCATCCCGGAAACGCAATATCATCGCAATCATTGCCATTGCCCTGACCACGCTGCTGTTTACCTCGCTGTTTACCATCGTCATGTCCCTGAATTCCAGTTATGAGATGTACACATTCCGTCAGGTCGGTGGCTTCTGCCACGGAACTTTTAAGGAAGTGACCGAAGAACAGATTGAGAATATATCTGCCCACCCAAACGTAAAAGCCACTGGCAAACGCATAACCATTGGCTATATGGACAGTGGGGTTTTTGCGAAAGCCCCAGCTGAGGTCAGCTTCATGGATGACAATTGCACCGAATGGAGTTTTGCGGCACCAACCGTGGGACAGAAACCGAAAGGAAGAAATGAAATCACCATGGATACATACGCCTTAAAACTGTTGGGTGTTGCCCCTGAATTGGGCGCAGAAATCGAACTGACTTATACGGTGGGTTCTTTATCTGCAATGCCTTATGAGAAAACAGATACATTTACTCTGGTTGGATGGTGGGAATATGACGATGTCAGTCCTGTTCACTATATCAATATCAGCGAAGAATACGCAAAGGAAATCGAAGCAGAAGCGATGTCCAAGGGACTGGAACCGTTCCGTATTGATCTGAATGTGATGATGGCATCCGGCATAAACATCCGTGGTCAAATGGAACAGGTGGATCTAGACTTAGGGTATGCTTGGGACGAAACAGGAGAAGGGGAACTTGTACGCATCGGTGTAAACTGGGGCTATACATCTTCCCAACTTGGCGAAAGCATGGACGCAGCAACATTGATTGCAATTGTCGCTTTCCTTGCATTGGTGATCTTTACAGGGTATCTCATCATCTACAACATTTTTCAGATTTCCGTTACCGGGGATATTCGATTTTATGGCTTGCTGAAAACCGTCGGTGTCACCCCTCGGCAGCTTCGCCGCATGATACGCCAGCAGGCAATGTTTTTGTGCATTGTAGGCATTCCCGCTGGATTGCTGTTGGGATACGGTGTCGGTGCAGCTCTGATGCCAGTCGTCATGGCACGAACCACTTTTGGTGTTGCTGCTTCTACCGTCAGCTCTTCCCCTTTGATTTTCTTGGCATCTGCTCTGTTTGCGCTGATCACCGTTTTGCTGTCCTGCTCCCGTCCGGGTAAGATTGCTTCCAAAGTTTCTCCGGTGGAAGCAGCAAAGTACACAGAAGTCCTTCGGAGCAAGCAGAAGAAACGCACCACCCGTGGTGCCAAAGTCTATCAAATGGCTTTTGCAAATATGGGGCGAAATAAGAGAAAGACGATCCTTGTGGTTATCTCGCTTTCTCTTTCTGTGGTGCTTCTCAATCTCCTGGTCACCTTTACCCGGGGCTTTGATATGGAAAAATATCTTGCCAAACAGACCTGTGGGGACTTTATCGTAAGCTCTACGGACTATTTTCGGTACATTCGCTCCGAAAGCTACATTTCTCAGGAGCAGATGGAACAAATAAAAGCAAATACATCGGCTTCTTTTTCAGGATGCGGCTATCAATTGCTAGGCTCAAAATTTTGGATAACCGAAGAAGCATGGCGTGCAGAGCGTTCTAGATTCGGTTTTTCGGAAACCATAGAATCGGAACTGGCAATGATGCCTCGTCGGGGAGAGCTGGTTGGTGCTGAAGCCCAAATCGAAGGATTGGACGAAAGCCTGTTTGAAAAGTTGAGCCTGGTAGCAGGAGATCTGGCTCCTCTGTTTCAAAAAGGCAGCAATGCAATCGCCATTGCCGTTTATACGGACGATTACGGCAAAGTGTCCAATTTGGATCAATACCCGCCGATCGGTTCTACACAGACCATCAGTTATGTGGAGGATGGCTATTACATCGACAGCCGAACAGGCAAAAAATGCGAGGGATCCACACCCCAAGAATTTCTGCAATACTACGTTGCCCAAAGCCGTGATGTGAACTATACCGTCTGCGCTTATGTGACGATACCATACGCCATGAGTTACCGATATGGCACCTTTGGACACCGTTTTCTTCTGCCGGTAACAACACTGGCACAGGACAGTCAACAAGAGCCTGTCCCATTATTCTGGTTGTTTGATACCCCGGATATGGCCGCTGAAAATGCTGCGGAAAGCTATCTGGCAGAACTTACAGCCAATGATTTATCGCCGCTGATGTACGAAAGCAAGACCACCCTTCGTGAAGAATTTAAGAGCTACCAGAATATGTTCCTGCTGCTGGGCGGCCTGCTCTGCGCCATCATTGGACTTGTGGGTGTTCTCAACTTCTTCAATGCCATTATGACGGGAATTCTTTCCAGAAAAAGGGAATTTGCGGTTTTACAGGCAGTGGGTATGACGAACAAACAGCTGAGAGCCATGCTGGTTTATGAAGGATTCTTCTATACGCTTTGTTCTGCGATAGCAGCACTTGTTCTTTCTTTTGCCCTGAATCCCTTGGTTGGCGATCTTCTGGAGAATCTGTTCTGGTTCTTCAGCGCAAGGTTTACAATTGTTCCTGTTTTGCTTGCCATACCGATTTTTGCGCTGCTGGGTTGGCTGATTCCTTACATTCTGTATCACCATGCCGCCAAATGCAGCATTGTAGAACAGCTAAGAGATGCCCAGTAATTGAAGCCCAAAAAGCCCTCTGCTTTCATTGGCAGAGGGCTTTTGCTTTATGTAAATAAGAAATCGCAGAAGATCTTATCCGTTGGGGAACACGATTCTAAGTCCCATGGCTGATCAAATCCAGTGCAGAAAATCACACCATTGCATCATAAAAATGCTGCAGCACCTGGGCCAGCTGTTCCGGGGATTCCCGGTTGGCTTCGTGACCCGTTTCCGGAAGCTCCTGAAAACGGGCCTGGCTCAGGGCGTGTGCCAGTTCTTTGGCGGCCTGCTTGTTGGCCTGGTCCTTCTGGCCGCAAAGGATCAGCACCGGGCAGGATACACGATCCAGGGATAAGCGAAAATCCAATTCCGCCATGGAACCGCACAGGGTGATAAAATCCTTCTTTTGGAACCCTGTCTGGGTGAACATGGAATTGGGCATAAGATGAAAAACGGCATTTTGAATCTTTAGCAGTTTCTTCGGCATTTTATACTGGGGTGCGATCAACACCAATGCCTTGACCCGATTCGGATGGTCTATGGCATAATTAAGGGCCAGAACTGCCCCCAGGGACAGGCCGCACAGGACAAGTTCTTCCTCATTTTCGCAAGCCCCGGAAAATGCAGCATACAGCTGGGGGTATGTGGCAGATTTTCCCTCCAGCAGCCTGGGCAGATTCAGGGCAATGCTGCTGCCGGATACGTTCGTCTTCCGGATCACATCATTCCAATTGTCCGGCGTTTGTCCAAGACCATGCAAGTACAGATACTTCATAACCGTTCTCCCTTCATCCTGTTTGCCTAAAAGAAAAAAGCTCCAAAACCATTCGGCTTTGGAGCGATTGGAGCTGCTATCCAGATTTGAACTGGAGACCTCATCCTTACCAAGGATGCGCTCTACCGGCTGAGCTATAGCAGCATGTCTCACGACTTGATTATTATATACTACCGATGCCCAATTGTCAAGGATTTTCTTCCTTTTTCCCAAAGAAAATCAGCGCAGATACCGAGGCAATAACGGCGCAGCACGATCCATGCTGCGCCGTTTATCACGATCAAATTGTCCCGGAATTACACCAGCTCGATGACTGCCATCTCAGCAGCATCACCGCGGCGGGGGCCGGTACGGGTCACTCTGGTGTAGCCGCCCTTGCGGTCAGCGTACTTGGGAGCGATTTCCTTGAACAGCTTGTGTGCAACATCTTCCTTGGTAACGAAAGACAGAGCACGACGGTAGGCTGCCAGGTCGCCCTTCTTGCCCAGGGTGATCATCTTCTCAACCACAGGCTGCACTTCCTTGGCACGATAGAAGGTGGTTTCCATCTTGCCATTCTCCAGCAGGTCGGTAACCTGCTGACGCAGCAGGGCCTTTCTCTGTGCGCTGGTCTTACCCAGCTTACGAGTGCCGAACATAGACGTTTCCTCCTTTTTAAAAGGTTAGCTTAGTTGTTGCTGCCAGATTCTTCGCTGGCCAGGGACAGACCCATCATCTCCAGCTTCTTCTGAACCTCATCCAGAGACTTCTTACCCATATTCCGAACCTTCATCATATCCTCACCGGTCTTGTTGATCAGATCGGCAACGGTATTGATGTTGGCACGCTTCAGGCAGTTGAAGCTCCGAACAGACAGATCCAGCTCATCAATGGTCATGGCCAGCTTTGCATCGGGGCGGTCAGCAGTCTTTTCCACCACGGTGGAGGAGGTGCTGACGGTATCAGACAGGTTGGTGAACACAGTCAGATGATCACTCAGGATCTTAGCGCCCAGGGATACAGCGTCCTTGGCAGTGATGGTGGAATCAGTCCAGACCTCAATGGTCAGTTTGTCGTAGTCGGTCTTGTCGCCGACACGAGTGGGCTCCACCGTGTAATTCACCTTGGTAACAGGAGAATAGATGGAGTCGATGGGAATCACACCGATCACGGTCTGAGCGGTCTTGTTCCGATCAGAGGAAACATAACCGCGGCCCTGAGACAGGGTGATCTCCATATTGAAAGTGGCATCCTCGCCCAGAGTGCAGATATGCAGCTCAGGGTTCAGAATTTCGACCTCGGCATCTGCCTTGATATCGCCTGCGGTAACCTCACAGGGGCCAACCGCATCAATATGCACAACCTTCACGCCGGGGCAGTGCAGCTTGGGCGTAATCCGCTTGACATTCAGAACGATCTCGGTCACATCCTCGGTAACACCGGGGATGGTGGTGAACTCGTGCTGAACGCCCTGGATCTTCACGGAAGTTGCAGCATATCCAGGCAGGCTGCTGAGCATGATCCGGCGCAGGGAATTGCCCAGGGTCATGCCGTAGCCACGCTCCAGGGGCTCCACGACATACTTGCCGTAAGAGGGATCCTCAGGGGTGTCAAGACAGGTAATGCGGGGCTTTTCAATTTCTACCATGAATCAAAACCCTCCTTAATAGTGTGGGGAGAAGATCTCCCCACCAGACACAAATGCGAACAGACAGGGGGGAACGATTATTACTTGGAGTACAACTCGACGATGAGGTGTACAGCGATATCGAAGTCGATATCTGCCTTGGTGGGCAGTGCAATAACCTTGCCCTGGAGGGCGTTCTTATCACGGTCCAGCCACTTGGGGGCAGCAACGAAAGCATCGTCTTCCTTCAGCTTCTTGAAGAAAGCGTTGGAAGCGCTCTTCTCGCTCACAGCAACAACATCGCCAACCTTGATCATGTAGCTGGGGATGTTGACGCGCTCGCCGTTGACGGTAAAGTGGCCATGGTTCACCAGCTGGCGAGCCTGGCGGCGGGAGTTAGCGAAGCCCAGACGATACACGACATTGTCCAGACGGCGCTCGCAGAAGGACAGCAGGGTTTCACCGGTGTTGCCTTCGAGCCGAACGGCCTTGTCGTAGTAGTTCCGGAACTGCTTCTCCTGGATACCGTAAACAAACTTGACCTTCTGCTTCTCGGTCAGCTGAGTAGCATACTCAGACTTCTTAGCTCTTCTCTGTCCGCCGGGGTTCTTGTTGGAAGTCTTGTTGTAACCCATTGCGGCAGGAGAAACGCCCAGCGCTCTGCAGCGCTTCAGCACGGGCTGCATATTCTTAGCCATAACGCAAAATTCCTCCTATTGCTTATTAGACACGACGTCTCTTGGGAGGACGGCAGCCATTGTGAGGAATGGGAGTCACGTCCTTGATCATAACAACTTCCAGGCCTGCGGTCTGCAGAGCACGGATAGCAGCTTCACGTCCCTGACCGGGTCCCTTGACGTAAACTTCAACGGACTTCAGGCCACAAGCGTCGATAGCAGCCTTAGCGGCAGTCTCGGCAGCGGTCTGAGCGGCGTAGGGGGTGGACTTACGGGAACCACGGAAGCCCAGTCCGCCGGAGGAAGCCCAGGACAGGGCATTGCCTTCCAGGTCGGTGATGGTGACCATGGTGTTGTTGAAAGAGGAACGGATATGTGCCGCACCCTTTTCTACGTTCTTGCGCTCGCGACGGCGCTTAACAACCTTCTTAGCAGCTTTAGCAGCCATTTACATATCCCTCCTTACTTCTTCTTGTTTGCAATGGTCTTCTTGGGACCCTTGCGAGTACGTGCATTGGTCTTGGTCCGCTGGCCGTGAACGGGCAGGCCGCGGCGATGACGCAGACCACGGTAGCAACCGATTTCGCTCAGCCGCTTGATGTTCATAGCGGTCTCACGGCGCAGGTCACCTTCGATCAGATAGTTATGCTCGATGGCATCACGCAGCTGTGCTTCCTGCTCGTCGGTCAGGTCCTTAACGCGGATATCAGCGTCGATACCGGTCTTGGCCAGAACCTCGGCTGCACGAGCGGGGCCGATGCCATAGATATAGGTCAGAGCAACTTCGATCCGCTTGTCGCGGGGAAGATCAATACCAGAAATACGTGCCATATTCTTTCAGCACCTCCTATTAGCCTTGTCTCTGCTTGTGCTTGGGGTTTTCGCAAATTACCATAACGCGACCCTTGCGCTTGATGATTTTACACTTTTCGCACATGGGTTTAACGGACGGTCTTACCTTCATACTGTTTAACCTCCATATGAGAACGGTTTCTCTAAAATTACTTACTTCTCCAGGTGATCCGGCCTTGGGTCAGATCATAGGGAGACATTTGAACGGTTACTTTGTCACCGGGCAAGATCTTAATGAAGTTCATTCTGAGCTTGCCGGAAATATGTGCCAGAATGGTGTGTCCGTTGCCGATGTCAACCTTGAACATAGCATTCGGCAGTGCATCGGTAACGATGCCCTCAATCTCGATTACGTCGTCTTTTGCCAAGTCATTAACCTCCCAGGTTGGTGTCTTGCATTTGTCTGGCAAGGAATGCCAGATCTCTTCGTAATTCGCCGTTGAGCACTTTGTCGCCGGAACGGATCTTTTCGGCAACTCTGGTCTCAGAGCGAAGGACCTTTCGTACGTGCTTCCGCTTTTTCCGCTTGGGCTTCTCCAGGGTACGGTCTTTTCCGTTCACGAGGCACAGATAAACGGGATCTTCGCTGATTACGTAGAACCACTCACCTGCATCCCGCCCCGCTGTGCTGCACACAACGTCGGAAATGGTGATATCCGATATCGCTGGGTCCATAGTCTAAAGTCCTTCGGTGACGGTGAGTATTTCCGGCTCGCCGTCGGTGATGAGTACAGTATTTTCATAGTGAGCGGACAGCTTGCCGTCAGCAGTCTTTACAGTCCAGCCGTCTTTGAGAATGCGAACCTCTTCGGTTCCCACATTCACCATAGGCTCAACTGCAATGGTCATGCCTCTGACCAGTCTGGCGCCCCGACCGGGACGTCCGAAGTTCGGAACTTCCGGATCCTCATGCAGATGCCGTCCCACGCCGTGACCTACGAAGGAACGAACAACTGAAAAACCGTTAGACTCCACATACGTCTGGATGGCGTGGGAGATATCCTGCACGCGGTTGCCGCTTGTGGCAAACTTCATACCTTCAAAGAAGGACTGCTTTGTCACATCAATAAGCCGCTGTGCTTCGGTGCTGATGGCACCACAGGCAAAGGTTGCTGCACAATCTCCATGAAATCCCTTATAGAACGCACCCACATCAATGGAAACAATGTCTCCCTCCTGGAGAACATACTCTCCGGGGAAGCCGTGAATCACGGTACTGTTCACCGAAATGCATACACTTGCAGGGAAGCCGTTGTAGTTCAGGAACGACGGTTTCGCGCCCTGAGCGACGATATAATCGTAAACGGCCTGATCTATTTCCTTCGTCTTCACGCCAGGTCTTACCATTTCCCCTGCCAAGGCACGGGCTGCCGCGGTAATCTTACAGGCCTGGCGCATAGACTCCAGTTCATGTTCATTTTTGATTGTGATCATACCTGTGCCCCAATAGCCTTGAGAATGTCCTCGTTGGCCTTTTCGATGGGCTGGTTACCTTCAACCACACGCAGGCGGCCCAGCTTGCCATAGAAATCCTTCAGGATCTCGGTGGTAGCGTGGTAGACCTCCAGGCGCTTGCGAACGGTTTCGGGAGCGTCATCCTTGCGGATGGACAGCTCGCTGCCGCAGGCGTTGCAGATACCTTCCATCTTTGGCGGGTTGGCAACGATGTGGTAGCTTGCACCGCACTTGGGGCAAACCCGGCGACCGGTCATACGGCCTTCGATCACAGCGTCATCAACCTCAATGGAAACAACGTGGTCAATTCTGACACCCTTTGCTTCCAGGGCCTCAGCCTGGGCCAGCGTGCGGGGCACGCCGTCCAGGATGAAACCGTTCGCACAGTCGGGCTGGGCCACCCGGTCAGCGACGATGCCGAGAATCAGCTCGTCGGGAACCAGGGCGCCTTCGTCCATATACTGTTTTGCCTTTTTGCCAAGCTCCGTACCATTGGCGATTGCCTCACGGAGCATATTCCCGGTTGAAATGGCGGGGATGGAGAGTTTCTTAACCAGAAGCTCTGCTTGTGTCCCCTTTCCGGCGCCGGGAGCGCCCAGTAGAATGAGATTCATCCTGCCATACCTCCTGCAAATTAGTCCAGGAAACCTTTGTAGTGCCGCATCAGCATCTGTGCTTCCAGAGCCTTCACCGTCTCCAGGGCAACGCCCACGACGATGATGACGGAAGTACCGCCGATTGCCAGGTTACGAACACCGGGCATCAGGTTGCCGGCCACAATGGGCAGCAGAGCGACAATACCAAGATAAACCGCGCCAAAAACAATGATCTTGTTGATAACCTTCTGGATGAAGTCTGCGGTGGGCTTACCAGGGCGGAAACCGGGGATAAAGCCGCCGTTGGACTTCAGATTGTTGGAGATCTCCACGGTATCATACTGAATGGTGGAGTAGAACCAGCTGAAGAAGAAAATCATGATGAAATAGATCACCGCGTAGCCCCAGCTTCTGGGACTCCAAAGTGCGTTGAAAACGGCACCCTGCTTCCAGCCGGCGAAGGTGTACAGCGTAGCGGGCAGAGAGCAGATGGACTGTGCGAAGATTATGGGCATAACACCGGACATGGCCACCTTGATGGGCAGGTTGGTGTTCTGACCGCCGTAGATCTTGCGGCCCACAACGCGTTTTGCATACTGGATGGGGATCCGGCGCTCAGCGTCGTTGATGAAGATGATGAACAGAATCAGAGCAGCCATGCCCACCAGGACAAGGATGATCTGCCACCAGACCAGGGCGCCCAGAGCGGAAACCATCTGGGGCAGGCCGGAGACGATATTGGCAAACAGGATCATGGAGATGCCGTTGCCGATACCGAATTCGGTGATCTGTTCACCCAGCCACATGACCAGAGCAGAACCTGCGGTGAAGGCCAGGACAATGACCAGGCCAGGCAGGAAGCCGGTCTCGGTGACGATGCTCAGGCCGTATGCGCTGTTGTAGTTGCACAGCATCATGTAGTAGGCCCAGCCCATCAGCAGACCCAGACCAACCGTGGTGTAACGGCTGATGCGAGCCAGCGTCTTCTTGCCTTCTTCACCGCCGTCCTTTGCCAGCCGCTCCAGGGCGGGGATGGCAACGGTCAGCAGCTGAACGATAATGGATGCGTTGATATAGGGCTGGATGCCCAGTGCAAAGACGGTTGCCTGAGAGAAGGCGGAACCGGACATTGCATTGTACAGGCCCAGGATCGTGTTGGAAAGAACGCTGTCAAAGTAGCTTGCCAGGGTAGCAGTGTCGATGTAGGGAACGGGAATCACATTACCTACACGGTAGATCAACAGAATAAACAGCGTAAAGATCAGCTTCTTACGCAGCTCGGGGATCTTCCACGCGTTCTTCAGCGTCTCGATCACTTATACCACCTCGGCCTTTCCGCCTGCCTGCTCGATCTTTTCCTTGGCAGACTCAGAGAAAGCCGCAGCCTTGACGGTGATCTTCTTGGTCAGAGTGCCGTTTGCCAGCACCTTCAGACCGTAGGGGCAGTCGGCCAGAATGCCGGCCTGCACCAGAGCGGCTGCGTCCACAACGGCGCCGTCTTCAAACTTGTTCAGGCAAGTCAGATTGACAGCAGTCAGGGGCTTTGCAAAGATGTTGTGGAAGCCACGCTTGGGGACGCGGCGAGCCAGAGGCATCTGGCCGCCTTCGAAGCCGACGCGGACCTTGCCGCCGGAACGAGCCTTCTGGCCCTTGTGGCCACGGCCGCCGGTCTTACCGTTGCCGGTGCCGACGCCACGGCCCTTACGCTTGCCCACATGGGTGGAGCCGGCTACGGGAGAGAGTTCATGAAGCTTCATAATTCTTCTCCTCCTTATTCAACTTCGGTGACCTCGAGCAGATAGCCGATCTTGGCGATCTTGCCACGGGTCTGGGTATTGTCGGGCTGGATGGAGACCTGGCCGATCTTACGCAGACCCAGGCTCTCAGCGGTAGCGATGTGCTTGACCAGCCGACCGTTCAGGCTCTTAACAAGCTTAATTTTCAGGTTTGCCATGTTAATTGCCCTCCTTAACCAACGATTTCTTCTACGCTCTTACCGCGGACAGCAGCAACCTGCTCGGGGGAACGCAGGGAAGTCAGGCCAGCCATGGTGGCCTTGACGACGTTCTGGGGATTGTTGGAACGCAGGCACTTGGAGTAAACGTTCTTGATGCCAACAGCGTCCATGACAGCACGGACAGCGCCGCCGGCGATAACACCGGTGCCTTCGGGTGCGGGCTTCAGCAGAACAGTGCCGGCGCCGAAGATGCCCATGACCTCGTGAGGAATGGTAACACCATCCAGAGAGACCTTGACCATGTTCTTCTTGGCATCGGCGATGCCCTTCAGGATAGCTTCGGAAACTTCGGCAGCCTTGCCCAGGCCATAGCCGACAGTACCCTTGCCGTCACCAACAACAACCAGAGCGGAGAACTTCATGACACGGCCGCCCTTAACGGTCTTGGAGACACGGTTCAGGTAAACGACCTTCTCAATGAGCTCGGAAGCTTCATTGTTCGTCTTATTGTAAGCCATTTTCTTTCCTCCTCACTCTTAGAACTTCAGGCCGCCTTCGCGGGCGCCTTCAGCCAGGGCAGCGACACGGCCGTGGTAAACATAGCCGCCGCGGTCGAACACGACTTCCTCAATGCCCTTTGCCTTTGCACGCTCGGCCAGGACAGTGCCAACCTTCTTTGCAGCTTCTGCATTGCCGGTAGCACCTTCAAAGCCCTTTTCCAGGGTGTTTGCGGAAACCAGAGTCACGCCGTTCACATCATCAATGATCTGGGCGTAGATGTTTGCATTGGAGCGGAATACGTTCAGGCGGGGGCACTCGGCGGTGCCGGAGATCTTGCCACGAACGCGGACATGCCGCTTCAGGCGCATTGCTTTCTTGTTAACTTTGCTGACCATTTCGGCACACCTCCATTACTTCTTGCCACCGGTCTTACCAACCTTACGGCGGATGACCTCAGTGGTATACTTGATGCCCTTGCCCTTGTAGGGTTCGGGGGGACGCTTGCTGCGAACTTCAGCAGCGAACTGACCGACGGCCTGCTTGTCAATGCCGCGGATGATGACCTTGTTGGGAGCGGGAACTTCGATGGTGATGCCGGGGATCTCGTCCACGATAACCTCGTGGGAGAAGCCCAGACGCATGACCAGCTGGGTGCCCTTCTTCTCGGCACGGTAGCCAACGCCGTTGACTTCCAGCTCCTTGCTGTAGCCCTTCTCGACACCCTCGACCATGTTGTTCAGCAGGGTGCGGGTCAGACCATGCAGGGACTTGTGCAGATGCTCCTCATCGGGGCGCTCAACAGTCAGAACATTGCCCTCGACCTTCAGGATCATGTCGGGATGGAAGGTGTAGTTCAGGGTACCCTTGGGACCCTTCACGGTAACGGCATTGCCCTGGGCAATGTCAACCGTGACGTTTGCCGGGATGATAACCGGCTTCTTACCAATTCTAGACATTTGTGAATCCTCCTTACCAGACAAAAGCCAGGACTTCGCCGCCGATGTGGTTTTCGCGAGCCTTCTTGTCGGTCATAACGCCCTTGGAAGTGGAGATGATGGCGATACCCAGGCCCTTGAGAACCTTGGGCAGCTCATCAGCGCCGGCATAGACACGCAGGCCGGGCTTGGAGACGCGGCGCAGGCCGGTCAGCACAGGCTGCTTCTTAGCCAGGTACTTCAGGGTGATGTGGATCACGCCCTGGTTTCCGTTGTCCACCAGAGAGTAGGACTTGATGTAGCCCTCGTCCAGCAGGATCTGAGCAATGGCCTTCTTCAGGTTGGAAGCGGGGACATCCACAGTTTCGTGCTTAGCGCAGTTAGCGTTACGGATACGGGTCAGCATATCTGCTACGGGATCGGTGATTTGCATGATAATTATCCTCCTTAATGAAGTTACGGGCTTTACCCGTTGAGATACGAAGGTATCCGGGGAATGCGCTCTGTCACAATGACAAGGCCATCTTCCCGGGACTCTTCGTATCTTTATTACATTCTAATACGACCTTACCTTACCAGCTGGCCTTGCGGACACCGGGAATCTCGCCCTTGTAGGCCAGTTCACGGAAGCAGATACGGCACACGCCGTAATCGCGCAGGTAGGCATGGGGTCTGCCGCAAATCTTGCAGCGGTTGTAACGGCGGCAGGAGAACTTGGGCTCAGCCTGCTGCTTCAGGATCATAGACTTCTTAGCCATTTGCTATCTCCTCCTAATTAAGCGGTGAAGGGAGCGCCCAGCTGGCTCAGCAGCTCCTTGGCTTCCTCATCGGTGGTAGCGGTGGTGCAGATGCAGATATCCATACCACGGATCTTGTCCACCTTATCGTACTCAATTTCAGGGAAGATCAGCTGTTCCTTCAGGCCGAATGCGTAGTTGCCGCGGCCGTCGAAGGACTTGGGGCTGATGCCGCGGAAGTCGCGGACACGGGGCAGAGCCACGCTGAACAGACGGTCCAGGAACTCGTACATCTTGTCGCCCCGCAGGGTGACCTTCACACCGACAGTTTCGCCTTCACGCAGCTTGAAGTTAGCAACGGACTTGCGAGCCTTGCAGGTGATGGCCTTCTGGCCGGTGATGGTGGCCAGATCCTTGGCGATCGCCTCGATCTCCTTGGCGTTGTTCTTGCTCTCACCGCAGCGGACATTGACAATGACCTTGTCCAGCTTGGGGATCTGCATGACGCTCTTGTAGCCGAACTTCTTGTTCAGAGCAGGAGCGATCTCAGCAACATATCTTTCTTTCATTCTGCTAGCCATGATACACGCTCCTCTCTTAGATTTCGGCGCCGCACTTGCGGCACACGCGGACCTTCTTGCCGTCTACCATCTTGTAGCCGACGCGAACACCCTTGCTGCACTTGTCGCAGAACAGGGCAACCTTGCAGGTGCGGATGGGGGTCTCCTTCTTGACGATGCCACCCTGCTCGCCCTGACGGCGGGGCTTGGTGTGGCAGGTAGCGACGTTGACCTTCTCCACGATGACCTTGTTCTCGCTGGGCATAGCCACCAGGACCTTGCCCTTAACGCCCTTGTCCTTGCCGGACAGGACGATAACGGTATCATTCTTCTTAATGTTCATTCTTCGGTCCTCCATTAGATGACTTCGGGAGCCAGAGACAGGATCTTCATGAAGTCCTTCTCACGCAGCTCACGAGCCACCGGTCCAAAGATACGGGTACCACGGGGGTTGTGGTCATCCTTGATGATAACGGCAGCGTTCTCATCGAAGCGGACGTAGCTGCCGTCTTCACGGCGGACACCACGCTTGCTGCGGACGATAACGGCCTTGACCACATCGCCCTTCTTCACGGTTCCGCCGGGGTTGGCCTTGCGGACGGAAGCAACGATGACATCACCGATGTTGCCGTACTTACGCTTGGAGCCGCCCAGAACGCGGATGCAGTGAATTTCCTTGGCGCCGGTATTGTCGGCAACCTTCAGGTAACTTTCCATCTGTACCATAAGTTTCCGACCTCCTTACTTAGCCTTTTCAATGATTCTGACCAGTCTCCAACGCTTGTCCTTGGACAGGGGACGGGTCTCCATGACCTCAACGGTATCGCCGATGCCGCACTCGTTGTTCTCGTCGTGAGCCTTCAGCTTGTAGGTCCGCTTCATGGTCTTCTTGTACAGAGGATGGCGAACGCTATCCTCGATTGCAACCACAATGGTCTTGTCCATCTTATCGGAGACGACCTGACCGATTCTGGTTTTACGGAATGCTCTATTCTCAGTCATTTACGTATCCTCCATCAGATGTTGGTCTTCTCGCGAATAATGGTCTTGACGCGGGCGATATCCTTCTTAACAGCAGCCAGCTGCATAGGGTTGTCCAGCTGGTTGGTAGCATGCTGCATCCGCAGCATGAACAGGTCCTTCTTCAGCTCGTCCTGCTTCTTGGTGAGCTCCTCGACGGACAGGTTCTTCAGTTCCTTTGCCTTCATCATTATTCACCACCAATCTCGGTTTCGACTTCCTTGGTGATGATCCGGGTCTTGACAGGCAGCTTGTGCTGTGCCAGACGCAGAGCCTCGCGGGCGACTTCCTCAGAAACGCCACCGATCTCGAACATCACCTTCTGATTCTTAACGACTGCGACCCAGCCTTCGGGAGCGCCCTTACCGGAACCCATACGAGTACCCAGGCCCTTCTTGGAATAAGGCTTGTCGGGGAAAATCTTGATCCAGACCTTACCGCCACGCTTGGTGTAACGAGTCATGGCGATACGGGCTGCTTCGATCTGGTTGCCGGTGATCCAGCCGGGCTCCAGGGCCTGGATGCCGAATTCACCATAGGAAACCTTGTTACCGCGGGAGGCAGTGCCGGTCATGCGGCCGCGCTGAACCTTGCGGTACTTTGCTCTTTTAGGCATCAGCATTAGCGGTTACCTCCTTCGCGGTTGTAGTTTCTTCTCTCGCCACCCTGACGGCGGTCGCCCTGACGGCGGTCACCCTGGCGGCGGTCACCCTGACGGCGGTCGCGGCGCTCACGCTTTTCGGGTTCGGGAGCGGCGGCACGCAGAGTGGTGTTCAGGACCTCACCCTTGTAGATCCAAACCTTAACGCCGATGCGGCCGTAGGTGGTGGCTGCTTCAGCGAAGCCGTACTCGATGTCGGCACGGATGGTCTGCAGGGGGATGGTGCCCTCGTGGTAGGACTCGCCGCGGGCGATTTCAGCACCGCCCAGACGGCCGGAGCAGGAAACCTTGATGCCCTTGGCGCCCAGACGGGTAGCCTGCTGCATAGCCTTCTTCATAGCCCGGCGGAAGGAGATACGCTTCTCCAGCTGCTGTGCAATGTTCTCGGCCACCAGCTGAGCGTTCAGGTCGGGAGACCGAACCTCAACGATGTTCAGGTTCACGCTCTTGCCCAGCTTTGCTTCCATTTCCTTGCGCAGGTTCTCGATTTCGGCACCAGCCTTACCGATGACCACGCCGGGACGGGAGCAGTTGATATTGATCTTGACCTTGCCGTTGGAACGCTCGATCTCGATCTTAGCGACGCCTGCGGCGTACAGCTTGTTCTTCAGATACTTACGGATGTTGTAGTCTTCGACGACCAGGTCACCGACCTTGTCCTCGCGGGCGTACCAGCGGGAATCCCAGTCCTTGATAACGCCTACCCGCAGTCCATGGGGATTAACTTTCTGTCCCATAGCTACCTCCTGATTAAGCCTTCTCGCTCACACCGATGGTGATGTGAGTGGTTCTCTTGTTGATCCGGACGAAGCCACGGCGGGATGCAATGCGGCCACGCTTCAGGATGGGGCCGGGGTTTGCAATCACAGTGGAAACGTACAGATTGTCAGCGTTCATGCCGTTGTTATGCTCGGCGTTGGCAACAGCGCTCTTGAGCAGCTTGGCCATGGGCTCGCAGGCTGCCTTGGAGGTCTGGCTCAGGGCTGCCTGAGCAGTCTTGACGTCCATACCACGGATCATGTCGCAAACCAGCTTGACCTTACGAGGAGACATACGGACAAATTTAACATGTGCAAATGCTTCCATTTTTTCGTACCTCCTTACTTGCTGTTAGCGGTCTTGCTGCCGGAGTGGCCGCGGAAGTTCCGGGTGGGAACGAACTCGCCCAGCTTGTGGCCGACCATATCTTCGGTGATATAGACAGGAACATGCTTACGGCCGTCGTGGACAGCGATGGTGTGACCGACGAAGGAGGGGAAGATGGTGGAAGATCTGGACCAGGTCTTCAGAACCTTCTTGTCACCGGCCTTGTTGAGCTCTTCTACGCGCTTGTACAGCTCAGGAGCTACGAAAGGGCCCTTCTTGATACTTCTGCTCATTTCATTTCCTCCTTACTTGCTGTTTCTGCGCTTGACGATGAACTTATTGGTGGGGTTCTTCGTCTTGCGAGTCTTGTAGCCCAGTGCAGGCTTGCCCCAGGGAGTGACAGGGCCGGAGCGACCGATGGGTGCGCGGCCTTCACCACCACCGTGGGGGTGATCGCAGGGGTTCATGACCGAGCCGCGGACGGTGGGACGGATGCCCATGTGACGCTTACGGCCAGCCTTACCGATGTGGACATTCTCATGGTCCAGGTTACCGACCTGACCGATGCAAGCGGTGCAGTTGGTGCGGACATAGCGAACTTCGCCGGAGGGCAGACGAACCTGAGCCAGGTCGCCTTCCTTAGCCATCAGCTGAGCAGCGGTGCCAGCGGAACGAACCAGCTGTGCGCCGTGGCCGGGCTGCAGCTCCACATTGTGGATCACGGTACCGACAGGGATGTTGGCGATGGGCAGGCAGTTGCCGGGCTTGATATCAGCCTCAGCGGAAGCCACAACCTGGTCGCCGGCCTTCAGGCCGTAGGGAGCCAGGATGTAGGACAGGGTGCCGTCCTCATACTTAATGAGAGCAATATAAGCGGAGCGGTTGGGGTCATACTCAATGCGCTCCACGGTAGCGGGCATATCGGTCTTCAGACGCTTGAAGTCGATAACACGATACTTGCGCTTGTTTCCGCCGCCCTTGTGGCGAACGGTGATGTGGCCATAGCTGTTGCGACCGGCATTCTTCTTCAGGGTCTCAACCAGGCTACGCTCAGGTTTTGCCTTCTTGTCAACGCCGTCGAAGCCGGAAACAGTCATGTTACGGCGGGCAGCGGTATAAGGCTTAAAAGTCTTAATTGCCATTTGCGTTTCTCTCCTTTATTGAGATTGAATTAGACCATGCCTTCGAACAGCTCGATGGTCTTGGAATCGGAAGTCAGGGTAACGATTGCCTTCTTGTAGTCAGGACGCTTGCCGGCGGGGTAAGCACCGGTGCGCTTGGCCTTACCCTTCATGCGGATGGTGTTGACCTTAGCAACCTTCACGCCGAAGGCCAGCTCAACAGCTTCCTTGATCTGGGTCTTGTCGGCATTGACGTCCACCATGAAAACATACTTCTTATCAGCAACAGCCTCCATGGACTGCTCGGTGATAACAGGTCTTCTGATAATATCGTAAGCGTTCATTATGCGAATACCTCCTCGATCTTGGCCAGTGCTGCCTTATCGACGACCAGCTTGTTGGCGTTCACGATGTCGTAAACATTCAGCAGGTTGGCGAAGGTGACCTCGCAGCCGGGGATGTTGCGGCCGGACTTGACAACGTTCATGTCAGACTCAGCGGTAACAACCAGGGACTTGGTGTTGCAGCCGACAGCGGCCAGGAACTTAGCGAAATCAGCGGTCTTGGGAGCATCCATCTTGATGGAGTCGATGACCACCACATTGGTCTCGGCAGCCTTGGCGCTCAGAGCGCTCTTCAGAGCCAGACGCTTGGCCTTCTTATTCAGGGTGTAGCTGTAGTCCCGGGGCTTGGGAGCAAACACGATACCACCGTGGGTCCACTGGGGAGCGCGGGTGGAACCCTGACGGGCGCGGCCGGTGCCCTTCTGACGCCAGGGCTTACGGCCACCGCCGGAAACCTCAGCGCGGGTCAGAGCAGACTGGGTGCCCTGACGCTTGTTGGCCAGGTGGTTCTTGACCACATCATGGACAACGGACTGATTGGGATTTACGCCGAACACAGCTTCGGGCAGTTCGATCTCGCCAACCAGCTTGCCGGACATATCATAAACATTCGTCTTAAGCATGATTTAAGATCTCCTTTCCTTAGCCTCTTGCAGAAGCCTTCTGGGGGTTTCTTCCGGAAGCCTTCTGAGGGTTCTTGCTGATGCCGGTCTCGACAGACTTGACCTTGTTGTTCTTGACAGTGTTGCGGATATAAACCAGACCGCCCTTGGGGCCGGGGATGGCGCCGCGGATAACGATCATGTTCAGCTCTGCATCCACCTTGACAACTTCCAGGTTCTCGATGGTGACCTGCTCGTTGCCCATCTGACCAGCGCCGATCTTACCGGGGAAGATGCGGGACTGATGGGAAGAAGCGCCCATGGAGCCTGCGTGACGGTGAACAGGGCCGCCGCCGTGGGTCATGTCGGTACGATGTGCGCCGTGACGCTTCACAACGCCCTGGTAGCCATGGCCCTTGGAGATGCCGGTCACGTCGATCATGTCGCCGGCAGTGAAGGTGTCAGCCTTGACGACGTCGCCGATGTTCATGGCATCAGCGCCTTCCAGCTGGAACTCCTTCAGGTGCTTGACAGCCTCAACGCCAGCCTTCTTCAGATGGCCAGCCTCAGGCTTGGTCAGCTTGGATTCCTTGACAGCTTCGTAGCCCAGCTGGACTGCGGTGTAGCCGTCGGTCTCAACGGTCTTCTTCTGAGTGACGACGCAGGGGCCTGCTTCCACAACGGTAACAGGGATGACCTTGCCGCTCTCATCGAAGATCTGGGTCATGCCCACTTTTTTGCCGATGATTGCTTTTTTCATCTTGGGTTTTCTCCTTTTATAATAGGTTATTGGTTGACTGCCGTGTTGGGTACAGCTGTCAACATGACCCGTCCGCCCGATGCCAGACAGTGCGGGCTGCTGTAAAGTACGTTGTTACGTATAAATTACAGCTTTATCTCAATCTCAACGCCAGCAGGCAGATCCAGGCTCATCAGAGCTTCAATGGTCTTCTGGTTGGGGTTGAGAATATCGATCAGTCTCTTGTGGGTTCTGCGCTCGAACTGCTCACGGGAGTCCTTGTACTTGTGGACTGCGCGAAGGATGGTAACAACTTCCTTCTTGGTGGGCAGCGGAATGGGGCCGGAAACCTGTGCGCCGTTGCGCTTTGCGGTCTCTACGATCTTTGCAGCGCTGGAGTCGATCAGCTGGTGATCATAAGCCTTCAGCCGAATGCGGATCATCTGGTTTGCCATGGTTTGTTTTCCTCCTTGAATTACGTACCTAGTTTCTTTTGTGTCTGGGTACGGTCGAACTGTTCTGTCCGCGCCGCCGTGCGTATCATTCCGAGCCATGAAAAATGGCCGACCGAGGCCGACCCTTCCCCATCAGCGCAGCGATATACGCAAGCGCAGATAAGCAGTTCAGCCGCCCGATGACCGGACATACTCCGCGGAAGTTACCGTCTGAGACGCAATCTCCCGCATCATCGCATTGCACGCATGGTTTCCCTACACGCGCTCAATAATAATACCATCCCTTGTTCCATTTGTCAAGCTTTTTTTCAGAAAAAATCACAAATAACCTTCTGTTTTTTCGTACAAAATGGATAGGTGCTTTTTTGCACGCCTCCACATCAAATATGTAAAAAGAGGAGGCCGTAAAGCCCAATACCATTAAGTTAATTTAGTGCTACCCCTATGCTACATTTTCGTGGCATAGGGGTACTTTTTTCTTCAAAAATATCAAAAATTTTCTTAAATAATATCAAAAAGCACTTGACAAAGT
>Ga0129311_1000226_pt1 | contig 52605 bp, 43 predicted proteins | sample Go1ome_FD_94435 | JGI IMG/M metagenome (GOLD analysis project Ga0129311, IMG submission 94435) | Western lowland gorrila individual fecal microbial communities from Wisconsin, USA - Go1022B metagenome | ecosystem: Host-associated > Mammals > Digestive system > Large intestine > Fecal | place...
GAGCATTTGCTCCTTACGGCTATGTAAAGCACCCAAAGGACAAGCACAGGCTGATTGTTGATCCCGATGCTGCTGAAAATGTCAAACTCATTTTCACAATGCTTATTCAAGGGTCATCAAAACGTGCTATCGCGCTGTACCTGAACGAACACGGCGTACCGAGCCCCTCGGCTTACAAGGTACAAAAGGGCTTGCCTGTTTCGACAAGAGGGTATGACGATCCTATGTGGGGAGTCCGCATGATCCACTCCATTCTTACCAATCCGACCTACACCGGGGATTTAGCCCAAGGCCGAAGCCGGGTGAAAAGCTACAAGGTACACCAGATTGAAGCTGTTCCACGCGAGGAATGGGTGGAAGTGGCTGGAACGCATGAGGCCATTATCGACTATGAAACTTTCGACAAGGTACAGGCTCTCTTACAGCGTGATACCCGTACTTCCCCGAAAGGCCGTGAGGTACATTTATTCAGCGGCTTTCTGAAATGTGCCGATTGCGGGCGGGCCATTACCCGATGCGTTGGCAAGAACAACAATGTATATTATTCTTGCTCAACCTACAAGAACCGTTCCCGGACAGCCTGCACCATGCACTCAATCAAGCATGAACGGCTGGAGGCTGCTGTTTTGTTCGCTGTACAGCATCAGGTACATTTGGCTGTTTCCTACTCGGAAATCGTCACGCAAATCAATTCCGCTCCAATCAAAAAAAGCCAGTCTTACAGACTGGACGATCTGATAGCTGCAAAAGAGCGGGAACTGACAAAGATAACACGCTACAAGCAATCTCTTTATCAGGACTGGAAAGACGGTGAAATCACCCAGCAGGAATACCGGGATATGAAGGCTGACTACGAACGGCAGACTTCTGATATTTCCGCGGTGCTTACCCGGCTGAACGCTGAACGCGCAGAACTGGCAAACGGTGTGGACAACGAGCATCCTGCACTGGTAGCCTTTATGAAGTATCAGAACATTGAAGCCCTCAACCGTGAAATCTTGGTTGAACTTGTGGACTATATCAAGGTCTATGAAAACGGCAATATCAGCGTGAAATTCAAATTTGCTGACGAGCTCCGCAAGATTGCCGAGTACATTGAAATCAACACTACGGAAGATACCACAGTAGCGGGCTAACCCCCGCTACGAACCCCTTTGACAGTGTGTTTTCCTAATAGGCGCTAATCATAGGATCAGCATCTTTCGCATTTATGTAGGGTTCATCCAAAGGCTGATCGTTCACATACACTTTGTTTTCCACATAGCCGATTCTAACAGTATCGCCGCCTACTGCAATAACTCTTTTCACGATATGGGAGGTCCCAACCACATCTGGGTTCACCTGAACCAACACAATATCTCCGCAAGATGGAACATAGTTGTACCTATCCACAAGGTAAAGCTCCCGATCTTTCAAGGTCGGGTACATTGAGTCCCCGTCTACCATTGCGATACAGCAAATATTATTACGAACAAGAACTGTCAGCCCAAACAAGATGATAAATATGGCAAAAATCGCTGCGCCCTGTTTTTTCTTCTAATTTTGCTTTTGTAGTTCCTTATCCATACTTTCATGAACCTTTTTCAAACATCTCCACCGGTACTTTTTGGGTTCCATTCTGATACATACGCTTCAAAACACAGAGCAGCGCAGCTGGAGAACCTTCAAACTCCCTCTCAATGAACATATCTAAACGAGCTTGCTGCACCGTTTCTTTGGACACCAACATTCTCACCATAGCATCTTCGTTTACAAGGATGCCTTTCTCACCCAGTCTCCGAATATAAGTAAAGGTCGTAGATTTCGACCACTGAAACCGTTCCAGACAGAGTTCTCTAAGTTCGGAGCTGCTTAGTGGCCCCTGTTCCCAGACAATCAGGCACAGTTTAAACTCACATGGCGTCACATGGCGAAATCTCGGCAAACCTGTTTTCTGCTGTACGTCATTATGATGCATAATCTTCTCCCAAAAGACCTATTCTGCCATCTGTGTAACCAGGTAATGCAATAGCAACAGTACAGCCTCCGCTATAGCAGCTGTTATCGAAAGTAAATCGAATAACCACGCCACAAATACTGCCGCACAGAGGCAGATTCCATAAGAAAAAAGCAAACGTAGTTTTAGAATCCAGCCCAACTGCCCCATCGTCAATCCAGACATCAAGAGTCTCTGCCGTTCCGCTCTCTGGTCGCTTATCTCACATTTTAGCTGATTGCGCATCAAAACCATGGAACAGGATAGGAACCCTAAAGCTGTTATGAAATACTGCACAGCCTGCTGTTGAAGCAGTTCCCAACGAACGATAGCATTCTCATCAAGGGAAACATTGACTTTCAGATGTCCTAAGTCTTTCACTGCTTGTTCAGCGGCTCCCTTGCCCGTCAGAAGAAATAATAGATTTACTATTTCCTCTTTTGGGAAGTACTTCGCTGCCTCGTAGTAGCTCATGTAAATTACAGGAGATTCCAGATCATCCTCAAAGATGCCACAGATGATGGCTTTTTCCTCTGTACCGTTCAGATTGATCGTAACACTATCGTTAACCTGAACAATGGACTCTTTTTTGTTCTCATCCACAAAATGCTCTGATGCATAGCGATTGAGAATCAGAAACGGCATATTGGACTGGTCTTGGTACAAACAGCCCTCTTTCAAATCCAACTTCAAATAGTCAGCAGATACCGCCTTGACCTGACTGCTCAGTGTAAAATTCACATCGGTCAATTTGGTATTGAAGGAAATTACAGGACTGACCGCCTTAATATTTTCCACTTCAATGTACTTTTCCAATTGGGCCGTACCCATCACAGTTGCCTGCAACTCATACGGCTGCTTTCGCTCCGCCTGAATTTCCTCCCAGCTCTTGCAGGCAGGGAACAGGAAATACAGCCCCAAGGTTAAGAAAATAATAGCCGCCCAGCCATATCGCAGGATGGTCTTAAATGCAATTTTACAGATAGGCACCGCCACGCTTACCCTTCTTTCGGGTAATAAGTATTGCTGCGATTGCTGCAAGGATAACACCCCCTAAAATGGTTACGGAAATCCACCACTGACCTGCCGTTTCTTCCTCCTCCGGCTCTTGGGTCATTTGAGAAATATCCACCACCGGACGGTTGACTGTGGTATCAAAGGTATACTCCTGTTCATAAGGGCTGCCGCTTTCATCCTCATAAAGAAGCTTCACGGTTCCCGTGGTGTCACCGTACTGTGAACCGTTCTCGTTACCTTCGCTGGCATTCAAAGCAATAATGTACAGTTCCACCTTGGTGGTCGAAGAAGAACCAGGCCCCATCGTCCCGATATAGCCCGTATTGGAGGGAACCAATCCAAAGCCGGACACCACACAGCGGACATTGTGCATGGAACTTCTGCCCATGTTCATCACCTGGAAGGACAGAGGAATGGTTTCACCAACGCTGACGGACGATGTCACTCTCGGCATCACCAGTTCCATGTTGGCAGGCTGTTGGATAGATACAACCGCAGTACCGGAAGATGACAGATTCAGGGTTTTACTGCTGTCATACTTAAAAGAGAAAGTCAGAGGATATTTGCCGGAAGGAATAGAAGGGTCAGTCTTGAACCGTAGGGTCAGTTCCGTTTCACCGCCAGCAGAGATTTTATCTACAGGGAAGATGTTGCTGTCCTCAACAAGATCAATCTGAACATTTCCGGTGTTTACGGTTACCAACATATTCCTGACGCTTTTGGTGGTCAGAGAATTTTTCAAGGTCAGTGTCAGAGTGAATTCTTCGCCTGCCTGGGGATTTGCAGGCTCCATGACGGAGTTGGAGATATACACCACAGGCTCTGCTGTGGGTACTTCCGGGGCGGGTGCCTTGGGATTTGCAGGTTTGCCATCGGTGATGGTCACATAGACTGTGAAGGTACAGTCTATAGGCTTGGCAGTGCTGTCGAAGCCGGTAATGTTCACTGTAACAGGATAGATGCCGTTTGTGCGGTTATCGGACAACCCCACAAAAAACTCCACCAAGAACACTTCCTGCTCTTCCTCAGTATCCTTTGGAGTCACATCATCCAGATAGAAGGTCTTTCTGAAATTTTCCACTACAAAGGGAGAGGACGGGCTGGTGTCCATGGAGAGGGATACATCGATCTTCTCTGCATAAATATCACCGTTGGTCTTTAGCGGCAGAACCAGATGCATATAGCCGTCAGAAACTCTGGGAATATAGCCATCTTCGTAGGCCATATCCATGCCATGGTAAATGTGCTCAGTATCAATTTCAAGAGCAGTCGGTATCTGAGGTTCTGTTGGAGTGGTTGGAACCGTCGGCTCAGTAGGGGGATCACTGGGATCTGTTGGTTGCTCTGGCTCCGTCGCTATGGGTTCTGTCGGTTCAGTCTCTGCGGGCTGTGTAGGTTCCGTGGTCTCTGGCGGTTCCGTTTCCGTCGGTTGTGTTGGAGCTGTTGTTGCAGGCGCTTCTGTTTCTGGGGACTGTGTCGGAACCGTCGTTTCAGGCGGTTCTGTGGTTGTGGGCTGAGCAGGGGCTGTGGTGGCTGGAACGCTTGGTTCAGTAGTTTCCGGCTGCTCTGCCGGCTCGGTAACATCCGAGGTTACCGTTGGAGCCGTGTTTTCTACCTCAGACGCATAAGCTGGAATGCTCAGTGAAAACATCAGGACAGCTACCAGCATAAGGGATGTGTTTTTTTTTAGCATTGCTTTCCTCCCATTAAATCCGCAGCTGTCGGGTCCATGGCACCTGTAAGGGTGCCGGATTGCTGCTCATATAAATAAATAGTGTGTTATTTTTCAGGACCTCCATCAACTGTTGCCAAACTAGATTGGAAGCAATCTCTGAAAGTTCCTCGAATGGGGAATTGAAAATGAGCACCTCTTGTCCCATGATTGTGGCCTGTAGGATCGTGGTCAGTGCCTTTGTGCGGTCAGTGGAACGGCTGGCTGGGTTGAAAAGGCTGTGAACCGGAAGGTAATCAAATGCCGTCCCACGGATACGATCTCTGATTTCTACTTCAGACAATCCCATCAGACGCATGGGGAGCGTTACCTGATCAATCAAGCGCAGCTCTAGCGTAAGTCCTCCTCCACAGGGAGCGCCCCCTATATGGCGGCAACGAAATGGAATTAGTTCTTGTTCCGGAAGTTCATAGAGACTGTTTCCAAGAATGGACACGCTGCCCTCGTCAGGTAGTCTAAGGCCACAGAGCAACTCAAACAAGTAGTTACATTTGCGCCGAGTTCCCTGAATAAATATTCTCTCTCCTGAAGAACCTGTTAGGGAGAAGGGATGCTCCCAGCCTCCCGGCCGATATGTACGGAGATCCTCCACCTTTAATAATTCATCCATCATCTCACCACCGTTAAATTGCCTGCATCCATCTCACAGACAGTGTCACACAGCTCGTCAATGTCCACTTGATTGTGGCTGGCAAGGATCACAGTCTTGCCCTGCTCCCGCAGACCCTTAATAAGATTACGGATATGCAGGACACCATACTTATCAAGGCCATTAAATGGCTCGTCCAGAATGAGAATACTGGGATTTTCCATAAGGGCTTGAGCCAAGCCCAGCCGCTGCCGCATGCCAAGAGAGTATTTGCCCACAGGCTTCCTCATATCCGGATCAAGACCTACCAGTTTGATAACATCGTAAATGGTGTGATTGTTGGCGATTCGCCGCAGGGAGGCCAGTAGCTTCAGATTCTGAAATCCGGATAGATGGGGCAGAAATCCGGGGGTTTCGATGATGATGCCGATATCCTCCGGGAAATCTCGATCCCGTCCCACTTCCTCGTGATTAACCAAAATCCGTCCACTGTCGGGCCGAAGAAAACCGCAGATGCACTTCATAAGAACAGTTTTGCCAGAGCCGTTGTTGCCAACAATACCGTGGATTTTTCCCTCTTCAAAGGTGTGGGTAACGCTTTTCAGCACCTGCTCATCACCAAAAGACTTGCACACGCTCTCTACTTCAATAACATTTTCCATATCATCCCTCCGTTCCAGCAAAACTGAAATTGTAGCGTTTTGCCGCTTGCAGGGCTGCTATATAACCCAAAATAACCAATGCCCCAAAAATGCAGTAAGATTGCCACAGTCTTGGCAGCTTGTCATAGCCAAAATTGTGCATATGATAGGTAGCTTGGTTCAGTGGAGACACCCAGCCAATGGTCACATTGGCAATGTAGTAGGCTTCATCCGGTAGCCGCAGGATGGTCTGAATGGTGTCTGGCTTCAGAAGAATGCCGTAGACACTGAACACCAACACACTGACCACGCCTGCGGCCTGACCAAAGCGAAGGTTGCATACCAGCATGATCATCACCATAACCGAGGTGTAGCCCAGCATGAGGAAGAAAATGGACACCATGCTCTGATAAGGCCAGCTCATTTCCAGAGTTTTCACCAGAGCGGGAATCGCCACCCGTTCACCTGCGTTGGTATAGCCTAAAATGGCCGCCGTTGGGCTCCACATATTTCCCACAAAGGACTGCTGCATGGAGAAGAATGCCGTGCAGATCAGCACAAACACCAGGTACACAAAGGTGGCTGCCAAGGTGTACACCACCTGCCCGGTGATCCACACCCGGCGGCTGGTACGCACTAAATACAGCGGCGTTCCTGATGACAGAAAGGGCATATCTGCAAAGAGCATGACCAGCAGCACAGAGGACAGGAGGATGGAATTGCTGTCACCAAAATTCCAGATAAAAACCTCCACAATCTGCATCGTGGTGTTGTGGTCGATGGCAAAACATACAGCCTTGTCGGACAGCAAAAAGCACATAACAAAAGCCAATGCAAAGGTGACGATGATCCGTGGATTCTTCCGCCACAGTCTAAAATTGTAGCCCGCTATAGAAAAAATTTGATGCAACTTTTTCATAGCTGTTCCAGCCTCCTTTTTCCTCGGTGGTAGAATATGAGTCCCAGCAGGGCGGTCAGCTCCAACAGGTAGAGGGCTACCCCCCAAGTCCCCATGGGCCATTTCTCTGAAGGATTCAGCCATTCACGGGGGTAAATGAGATAAGCCTTGGGGAAATAGCGCTCACAGAGCATCACCAGCAAGTAATACACCACGAAGGGCGAAGCGTAGGCAATGTATTTGCTCTCCATGACGGTGCTCATGGTCATGCCCAGCACCGCCCAGAAGCCGCCGTTTAGAAACAGTAGGACGCACTGCTCGATAAGCTCCGGAAGCTGGCTCACTTCGTTGTCTCCCGTTTTCTCCATGGGTAGGAATATCAACACACTTGCAAAGTACGCAGTCAATACTCCAGCCAAAATCACAGCACCACCCAGAAGAAAGCAGGCCACAATCCGGCTGAGAAGGTGGGTGGAGTAGCCGGTCCGCAGCATGGAAAAACGGGCAAACTTACTTTTTACCTCATCCACATAATTACCTGAAAAGGGGAGAATCGAAACGATAGCCACAAAAGGTGACACCGTATCGGATGTAAGCGCTTTTAGCAGGAAGGTCATATGATACCCACTAGGTTGTAATGTGGATTCACGTAACATCTGCAACAGAGCGTTAAAGGAGGATGCACAAATTACAGCCAGAATAGCGGAAACGCCAAGCACAAAGCGGATGCCAAAGCCTTGTTGTAACCAAATGAAAATAGAATTCTTCAGTTTTTATCCTCCTTCATATAGCCGTTTCTCCTATGGAAAAAGTTGCCCCTTGTAGTTTGACCTTTTAGTCCCCAAAAGTATATTTTTTTATTCGTTGCCAAGTGGAATAACTGTACCATCCACGGCGTTCAACATCAGAAGCGGTACATTTTCATTGAAGAAAAACATTTCACCTGTGTTCTTTATGCAATATTCCACATCTCCAACCAGCATTATAGCAGGAACATAATAATATGTATTATCTGTATTCGGTGCTTTAACACGGGTTAAACCACAGTCAATCTGTGCGATCTGGACTGCGCAAGTTACATCTTCTTGCATTCCTTCAAAAATACCACCATACTGATAGGCGTCACTATATGACAACTGCTCTTTTGCTCGAGTTAATAATTCTTCTAAAGTTAAGGTTTTTGCATTTTTATTAACTATCTGCGTAATGTCAATGGGAGAATAAAGCGTGAAGTCAACCAATTCACCACCTGCTGAAAAAGAGAAATTTGCTTCTGTTAGATAGTAGTTTGACGCATAAATCTCTTTGCTCTTCAAGTTGTTAAGTTGTGGACGCTCTAAAGCCATTACTCCTTCCAAAACGGGAAATGCATCTACGAGAATACGATACTCAGTACAATTCCCCATATTATTTTCTTCTACATGAGCGGAACCTACTTCCCAAGAACCTAAGCCCATATTATTCACCATTCTCTGGGCCCTTTCGACTACCATTGATATTTGTTCTTGGGTAGGGGCACTTGTTCTAAGGTTTTCCGCACAAAAAATCTTATGATCTATCCCAAGGGGGCCTCCTGCCGCTGCCGTAACATAAACATTATTCAATTTATAATCTGCCTTATCTCGACGATCTGCTCTGAAAACGCTATACATACCATTTCCTATTGGTGTCCAAGCGGAAATTTGTTCATTTTCTTGAAAAGAAGTATTTGAGTCTAAATCGGTAGTTCTATCCTTGTAGTAGGAACTATTATGAAATTGCCATTGGCACAAAGGCCGTTTATAATCTTCTACATCAGAATTCAAAAATTCTGTTGACAAATATGTAATACAATCTTGCATTGTCTCTGCATAGGATGCGCAAGCGTTCAGGTCCTTATTGGGAAACAGCAAACTCATTCCTTCTGCAGAAGTATATGGAGACCATCTAGAAATTTGATCAATGATTTCTTCCTTCGAAAAACGTTCATTTTTTGATGGCTCTGCCTCATAAAAAACTGCTTCCGAGCCGAACAGTGCAGTTGCAATATTGCGGGCATCTTCTCCTGTTAATAAGTGCGGACAAACCTCCAGAACAGGCATGTTTGTAATTTCATTTAAATTCTGCACAGCTATATTAAAGGTAACTGATTTATCGGTACTCTGGAAAGTTTCCAGAACCTGAACGGGTTCTGCTGTTACCGCTGAATCCGGTTCATCTGCAGATTGAACTTTATTTGTATCGAATGAACCGTCATTCTTACTGATAATTGCATTGCTATTAGGTGTAGCCTGACAAGCAGTCAAAAACATCAGAAGCGTACATACGAGTAAAAAAATATATTTTTTCATATATATGACCATTCCTTTCCGCTGCGTTTCAAGACAGCCAGAGAGACAAAGCAGGTAGCTTTAACGCAATCTGTTGAAAAACACCTGAGAAAGCGGGCATACTACAGAGTAAGCTCTGCGCTGTGCTGAATTGAATACTTATTGTGCCGGATGCTCTTTCAAGTACAAATGAATAAGGCTTTGTACCTTGCAAGCTTATCTTTAGGGAGACGAACTTCTTCAATCTTTGTTGTCTTCGATATCGAGTTGGATAATGTGTTCTCGAATGTCTACTGCGATTACAGCACAACTTTCTGAATATTTGCCCGAGAAAATACGGATGTATCCAGTTCTCGCACCAAGGAAATGATAATAACGAATGAGCAAGTGTTTTCGGCTGTGCTCGGGAAAGTGTGTTTTGACAACCTCATCCATTCCCACATGAGCAGATTTGAATTGTGTAGGCTTTGCAAATCCATCATCCCCTATTGCTGGAGAGGGTAGGACAAAATGTCCCACCCTCTGTTGATTATAACCGCTTGAGAACTAAATTATTTTGAAACGATAAAACGGTCTTTAGTCCCGTTGTATTCGTCTCCATTGTAATTGTAGTATCTATAGCCTTCTGCACGGGTATCAATGTATAGAACCTGTCTGCCGTTAACACACAGATCTTCATAGTTTGTCCCACCCATAGAGTATTCAAGATCGACAGCGATTTTTTCCCATGTCTTCGGGCCAACACGGCCATCCCACTCCTGTGAATTGAACGGCCATTTGTCTTCTTGGTATTCCCTTACAGCTTCCCCGGTATAGTACCCATATCCGCCATCCACACCGCCACCGCTAATGATGTTATTTCTTGCTTCGCCACCATAACACAGTAAAAATCGTTGTGCAGCACGGATGTACGCATTCAGAGTGGAGCCGTTGTAAAGCTCCTTAAAACCGCTAACGTGTGTATAATAGGGGTCGCCTACTGCGTAGGCAGAAACTGCTAAAATCGACATCAAGATGACAAGCAGCAGAACTGCGACTATGGGTCGTTTTAATGTATTCATAATATCCTCCCTGTAAGTGATTCATATTGTCCCATCAACCGTTGCCCTTCACCACTGATGGGTTACAGCAAGCGTAACGCTGGTTCTCCGGTGTGTAGATACCTGAGCACCCAAGGCACACATGAAATTGCTGATCAAACTGATTCATATTGAGATTATTTCTCATCGACTGGCTCTTGTATGGTTTCCAGAAATCAAGCAATCTCAATTTGCGGTGTCATCAACCTTTTCTCTCTGCCACTGACGGCTTATGGCAGCCACTGGAAATTGTAGAATCGTGCACTTATTCACAATTTAGAGATATCCATGAACCGCTGATCAGGCAGTATCATGCACAACAACACTCTGAGGAATTTTTTTATCCTGATGAATCGAAAGATTACTATTCACCAAATTCAGCATACGGCTATTTCCTACTTTTTTCAATAGCCCATGCACGAAATGACATTAAATATGTAGTTTCGGTGATGTGCCCATCGACTTTACTCACCAACTAAGACACTCTGTATATCTGCGAAGCGGATAGGCTACGGAGGAATCTTGAAAAGGTGCTTAGAGCCCTTACCGGGAAATTCTTTGCTTCCCTTAAATCGACAAGCCATGTTTAAGCTGGTAAGAACATTCAGATATGGTTTACAGGCTTCTATGTGCGATGCAAATACCGACTGATAATACACGGGATTTGCAGTAAGCCCACAAGTAAAATTCCAACACCAAATGCCGAAATATATCGTACTGAAACACTACGCAATAAAAGTAAATAAAGAATAAATGAAAGAATTGCAAGGATTCTTGCTATCATTCTAAACAAAATTCGTTCCTTGTCCGTCAGCTTCCGTGACTGATTTTCAATGGGACTAAATATGCACAGAACAAGCACGGACAAGGATACAAAAAAAGTCAATATTCTTGCATTTTCTGTAGAAGCGATGTATTTGCTCAGCACCATTGATAATGCAAGCACGCCAGTAGTTATGACCAAACACAAACCAGATGACTTCAGATGAAAGCCACCACTAAACTTTCTCAGCAACATATAGGGTATCATCAGGACGATTCCTTCCCGGATCATGCCAAAGCATATCCCCCAAATCAGAGCAATTCCGATAGGCAACATGCCAAACAAGAAACTATATGCTGCATATTGGAACAATGTGCGTTCGTTACACGCAACGGTCCCTTCCGACTCCAACCATTTTGTGATGGCCTCCGAAATAATGCGTATCATTTGAAGATACTATACTTCTTTAGGCCGTTCGGGGGGGCGGACTGATTAAGTACACAACTAGAATTTGTGTTAGCGCAAACAAACAGGATCACACACAATACCGAGGTTACATATTTTGCAAGGTATTGCATCAGTTTTGCTGTTAAATTGTTATGTGTCATATTAGATTCCTCCTTCTATTTTTTCGGGGTCTATGCTCAGTTTTGATTGTATGTAAAATGAAAGCGAAATTCAATAGGTGCTGCACCAGATGCACTCTATCGTGAAGAAACGGTATAATATGTGGAAATTAGGCGGTAATCTAAATCTATATCAGAATATTTCCGGAATAATTAAAAATAAATTTATTCTATTTCTAACCATAACAAAAAAGTTCAGAAATGGTTTATTGTGTTTTTCTTTGTAAACTGTTAGGATTAGTGAGGTGATAATTATATGGAACTGGACTATAAAAACATTGGAAAACGGATCATACGCCGCCGGAAAAAATTAAAAATGCGTCAGGTTCATTTGGCTGATAGAATCGGCATTTCGAACACTTATCTTTCCAGTATAGAACATGGTAAGGAAAAGCCGAGCTTGGACATCTTGGTAAAGATATGTAATGGCCTTTCTGTTACTCCAGACTATCTGATTATGGGCAATATGTATTCTAATAATGTTCCGCAGAACATCGCTGACAGCCTTCGGTTGTGTACCAGCAGGGATGTGGATTTGGTGAACACACTTGTCCAGCGAATGGTCGAGGTGCAGGACGAAAAATGGAATAATGACAACTTCGCATAAGTATGGTATACTACTCTTAAACGACGAGAGGAGGCCGACTTATGCGAATTGTTTTTTGTGATGATGATCCAATCATACTTGCGCAACTCCAGAAACTTGTACAAGAGTTTTTTCGGTCGTTTGGAGGCACTCTGCCAGAGTTCGCTGTCTACGAAAGCGGTGATATGCTGATTCAAAACGAAACCCGGGCAGATATTGCTTTCTTAGATGTTGAAATGCCAGGGGTCAGCGGTATCCACATTGGAGCAAAGTTGAAAGAATTGAATCCCCAAATCAAAATATTCATTGTTACCGGATACCCTGACTATTTGGACGAGGCCATGAGATTTCATGTATTTCGCTATCTTTCAAAACCGATTGATAAGAACCGCTTATTTCGAAATCTAAAAGATGCTATTTATGCGTACTATATTGAATCCCATGAATATCAGATTTCCACAAACGACGGTATATTTAACAGGCGTGCAGAGGAAATTGTGTGTGTAGAAACTGTTCAACGCAAAGTGATGGTCCATACCACAGACGGACAGTTTGTTAGCAATAAAAACATCGAATATTGGCGTCAGGTTCTGACATTGCCCTGCTTTTATTCTACACACCGTAGTTTTGTTATCAATATGCGGTTTATCTACAACATAAGCAAAGATACGGTTGTTTTGAAGTATTGCGGCAAAGAAAAGACCACTTTTTTGTCGAGAAGGAAATATTCGCAGTTTAAGGATACTTATTTGATGTACATGGAGAGCATGAAATGATTGGAGAAAATTTTTGGTATGCAATAAGTTTTCTATCTGAGGCATTAACAGTTTGGTTATACTTTGATTACCTATTCCCACGAAAAAAAAGACCGTATGTCATCACATTAACCTTTGCTGTGGGGTATGTCGCCTTAACCTTTATTTCTCGGTTGAACAATACCACGCTGAATGCGATTACATGCTGCATTGTAAACTATACTCTTATCCGCTTTAATTATCAGTGCAACAAAAAATCAGCTCTCTTGCACATAGCTTTTCTGTGTTTTATTATGACAGGAGCTGAAATCCTTTCTATACTGGTAAATGGAGTAAGAGTACCCAAATTTGAGTTTGCAGCCCATACAAACGACTTATATTCCCTAATTGTACTGACTATTCTCAGCAAAATCCTGTACTTAGCATTCTCTGTACTGGGATCTCGATTTATTGCACCAAAGAAGTACATTAGCAGCGAGCCACATTTTATGGTGTTATTCTGTAGCTTACCAATAATATCTGCATGCATAGCTATTTTTACTGTTTACTACGGTATGTCATCAGGTGCAACAGCAAAAGATGGTGTGATGATGTTGGTTACAGTTTTATCATTACTCGTTGTGAATCTTATTTTCCTTGTGCTGTATAATTATATTGCACAAGCAAATGAAGATTATTTGACCTTACAGCTTAGTATCCAAAAGGAACAGGCAGATATTGTTTACTATGAAGCACTACAAGAGCAATATGAAAATCAGAGAATCCTTGTGCATGATATAAAGAAGCATTTAGGAGTTATTGATGCTCTTGCAAAGCAAGGGGGGGGCTACTGCGATTGAATCGTATGTCTCGGAGCTAAATATATCATTTGCTCCCTCAAAGCAGGCAAAGCTCTGCACCGATTCCATTCTAAATCTCCTACTGCTGCACTTCCGTGACGAGTGCAGAGAGGCAGGCGTGGATTTCCAATGCGATGTTCGGGAAAATATCTCTAAATTCATGGATGCCTCAAGTGTTACAACACTGTACGGGAATCTCCTGTCCAATGCGCTTGAATCTGCGGCTTGCTCTAAAGAAAAGCAAATTGAACTATCCGTTACTTGGCATACTATGCAATCAGTTGTGGTGATTTCTGTCGAAAATACCTGTGACATTGTTCCAGTACCAGATGGACACGGAGGCTTTTACACGAGTAAAAAGGATAAAAACGTTCATGGTGTGGGCCTTCGCAGTATTGAACGAATTGTAAAAAAATACCATGGTATTGCAACAATGTACTATAGTGTTGAAGAAAAGAGATTCCACCATGTTATTCAGTTTTCAGGGAATCACTTATCGTGATTCTATAAAGTGGATACGTTGAACAAGGGGCGATAGAGTTTAGCATTATGCTTAACTCTATGTAAACGCTTAATCATCAGTACTCTACCGACCACCCCGCCATTGTGAGACAATAGACCACACTTAGAAAAACTTGAATTCCAGTTTTTCAAGGAAATGTAAGTGGGGTGTTGTCAGTGAAGATCAGTGAAGTGAAGCAGGAGTATCAGCTGCAGGAGTGGAGCGGGATGCTTCGGGAGCGGAAGGAAAGCGGACTGTCCGTTAAGCAGTGGTGCCAGGAGCAAGGTCTGGCGGAGCATATCTATTATTACCGGCTCCGGAAGCTTCGGCAGGCAGCTTGTACCGCATTGGAACAGGCTCAGCCGGTGCAGCTGGCGGAGGTTCCTCTGGCTCCAAAGCCGGAAGAAGTTCATGCAAAGCTCCGGCTGACCACCAAGGCCGGAACTCTGAAAATCATGGATGCAGATCGATCCGTGTTGGACCAAATACTGCAGGCGATGCTCCATGCTGAATAATGCCACCGGCTTTGACCGGATCTACATTGCCTGCGGCTATACGGATCTCCGCCAGGGCATCGACGGTTTGTGCGCGGTCATTCGCCGCCAGTTGGACATTGACCCCTTCCAGAAGAACGTGCTGTTTATGTTCTGCGGCAGGAAGCCTGACAAGATCAAGTGCCTTATCTGGGAAGGGGACGGCTTTCTGTTGCTATACAAGCGGCTTCTGGACGGCAGATACCAGTGGCCTCGGGCAAAGCAGGAGGTCATGGAGATGACGCAGGAGCAATTCGAATGGCTCATGTCGGGGCAGACGATTATGCCGACCATCCGAAAAGCAAAACCGAAGAAAATGTTATGAACAGGGACAAATAATCTGCTGAAATCAAAGAAAATAGTGGAAAAGAAAGCTGTTTTGTGGTATAATTCTGGTAGTAAAAACTTACCGGGAGGCACACCATGGAACAGCTTTCTTCTTCTGAACTGAACAGCATGAGCAAAGAAGTTCTGGCCGCCATGGTGCTCCAGATGCAAAAACAGCAACAGGAAATGCAGCAATTGCATGCGCAACTTCAGCAGCAACAGAAGCAGATGGAACAGCAGATCCAGACCCTCAATGAGAAGATCGCCATTATGAATGCCCGGCATTTCGGCCGTTCCACGGAAAAGCTGGAGACTCTGCCCGGACAGATGCGTGTTTTCAATGAAGCGGAAGTGGCCGCAGCGGAGGCCATTGCGGAGCCTGCCATTGAGCAGGTGGTGGTGCGCCGGAAGAAGCAGAAGGGCAAGCGTAAAGAAGACCTGAGCAGGCTGCCCAGGCGGATCCAGAACCACGAACTGACCAGGGAACAGCTGACTGCCATCTTTGGAGAAAATGGATGGAAGCGCCTGCCGGATGAAGTGTACCACCGGGTGGAATACCAGCCTGCCGTCCGTGAAGTGGAGGAGCACCATGTGGCTGTCTATGCCGCAAAACGGACAGAAGACGACACCATTGTTCGTGCCGACCGTCCCGTTGGCCTGCTGCGTAACAGTATTGCCACCCCCTCTCTGGTGGCAGCCATTATGAATGCCAAATATACCAATGCCATCCCCCTGTACCGGATCGCCCAGGACTTTGAGCAGACGATATGCTCCTGGGTCGGGCAACCATGGCCAACTGGGTCATCCGCTGCTCGGAGCGGTACTTAAGTCTGGTGTATGACCGGCTGCAGAAGCACCTGTGCGCACAGAAGTACATCCAGGCGGATGAGACCACCTGCCAGGTGACGAAGGACGGAAGACCCAGCAATACCAAGTCCTATATGTTTGTATACCGGACTTCGGAACTTGTCAAAGAGAAGCCTGTCATCCTGTACCAGTACGCCATGACCCGGAGCAAGTGCAATATCCAGAAATTCCTGGAGGGCTTTTCCGGAATCATGATGTCGGATGCATTCAGTGGGTATAAATCGTTGGATAAGAACGATGAGAATATCCAGTCGGCGTTCTGCTGGGCTCATGCCCGCAGGGAATATGCCGATGCGCTGAAAGCATTGAAGGATGGGGATAAATCCTACGCCCATGAAACGGTTGCCCACAAGGCATTGGTGCAGATCGCTGCGATCTACAAAGCAGATGAAGCACTGAAGGATATTACCCCGGAGGAACGTTATAGCCGCCGCCAGAAGGAGGTCAAACCCCTTGTGGAGGCTTACTTTGCATGGGTAAAAGAGCAGGAGCCGGAAACGATCGTCAGTGGAAAAACCCGGGATGGCTTAAACTACAGCATGAATCAGGAGAAGTATCTAAAAGTATTCCTGGAGGACGGAAATGTTCCCATTGACAATTCCGCAACGGAGCGTGCCATCCGACCCTTTACCATCGGTCGAGCAAACTGGCATATCATTGACAGTGTCCATGGTGCCCAGGCCAGTGCTGTGATCTTCAGCCTTGTGGAAACCGCCAAAGCAAACAAACTGAAGATCTATGCGTATCTGAAGCATCTGTTGACCGAGATCCCGAAGCACATGGATGACACAAACTTGGACTTCCTGGAAGACTTGCTTCCCTGGTCGGAGAATCTGCCGGAGGAATGCCGCAAGAACATCTGAATATGACAGACGGGGCTCCTTATTTCGGAGTTATTTCGGAGTCCCGCTGTTTATTTAGTCATGGTACGAATGGTTGAGCGTTATTGCACTTTGTTGCTTTGGATATGATGACTTTGAGAGAATAAAAAAAGTAATGCCTTGGATTGTTCGTTTTGATTTTGACAATGATAAGAATATTTCTATTGGAGAATGTATTTTCCATAAGTGCTATTTCTTGGCTTCTTTTGATAGTCATTTTTAGTAATAGCAAGCAATGCCTCTGTAATACAGATGCGAAAGGCCCTCATTTCTCCGCAAGTGGAAATGAGGACTTTCTGCTTGTTGAGGCGCTGCCCCAAGCCCCGCAGAACACGGGTTCGTGTTCTGGAAACGCTGGAAAATCCCAGCGGCTACGCGATTTTGCAATCGCTGACAGACGGTTATCACCGGTTCTTTTCTGTTTTTATCTCCTCGGTGAGAGAATTGTCACCAAGAATCCGATCCACATTTGCTTTGGCAGTTTGCAGGGCACGCATATCCTCCCTGGCTTTCTGGTAATCTGCGTACATGGCTTTTTTCTCAGACAGGAGCTGGGCGTATTCTGCTTGCAGACTCTTGACGGTGGGCAGTTTTTTCAGCCCCTGCTCGTCAAAAAACTGCTTTGCCGCCTTGTGCAGAATAATTTCTGATTCATGCTCCAAAAGGAAGCTCTTGGAGTAGCCAGCCTTTCGGTAGGCAACATAGGTGTTGCGGGTCTTTGCGTAGTTGATGATGTGCTGTTGCAACACTTTGATTTCCGCCATGCGCTGCTCGGCAGATTTCATGTTGTCGAACAGGGCGTGGTACTGCGCTGTGGCGGCGGAAGTCCTTTCTTCCAAAACGCTTCTGTCCAGCAGATTGTTTTCCTCCAGATAGATCAGCGTTTGGGAAAGCTGTTTCAAATTGAAGTTCTTTGCCCATCTTGCGTAACCGGCACCCTTGCCTTCTTGCAGCTTCGCCTGAATATCGATCAGCAGACAGCCGCTGGGTTTGGTGGCGGCATCCATGGCCCACTTCTTCTTCGGGGTATGCGCTTTCGTTCCGGCAATGATGGCACGAAGATCATCCGGAGTGAAGCCTGCACCCAGGGTGTCCATGCGGATGAACCGCTTCTGTCCTTCCCCCAGCAGGGCGGGAACCTTGCCGCCCTTGACCTGATACCCGGAGCGTTGCAGCAGCTCCAGCAGATCCTCAAAGCTCTGGGGCTTCTGTGCCAGTGCTTCATCAATGGCATAGCAGATACGCTCCCGGTGGGAGGGTTTCTTCTTATCGCCCAGCCACTTATCATAGGACTTGCCTTTGCCCTTAGGATTCTCCACAATGGAGTAACCGTTCTCAACGCAGATCGTATCGTTGAGGCGGCGCAGAGCTTTGGCGCTGCCCCAGAAGTTGCGGAACTTGCTGTGCTCATCGAGAGCGGTGGAGTTCCATATCACATGATTGTGAATATGGGCTTTGTCAATGTGTGTGCAGACAATGTAGGCGTGATTGCCTTTGGTGAATCGCCGTGCCAGCTCACAGCCCAGACGGTTTGCTTCCTCCGGGGTGATCTCGCCGGGGCGGAAAGATTGACGAAGGTGATAGGCAATTACATCATCGGAGCCACGCACTCGCCCGGTGTTTCGGATGTACTGCTGCTTTGATAGCAGAAACTCCCTGTCGGCAACACGGCTGTCGCATTGCCAGCTTGCAATCAGATTCCCATAGTCGGTCTTTTCGGGATTCTCTACATAGTCAATGATGGCTTGGATTGCAGTACCAACTGTCCGCCCTTTGCCGATGTGCAGGGGCATCAAGCGTGTGGTTGCCATAAAATTCCACCTCTCACAAAAAAGCGGCCTGCCGAAGCAGACCGCTGTAACACTATTCTATTTCTTCAAATTCATTCTCATCAGGATGGTCGAAGTCATCGAGCGGAATTTCCTGATGCCTGCGCCCAAACCGCATATCGTATTGCTCCTGGGCGAGCGCCTTGACTTCCGGGCGGCGATCCTGCATTCTGTTTTTCAGCCATGCCTTTTGATCCTTCGATAAATGCCAGGGAAGATTGAATAACCGGTTCAAGGCCTCCTGCTTGGCTTTTTCCTCTGGAGGCAGTTTGGCACAGTCTTTGCAGATATGCGTGGCATGACCTTTGCCGGTGAATTTCTCGTTTGCTCTGTATCTGCCACACACCTTACAATAGTGACCTTGTTTTTTCATTGGCTAAATTACCTTTCCTGCGTGGGGCGGTTCCTCTGTTTCTCACTGCATTTCCAGAGTGCCATGGGGTGTTGGCTGATTCGAGCCAGAACTGTTTCATCACGGAACAGCAGCTCTGGCTGGTACTGTTTCTGACGGAACGCTGCCCAGAACGCCAGTTCATCGGGTTCCGGCACAAGCACATCACCTAAGTAATGACGGACCTTCTCCTGCGCTTGGAAAACATCAAACCATGTGCCTTTGCGAAGTACCGGGATCAGGTCGATTTTGACGCGCTGCTGGGATACTGTGGCGATCTTGTCTAAGTCAAATTGCTCCGGGCAGACTTCAGAGCCAATTGCACTGTAGAACATGACACACTTTCTTAGCATCGCTTCCTGAGATTCATCAAACAAACCGGCTTGCAGCATGGTATGGATATCATACAAATCTCTTGGTGCTGCCCGATTCAGAAGTGCAACGATTTTAGACCCATAAATTTCCAAAGGATCAACGCTCAAAACAGCGAGATCCTGTTGAAGCCACGGGAGATTCACGCTTCTATTTACCGGCGGTAAAACATGGCAACGGAGCATATAGTTGATTTCAATTTTAATATTGTCTTTCATGCCACCCGCATTCTGATACTCATAAACAAAGGAATCCAGCGCATGATAGAATTTTGAGTTAAGTCCAAGGGTATACCCTCTTGCCGCCATATATTTCCTGACCTTTTCCGTTGCCTGTTTTCTTACAGCCAGCATCTCCTCTCGAGGAAGATCATCTGAAAAATCCAGATCAATGTCCACAGACAGGCGAGGAAGATTGAAAATGGTCAGATTGATTGCCGTACCGCCTTTCAATGCCATTTTCTCGGACAACAGAGAATCACTCTGGAAAAACATCAGAATATCAGCCAGGCGGCATACCTTTTCAAATGTATCCCTGACAAAACCCAATTCACGGGCCTGTTTGCCCAAGGTTATACGGTCAAATTGCATCATAGTCAGTCACTCCCTTGCTAATAAGCTGCATAAGATCCGCGGGGGCATAGAGCTTCCACTTTTCGTGCCACACAAAGTCCTGTCCATAATCATAGAAATAGTTCTTCCCTTTTGGGATGTGTGCTGTGCAGCTTTCAAAGAACGATTGAGACAATCCCATTGCCTCTGCAAAATGGGACAGGACATACCCTGCCTTTTGATAGAGGATACCGCTGTCATATTCTGACAGGCAGGCGATCAGCCCTTTTTCATCCAGAGTAGGAATCAAGGCAAGGCAGCGCAGGAGTTCTTCCAACCCTCCTGTTTTTTCAAACAGATTGATGCTGTCAATGACAGTACGTTCCAAGGAGGTTACACGGATACCATTGGGTAATTCCAATACACCGTCCTCAATTCGCTGACCGATGTGACGATAGGTAATTCCATCATAGTTGAACGCACGGAAACGGCTGACGCTTGTAACCTGAACTTCATAGAACACCTGATTGGCGTATCCATAGTATTCAAATGCGCTGTGGTAGGAAACGACGGCATCATCACTGATGTGAGAGGCAATCTGATATCGGTTTGCAACACACTGACCTGTTTCCAGACTGATAACAGCATACAGATTCCGTTTGATTCGTTCCATGTATCCTTTCCGCTGATACTCCCGGCAAAGCCAGTCAGCGGCGGATGGGCTTCCCGTGACTTGTTCCAACTGGGAACGGGTCACGCAGCCAAGGGCGAGCAGCTTTTCGTAATATTTCATGTTCCGCCTCCTCGTAGCAAGTATAGCACATTGACGTAGTTTTTACAACTACTATGCGCGGAAATTGCTACAAATAAATAACACGAAGGAGAGGTTACTTTTGCTGAAGGCGGGGCAGTATGAGGAAATCCGGTGCCTTTGGTTTGCACCGGATTTTACTCATAAGTTTTTGATAGCAGAGGAAATGTGCTGCACTCCCGCCAGAAGATGCGCTGCTATCATAGGGATGCCCATAGGACTGACCAGGAACGCAATGGTCAGAAGAATCAGGCCGTTCTTCACGGAATATGTAACCAGAACGAATATGCCGAGGATTCCCACAATTCCGCTGACTGGCCGGAGGAAGAATGCGGAAAAGAAAATCAGCCCAGTACAGACAAGGGTGAACAGGTCAATGACCAAAATGATAGGAACGGATAGTATTTTGAAGATCAGTTTCATGGGGGTGCCTCCTCTCTTTGTATCGCCATTATAAGCGCTCGGATTACATACCGCAAGGATACGGCGGATCATTTGAGCTTTGAAAGAGCAGAGAGAATGTCCCGTGCCGCATCCCACAGCCGTTCGTGGGTCTGCCGGAGATCCTCCAAATCGGCATCGTATATTCTTCCGGTTTCATGGACACGCTTGGTAAGCTGATTCAGATTATTGCTGGAGTAACGGAGCAGAGATACCATTTCTTTCAGTTCTGGCAGCTCCAGCCTAACCACATACCCATCAATCGCCATTTTTCGGACGAAAGCAGAGAAATTTTGGGTGCCATACTGCTTCATTTTTTTCTGAATCATTTGCAGTTCCTCCGGGGTCAGGCGAATGGTTTTAATGACCTCTCGCTCTACCATAGATTTACCGCTCCTGTCCTTTTAAATTCGCCGAAATTTTCGGCGAATTTTTGACTGGCTGGTTTTGCAGCTTTGCCCGGACGGAGGGCTTGATGCCTTTTTCTTGCTGCTGGCAATACTCTTTGCGGAAGGCACTTACAAACAAATCCGTAAGTCCTGGATGGCTGTCCACAACTAGGTGGCTGTTCCGATCCTCACCCCAGGCATCTGGATTCTTCTGAATGGGGATTGATTTCGCCCAATCCTTATTGCTGGGAGAAATCCGTCCATCCCAGTCCTTTTGCCGGACGGTGTTGGCAAGGATGTACATGGTTCGTTCCGTTCCAAAGGCACGCACAACCTCTGCGACTGCTGCTTTTCCATCCAGACTGTACCCTCTGTAATGGTCACGGATGGCTCCCTCAATGGCTTTTTTACAGGCCATATTTGCTTCGTTGGAAGCCCGGTACTGATTAAGCTCCCCATGTTCATGGGCATAGGCACCGGATTGGCTATATACCGGTGTTTCCCTAAGTGTGCGGTGCTGTTCTTCCAGAAGCGTATCCGCTCTGCCTTCAAGACAGTCCCAAACCGTCTCCATGTGGCTCGTTTCCAGCTTTTCAAAATCTCTGAAAACATCTGCCAGTGGGCTGGGGGATTTCATCAGCGCATCCGCTTGGGCATCTGACAGATGGTGGTATTCCAGCGACAGCAGAATATCCTCCCGGACTGTGTATTCATAGGCGTGGTTCAGAATTTCCTCCGGGGACTGACCTTTCAGCCAGTCCCGGAATTTCTCCTGTTCGGCAAACATCTTCTGATACAATGCCGTGTTGCGTTCTTCGTTGGTCATCATCGTACCTCCTCATGGCGTTTTTGTTTTTTATCAGTCCTGCTGGGAGTGAGCTGGCTTCGCAGCTTATCCAGTACCGAGGGACGGGCAGCTTTGGCAACCACCTGATCCTGCTGACCGCCCTTATTGGCATCCAAGTTCAGCTCCGCATCCAGAAAAATCAGCCGCGCGGTTTTATCGCGCAGTTCCTCCTCATAGGGGAAGGGCTTGTCCAGCTCCGCCTTTGCCGCTTCCTGCTGGTGGTAGGTTTCGTCCAACTGTGTCTGGAAGGCTTGCAACCGCTGGGGCATCTGTGCCAGCGCATTGTCCAGACGGATGAGATTTCCTCTGGGGTCGCTGCCCAAGGCGGTCTGGTGCCGCAGTCTGCCCTGCATGGTCAGCACATACTTTTTGCCGAAGTCCTCCAAAGTAACGGACATCGTAAAGCCCCGGTAGGTGCCGACCTCCACCGGGTCAAGCCCCGTGGCTTTCTTTGCCGCCTCAATCAGAGCGGCACCGGCGTTGTCCTTGTCCGTCAGCTCGTCAGCCAGAACCGTCATACCCGCAAAGCCGTCTTGTGGATGGGGATGGGTATCCAGCATCTGCATATCTTCCTGAATCGCCTGAATGTAGCCCTTCAATTTTTCAATCTGTTCCGGGAAGTGCCGCAGCAGATTATCTTCCAGCCGGTACTGCTTGCTCTTGTAGTCAGCTTTCATAATCTTCAGCTTGGAAACCTCCACATCCAAATCCATACGCTCCTTGATCCGGGGATCACCGGCGCACAGGGCTTTGATTTCCGCAAAGGACAGCGCTACCTCGTCCACATCGTCACAGGAGCGCACCGGGGACTTGGAACTCATAATCTGGGAAATGAACTTCTGCTTATTCTCCACGGTCTGCCACAAGTAAGCGTCGAAGGTCCCTTCTGTCACATAGCGAAACACATGGACTTTCTTATTCTGGTTGCCCTGACGCTCAATTCTGCCTTTGCGTTGCTGTAAATCACCGGGCCGCCAGGGACAATCCACATCATGGATTGCCACCAGACGATCCTGCACATTGGTGCCAGCCCCCATTTTGGAGGTACTGCCCAGCAGCACACGCACCTGACCGGAACGCACCTTGCCGAACAGCTCCTTTTTCTTGACCTCCGTATTGGCGTCGTGAATAAAGGCAATCTGCTCTGCCGGAACGCCTCTGGCAATCAGCTTGGAACGAATGTCATCGTAAACGGTGAAGGGGGCTTTTTCTTCCATAGGGAGCATCGCAGACTCCGGGGAGGAGGTGTCTATATTCGTGCTGACAGCCTTTTTCACTTTCGATGCAGCCTGAGGTGTGGAAATATCGCAAAAAACTAACTGGGTCAGCTTGTCCGCTTCACCGTCTTTCCAGACTTGCAGAATGTTTTCCACACACAGATTGACCTTGCTGCCCTCCTGATCCGGGAAATCTGGATTGATAATCCGCTGGTCAAGCCCCAGCTTTCGCCCGTCCGAGGTCACCTTCAACATATTGTCGATGGAGGGGTCAACACTGCCGGAGTGGATAGCGGCAGCTCGTTCGGAAAGCTCCTGTACCAGCCCTTTCTGTACCTCTGTGGGCTTGGCAACCACATTGTGGTACTCCACCTCCGGGACGGGAAGATGGAGCTGATCCGCCGTCTTGATGTCCGCAACTTCCTTGAACAGGTTCATCAGTTCCGGCAGATTGAAGAACCGGCTGAATCGTGTCCGGGGACGGTAGCCCTTGCCCTCCGGTGCCAGCTCCAAAGCGGTGACGGTTTCTCCGAACCGGGATGCCCAGCAGTCGAAGTGTGTCATGTGCATTTCTTCCAGACGGGCATACTGCAAATACCGCTGCATGGTGTAGAGTTCCGTCATACTGTTGCTGACCGGCGTACCTGTAGCAAAGACTACACCCCGGTTTCCGGTGAGTTCATCCATGTAGCGGCACTTGCCAAACATATCGCTGGATTTCTGCGCATCTGTAGTGGAAAGACCGGCGACATTGCGCATTTTTGTGTATAAGAACAAATTCTTGTAATTGTGCGCTTCGTCTACAAACATACGGTCAACACCCAGCTGTTCAAAGGTCACAACATCGTCTTTCTTATCATCAGCCCGCAGTTTTTCCAATCGGGACTCCAAACCGCGCTTAGTGCGTTCCAACTCCTTGACGCTGAATTTCTCACCGCCGCTTTCCTTCAGCTCCGAAATGCCCATGGAGATCTCCGCAATCTGATCCTGCAGAAGCCGCTCCTGCCGCTGTTTGCTGATGGGGATTTTCTCAAACTGGCTGTGACCAATGATTACCGCATCATAGTCGCCGGTGGCAATCCGGGCGCAGAACTTCTTGCGATTTTTCGTTTCAAAGTCCCGCTGCTTGGCCACAAGGATATTGGCGGAGGGGTACAGACGCAGAAATTCCGATGCCCACTGTTCTGTTAAGTGGTTGGGAACCACAAAGATGGACTTCTGGCACAGTCCCAGCCGCTTGCTTTCCATGGCGGCAGCGACCATCTCAAAGGTCTTGCCCGCACCCACTTCGTGGGCAAGCAATGTATTACCGCCATAGAGAACATGGGCAATGGCGTTTCGCTGATGCTCCCGGAGGGTGATTTCCGGGTTCATGCCCGCAAAGACGATGTGACTGCCGTCATATTCCCGTGGGCGGGTGCTGTTCATTTCCTCATTGTACTGCCGAACCAGTGCTTGACGGCGTTGGGGGTCTGCCCAAATCCAGTCCCGGAACGCATCCCGGATCAGCTGCTGCTTCTGTGCCGCTAACGTGGTTTCCTTGGCGTTCAGCACCCGCTTTTTGTGTCCGTCCGCATCCTCAACGGTGTCGTACACCTGCACATCCCGGAGGTTTAGAGAATCCTCCAGAATTTCATAGGCACTGACACAATCTGTTCCGTAGGTGTTCCACGCGGCAACATCGTTGTAGGAAATCCGGGTTTTGCTGCTGATGCTCCATGCGGCGGTATAGGGAGAATACTGCACATCCATGGAATAGCGCAGATAGCTGGGGGTATCGAAGGTTTCAAACATGAACTGCTTGATGTAGGACTTGTCAATCCAGGTCGCGCCCAGACGCACCTCGATTTCCGAAGCGTCCAGGTCTTTGGGCTGTGCCACCCGCAGAGTATCCACATTGACCTGATAGGCAGGATTGTCCGCGGCAGCCGCTTCCGCCTGCCGGAGCTTCTGCCGCACATTGCCGGATAGATACTCATCCGCCGTTACCCAGCCAGCGTGATCTTCCAAAGGCCCCAGCGTGGGATCATGGAAGATAACGCCCCGGAGATCGGCAGTCAGTTCCTCGACGGGCTTCCCGGTCAGAGAGGACATGAATCCCAGATCCACGCAGGCCCGCTCCGCAATGGAGATTGTCAGGGCTTCACTGGCGGTATCCACAGAGGTGACTACCCGGTGGGGCTGGATGGTGCGTTTGGTGAACATATCCGCCTTGCGCTGGAAATTGCCGTCATCGTCCATGACTTCCAGAGCGCACAGGAGGAAATAGGAGGAATCATCGGAGAATGCCAGCTTGTTGCCCCGGCTGTTGATAAGTCCGTGCTTTTCCGTGAAGCTGTCATAGCGCCGGTTCAGTTCTGCTTGTTTATCCTGAATGGCGGAATCCGGGATGGTTTCGTCCATTTGGAGGTCGATCAGCTCATGGACGCAGGCGCTGAGTGCCAGCATACCCTTGATACGCTCCTTGGCAGTGGCATTCAGATCGGGTCTGACCATGATGCTGTTTTCCCGGAAATAAACCTCCCCATCCACAAGGGTATAGGAGAAGTTCTTCACATCCGGGTCTGCCGGGAGGGTGTTCTGAATGGATTCGCCTTCGCCCAGATCGGGCAGCTCCGCTTCCTGATAGGTGCCCTGGATATGCTGCACCGCTTCATGGAGCTGGTCGGCAAGGGAACTGTCCTCCAGCGGCTCCACGGTGTAATCCATGCCATGAGCGGTGCTTTCGGAACTGTTTCTGCCCATGACCATTTCCGGGTGGTCCAGGAAATAGCTGTTGATGGCGTACCCATCTTTCGTTTGTCCCAGATGTACCCAATCCGGTTCTATATCTATTGCCCGGTCACGTTTTTGTAGGAACAGAATATCCGACACCACCTCTGTACCGGCGTTGGCCTTAAAAGCGGTGTTGGGTAATCGGATAGCGCCCAAAAGGTCAGCCCTCTGGGCGAGGTACTTGCGGACGCTGGGGTTCTGGGCATCCATGGAATAGCGGCTGGTCACGAAAGCTACTACACCACCGGGGCGCACCTGGTCCAGTGCCTTGGCGAAGAAATAATTGTGGATGTTGAAGCCCAACTTGTTATAGGCAGGGTCATTTACTTTGTACTGGCCAAAAGGCACATTGCCTACCGCAAGGTCAAAGAAGTCTCTGCGGTCTGTGGTTTCAAATCCAGCGATGGTGATATTGGCTTTGGGATAAAGCTGCTTGGCGATCCGTCCGGTGATGGAATCCAGTTCCACGCCATAGAGACGGCTGCCTCGCATATTTTCCGGGAGCATTCCGAAGAAATTGCCAATACCCATAGACGGCTCCAGGATGTTGCCGGTCTGGAAGCCCATATTTCCTACAGCTTCGTAGATAGCACGGATAACCGTGGGACTGGTGTAGTGGGCATTCAGCGTGGATGCGCGGGCGGCGGTGTATTCTTCTGGGGTAAACGCGGCTTTCAGCGCCTGGTATTCGGATGCCCAGCTGGGCTTACTTGCGTCAAAAGCATCCGGCAGGCCGCCCCAGCCCACATAGCGGGAGAGAACTTGCTGCTGTTCCGGGCTGGCCTGCAATCCCTCAGCTTCCAAGTGCTTTAGCAGCTGGATGGCATTGAGATTTGCCTGGAATTTTGCCTTTGCGCCACCAGCTCCCAGGTCATCATCTGTGATACGGAAGTTCTGGGCATTCCGATGGCTTGCTGCCTTGAGATCGGCATAGGATGCTTTTTCTGCTGCGGAAGCGCTGGGGAACTCCTGCCATTGACCGTCAATGAGGATGGATACCGCAGGGCTGTGTGCGGGAGGCTCGTCTGGTTCAGCTTGTGAAATGGCATCGTCCGGGTCGGGAATAAGCTCGCCCATTTCTGAAAGCGCCGCCTGCCCCTCATGTTCCAGAATCAGCTTTTCTTCTTCGCTTATGGCAGGAGGTTTCACAGCAAAAAGATGGGCGTTGCGCTCATCCTGGCGCAGTAGCACTTCAAGGCGTTCCTTGCTTTCCGCACGGAAAACAGGGTATGCCTGCGACGGATCACGGAGATGTACGTCAAACAGCCCGACTTCGGTGATCTCAAAGGGCTCGTTGTCCAGATAGACGGTATCGCCTACCGAATACAGGGCTTTGTTCTCCTGCGGCAAGGACACAGATTCAACTGTTTCAAGTGCCTTCTCCGTCGCTTCCTCACGATTGTGCCAGCGGTATTGCTCTATATCTTCATCTGACACATGAACGAGGTCACTGAAATCAAGGATTTCCAACTCGTTGGCAATCAGGTCTTGCAGGGAACTGTACTGCCGGGTCTCCAAATGTTCATCGTTCAGATCCCGCTCCAACCGGAATTTCACAAGGTCGATATTCACCTGAATGGGAATCTCATCGTCGGTGATGGTCGTGTAGGCAATGCCGATTTTCGCTGGGTCGCTGAAATCTGGTTCAGCGCCGTATTCACTCTGGCAGAAGTCAGAGATCAGCCCCTTTGCCCGTTCCATAAGTACCTGTTCTTGCAGCTTCAGCCGGTATTCTTCCGCCTGCCATTCGCTTGTAAATTCCTCTGCAACACCGTCAGCGTCAACATAGTAACCGTCGGCCTTATCGTCCCATATGGCATACCGGGTATAGAAGCCTTGGTCAAGACTTACCACATGGAAGCGGTCTGCGGGGGCGATGTCGCTTTCCGTAGATGCTGCCGATTTTTCGACCCAATCACGTCCCGCTGCCTCCGCGTGTGCCCGTTCATCCGGGTAATTGCCGTAGACGCGCAGATACTTCCGCGTCTGCTGGTTGTAGATAGCGGCCCCATCGTATTGGAAGCCGTCATACTCCATTGTGCCGTCCACATAGCCCTGCGCGGCCTTTTCTGCTTCGGCCAATGTCTGGTAGTCCAGCTTATCATCAAACCCATTTTCAAAATGATGGTACGCAACAACCAGATACGGCGGTGCCATCCGCTCGGCATAATTATCGATAGTCTCTTTGGTCAGCCATTCAGGCTTTTCAGGGAGCGTATCGTACAGTTCCCGCATTTTGGCAATCTGCGCACGAACACTGCCTGTCCACAAATGCTTTTCCGCACGGTTGCCCACGCCAAGGAAATACTCACAGTCAGAACGAAGTCGGTCCAGAAGCTGGTACTCCTGATTATGTTCCAGAACTGTCTTTTCCTGCTGTGTGAAGAATTTGTCCTCGCGGATAAGCTGTGCAATGCGGCGCTGAACTTTGGGCCAGGGCAGCACAACTTCATCATCAACGCCGGTAACAACGACCCGCAAGGGATGGCTGAGGTCTGTACCGTATTCTTTTGCCAGCCATGCGGCGGTGTCCCGCTCCCGACCATGGTCTCCCATGTACGATGCCACAGCCTGCTTGCTTTCAGAATTCCCGTTCCATTTCTGCAAGGCGGCGTCAATGTCAGCCTGCGTAATTTCTCTTATTGGGGGAATGTCGGTAGGCGCTACTGGTGGATGCTCTTGAGATGGCTCATCAATATGCCGTGTTGGCTGTGGCGCAATCTGAAGAATATCTATGTTATCCTTGCCAGGTTGACGATCTGCCAAAACCACCGTTTTGTTCTTCTCGCCAAGCCTGTCCAGATATTCTTCCACAACTTCGTTGGGCAGATAGCACACGGAAACTCGCTTCGGTTCTCCAAGGTGTTCCCGTTGAACAACCTCCAACCCAAGAAGCGTTGCGGCAAATTGCGTATCTGCCTGGAATGATAAATAGCCACCGTTCAGCTTTATCAGAACAATGGCATCAGGATATTGACTTTTTACTTCCGCGTACCAGTCATAGAACAGACTGACTGTCGGGAGTGTGGCCGCAAGATTACTTTCCTTGACGGCATTATAGCTGTTGTAGGCGATGGTTCGCGCTGTAGCCTGTGCCAGCTTTTCGTCATAAAGCACCTGTTCATCTGGTGTAAAATAGCGGTTCAGGCGGATCAGTTCAGAGAGGCGGGAAGCGACCTTATTCCAATTCATCTGAATATCCGTACAATCGCTCTTTTTCAGTAAGATGCCTTTGCTGCCGTGTTCTTCAAAGCTGCCGCTTTCCCCGGATACAGCATGGGAGCGTCCACCAGTACCGTATTCCTCTTTCAGAAAATCAGCTTTCTCTTTGAGAGAATGCTGGTTTTGGAAAAACGCATAGATACGGTTCTTCCCACCCTCAAAGCTGCTCCCATTTGCAAGAGAATCTGCAATTTCATCCTCCGTAATGAATTTCCCGGTTTCCGGGAGTGCGGCCATGTCGGAGTGGTATTCTTTGCGAGTCAGGGACAGTTCTTCCAAGCGGGTGAGAAGTGCTTGCGGCCGGTGGTAATGAAAACGCAGAAGCTCACGGTTTTCACGGTAGGCATCCATAAAAATCTTGTATTCCGACAGAAGTGTTTCTCGAAATGCTGGATTTGACAGTTCATCCATCAGACGTTCCGTTTCCTCCGGGTAATTGGTGCTGCGAATATTACCCAGGCAGGACAGATGCCCCAGCGATTTTGCTTCATCCGAAAGGTCGTGATATAGGTCCCAAACATCGGCAGCAATACGCTGGCGCTCATTCTGTGGTGCTTCCGCAACCTCTAAATTGGTGGCGAATGTGCCGCTATCCAGCAGTTCTTCCGTACGCCCTGCTGCGTCTGCCCAGCTGATAACCTGGGCAGAGGGAAGATAGCGCGCGGTATCGCCGCTTGCGATGTGAATGCCGTCCTCGCCATACCATGCGGAAATCTTGCCATTTTCCGTAATCAGGCCGTTTCCGCCATGGTAGAGTGCTTTCAGAAATGCCGCACGATCTTCCAAAGGCTTTTGTTTGGAGAACTCAGCAACGATTTTCATTCGTGCGTCATCTTCGTTGCCGCCTGTGCGCAGGATGTGGTCAATGTCAGCCTGAGAAATGAACATAGAAAAAGCGGAGGGCGTTTGTTCCACGCTCTCCGCTTCTACGATAGATTCAATTTGCTGGGCTTCTGTAGGGAAAAATGAGAACTGCTCGCTGGGGAAATCTTCCGTCAGGCGTAGATCAGCTCCGTCAGGATCACTTCCTCTGCTTGGGCTTTCAGGTTGTTCATCAGCCCCACCCATTTCATGGGGTCGCTGGCTTTCAGAGCTTCCGTCACCCCTGCCGACTGCATCAGTGTGGGCATCATCTGCTCCAACCGCCGGTTCGCTGTTTCGTCGATCTCCTTCAGATGGGGATACAGCTTCTCCGACAGGATCAGGCTGTTCCACAGCACCGGACGATGCTCCTGTAGATACTTCTTCCGCATCCTCCCGTACTTGCCCAGGGGCTGGGTCTCCTGCTGGGACAGGCTCAGATTGGGAATCCAGTAGTCCCCGCTGCGTGTGTAGGTCAGTTCGTTCATTTTCTTGGCTCCTTTCAGACAGCTTTTCACGTTCATATTTCTTAATGGTGACTTCGATATTGCGGAGAATTTCTTCGCTGATGCCGCTGATGGCACTACCCAGAGCATCAACGGTCTGGGGTGTGTTGAAGTCGAACACCGGCATGAAGTCCTCCAGGCCAAAGTGGGCATTTTCTGCCAGACCACACCGGGACAGCAGCATATAGGTGGTGCTGACGGTTGCGGCGTTGAGGAATGCCACGCCTTTGTCATAGTCATGATACTGCTCCAGATACGAACCGTCAACGATGTCGAGGATATCCTGCTGGTGGGCGAGGAAGTATTCCGTGACTTTCACAGAGGAAATCTGTTCCAAGAGGTCAGAAAAGCTGCCCGGATAACGAATATCGTATTGCAGCTCCAAAGAATCGGAAACGACTTGTTCATGCTCCGGGCGGAAATCCCAGAGGTAGGGGCTGCGGGAACGCTCCGTGGTGCGGGTGTCTGCCACATCGAACACATATTTCAGCTTCGGAGTGTCCCCGGAGTGGTCGATAAGAGCGATGCCTTTCGCACCCCGGCGAACATAACGACCCATTCGTTTGTTCCACAGTTCATAATCCGCACAGGCGGTGGCTTCCGGGCGCTGGGCGTAGATCATAAGCTGTTCGTGATAGGGGTACTTGTATAGGCGGGCGGCAGTGGTCAGAAAGTCTGTCCAGCTCTGGTAGCTGCCAGTTATCTGGGTAGCCATGCGGTCCGCCAGCTGGTGGTATTGTTGCAATACGGATGCCATTGTGGTTCTCCTTTCTGAGAAAATAAAAAAAGACGACCGCAAGGCCGTCTAAAATGGGAAGTATTGCGGTCAAAGAAATGCGCCCTGGACATTGTGTAGTCCAGGGCGTGTTTGTCAGAACATATCAAGATTGGACAGCTGATGGCGCTGATCTCTGCAACCGTGGATAATTCCAGTCACTTGAACTTTCTTTCCGGCGTTTACTGCATCCTCCGTTTCAGGTCTGCAAATACATCAGAAGCGAGACGGGATTGATCTGCCTTTGCTTCTTTAAGGCTACGTTCCATCATAGCGTGAAAGGCGGCATCGTCCAATTCATCCCGTGCAGTTGGTGCGCTGGGGACAGAGCAAGAAACAGGAATGCCGAGCATATCCATGGTTTCCTCGGCCTGTTCCTTTATATGGGACTCCACACGTGCCATTACGTTTGCGATTTTTGCTGCCATAGTTTATACCACCTTTCACATTCTACTATTTCCAATTGTACGGCAATTTTCAGTACAAGATTAGAAAACCTACAAAAGGTGTGGGAAGAAAATATTACAGACAAATCGTCATATACGGTGGAATGCAGAGAATATCATCATTTACAATCAGATTTCTGGGATGGATGATATAGCAGCCGCCGATCCTGGTTTTGTATTTCTCTCTGAATTTCAGCAGAGAGTCCGTTGTGTAGCGTGTGCCGGATTTGACCTCAATGGGGTACATTTTATATTTTGTCTTGCTGTTGTTGGAGATAATGAAGTCGATTTCAATGTCGTTGCGCTTTTTCTCCTCGCTGTAATGGGTGTAGAAGAACAGCCTGTGACCATTGGCTGTCAACATTTGCGCAATGACATTTTCGTAGAGCATTCCCTCGTTCAGCCCCAGCTTGCCATCCAGGATTTGCTTGTAGACTTCATCCTCCAACAACTCGTTTTCGTCGAAAGCGTGACTGACAAGCAGCCCCGTGTCCCCCAGGTAGCACTTGATATAGGTGTCCGATTCTGTCAGGGACAGCCCCACATTGGGGTCATTTGCACGGCGGCATTCGTTGGCGACCATGGAATCGGTCAACCAGAAGAAGGTTTCCTCATACTGATCCGCAGAAGAACCGGCGGCGATCCGATTGAACACGACCCGCTTTTCGTGCCGGGAGAGCAGGCCGGGAATCTGGTCAAAAATCGCCAGCACCTTGGAGCGGTATTGCGCCTGAATCTTCATAATGTCGTTCCGATACAGTGCCAGAATGTCCCTTTTTTCCAGGTCAGCCTTGCCAAAGTCCTTCCGCCCTTCCAGGAACGCAACAATGCTCATGGGCATCCCACCCACAAGCATATATTGCTTGAACAGGAGCATGGCCTTATTGTGAAGCGTTCGCTCCAAAGGCTCCCGCTTTTCAAAGCAAGTTCTGATATAAGTGACCATAGGCTTTTCGCCCAATGCCCAGCAGAATTCCTCAAAGTCCAGGGGATACATTTTCATCTGCCGTTCCTCGGAAGGAATCACAATGTCCTTGACGTTTTCCTTAATGGAAATGAGGGAGCCGGTTTCCATATAGTCATAACGCCCATCGGCAACCAGGTACTTAATGGCCTCTCTGGCTTTGGGGAACAGCTGCACCTCATCGAAGATGATCACACTGTCCCGCTCATGCAGCTGGACACCATACTGGACGGACAGCAGCATGAAGAATGTGTCCAGGTCATTCAAATACAGCTGGAAGTATTCCTTTACATCACTGGATGCTTTCGCAAAGTCAATCAGAATATAGCTTTTGTACTCGTTCTTTGCGAACTCCTCTACAACCGTAGACTTTCCGATTCGCCGCGCTCCCTCGACCAACAGTGCTTTCTTACCGGCACACTCTGTTTTCCAGGCCAGAAACTTGTCGTAAATCTTTCGTTTGAATAGCATACCGTTCACCTCTACGGGTATTTTAACACAGGTTCCAGCAATACGCAATATTAGAATTGTAAGAAGTTTCGACAATACGCAGATTTATAGTGGTAGGAATTTACGATAATACGCAGATTTATCACATTTCAAAACTCCGGGATCAAATCCAGTTTTTCAAAGGCATCATCTGTAATCCGGCTGAGCTTGTAGACAGCGCTATCCGTGAGCGTTCTAAGCTCCTGCTCATCTTCATCCAGATAGGTACGCATTTCCACAAGGGCGTGAATCAGCCCCAAACGACTTCCGGGGTTGTAGATGCTTATAAGCTGCTGTTCTTCAAAGGTGAAATCATTCATGTTCAAATCTCCTGTTCTTTTGATTTTTGGGGTTTGGCTTTGCGCTGGGGCTGCTGCGGCTGGTCTTTGAGTTTTTCCAGAACGGAGGGCTTTTTCTCTCGGTGGACGGCATCTGCCAAATCCATCAGGGAAATGGGCTGGCCGGATTTGGCTTGCTGTTCCAGATCGGCTACCGTGGGCTGCTTGCCGTTGTTGATGATACCGTCGATCATGCCGTAATCATCCTCCGTGGACATTTCCGCTGCCTTCAGATAGTTTTCCTGCCGGAAGTCGGGCAGCTCCTTGAAACCCACGCTGTCGCAGTAGTGGTAGGATACCACACCGTCCTGCTTGATGGCAACGATGTCGCTGACGCTCAAGGACGGGCTGTGATAATCTGCCGGACGATGGAGGTTAAACTGTTCAAAGATTGCCTCCAGCTTGGCATCGGTGCTGCCGGTGGCGGTCAGCGGTGCGGTGTAGATCAGGTCATAGCTGCCGCGCGCAATGGCTTTCCCATGAGACTGCATCCAGTCCATGTTCATAAACCGCACATTGCCGGGATCGTCACGCTTTACCTGGTAGATGGCAAAGCAGTCACCCCCATGAGCGAGGAAGGCTTTCTCCCGCTCCTCCTGATGCTGCTGGCGCTCCACGATTTTTTTGTGGAACATAGGGCTTTGCTCCCATTCCTCACGGGAAACAGCGAACATCGTGCCGGAGGCTTGGGTATCCAATTCCTCCCGGTCAAACAGCATCTCTGCATTGCCGCCGTCCACGATGGCGTACACGCTCAAATCCTGATCGTACAGTTCCGCTGCCCATTCTCTGGACAGGGGCAGCATATCCCCATCCAAATAGCCGCAGGCTTCCAGATCAGCTGCTTTCAGGGATTCATCCGGCATGGGGTATTCGTCCAGCACCTGCTCTGGGGTGTCCGGTGAGGGGGCTTCCGGTGGAACGTTTGCTTCAACCGTCTGAACAGTTGCGGCGTTATCCGGCACCCGGGGTTGCTCCTGTGCAGGGGCATCTGCTGCCAGATCAATGCCTTGCTCCTTGCAAATCTCCCGATAATGCTGCTCAATCCCGGAAATCAGCTCCGAGGAGGTCTTGTTTATGGTTTCCAGACTGGCACGGAGTTCCTTCAGCTCCTTGCCTTGGGACCAGGAAGCGATATAACCGAAGCTGTTGTCGGCGGTTTCAATGCCGAAATACTGACAGACGGCGTAGGAAATGCTTTCCGCTTCCACTTCCTCAGTATTCCTGTCTTTTTCTCCCGGCACAAGGATGGTTTCCCCATCGTCTGCCAGCTCCGTCATTTTCTCATAGTTGTGGAGCCGGGAATGGGCCATTTCATGAATGGCAGCGCAGACGGTCTGCACCTGGCTCATACCTTCCCGGAGAAAAATAGCTTGCTTTTCCAGATGAAAATAGCCATCCATGCCGGGTTCCATCGGCTCTATGGTAATGGGCACCTGAGATGTCCGGCGCAGAGCTTCCATGAAAACCTCATACTGCGCCACATCCCCGGTCAGACTGAAGGAAATCTGCGGCAGCGGTTTACCCTCCGTCTGAGCCACATCGAATACGGACACCACCTTGAACATGGGAATGGTGACTTCCTTTTCCTCTGTAATGGGTTTCCCTTCATCGTCCAGCATAGGCAGCTTGGTGTCCGGGTCCAGCTTCTCCTTATCCACCTTGATTTTGTAGGGGGTGGGAGCAAGAATCTGGATGCCCTTTTCGCCCTTTTTCACATGACGCCCGAAGCTGTTCTTCCACTTGCTGAAGCCAGCCACCAGCGTGGCATCGGGCCGCTGGGCATGGATCAGCATGACATTATTCAGGGAATACTTGTGAAAGCGGCTCATGGTGGTAAGGTAGTTCCGGTAGCGGTCACTTTCAAACAGTTCCATGATGCCTTTTTCAATGCCAGCCGTGATCTCTTTGATGCGCTCCTTGCTGGATTGTTTTTCGGACAAATTTGATCGCTCCTTTCTTTGATTTGACTGCTCCCCATGTGACATAGATGGGTCACACAGGGAGCTTTCTCCGCATATAAAAGCCGATTTTGGCTTTCCGAATGTAAATACATATACCCCTGCGGAAGTGCGTGAAAAAGTCATTAGTATCACCCACTTTTTTGGCCCTTAAATGCGGAGATTCCAATACTGAACGCGTTTCCTTTCGGCATCCCGACGCCTGCGTTCCTGAACGGAACACGCAGGACAATACTTTGCTCGGTGAGATTTGGACAGGACAGGCTTTCCACAGATGACACAGCGTTTCCTCGGCTGGGTATGGAGAATGGATGCTTCCAGTGCCGGGTCATTGGGCAGCACTGCATTGCGGAACCACTTACAGTTCAGCGAGTAGGAGATCCACTGTGGGCAGATATTGCAGAACGACCAGTCAAAGAGCAGGCAGCTACCATTGTCATAATTGCAGCAGCGGCTGCGTATCAGCTTTCGCACCTGCTTCAGCTGCTCGTCATTCATCCGGGGCAAATCAGCCATTGCCAAACACCAGCTTGAACCGTACCCGATCCTCATCATCTTCCAGAACCACGGCAGCATCGTAGACCTTCCCTGTTTTGGAGGAAACACAACCCTTCAGCGGGGCGCGGCCTTTCTCCAGCAGGAGCTGGGCAGTTTTTCTGTCCAAGGTTTTCTGCTTGAGGGTAAAGAACCGGCTGTCTCGCCACAGAACAAATTTACAGTCTTTGTTCGTGCAGAAGTATCCCTTGCTGCGCTCGATCACCGGCCTGCCGCACCGGGGACATTTGCCCACGGTGTTTTCGGCGGAGGGGAACAGAATATCCGCGCCGGAAACCGGGCGGTAATCCCTGACCAGATCGGTGAGCATACCCTGAATGCCGTCCAGAAAGTCCTCCGGCTCCAGTTCGCCCTTCTGAACCTGGGACAGCCGATTCTCCCATTCTGCTGTCAGCAGCGGCGATTGAAGCTGTTCCGGCAAGACCGTAATCAGAGAATTACCCAGAGCTGTAGGAATCAGAATGGTCTGTTTTTGCAGTTTCCGGCGTTCCAGCATTCCCGTGGATACCAGCTTTTCCAGAATCCCAGCACGGGTGGCAGGAGTTCCAAGTCCCTTGCGTTCGGCATCCTCCGGCATATCTTTCGTCCCTGCCGTTTCCATGGAGGACAGCAGAAGATCTTCTGTAAAGTGCTTGGGCGGCTGGGTTTTCCCTTCCTTGACGGACACCTTGCTGGGGTTCAGTATCTGTCCAACTTCCAGACCGGAAAACCACTTCTGTGGGATGCTTTTCTGACAGTATTTCTTCCACCCAGCATCCAGCAGCATCTTCATGGTGGTCTTGAAGGTTTCCCCGCAGGTGATGGAGATTTCTGCTTCCCGGTAGCGATAGGCTCCGCTGACCGCCATCAGCACCTGCCGGAAGATCAGTTTCAGGATGTTCTGCTCCGCCGTAGGAAGTGTGGACAAATCCAGTTCTCCCGCCGCCATGGTGGGCAGGATGGCATGGTGATCGGATACCTTTTTGGAGTTGCACACCTGCTGCGCCAAAATATCACTGGGAGCTTCCACACCGTAGATTCCGGCAGCGCACAGGACAATTGCCGGGACACTTCCCAGCATATCGTCCGTCAGATAGCGGCTGTCCGTTCTGGGATAGGTACACAGCTTCTTTTCATAGAGCGCTTGCAGATAGTCCAGGGTCTGCTGGGCGGTGTACCCCAAAAGCCGGTTGGCATCTCGCTGGAGGGTGGTCAGGTCATAGAGTGCAGGGGCTTTTTCTTCTTTATCACTGTGGCGAATGTCAGAAACCACAGCATTCTGGTTCTGGCATTTCTTTGCAAGCTGCTGGGCTTCCGTTCTGTCCGGGAATTTCTTGCTGGAAACGGTGAAATCCGGGAAGTCCAGATTCACGGCGAAAAAATCTTCGGGAACGAATGCAGAGATTTCCGATTCCCGCTGTACCAGCAGGGACAGCGTGGGAGACATGACCCGTCCTACATTCAGCTTGGTGCCGTAAAGCAGAGAAAAGTACCGAGTGGCGTTGATGCCCACCAGCCAGTCCGCCTTAGCACGGCACAGGGCGCTTTTGTACAGCCCATCGAAGTCAGCGCCGGGGCGAAGATTCTGAAATCCATCCCGGATGGCTTCATCCTCCATAGAAGAAATCCACAGCCGTTTCATAGGCTTCAGGCAGTCAGCCAGATAGTAGACACTTCGGAAGATCAGCTCGCCCTCCCGTCCGGCATCGCAGGCATTGACAACCTCGGTCACATCCTCCCGGTTCATCAGCTCCTTCAGGATGGAAAACTGATCTCGCTTTTCGGGGGAAATCTCAAATCGGAAGGGGCACGGAAGGATGGGTAAATCCTCCCGCTTCCATTTGGCGTAGCGTTCATCGTATACGCTGGCATCGGCAAGCCCCGCCAGATGGCCGAAACACCACGATACAATATATTTCTTCCCTTCCAGATAGCCGTCCTTTCGTGTAGTAATGCCCAGAATCCTGGACAAGCTCTGTGCGACCGATGGCTTCTCCGCGATCACAAGTTGCATACCGTCACCTCCAGAGAAGCGCCCCTGCGCACCTCACGGTGGCAGGGGTGTACGCAGCCTTCGCCGTAGCGCTGACAGCCAAAGCAAAGGTGATCTTTGGGGAGGACAGGTTTTCTGTCCTCCCGCATGGGATGGGGCTTTTGGGTCATCATCTTTTCATAGAACCGGGACTTCCCGGTGGTAAAGTAACTCATTTGGATTCCGTCTCCTCCTGTTCGTTATAGGATTCAAATTCGGCATAGTCCTCGTCATCCTCGTCCATGCCGTAGTCGTAGTCATCCAGATCGGTGTCGCCCTTGGTTTTGGGATTGGGCATCTTCTTTTTCAGGAAGTACCAGCCCATGACGCCGACCATGACAGTCATCAGCAGCACAGCCAGAACAACGCCGGAATTGGACTTCTTCTCCGGCTCCTTCACCGGCTCTGTTGCAGGGGTGGTGGGTTCTTCAGTGGGTTCCGGCTCTCTGCCCACGCACTCGGTCATGTTTTTGGCGCAGATCGGGCAGGTCGTGTTCACATGACCGGCGTAACACCGGTCAATGCAGCCGCAGACTTCCACTTTCTCGCCGTCCTCCAGCAGCGCCTGCAAATCAGCGTCATCCACCTTGTTCAGGAAATAGGTGCTGAACTGCTCACTTTTTTCATCCACAGGGGCATCGTAGTCGATGATGATGTAGAAAATCTCCCCGCTGCGGGTTTCAATGGTAATGAACTGCTTGTTGGTGTCCGCATGGAACTGGAGATCTTTCGCAATGGCATTTCCCTCTGTGAAGGGTTCCACCGGGGTAACCGTGGTAGGTGTGGTGGGAGCTGTGGTGGCAGGCGGCTCCGTTTCCGGCGGTGTGGTAGGCTTTGGCGCAGTGGGCTTTGGTGTCGGCTGCGTGGGAGGGGGTTCTGTGGGATCAGATGTGTAGATAATCACATCATCCTTGGGGGGATTGGCTTCGGCGGATGCCGTAATGGTCAGAAAGGACATACACAGCAACAGCACCGCCAGCAGAGTGAAAAAGCGGCGATTAAGTCTCAATGGAAACATCCTCCCTTTCCTTGGTTTCGGTGATATTGGGCGCAGCCTGGACTTTTGCCAGCAGGTCGGACAGGGCTTCCGGGGACAGACCGCACTCCCGAACCATGCCGATGATGTCAATGTTCTCCAGCTCCTGAATCTGCTTTTTCAGTTCTGCGTTTCGGGACTGGAGCTTGCTGATTTTCTCCGTGTTCTTTTCCAGCTCGGCACGGAGCTTTTGCAGTTTGGGATTCATAGAATCACGCTCCTTATCAGGGCAGATGCCCAAAAGTAAAGAAATGGGACTGCCAGTATTGGGTGTTGATATTGGTGTAAGAAATGGGATTTCCGCAGTGAATCATTCGGTTTTCACCCACATAAATGCCCACATGGGAAACACCGTTGGTTTTGTAGGTGCCCTTGAAGAACACCAGATCGCCGGGACGGGCGTTGCTTCGAGACACCGGGGTACAGAGATTGTAAAGCCCTTGGGCACTGGTGCGTCCGACACGCCACCCACTGTGATTGAGAACCCAGCACACATACCCGGAACAGTCAAAGGAAGTGCTGGGACTGCTGCCGCCCCAGATATAGGGGTAGCCCAGGTACTTCTCCGCTTCCCTTATCATGGCAGCGAACCGGGTGTTTTCCAGAGCCTCCGGCGGAAGGTCATACTTGGTGTACCCCTCAATCAGCATCTGCCGGATGTAGTCAGAATCCGGGAACAGGTCGGGGCGGTTGCCCAGCGTGGCCATATAGATGGCGTAACGGCCCAGAGTTTCCTCGTTCATCACATACACGGGGACATGGCTGAGATCGAAGTTTTCCAGCTTGACGGTGACCCTCCTGTAGGTATAGGGAACCTGGGTTTCATACTCGTATTCCTCCATAATGGGATAGCCACACTGGTCAAACAGATAGACCCCGGTGACGGGGTCACGGGCATGGCGTTCCCTGGTGACTGTTTCCGTCCGATAGCGGGTTTCACTCGCCACAGTTTCCGTGAGGATGTACTGCTTTTCAAACAGCATTTCCAGCGTTCCCATGACCTCCTGCAATGTCCACTCGCCGGGGTGCATAGCGGACAGAATTGCCGTCAGCACATAGGGGTCATGCCCGATGTCGTCCAACTCATAGTGGTACTCGTCGTAGTCATGGGTTTGCTCATAGCGGTCCAGCTTTTGCTGCAATGCCTGTTCCATAGCGCAGTAGGCTGCTTCTGCACCCACAATATCATCGTCAGCGGCGGCATAGCTGCCGGCAGCGATTCCAGCACCGATGCCCTCCACCATCATGGAGCAGGAGGACACGGTGTTGAGCAGGAATGCCAGAATCAGCAGGATACCGAGGACGGCGGCAAACCCTTTTCGGTGCCGCACAACAAAAGTTACCGCCTGTTCCGACTTTTTGGCAGCTTCCTTTGCAGCTCTGGTGCTGCCCTCCACGGTACTGCGTCCGGCTTTCTGGGCAGCATACTGGCGCTTGATGGCCTGCTTTTGACGCCACCGGGACAGGGGGTTGCTGGTGGGGTGTTCCACCTCCGCTTTCTTTTGCAGGGCATGGAGATTGGCTTTCTCCAACTGCTTTTCCGCACGGGCGGCGGCACGGTAGGGCTGGAGCTGGGCGGAATGGTGTGTTTCCTGAAGCAGATGGGCAGAAGAATCCACGGTATCTGCGGTATAGCCCGCTGCTTCCACACCCACATTGTCATCCTCGGATTCCTGGATTTCACGGCGAATTTGCCTGCGGGCAGCGGCGGCAGGCGCATCAGGGACCTTGAACTGGGAGGGCGGCTTCTTTTCCATATCCTCAAAATGCAGCTTCACCTTGATCTTGCCGTTGCTGTTGTTGGTAATCAGCTCCCGCTTGACCACCTTCTTTGTGGGGATTTTGGCCTGGGCTTTTTCCGCCTTGTCGGCAGCCTTTTCCGCTTTCTGAACGGCTTCTCCCATTACTGGGTCAAGCCGCTCTTTTTCAGTAAATTTCAGCCGGGATTCACGCAAAAATATCACCTACCGGAGTATGAAGATTCCTCATTCTTCCGTATCCTCCTTCTTGTCTGACGGGCGAGTGGTCATAAGGCGGTACAGCTCCGTATCCTTGGGGAAGTTGTCCACGAAGGGAACGATGGTATCGCCGTAGAACAGCAGACCTTCACCGGCATTGGAATGGGTCACATAGGAAAGCTGGTGGGGAGAAATGCCCAGCTGCTGGGCGAGAATCTTCCGGTCACCGGCGGCTTGGTTGAGCATATAGATGAAGTCAGAATTCTCAAAAATGTTCTCAACTTCTCTGGAAGCCAGCAAATCTTTGACATTTTGGGTGATGCCGGTGGGGATTCCACCCCATTTTCGGAACCGCTTCCAGATTTCCACGGAGTAGGCGGCGGTCTGCTCCTCCTTCAGCAGCAGGTGAAACTCGTCGATGTAGTACCGGGTGGCTTTGCTGGCTTCCCGGTTGATGGTGACACGGTTCCAGACCTGATCCTGGACAATCAGCATGCCGATTTTCTTGAGTTGCTTGCCCAGCTCCTTGATGTCGTAGCAGACCACCCGGTTGCTCACATCCACATCGGTCTGGTGGTTGAACACATTCAGAGAGCCGGTGACATAGATTTCCAGCGCAGTGGCAACGAACTGAGCTTCCTTCTCCTCCTGCTTGCGCAGACAGTCATACAGATCACCAAGGATGGGCATATTCTCCGGCTTGGGGTCGTTGAGGTAGTCCTGATACACCATCCGCACACAGCGGTCAATAATGGTTTTCTCTACGGGCTTCAAGCCGTCCTTACCGCCCACAATCAGCTCACACAGGGACAGAATAAAGTCCGATTTCAAAGAAAGCGGATTTTCCTCGTCGCTGTAATTGAGGTTGATATCCATGGGGTTGATGTGGTGCCTGGAGGTGGGCGAAATCTTGATGACCTGTCCCTCCAGCCTCTGCACCAGCGGGAAGTATTCGCCCTCCGGATCGCATATCATGATGTCATCGCCCGTGGCAAGGAACACATTGGATATTTCCCGCTTGGCGGAGAAGGACTTGCCGGAACCGGGGGTGCCGAGAATCAGACCGTTGGGATTTTTCAACAGCTTCCGATCCACCATAATGATGTTGTTACTTAGGGCGTTGATGCCATAGTACAGTGCCTCCGGGCTGTCCTGATACAGCTCCTGGGTGGTAAAGGGAACGAAGATTCCCACGCCGGAGGAGGTCAGACCCCGCTGAATCTCAATCTGGTTCAGTCCCAGGGGCAGACTGCTGACCATGCCTTCTTCCTGCTGATAGTCCAGTGCCGTAATGCTGCAATTATATTTCTGGGCGATGGAATTGGTCTGAAACACATTGTTGTCCAGTTGCCGCTTGGTGTCGGCGGTGTTGAGAATCAGGAATGTCACAAGGAACATACGCTGATTCCGGCTTTGCAGATCGGACAGCAGCTTTTTTGCTTCCGCACCGTAGGTGGCAAGATCGGAGGGAATGATGTCCATGTCATATCCGGCACGGACAGCTTTTTTCTGCTCCTCAATTTTGCTCTTGTCCAGATCGGTGATGGTGCGCTTGATGGTCTTGATGGCGCTGACCTGATCCACAGACTGCACATGGATGTTGACCACAATGTTGCTTTCAATATCCAGAAAGTCCTTGAGAATCCGGTCACTCAGCTCCGGTGCCAGAATTTGCAGGAAACTGACGGAAGCGAACTTCTGACCCATGCGGAAATCCTTCGCCCGGTTAAAGAGGAAAGAGCTGGGGGCAATATAGTCCTTGGTGGACAGCCCGGAGCGGGGCAGATCTTCCCACCGGAAAGCAAAAGACTCCGGTGTATCCATGCGGAGAATGTCATGGAGAACCCGGAGCCGTTCCTGCCCGTTCAGCACCTCGGCGCTGACACCCAGCCGTTTGAAGTTGTTGAGGATGTCCGTTTCAATGCGCTCTAAGCGGGGCTTGGCAGAGCGGATGTTGTCGGCATCAATACCAAAGGTGAGATACTTGGTTTTCACGATGCCGTTGTTTCCCTTTGCCTGCTGCACCTCAATAATTTTGGACAGTTCCCGCTGAATGCTTTCAAACTGGTCAGAGCGCAGCGGGATTGCCCGGGCAAAGGATTCCCGCAGGGCAGTCAGATTCACAAAGGAAAACTGGAACTTGATGGAGCTGTCAAAGTAGTTGAGGAAATCACACCAGCTGTCGAAGATGGCCTGCTTGTCCTCATTGTCCGAGAGCTGATAGTTGATGTCCCGGAACTGAATGGTTTTGGTGAAATGGGTGGGCGTGACCTGACAGATCCCGTCTACACGAATTTGCAGGTAGGGAATACTGTCCTGTGCGGACAGTTCCTTCTTATCTGTCCGATTTGCCCTTGCGATTGCGGTCTTTACCTCTTTTTGCTGAGTGCGGGACAGCTTTCTTTGGGTGGACAATCCGATATACCTCCTTGTCTAACTGGTCTTGCCGCGCGATGACGGCATAGAAATTGTTGGTTTTGTAGGGGCGCTTCTTGGGGCGAAGCACCAGAACCTGAATCATGTTTCGGATGATGACCTCCAGATGCTGCCCATTCTTTTCATACAGAGCGAACAGGAAGGCAGGCAGCATGGTGAGGATCATGAGCATGGCGGCAGAGGAATTGCCCAGCGGCTCCTTGGCTGCAAAATACAGGGGGACGCCAATGAGCAGACCGAGGCTGAAGCAGATCAGCTGTCGCTTGGTCAGGTTGAAAAGAACCTTGCTTTTGACTTTGGTAAGGTCTTTGGGGACGGTTACATAGGGCATTTTTTACCTCCTTAGTGGGCGTTGAATACGGAGCGGGCAAGGCTGCTGGTCTTGAACAGGCAGAAGCATAGCAGCACCGTGTAACCCATGCAGGTCCAGATGGCGGTGCTTATATCGGTGGATACGGAGATGTTCTGCACCAGCACGGAGTAGATCGCCACACAGACCATAATGAGAAACGCCTGAAAGCCCAGGGCGAACAGGGTGCGCAGATAGTTCTGTCCCATCTGACCCCATTCCCGGTTTGCCATGGTCGCCATGGGGATGGGTGCCACGGAAGTCACCAGATATACCTCAATCATGCGCCCATAAATGACAATGAAAATGCAGATGGTGATTGCCCAGGTACAGATCCCCACGAACAGGGACTGAAACCACAGTCCCAGCAGCGGCCCCACATCCATTTCCATGAGCCTGCTTTCCAAATCCGTGACCACGGAGGAAATGTCGATGCTGGTGTTTCCGATCATCACCCCGGCAGCGCCGTTGACAACGCTCTGGGCAGCATCAAAGATGCCCATAACAATGGTCCAGGTGTTGGAAACGATGAGAACCGCGGCAGCACTCTTGAACACCCATTTGAAGAACATCCAGGTGTCAACATCATTGAGGTTATTGCGGTCTGTAATGAGCTGAATCAGCTCCAGGGTCATGACGACTGCCAGAATCGCTCCGGCCAGGGGGAGAATCACATTATTGGAAAGGTTCTGAATCATGTTGAAGATACCGCTGTTCCATGCCTGTGGAGTCAGTCCCACCTGACCGGCGATTTCTCCAATCTGCTCATTGGTGGAATCGAACATCCCAGAGAGATTGCTGACGATTCCGCTGACAAGCACTTCCTTCAGCCAGTCCGTAATGCTATCCCAGATAAAATCCATTGTGTTACCTCCGATCCGTTATGATTTTTTGGCTTCGGGGGATTCCACACGCTCACAGTAAACCACATACCGCTGCCTGCCCCCGGAAGCATAGGGGTGGCAGGTCAGCAGGGTCAGCAGCTCCCGTCCCGGCTGAATCAGGATTTCCGTTACATCGTGGGGGTCGATGATTTTAATTTCGCAGACCCGGTAGGTCAGCGTCTCCCACAGGTTTGTGATAGAAACCAAATCCCCGACTTTCAGCTTGTCGATGTAGCGAAAGTAGCTGGCACCGTTGTAGCCCCGGTGTCCGGCAATGACGCAGTTGGTGTTCTCGCCGCCAATGGGCAGGCTGGTTTGGCTCAGATGGGCGGCTCCGTCAGCCATGTGCTGTTCCGTTGCGCCGAGAAAGATGGGCATTTCCAGCTCCATAACGGGAATGGAAATCACACCGAACACCTCATCCGAAAGGCCGTAATCCGTTAGGCGAAAGCTGGGTTTCTGGTAGTCATACGCACAGGAAAGCCCTGTCTGCCCTTGGGCGTAGATGGTTTCGTTGTAGCGAACCATGTCCGCCCACAGTTCCGGGTAATCTCTGGTCTTCTCCGGCTCTGTTGGAGAATCAATAGTGACAATCACTTCGGAAATGGTCGGTTCGGTTTTATCTCGATTCAGAAAGCCCTGAGCATTCAGGGAAATCTCCCGGTCAACCATGGCACCCCAAAGATAGGGGTACAGGAGAAAGGTAAGACCGGAAGCGAACACCAGCAGCATCAGAGCAATGAGAAAGGCGCGGAGCTTACCGTTTCGCATGGTCATTCCCTCCGCTGCTGCCAACAATGCTCTGGTAAATCTGTGCGCCAATGGCAATGACCAGAATCAGAACTAGAGCGGCGGCAATACCCAAAATGACACCCTGAAGGTACTTTTCCTCCCATGCAGATGCCGTTGTTTCCTCGCTGGCAGTTTCTTCCATAAGCAGCTCCGCTTCCTCATAGGGAATCCGGGAACCACGCACCAGCAGCCGGTGGGTGTTCACCCCATAGGGGGTACAGGTGACCAGTGTACACAGATCCTCGCCGGGAGCAATCCCCAGCAGGCTGGTATCGTAGGGCAGCACGGTGTTGATCTCCACCACCTGATATGCCAGAGTTTCATCCAGAACATGGAGATAGAACACATCCCCGGTGGTGAGCTGTTCTAAGTCGGTAAACATCTTCTGGGATGCCATGCCGCTGTGCCCGGAGAGAATGGTATGTGTGTTTTCACCGCCTACAGGGAGAGAGCTGCCCAACAGATGCCCAATGCCCCGTTCCAGAGAATCATTCTCCGTGCCGTGGTAGATAGGCAGCTTGACGCTGATTTTGGGAATTTCCACATAACCCATGATGCCGTTTCCGGCAACATCGAGCTGGCTGTCGTAGTCGGCAGATGCAGCCTGCAAGCCCTCTTGGCTGTAGGCTTCTGTTGCGCCGGGGACAAGGCTACGGTTGTAGGCATCGGCAAGCTCCTTTGCCTTGAGAAGTTCGCTGTCATCCGCCTGCTCCATAACCTCCTGATAAGCAGTGTGAATCTGGGAGGCATACTTTTGGTTTACATAATTACTTATAACAGGATACAAAGTCAGCCCCAGCGCCAGCAGGAACGCCATGACCGCCAGAGCGATTGTGATACGCTTTTGCTTCGTAAGGAACCCTCCTTTTTCGGGATAGCCCCGGAGGATTAACCCTCCGGGGCAGATGAAATTAGACAGAGCGCTTCTTCCGGCTGACCAGTGCAATAACGGATACAGCGCCAGCCATCAGCAGAATTCCGACCACAGTAAACATCATAGTTCCGTTATCGCCGGTCTTGGGCAGGTCGAAACCACGAGTGTTGACCACGGTCAAAGGAGCCTCGGCGTTGGTGCTGCCGTTGTCCTCCACCATGTTGACCTTCTTGCCGCTGACGGTAGCGGAAGCGGTCCGCAGCTTGTGTTCCAGATGCTTCTGGGGGATATTCTTCAGATTGGCATCACTCTGAATGATCTGGGCGTACCGGGGATCGTTCTGAATCAGCCCCAGCGTGTCGGATGCGTAGACGGTGCAGCTATCAGCACTTTCCTTCTGGGAGATCACCACCTCAATATCCTGTTTCAGCAGTACATAGCCACTGTCCGTGCGAACCTCGGTCATGGAATAGGTATCATCCTCCAGACCCTTAATCAGGATTCTGCCCTTGGAGTCACCGGTTTTCACAGGAACAAAGTGCGTGGCATCTTCCTTGTTGGCAGTGTGGCCGGTCACATAGTACACGCCTTCGTCCTCATTCAGCCGAGCCTTTACAAAGTAATTATCGGTCTTGTTCTGTACCAGAAACTCCACCTTGGAGAAATCGCCCTTGCCATCGGAGAACAACTTGGTTAGGTCAATACCGTAGGTATAAATGTGGGCATCGTCCACAAGCGTGTCATAGTAGCTCTCACTGGTACGCTTCCAAGTCAGCACCACCTTGTTATCGTTGCCTTTGTCGCCCACCACCAGGGAATTGTCACTGTCCATCTTAGCGGTGTAGGTCAGGCGCATGGTGCAGTCGGAGAAGCCGGAATTGACCATACTTGCATCGGTATAGACAGCCTGGGAGTTGTTGATCTCCGCCAGACCCTTGGCGGTCATTTCTACCGTCATAGCAGTCTTGCCGTCCTGAACATCGTTGTAGGAAACGGTGAAATAGCCGTCTGCTTCTTTCCAGGTGGTCACAGCGTTCTTACAGGCGGTGTCGGAGAAAACTTCCAAAACCACGTCCCCCTTGGTGTAGGTCAGGCCAGCGGACAGGGTATCAATGAAGGTGTAGCAGGACAGGTAGGTAGCTTCGGAAGTGATGCTGGGCAGGGTGGAAACGATCTGGTAGTCAATGGTATCACCGGCAGAGGCAGTGCCGGTATGGGCATAGCTATCTGTCTTGCCGGTGTCGTTCTTATTCTCCCGCAGTGTCTTTTCCAGAGAAGGAATGCCGGTCAGGTTCTTAGGGTACAGGGTAATATCATAAATCCAATGGGTGCCGCCGTCATTGGCGTTGGTGCCGTTGACTGAGGTCATGGGGACGGATACCAGGAAAGGATCGGTGGTGGAAACAACCATTTCAGGGACTTTTGTTTCGGCAACCAGATACAGGCCCAGGGGCAGGTTTTCAGCTTTGGTCTTGCCGTAGGAATCCGTCAGGGGCATGGCTGTACCGTTGGTGGCAGCGTAACGCTCCATGGCGTTCTTGACAGTGGTAGCGTTGGCAGTCAAGCTGGAGGACAGGGCGGAGATCAGCACATCAGACTGGTAGAAATACTTGGTTTCATCCAGAGCATCCGCTTTTTCGTACCGATTCTTTCCGTCCGCCAGACCCAGAGTATTCAGGAGGTCAGAGCCTTTGGCCTTGTCCACGGCATACAGGATTTCCACATGACCGTCGGTGGTTTCGGTTTTGCCGTACTGGAAAATGTCGGCCACCTTTACATAGGTAAACTCGACACCCTTAATGGCATATCCGTAGCCGGTTTCGCCGTTGCCCAGCGTGGAGGAAGCATTACCGCCCAGAACATTGTTTACCCCGGTTTCGTCATAAACGCCGGTAGACACATAGCTGGAATCCCATACGCCGTCCTTTTCGGCGTTGGTCAGATCGTACTTGTAGATGGTCAGAGAGCCGGTTCGGGATTCGTCAATGGTTGCATCCTCCAACTCGGCGGCGGAGACAGCGACAGGGAAACACAGTAACATGGTCAGCGCCAGAAAGAGGGACAAAGCTTTGGTAAGGTTTTTCATTTCGCATTTTCCTTTCATAGTTAGAATGACAAGATAGTTTACATAATTTTTCGACATGGGTGGAAATAAAAAAGCCAGGGCTGATCCCTGGCATGATGGGCAGTATTCATGGCTTACACCAGCCTTTTCTTGCTGTAAATCAGCATAGCAAGACATACAGTGCCAGAGATCATACTGAGGATACGGAAAAGCATAGCGGTATTACCTCCTGTGTCGGGCATGGTAAAGGTGCGGGCGTTGGTGACACGAACCGAAAGCGCAAGATCGTCCGCAGGCAGCGCACCTTCATAGGCGGCTTTGTCCAGCAGTTTGTAGCCCTCCGGGGCTTTGGTTTCCGTCAGACGGTACTGTAGTCCCGGATAGAGGTTGTCCCATTCCAGCAGTCCGTCCGTCCCGGTGGTCAGGCTCCCGTCCGTTACATCGGGATTGGAGCAGCCGCCCCGGACAATGGTTTCGGAGTAGGTCACGGGATGCCAGAGAGAACCGTCCTCACTCCATTCCAGCCGAAATGTTGCCCCTGCCAGAGGGCTTCCGGTAATGTCGATCTTCTCCACAGTCACCTTGCCGGTTCGCAGAGCGTTGACGAACGATACTTCGGCAATCTCACCCTGTTTTACGGTGACGGTCTGTGGATTTTCACTGACGCATTGGTAAAGACTGTTTTCGGGAAGCAGTTCTCCTACCGTGTACTGTCCGGGCAGCAGATTCCCGGTCAGAATAATACCGTCCTTGTTGCTGGCGAAGGGAGAACCGTCCAGAACCTTTCCTTCGGCATCTGTAATTTTGAACTGCCAGCCCTCCACAGAACCGCCGCCCTCCACGGTTTTGGAAATTTTCAGCTTGCCATACTGGACATTGGTAAAGGTGATGGAAACATCCTCATGGGGCTTGATTTCAAACTTGTGGATCGTTTCATCTACCATCCAGTATTCGTCCTCAAATCGCCCATGCTCGTCGCCGGTTTCCTTTGCCCAGTAGGTTCCGGGGTCAAGGTAATAGCCCGCCTTACCGTCTGCATTGGTGATAAGTGTGCCGACCTTCTGGGTGCAGACTTCGTCCGAATAGACCGTAATATGCCAGCCTTCCACGGACTGCCCGGTGTTGGTCTTTTTGTAGAACCAGACTAACCCCTGCTCCTTATTGAGCCAAGTGTCCACGGTGGTTTCACCGGCTTTCACGGTCACATCATGGAAACCCAGCTCGGTCAGCCAATAATTATCCTCCATGGGTAACTCCACAACCGTGTACCACCCTAACGGAAGATTTTGGGTGCAGGCATATCCGTTTTCATCGGTGGTGAAGTCTCCGTAGGAATTGCCCTCGGAATCTCTCACCCGGAATGTCCAGCCGCCAAGCTGATTGCCGGTGTTGGTGGTCTTGCGGATTTCGATGCGCCCATAGTGGGTGTTGGTGAAGGTGACTTCTGCGGTCTTGCCAATGGCAACCGTTACAGACTTCACGGCGGTGTCAAATTCCCAATAGGGATCGTCCGTGGAAATCTCTTTGGCGTAATAGGTACCTTTCTGCAAACCCGAAACCGTAACCGTGCCATCTGCCCCGGTGGTGAATGGAGAGCCGGGAACAGAGTTGGTGCAGGCAGTATCCGTGTACAGCCCGATCTGCCAGCCACTCAGGTTTGCACCTGTGTTCGTGGATTTCATCAGCTTTACGCTGCCAGTGTTTCGCTTGTTATAGAAGCTGACCGAAGTGGTGCCTCCGCTGGTAACGGTTACTTTCTGGGGATTGGTGCTGGAACAGGTGTACAGCGCATGGATGGTACGGTCCGTATGCCTCAGCTCCTTCACAAAGTAAGTGCCAGCGGTCAGCCCGGTAATGGAGAGATTACCGCTGCCGTTAGTGGCGTAAGGTCCGGCGATCAGACTGGTGCAGGCAGCATCTGCGTAAATGCCGAACTGCCAGCCGGACAGGTTCTGACCGTCCTCGGTGGTTTTGGTCAGGCTGATATTTCCTAGAGACGGTGCTTTGATTTTGAAATAGGCATTCAGCCCGCTGCTTCCGGCGCTGTACAGGGAAATGGTGGTCTGGTAATTTGAACCCGACATATACCAGATGTTATAACTGGAATTGGATGCTGAGGGCAGATACCGGGTCGCAGTGAACACCGTGGATTCGGAAATATCCCCGGTTCTTGTGATATTCAGGGTATTGCCGCTCTTAGAAAAGCGGGCACCGTTTCCATTGGAGAACGAGAACACCGACAACACTCCATTAGAATCATAGGCACTTCCGGTATCCCCGGAGAGCTGAATCGTAGGTGCGTTGCTGCTGGAACTGCCGCAAAAGCTGGGAATGGTTTTCGCAGACTGAATCGCAGATACCAGACTGTGGTAGCAGGAGCTAAACCCGGACACCGAGGCAGAAGCGGCGGCATAGAACACGTCGCCGGAGGTGCCGCACTCGTTGGAGCTGTTCCGGTTAAAGCTGCTGGGGTCACGCAAGCCACAGACAATTTCATAGATCAGGATTTGCGTTGCCACCCGCAGGGGCACATTGGGATTGCTGTCCTTCTTTACTGATGTAACGCTGATGGAGTGATCCCACTGCTGGTCACTGTACAGGAGGATAAGCCCGATAGCCTCCCGCCGAGCGGAGGGCAGCGCATACCAGACGTTGCTTCCAGTTGTACTGCCGCTTCCATTCAAAGTTACATCCCGGTCCACGGAGTTCCCGCTGGTGCTGGCCGCATAATTGCGCCAAGGCTCAATGCAGTACAGCGGTTCATCCGCATGGGCAACACCGCCGTACCTCGCAAAGTGCCAGCCCATGTTCTTGACATAGGCCGTCCGGGTGGTGCCGCTGCCGTTGGGTTTATAGGCGCACGACACCTGGTAGTTCAGCCGGGTCGTGTAGTCGCCGTTGTCCGCAAAATCGAAAAGCATGATACTTTTTTGCGTAGAGGCGTAGGCTTCGGCACCCAGGAGACGGTCGTCTGAATCTAAATCGTCCAATTCTTCCGGAAGTGTTGTCTCATCAGTAGGATCTTCCTCCATAGGCTCTGTTGCCTCCTCGGATGGTGGTTCTGTGGATTCTTCCGGCGGGGCTGCGGATTCTTCGGGCGGTGGCGTTTGGTCTGTATTAGGGGGGACAGCTTCAGAAGCAGAACCCTCGCCAGACTGTGGCGCTGTTGGTGTGGTGATTTCATCCGCAAAAGCGCAGGGAATCATTCCAAAGCACAGCACGAATACCATCAGGAGCGATACGACGCTCCGAAAGTGCTTCATAGTGTTTTCTCCTTCCTTAAAAATGGGATTGCTCCCACCTCAAAGGAGGCGGGAGCCGGTTGTTATGCAGAGAACAGGCCGGACAGCAGAGGAACGAGGGTAATGCCGATCATCGCCACACCACCGCCCGCCATGAGCTGCTTCATGCCCTGGCTCTTTGCTGATGTGTGATAAAGAAGTAGTAGAAGTGTAAAAAATTTTGCCGTTCCTATCCGGCGTTTGCGCATTGCGCCGGATAGGTCGGGCGGTCATTCGGGCAGGTCTACCTTGCCAACGAA
>Ga0129311_1000227_pt1 | contig 52436 bp, 47 predicted proteins | sample Go1ome_FD_94435 | JGI IMG/M metagenome (GOLD analysis project Ga0129311, IMG submission 94435) | Western lowland gorrila individual fecal microbial communities from Wisconsin, USA - Go1022B metagenome | ecosystem: Host-associated > Mammals > Digestive system > Large intestine > Fecal | place...
AGCAAGAGAATTCATAATTGTCCTCGATAAGGCAGTACTGGTATTTTATAGTTATCTTAACGCGTCGGCTATACCCCACCGATCTGTTCAGAGGTTGGGCATATCAAATCTCCTGATCTCTTACGGCGGCTATCAGGGCCCCGACGTTGCGGCGATTGCCGAGTTTGTCGGTACGGGCGGCCTGTTCAACTTCGGCGGCTACTCGAACCCTCAGGTCGATGAGCTGCTCCAGAAGGGTGCAAGCGAATCGACGACGGAGCTGCGCGCGCCGTATTACAAGGAGATGCAGACGGTCCTTGCAAAGGATGTGCCGATCGTGCTGATCTCCGAATGGCTCGGCTATTCTCCTGCCTACAAGTATGTGATGAATCATCCGTACTCTGATGAAGCGGTGGGCAAGTGCTCCTATGCCGAGTATACCTACTGCTGGCTCAATCACTGATCCTCCTCGGGCAGCGGCGCCGCGCGGCTCTCTGCGGCACCGCTGCCTTTACTGCCAAGAAAATATATTTGACTCTATTGTGAGGTGAAACCATGCAAATTGAAGAAATTCTGAATCTGGTGCCTGACTACGCTACGTTCTACACCGTGGATGAGCTTGACAGGCAGATCGACCGCCTGGCACAGGCCTATCCCGATACCATCCGCACCGAGATCATCGGCACGTCCCGGCAGGGTCATCCCATCAAGGCCATGATCATGGGCCGCGGGCAGAAAACGGCGCTCTGTTTTGCTTGTCCGCATCCGAATGAACCGATCGGCGCGATGACGATGATCACGCTGGGCGAGATCTTCGGCGCGCACCCGGAGTACCTTGAGCAGACGCAGTTTACCTGGTATCTGATTCCCTGCATCGACCCCGACGGCACGCGGCTGAACGAAGGGTGGTTCAAGGGGCCCTACAGCCTGCTTAATTATGCGCGCGGCTTCTATCGCCCGCCCGGAAACAAGCAGGTGGAGTGGACGTTCCCCATCAATATCCGCGGTGCGAAATTTGATGACCCGCTGCCTGAGACACAGGCGCTGATGAAGCTGATCGACGCGCTGCATCCGGAGTTCATGTTCTCCCTGCACAACTGTGCGTTCGGCGGCGCGTACTGGTATCTGACGGACAACATCCCCGAGCTTTGCGCCAGGCTTGAAAATGCTGCCCGCCGGCAGAATGTTCCTCTGCACCTCGGCGAGCCGGAGTCTGCGTATATCACCAAGTATTCTCCCGCGGTGCACAGCATGATGTCCGTCACCGCGATGGTCAACTACATGATCCGCTTTGGCGGCGGCGTGCCCCGCACCAACATGAAGTGCGGCGGCTGCTCGGCGGACTATATCGCCAATGTCTGCAAGTGCATGGTCATGATGGCGGAGCTGCCGTACTTCTACGACAAACGCATCGCCGATACCTCCGAGATCGAGGGAATGACCCGGCGCGACGCAGTGCTCGAGAACATCCGCCTGAACACGGAGAATTACGCCGTGCTCGGCAAGTACTGGTCGCAGGTCCATGCCTGTTTCCATGACGACAACCCCTTCTTTGAATTTGTTGACAGCTGCATCGAGAGCAACGATGCGCAGAACAAGGCGAAGGAGAACTGGGCAAAGGGACCGCAGTTTGAAAAGAACGCGACGGTCTCGGAAATGTTTGACAATCTTTACGGCTCGCGCCTTTTTGAGTGCCTCAACGTTGCGCTCGCGGTCCGCGCCTGCGCTTACGAGCTGCAGAACACGCAGCGGCTGAGCCTGGATGAGAGCGAGCTTCTGAGCTTCTGCCACAAGAGATTTTTCGATGAGCTGGAGCGCATGTGCACCTGGCTTGAAGAGCATGTGGATTATGAGGTGATCTCGATCCGCCGTCTTGTCTCCGTGCAGCTGGAAAGCGCGCTGCTTGCCGTTGAACAGATCAATAAGGAAAGGTGATCATATGGCGAGACCGGCCAATTCGATCGATATGACGCAGGGCAAGCCCCTGCCGCTCGTGATCAAATTTACGCTTCCCATTCTGCTGGGCAATATTTTCCAGCAGCTTTATACGGTCGTGGACGGTATCGTGGTGGGAAAAAACGTCAGCGATGCCGCGCAGGCGGCGGTGGGTGCGTCGTTTTCCGTCACCTATATGCTCACGAGCCTGTTCCTTGGCATCGGCCTTGGCGGCAGCGTGCTGGTCAGCCAGTATTTCGGGCAGCACAACGACCGGAATATCCGCACGACGATCTCAACGATGAACTCGTTTCTGATAGTCATCTCCCTGCCGCTGATGATCTTCGGCATTTTTACCGCCGGACCGTTCCTGCATCTGCTGAAAGTCCAGCCCGATTATTTTGATCTGGCAAAGACCTATATGTGTGTGTATTATCTGGGCCTTCTGCCGCAGTTCGGCTATAACGCCAACTCCGGCATCCTGCAGGGACTGGGTGACAGCCGCTCGCCGCTTTTGATCCTGGCGCTGTCGAGCGTTCTGCATGTGATCCTTGACTACGTTCTGGTCGTGCCCATTCCGCTGGGCGTGGTCGGCGTGGGACTTGCCACGGTCATTTCCCAGTTTTTCAGCTGGATCCTCAGCGTGTGGATCATCAACCACAGATTTCCGGCCTATCGGTTCCGCGTTTTCAAGATCAGCTTCGACAAAAAAATCTTCCACGAGATCCTGCGCATTGGCGTGCCCTCCGGCATCCAGAACGCGCTCTACTCGGTCGGCATCATGGTCATGTCCCCGCTCATTAACCAGTGCGGCATGGTGTTCGTGGCCGGCTACAATGCCGCGGTCAAGGTGGACGGCTTTGTGTTCATGCCGGTGCAGAGCCTTGCAACGTCGATCACAACGTATGTCGGGCAGAATATCGGCGCGAACCGCATGGACCGCGTGAAGTCCGGCGTTCAGTCGATCCTGCTGCTCTCGGTGGCGATGTGCGCGGTCCTTTGCTGCCTTGTTCTACCGCTGAAAAGCCAGCTGATGTATCTCTTTACCGATACGCCAGAGGTCGTGGCGGCGGGCAACGCCTATCTCGTGCGTGTGATCCCGCTGTATGTTATCTCCACGCTGCAATACATGTACATCGGTCTTCTGCGTGGCGCGGGCGAATCGACCGTGCCCACGATCGCGGCGCTTGCGAGCTTGTGGCTGGCCCGCGTGCCGAGCGCATACCTGCTGACGCATTATTTCGGCGCTGACAACATGCACTGGTGCTATGCGATCGGCTGGGCGGCGGGACTTGCGGTGCTGGTCCCGTATTACTACTCCGGACGCTGGAAGCGCCATATGACGCAGTTTAAGTCTGACAGCGGCGACGCGGATGAATAGAGCAGAGGAGGACATGCATGCTGAAAATGAAATTGGCCGGCCTGTGCGAGCACATCCTGTCAGCGCCGCAGCCGCCCGATCATATTGCGCTTTTTGATGCGCGGGAGGAATGCCCTGACCTTTTTGAGGTGCTTTCCGCAATGGCCAATTCCTCCGGCGGCGGGATGCTGCTGTTCGGCATTTTACCGGCATCCGCAGCACAGCCTCCGCAGCTTTGCGGCATCCCGGATGCCGCAAAGCTCATGCAGATCATTGACTGGCAGTGCGCGGAGATGTCGCCGGAGCTGCACCCGCTTTATACAAAGACCGCGGTTGACGGCAAGACGGTCCTTGCCGCGCAGATCCCGGAGATCGACAAGGATCAAAAGCCCTGCTATCACCTTGCCGTCGGACGGCCGCACGGTGCGTTCAAGCGCGTCGGCGGAACAAACCGCGCGATGAGCGAGGCGGAGATCTACAATTACGACGCTTATCGCAACCGTATCCGCGATGAGCTGCGTCCCTGCGAGCAGGCACGCTGGGAGGATATCAATCCGGACGGCGTGGAGAACTACATGCGCCGTCTGGAGACGGCGAACCGCCTGCACGCGAATATCCGGCGCGAGCAGCTCCTTCAAATGGAGGGACTGCTTATTGACGGCAAGCCGACGCTTGCGGCGATCCTGCTGTTCAGCTATGATCCGCAGTCGTTCTATCCGCAGTACTCCATCATGGCGACGGTTTATGATGACGAGAAGCTGCGGGAAAGCCGCAGACTGAACGGAACGCTTGACATGCTGTGCGAGCAGGCGTTACAATTTATCAGAAAGCAACTTCCCCTTGCCGCTCGCTATCCGATGGACGCTGTGCGCGAGGCGCTGCTCAATGCGCTGATCCACCGCGATTACAGCAAGTATGCGGAGGACCTCCCGGTCTATCTCTGGGTCAGAAGCGACAGCATTGAGATTTGCAGCCCCGGCGGCTGCTACGGCGCGTCCGACATTACGACGCTCCCCCGAGGGCTTCGCAGCCTGAGGAATCCGAAGATCATGGAGATCCTGGAGACGCTCGGCGCGCTGCCGCAGGAGCACAGCGGCATGCAGTACATGCAGGATACTATGGCCAGCGCGGGGCTGCCGCCGCCTGAGATCCGCCTGGCGGACGACTGGTGCCACGTGCGCTTCAGCATACCGGCGGAGGGTGCATGGGCAGAGGATGCCGCGCAGGCAGACGATATGAGCGAAGTGGAGCGGCAGGTGTGTGAATACTGCTGCGAGCCGCGCACGCTCTCCGAGCTTGCGTCGCGCTTTGGCTGGAAGTCGCCGTACTATATGCGTACCAAGCTGCTCACAGAAATGATCGATAAGGAATATCTTGAGATTATGAATCTCGACTCCCGGCAGAAAAAGCAGTACCGGACGCTGCCGCGCACGTAAGCGCGGGAAAGGAAGCGTGTCATGTCGAAAAAACTGCTCAGCAGCCTTGCCTACAAGGCCATCAAAGAACGCATTGCCAGCATGCCGAGCGGCAGCTATCTCTCCGCGCGCCAGTGTGCGCTGGAGCTGGGGATCAGCTATACCCCCGTGCGCGAGGCATTTTTGCAGCTGCAGAAGGAGGGCGTCCTCCGGCAGGTCCCGAATGTTGGATTTTTTATCCAGAACATTGATCTGACTGATCTCTTCCAGATATTTCAGGTGCGGGAGTGCGTCGAGCTTTTTGCACTCGAAAAGGCCTTTGACAAGCTGAGCGGTCCGCATATCGCAGATATGAAAAAGACCTGCGCGCAGGCGGCGGATGCGCTGCGGGAGAATGACAGCTACCGTTATTCCAAGTATGATGCCGAATTCCACCGCATCCCGCTGGAGATCCTCGGCAACAAGCCGCTGCTCTCGCTCTATGACGATATCCGCGCGAAATATTTGATTGTTTCCGGGCAGATGCTGCCGCTGATCGACGATATGATCCAGGATGAGCACCTTGCTCTGATCGACGCGGTAGAGCAGCGGGACGAGCAGCGCGCGAAGGAGCTGCTGCTGCGACACATTCAGGAAATGAAGCAGCGCATCATCAATAACTACATCCGCGATCAGCTCCGCTGATCCAAAACTGAAAGAAAAGCGCTCCGAAGGATATCCTTCGGAGCGCTTTCTGCGAGCCATGTGTTATTCCTCCGGCGAACGGATCCTGATCGTCCTGCCGCCGAGACTTTCGTAGATGCGGTGGGAGATGGACAGCACCGTGCGGCCCTCGGACGCGCGGCGCAGCGCTTCGAGCACGCGCGCTTCGGTCTCGGCGTCGAGGTTTGCGGTGATCTCGTCGAGCAGCAGCACGGCGGGGTCCGCCGCCGCGGCCCGCGCGATGGAGAGGAGCTGCCACTCGCCCTGAGAAAAGAGCCCGTCCGCGCAGGGCGTGTCGTAGCCGCCGGGCAGGGCGCGGATGACCTCGTCAAGGCCGGCGAGCTGCGCGGCCTTTTCCGCCATTTCGCGGCTGATGCGCGCATCGCCCAGTGTGATCTGGTCGAGCACTGTGCCCGGCACGCGGGCAAAATGCTGCTCCACGCAGCCGATGCACCGCCGCCGCTCCTCGTCCGTGATGGCCGAAACATCCACGCCGCCGATGGTCAGCGTGCCCTGCTGCGGGCGGTAGAGCCCCAGCAGCAGGCGAAAGACCGTGCTCTTGCCCGCGCCCGTGCGGCCGACGAGCGTGACCTGCTCACCCTGCCGGACGGTGAAGGAAAGGTCCGAGAGCACTGTGCGCTCATTGTAGCCGAAGGTCACGTGCGAGAGGACCACATCCCCGCGGGGGACTGCGCCGCCGTGCGGTGCGGGAATGTCCCGCTCCGGCTGGGCGAGGAACGCGTCGATGCGCCTGACGCCCGCCATGGCGGACTGGATGGTCTGGATCTCCATGCCGAGGCTCTCGATGGGCGTGAAGATGCGCGAAACATAGTCGATGATCGTGACGGATGTGCCGACGGACATGCCGAACAGCGCCAGCACGCGCGCGTCGCCCGAGGCGGAGAGCAGCATCACCGCGCCGACCACCGCCGCGCTCAGCACGAGCACGACGGGGGAGTAGATCGCGTCGTAAAAATTCGTGCGCTCGACGGCGGCGTAGCTCTCGCCGATGCGGCGGTCGTAGCGCTCTGTCATGTAGTCCTCAAGGCCGAGGGCGTGGATGGTGCGGATGTTGTGCAGGGCCTCCGGCACCTGGCCGGAGATGGCCGCGACGGCGCGGCGGTTGTCGAGCTGAGCTGCGAGCATGCGCTTTTGCACATGGCGCGTAAAGACCGTGAGCAGCGGCAGCGCGAGCAGGAGCAGCAGCGCAAGGCCGGGGTTTTTGACCGCGATGACGGCCAGAATGGAGAGGATGCGGCACGCGTCCGCCGCCATCGAAATGACGCCCGAGGTGAACAGCGCCTCGACCGTGTCCACATCGCCGGAAAAGCGCGCGGCGATCTCGCCGGGGTCCTGCCCGGCCAGCGTGGAAGCGGGCAGACGCGTCAGCTTGGCGGACAGGACCGAGCGCAGCGCGTGGGTCATCTTCTGCCCGAATACCTCAAGCAGCGTCTCCTGCGCTGAGGACAGCACGCCCTCGAGCGCGAGGGAGCCGAAGTACAGCAGCGCCGCCGTAAAGATAAGCGGCGCGCCGCCGGTCAGCGTGTCGATGATGCGGCCGAGCAGCAGCGGCGGCAGGAGGGAGGCGAGCACCGAAGCCGCCGCGCACAGAAGCGTCAGCGCGCTGAGGAGCTTGTGGCCCGCCGCGGCAGAGCGGATGGCGGCGAACACGCCGGGGTTCCTGTTTGCTTTACGCTTCATGCTGATTCCCTCCCATCTGGCTTTCATAGAGCGCGCGGTAGGCGGCGCTTTGCGCGAGCAGCTCCTCGTGCGTGCCGGTCATGGTTTTTCCGTCCTCCATAAAGACGATCTTCTGCATCTCGGGGAAGTGGTACAGCCGGTGCGAGATCAGGAAAACGACCTTATCGCGCGCATAGGCGCACAGGGCGGCGAACACCGCGTCCTCCGTCGCGCGGTCAAGCGCGGAGAAGGGATCGTCCAGCACGAGGATGGGGCGCGGGTGGGCCAGCGTGCGCGCGAGCGCCAGGCGCTGCGCCTGACCGCCGGAAAGGCGCACGCCGCTGCTGCCGACCACGGTGTCGAGCCCCTGCTCCATGGCGCGCACCTCTTCATCGAGCGCGGTGAGCTTGAGATACTCCATCGCGTCGCCGCCGTCGCCGCAGAGGACGTTGGCGCGCACGGTGTCGTTCCAGAGCTCCGGGTCGTGGCCGAGGTAGCCGACCGCCGCCGCGATCTCGCGCGGCGCAAGCGAGGAAAGCTCGCGGGAGCCTGCGGTCACGGAGCCGCCGTAGGTCCGCTCGCAGAGAAAGACGCGCCCGAGCGTCGATTTTCCGCAGGCGACGGGACCGGTGACGCCGATGATGTCGCCGGGCCGGGCCGAGAGGGAGAGCCCCTCGAAGATGGGCTTTCCGCCGTCGTAGGTGAAGGAAACATCGCGCAGCTTGACCTCCTGCGCAGAGGAAACGGCAAGCGGGGCGAGCGGCTCGGGCTGCTTCATCAGCGGCTTGATGCGCTTCCACGAGACCTCTGCGCGCTGCACGGCATTGAAAAGCTTCGCCGCCTTGGACGATTTGATGGACATTTTCATAAAGCAGGAGAGGAACGTCGTGAACGCGGCGATATCCCACGCGCGCCAGCCTGTGCCGAGCACGTTTCTCGCGCCGAAATACAGGATGAACAGCACGCTCAGGTTCGACACCGCAAGGTACAGCGGCGGCAGCGCCGACTGCCAGACGTTCGCGCGCACCGCCGCAGTCTCATAGGCGTGCAGCATGTCCTCATAGCGGCGCTCGCGCACGTCCTCGCAGCCGTAAACGCGGTAGGTGACGGCGTTTTTCGCGCGGTCGAGCGTGGCGGCGTTGAGCGCGGCGGCGGATTTTTTGTAGGCGCTGCCCGCGCGCTGAACGGTCTTTTTCATCTTTTCGGCGCAGATGCAGGAGACCGGCGGGAAGATCAGGCACAGCAGCGCGAGCCGCCAGTCGTAAACGAGCAGCATCACGACGCAGCCAACGAGCGCAACGCCGGTGTCGAACAGCTCGGTCGTGAATTTGCGCATGCCCTCGGCGCAGTCGTCCACGTCGGAGATGGCCTTGGTCATAAGCTCGCCCGCGCCCTCGTTCTCGAGCGCGCTGCGGCTCTGGCGGACGAGATTGGCGTAGAGCACGCCCTTCATGCGGCGGTTGATGTCGTTGGCGAAGCGGCGGACATAAAAGCGCTTGACAAAGCGCGCGGCCTGCACGCTCAGCGTCACGCCGACATAGGCGAGCACGAGAACGGTCATCGCGCTGCCCGCCTGCCGTCCGCCGAGAATATCGGCAAGGCACTGGGCGAGCCGGCCCTCGAACCACGGCCCGGCCAGCAGGCCTTCATTATAAATAAGACCGGAGAGCGTGACGAACGCGAGCGGCAGCCATTCCATGCGGAAATAGGAGCCGATGCGGTCGGGGCGGAAGGAGTCAGTCTTTTTCATGCGCGTCCCCCTCTGCAATGGCCCTGAGGTGCGGGAAGCCCGCGCGGCTTTCCTCCTTCGAGCGGCGGTAGAGCTTGTCGAGCGCGGAGAGGAAGGCCTCCTTCTCCGCTTCGTCAAGGCCCGCCAGAAGAAAGTCGTAAAAGGCGCTCTCGGCCTCGGCCTTGGCGTTGCGCAGCCCCTCGGCCTGCGCGGTCGCGTAGAGGAGGTGGCTGCGCCCGTCCTCCGGGTTCGGCTCGCGGCGAAGGTATCCCTTGCGCTCAAGGCTCGCCGTCCGCCGCGCGATGGCCGCCTTGTCGGAGTTGAGCGCGGCGGTCAGCTCCGACTGCGTAATGCCGGGATGATGGCGCACGGCGTGGATGCAGTCGATCTCCGCCGTGCCGACGCCCTCGCGCCGCGCGGCCAGCAGGACGAGCCGCTCCGCCTCGCGGGCGATCTTTGTGATCTTTCTTGCAGGATGCTCCATGGGTGTTCCTCGCTTTCTGAAGTTGATCGTTGCAGGTACAACTATTAAGTTGTACCTGCAACCTTTTTGCGGAAAGAATATAGCATGGAAAAGACGGAAATGCAAGCCGCGGCGGAAAATTTTCCGCCGCGGGCGCTTCCAGCCGCTGCCAGCGCTTCCACGTCCCACTGGATCGGCTCCATGCCGATCGAGCGGATGGCGGAGATGACATGGTCGTCGTACTCGCCGAAGGGGCAGCGGATGAGCGTGGGGCGCGCGCCCGTCAGCGCTTCGATCTTGTCGTTGCAGGTGTTTACGTCTGCGATGATCTCGTCGGCGGAGAGAGAATTGAAGTGGTCGTGCGCGTTGGAGTGGTTTTCAAGCTCGTTGCCGCTCTCGACGATGGCACGGGCCTGCTCGGGGTACTGGTCGGCCCAGTTGCCCACGACGAAAAACGTGCACGTCACGCCGTATTCTTTCAGCACGTCGAGAATTTTCTGCGTGTTGTCCGCGCCCCAGGCGGCGTCGAAGGAGATGGAGCACACCTTCTGGTCGCGCTGCACGCAGTAGATGGGCAGCTGCCGCGATGCCGCCGCGGCGCTGACGGCGGCGGGATAGTTGACGGCGGCGAACACGGCGATGACCGCGAGCCCTGCCGCGGCCAGCGCCAGCCACCTGCGCCTGAGCACGAGAAAGCGCGGCGCGCGCCTGGGCTTTGCAGTCTGCCGTTTGGAACGGGTCATGGGAAAGAGCATCTGCATATCCTCCTTGATCGGTTTTGGTAGAGCGTATGCAAATGTCCCCGCCGTCATGCGAAGGAGGACGCCGCGCGCGGAATCTGCGCAAAAAAACAGACAAGCCCCTGTCATCCCCTATGACAGGAGCCGTCTGCTGATTTGTGTGGGGGCGCGGTGCGCCCTGGTATCATAAGGCCGGGGGCCTTAAAACCTTATTCATTGCTCTCAAGCATGCGGTAGCCCACGCCGATCTCGGTGAAGATATACTCCGGCGAGGCGGGGTTCTTTTCGATCTTGCGGCGGATGTTGGCCATGTTCACGCGCAGGATCTGGTTGTCCGCCTTGGCCTTGGGACCCCAGATCTGCTTGATGAGATAGTCGTAGGTCAACACCTTGCCCGCGTATTTGCCGAGCAGCGCCACGATCTTGAACTCATTGAGCGTGAGGTGCACGTCCTCGCCGCCGACGAGCACGTGATGCTTGTCGTAGTCGATCGTCAGGTCGCGCACGGTGAACTTGCCGGACTGGGCGATCTCGCCGTTGTCAAGCGGGGTGCGCGTGTGGCGGATGGCCGTGCGGATGCGCGCGAGCAGCTCGCTCGTGCCGAAGGGCTTTTCGATGTAATCGTCCGCGCCGAGATCGAGCGCGGCGACCTTATCATGCTCGTGCGTGCGCGCCGAAACGACGATGATCGGCAGGTTCGACCACGAGCGGACCTCCTTGAGAATGGTCTGTCCGTCCATATCGGGCAGGCCCAGATCAAGGATGATGAGATCCGGGCAGTGCGATGAGATCATCGAGATCGCCTCCGCGCCGGTCTGCGCGACCAGCACGTCGAAATCGTTCGCGGTGAGTACCGTTGAAATAAAATTGCTGATGTTCTGTTCGTCCTCGACGACCAGGACCTTATCCTTCAATTTCACTTGTCTTGCCCTCCTCCATTGGCAGATAGAAGCGGAAGCAGGCGCCGCCTGTCTCCTGATTTTCGGCGGTCATCGTGCCGCCGTGCGCCTTGACGATCGTGTAGCACACGGAAAGGCCGATGCCCATGTTCTTTTTCATGTCGAAATTGCTGCGCGACACATCGGAAAGCCCGCCCTTGAAGATGTTGGCAAGCTTTTCCTTCGGAATGCCCACGCCGTTGTCGCTCACGGAAAAGCAGGCGCGGCAGCCCTCGCGCGAAAGGCGCACGCAGATCTCCGTCACGCCGTTTCCGTGGATGGCGGCGTTTTCCAGCAGGTTCATGATGACCTGGCGGATGAGCGTCGCATCCATCGGGACCATCAGCACCTCGTCCGGGACCTCAACGGAAACGCGGATGTCCGGAAAGCGCTTGGAGAACTTGCTCACCGATACGGCGACGATCTCCTCGGCGGCCTCGCAGTCCTTTTCGATCCGGGCCTGACCATCGCTCATGCGGGTGATGGACAAAAGGTTTTCCACCATGCGGATGAGCCACTGCGCGTCCTCGTTCACGTCCTGCAGAAGCCTTCGCTTCTGCTCGGAAGAGAACGAATCTTCGTTATCGAGGATTGCGGCCGTGTTGCCGACGATGCTCGTGAGCGGCGTGCGGATGTCGTGCGACATCGCGCGCAGAAGATTGGCGCGCACGGCCTCCTTCTCCGTTTCGATGCGGAGCTTTTCCTGCTTTTTGATCTTCGTGTTCATCGTGCTGATCATCAGCGAGACGGCGAGCATCGCAAGGAACGTGAGCGGATACCCGGTGATGGTGAAGTTGAACGCCCAGTAGGGATAGGTAAATACGTAGTTGACGAACAGAACGCCGGACACGGCGCTGGAAATGCCCCAGAAGTAGCCCTCGGTCCAGCGCGAGATGCATGCTACCGCCAGAACAAAGATGAGGTTCACATAGCCGCTGCCGTCGTCAAGCTGGCGCAGCAGCGTGCACAGCACCGTGGCAAGGGCGAGGCAGGTGATCGTCAGAAGAAAGTCGTACAGCCATCGCAGCCGCGGGTCGCTGATTTTCATGCAGCCGTCCTCTCCTTTTCCTGAACATTGCACGGTGGGAAGGAGCCCTTCCGCACCTTATTTACATTATAGCACAGCGGCTGCTAAATTTGCGCTAAAATGCGGAATTTTGTCAGAAGTAGCAAAAAGAGCGGCTGCGGGCCGCCCTCTTTGCTGTTAAAGGAAGAAGTGGAAATCCTGGTTAAATTCTGCGGATGCTGACATTTGTCACATTCGCCATGTTGAAGCCGGGCTGCTGGGCGATAGCCGCCATGATGGCAACCTTGATCTCATCGGTCAGACCGTCGGCCGGAACGGCGGGAGCTGCGCTCGCAGCGGCTGCTGCGGCAGGCTTCGGCGCTTCGGGCCTGAAGAGAATCTTGCCCATGAGCATCGTGAGAAAGATGATGCAGGTCAGGCCCACGAAGGTGACGCCCATACCCATGACGACAACAAACACGCTGGAAACTTCCATTGATGGATACGCTCCTTTTATGTATTCTGGAGCCATTATAGCGCGTCGATTTTTCATATCAACCGCTTTGGGAGCCTCTTAACAGCGCGTTAGCGAGGGCGCTTTTTCCTTTAACAGTGTCTTTACTTTTGTTTATTTTCCGCTAAGGACACGACCTCGAGCGTGCCGCTCCGCACGCGGAATTTGACGTCCCAGCCGCCAAAGCTCATGCCGTAAACGCGCGTGGGATCGTCCTGGTACTGCGGGCGCGGGTCCTGCGCGAGCACGCCGAGCAGCGCCGCGCGCTGCCGCTCAGGAACGCTTTCGAGAAGCTCCGGCGCGCATTCGACGCGGATCGTCTCCTTCGCCGCGGGGGCGAAGCCGCCGCGTGCCTCGGGATGCGCGTCGGCATAGGGAAGATAGGGCTTGATGTCGTAAATGGGCGTGCCGTCCATCAGGTCTGCGCCCGAGACGATGAGCACGCTGCCGAGTCCATCTTCCTGCGCGACGCCCTCGAGCTTCACGCAGGAAAGGCCGACGGCGTTCGGCCGGAACGGCGAGCGCGTGGCGAAAACGCCCATGCGCTCGTTGCCGCCAAGGCGCGGCGGGCGCACCGTGGGCGACCAGGTGTCGCGCACGGCGGCGGAAAACTGCCAGATGAGCCACAGGTGCGAAAAGCCCTCGATGCCGCGCAGCGCGTCGGCATTGCGGAATTCCGGCTCAAAGACGATCTTTGCGCGCAGCTCCGGCACAAGGCCGCTCTGGCGCGGGATGCCGAACTTTTCGGGAAAATCGCTGCGGATGCGGGCGATGACCTTGATGCTGTGCTGTTCCATGAGCGTTCCGTCCTTTGCTTATTTGAGCTTCATCGGTGTGAGGGCAAGGTAATCGTCCAGTGTGCCGTCGTGCAGGCAGCAGTCGATGATCTCGCGGCCCAGCGGGTCAAGATCGCCGGAGACGAACTGCTGCAATTGTTCCTTAAAGAAGTCCGTGAGGATCTTCGCGCCCGCGTCGTAGCCCTCGAGACCGAGCTTCGACTGCGTCTCGGGCCGCAGGAAGGTCTGGCGGATGAACTGACCGTCGAGCTTCATCTCATCGAGCGCGTAGCCAAAGAGCGGACAGCGCGCGGGGACCAAGTGCCTTGCGCGCACAAAGCCGCTGTGCCGCGCGAGATATTCGCGCGAGAGCCACTCGCCCATAAAGCCCACGTGATACGCGCCGATGTGCTGGTTGGGAATGAGCACGTTGAGCGTCTTGGGCGCGGAGAGGATCTGCTCGAGCAGAAGGTTTGCCTGCGTCACCTTAAGACCCGTGGCGAACGGCCAGTAGGAGCCCACGCCCTCGGCCTTGAGGCCGCTGCCGGCGTTCGTATCGGCGATGGAGGGGTTCTTGAATCCGCGCGGGGAAATGAGACGCCAGAGCCACGCGATCGACTGCGGCACGATCTGGAGCATGCCCATCACGCCGTAGTTCGGGTCCTTGGCGGTCGAAGGCGGCATGCGCACGCCGAAGCTCCGCACGTCCACCTCGACCGGCTCCGTGTCCGGCACGATGTTATCGACCATGCGGCGCGGCAGGATGACGCGCGGGTTGGAGCACGGCTTGCCGTTCGACTCGATCACGTGCTCCCAGATGAGGCACGTTGAGCCCGGAATGCCGTCCATGTTGAAAAAGACCAGCGGCTCGCTCGGGTGGATGCAGATGCGCTCGTAAAGGGGACTGTTGCCGTAGGCGTTCATGCCGTCCATACGCAGAAACCAGCCGTCCTCGGCGTCAAGAATGCGGAGCTTGCCGCTCTCGCTGTCCTGAAAGCTCTTGAGGGCGCAGGCCATATCGTCGGCGATGGGATGGATCTTGCACCCCTCGCCGAGCGTCATATAGTATTTTTCGCCCGTGACCGTGTGCGTGCCGATGAGCAGCCTGTCGTCGTCCTCGCGGTGGAAATCCTCAAGCATCTCGCTCTTGCCGCCGCCGGACGCGCCCTCGTGCATGAACACGACCTCGCACTCATAGGGCGTTTCGACCATCGCCGCGCTCGTGTGACAGCAGACCCAGCCCTCCTGCTCGCCGATGTCGAGCAGCAGCGAGAAAACGCCCTTTTTCGCGCTCGGGCCGGGGTAGAGGTTATAGGCCCAGACCTCGTGCATGTCCTTCGAGCGGTTGTGCACCACGACCTGTTTTCCGTCAAAGTGCGTGTGGCGGAAGGGCGGCGCGACGAAGATGACGGCACGCGGCGTATAGTGCTCGGGCAGGTCGTTGATGCTCATAAAGCCCTGCATGTTGGCAAGCGACAGCGCGAAAAACGCGGCGTTGAGCGGGCAGACCATCAGGCTGGGGTAGCCGTGGCCGTTCGGACCGGCGGAAAAGGGCAGCATGATGATCTGCTGATTCGAGAGCCAGTCGAGCGTTTCCTGCCGCAGGGACGCAAAATCGTAGCCGAAGCGGTCCTTGAAGCGCGGCTTGTCGGTGGGCAGGTCGTCGCCGATGGCCATGCTGTTCGGGTCGCGGCGGCGCATGTAATCCTCCATAAAGTTCACAACGCAGCCGTTCTTGCAGCGAACGACCTCCGCCTCCTTCACGGTGCCCTTGCCCTCGATGGGGTAAACGACGTCGTAGCGGGAGGTGTGGGTCGGACCGTAGGCCATTTCCTCAAGCTCCTCCTTCGTTTCGGCATAGGCGATGCACTTGCATTTTTTCAGCGCCTCGGCGATCTCGGGCGCAAGGTCAAATTTTCCAAAATACGGGTCATACATGGCAGGATCCCTCCACTGGTCCAAAAGAAAAAGATTAGCATAAATGCTACCACATCCGGCCTGAAAATGCAATAAAATTCACGGCGGGCTTTTGCAAAACCGGCGCTGTGCGTCCCCGGCGGACACGCCGGGATAAGGAAAACGGCGCCCTGCTGCCGCAAAGCGCCGCCGATGGATATTTTATGAAACCTTGCGCAAAAAATTCCCGCCGATGCGCACGCCCTCCTGTACGATAAAAAAGGCGTTGGGGTCCAGCTCGCGGACCGTCTCCTGCAGCTCGGCGACCTCGAATTTCGACACGCACACGCAGAGCACGCGCATGTCGCTCTCCGTGTAGGCGCCCTTGCCCTGCCAGTACGTCACGCCGCGGCCCAGACGGGTCATGATATTCTGCGGCAGCTCGGGGTCCTCGTCGCGCGTGAAGATGAGCACCTGCACGCTGATGTTCTGCTGGTGGCCGCGGTCGATGAAGAGGGAGCAGAAAACCGTGTAGATGACGGAGTAAACGGCGGTCTGGATGTCGAACAGCAGCGCACAGGCCGCATAGAGCAGCACGTTGAAGCTCATCGAGAAGCGCCCGACCGTGAAGCGGCTGCCGCGCTTACTCAGGCACAGGCCGATGATATCGAGCCCGCCGGTCGAGCAGCCGCAGGTGAGCGCAAGGCCGAGGGCGAAGCCGCACAGGATACCGCCGACCACGCAGGCGGCGAGCCGCTCGTCAAGGATCGGCACGAGCGGCGCGGGGATAAGGCTCAGAAACAGGGAGGACGCGCCCACGCAGATGAGCGTGCGGACGAGAAAACCGCGCCCGAGCTCCTTCCAGCCGATGATGAGCATCGGCACGTTCAAAAGGAAATAGAGAATACCGGCGATATCCACGCCCGCAGGCAGCGCCACGCGCTGCGCAAGGACGGTTCGGATGACCTGGCTCAGCCCCACCATACCGCCGGAATACAGCCCGGCGGGTACGATGAAGAGGTTGACGCCCAGCGCGTAGAGAAAGGTGGCGAGCACCGCGATCGCGACGCGCGAGCGCTCGTTTTGCATGGCCTTGTGCAGCATGGCAGCTCTCCTCGTTTCATCCCGCGGCGCATCGGACGGCCCACGGGGTCATTCGGTGTTTCTTTTATTATATGCCATAACGCAGGCATTTGTAAAGCCTTCTGCGCGCGCGGGAGAGCGTGCGCGAGACGGTGGACTTGTCCCGCCCGATGGCCGCGGCGATCTCGGTGACGGTCATGTTTTCCTCGTAGCGAAGGCGCAGCAGCTCGCGCTGGCGTACAGTCAGCTCCTCCTCGCGGGCAAGGCGCAGATTGCGCTTGAGCCGCTTGAGATCGCTTTCGTTGTCGGAAGCGTGCGCGGCGATCCACGCGGCCATGTCGCCGTAGAATTCGTTGTTGCGCATGCTATAGGGTGTACTTTTCACTGCGGTGATATCCCCTTTCATAATAATGCTGCGTCAGCTCCGCCAGCTCACGCGACTGACGCAGCAGCTGTTCGAGCTCCAGGATGCGCCGCGTCAGGCGCAGCCGTTCCTCGCTGTCCGCCGTGCGCGCCTGCTCGCGCAGGACCGTGATGCGCATGCGCAGGCGCAGCGCGTCCTCGCGGTAGAGAAACGACATCTGATAGAGCGTCATTTGGCGGTCTCCTCTCCAAGTATGTATTCAAAGGCCCTGAGCTCCTCGCGCGCAAAGCGCGGGAAGCAGTCCGGGCAGACGGCCTGTCCGTTGCGGTACCAGAGCGTTTCGCCCGCGTGGATCTCCTGCGCGCAGAGCGAGCAGACCGCGAGCGGGCGGTCCCTCCAGGCGGCGGTGCGCCGCCGATTTTCAAGATTCAAGAAATTTCCTCCTTTTTTTCAAAAACGATGCTTGACAAACAGAAGAAAGTCTGCTAACATACACTCTGTTGCTGCGATGCTGGTATAGCTCAGCTGGTAGAGCAACTGATTTGTAATCAGTAGGTCGGGGGTTCGAATCCGTCTACCAGCTCCACCGACAAAAACAGCAGAACTGAATATGGGGGAATTCCCGAGTGGCCAAAGGGGGCAGACTGTAAATCTGTTGTCAGTGACTTCGGTGGTTCGAATCCACCTTCCCCCACCAAGAACGAGTTGATTTTATCAGCTCGTTCTTTTTTTGCTTGTCCCACAAGTCAAAAATATCGAGCTGGCACGGCGTGCCGACTCGATATTTTTTCTTTCTCTAATTGTCTTTCCTTCTCTTTCAGCGCCGCGCGGAGGAGCGGATCGGGCGGCGATCGGCACGGCGCGCCTCCAAAAACAACAAGGTTTCTGTCAGCAGGATCAAGATATCACAAGAATCTTGATATGTCAAGAATATTTTAACAAGATTCTTGTTAAAATTGATTGACAGAAACAAGCTTCTGCGCTAAAATGTGCACGAATCGGTCGAAGCTTGTCTGTTTTGGAGGTGTTCTGATGAGTTTTGGCGAACAGATGCGTCTGCGGCGCGAGGAGCTCGCGCTGTCCCGCGCGCAGCTGGCGGAGGTGCTCGGCGTGTCACCCTCGGCCATCAGCAACTATGAAAACGACCTCAGCTCGCCCAAGGAGGAGATCCTGCTCCGGCTGTTTGACGCGCTGCGGGTGGACCCGAACTACCTCTACCGCGGCTCGTTCCGGGAGGAAGCGCGCGCGCTCACGCGCGAGGAGCAGGACCTGCTCGAGGCCTACCGCTCCCTGCCGCCGCTCGGACGGGAAACGGTGAAGGACCTGACGCGCTCGCTGTGCGCGCTTTGCAGCGCGCAGGAGACGGAAAGATAACGCAAAATGTGCCGTTTTTGCGGCGGAAGGACTTGAATCGTTCACAAATGCGGCATATAATAACCACTCGGTAAAACGTGATAAACCAACTGGTAATATTTTCAGAAGAAGGAAGCGTATCCCCATGACAAAAATTGATATTTTCTCCGGCTTTCTGGGCGCCGGCAAGACCACGCTCATCAAAAAGCTGATCGCCGAGGCCTACAGCGGCGAAAAGCTCGTGCTGATCGAAAACGAATTCGGCGAGATCAACATCGACGGCGGGTTCCTCAAGGAGTCCGGCATTGAGATCTCCGAAATGTCCGCGGGCTGCATCTGCTGCTCCCTCGTCGGCGACTTCAACAAGGCGCTCAAGGAAGTGGTCGCGCAGTTCCACCCCGACCGCGTGCTCATCGAGCCGAGCGGCGTGGGCAAGCTCTCCGACGTGATCGTCGCCGTGCAGCGCACGGTGGACGAGTGCCCCGGCGAGCTGAAGCTCAACAGCTATGTCACCGTGGCCGACGCGAGCAAGGTCAAGGTGTATATGAAGAACTTCGGCGAGTTCTACAACAACCAGATCGAAGCCGCCGGCACGATCATTCTCTCCCGCACGCAGAAGCTCTCGCAGGAAAAGCTCGAGGCCGCTGCCGCGATGCTGCGCGAGAAGAACCCCGAAGCCGCCATCCTCACGACGCCGTGGGACGAGCTGGACGGCAAGACCATCCTCTCCGCCGTGGAGAAGGTGTCGCTCAGCGACGAGCTTCTTGAAAAGATGCGCCGCGAGCATGAGATCGAAGAGGCCGAGCATGAGCATCACCATCATCACGATCACGATGAACACGACGAGCACGACCATGAGCACGAGCACCATCATGACCATGACGAGGATGAGCATGACCACGATCATCATCACGACCATGACCATGACGAGCACAATCACGACGAGCACGAGCACCACCATCACCACGACGGCGAGGAGTGCGATGATCCTGAATGCGAGTGCCACCATCACCATCATCACCATGCCGACGATGTGTTCTCGTCCTGGGGCAGGGAAACGCCGAAGAAGTTCAGCAAGGCCGCACTCGAGGAGATGCTGGGCAGGCTCGACAGCGGCGACTATGGACATATCCTGCGTGCCAAGGGCATCGTGAACGGCGAGGACGGCTGGCTCGAATTCGACTACGTGCCCGAGGAACACGAGGTCCGCGCGGGCCATCCCGACTATACGGGCCGCCTGTGCGTCATCGGCGCGGAGCTCAAGGAGCACGAGCTTGCAGAACTGTTTGGAGTGTAATTGATGGATATTCCTGTTTATCTGGTCGCCGGCTTTCTCGACGCCGGCAAGACGAGCTTTATCAACGGCATTTTGGAAGACGGCTTCGCCCGCGAGGACAAGACCCTTCTCATCTGCTGCGAGGAGGGCGACGAAGAATACGAGAAAAAGGCGCTCGACAACGTCACCGTCGTGACGGTGGACGACGAGGAGGAGCTGACGCTCGCGTTCTGCAAGGAGCTTGAAAAGAAGCACCACCCCAAGCAGGTGCTCATCGAGTACAACGGCATGTGGCAGATGGAAAAGCTCTACCGCGAGGTGCTGCCCGCGAACTGGGTGCTCTATCAGATCATGACCTTCGTGCAGGCGCCGACGTTCGAACTGTTTGTGAAGAACATGGGCCAGCTCATGATGGAAAAGATCACAAACGCGGACATGCTGGTCTTTAACCGCTGCGACGACAAGCTCAAAGAGAGCTTGCGCGCGCGGAACCTGCGCATGGTCAACCGCCGCGCGGATATCTACCTTGAGGATAACGACGGCAACAGCGAGGATTACCTCACGGGCGACGAGTGCCCGTTCGACATGACGCCAGAGCTGATCGACATCCCGGACGACGACTACGGCGTGTGGTACGTCGATGCGATGGACCATCCCGACCGCTGGGACGGCAAGAAGGTCCACATGAAGCTCGTCATGTGCCACTCGAAGAAGTTCCCCGGCATCCACTGCCCCGGCCGCTTCGTGATGACCTGCTGCGAAAACGACATCCAGTTCGTCGGCATCGTCGCCAAGGGCGACAGCCTGAAGGCCTACAAGAACCGCGACTGGGTGGACGTCACCGCCACAGTCAGGAAGGAGCACATCGACGCCTACGAGGGCGATGGCCCGGTGCTGTATGTGGAAAGGATCACCACCACGTCGAAGCCCGCGCAGGAGGTCGTGACGTTCTGACCGCCGCGCGAAGCAAAAAACAACAGAAAAAGGGAGACGGAAAAACCGTCTCCCTTTTCTTATGCGTTCTATCAGGCGAGCGTTGCGACCCAGGCGGAATACTTCGCGAGGTTCGCGTCGCGCTCCGCTGTGTCCGCGCCCTTGGTGAGGATGTAGACCTTGATCTTCGGCTCGGTGCCGCTCGGGCGCACGACGATGTGCGTGCCGTCGGAGAGCTCAAAGCGCAGCACGTTCGAGCCTGCGAGCGCGATCTTCGTCACCTTGCCGCTCGCGGCGTCGCGCGCGGTGCCGTCTTGATAATCCTTGTAGGTCACGACCTTCACGCCCGCGATCTCGCTCGGCGGCGTTTCGCGCAGCGACTTCATGAGATTCGCCATCTTCTCCACGCCGTCGAGACCCGGCATAACGAGGTTGTGCGTCTTTTCGCCGTACCAGCCGTACTTTTTGAAGAGCGCTTCGAGCGCGTCGAAAAGCGTCATGCCCTGGGAGTAGTACCACGCGGCCATCTCCGTGAGCAGGAGGGAGGCCGTGACGGCGTCCTTGTCGCGCACGTAATGGCCGATCATGTAGCCGTAGCTCTCCTCGTAGGAGAAGATGACGGTGTTTTTGCCCGCGCCCTCGAGCTCGTTCATCTTCTCGGCCATGAACTTAAAGCCCGTGAAGGTGTCGTAGCAGTCGAGACCGTTCGCTTCCGCCACGGCGCGCGCCATCTCGGTGGTGACGATGGTCTTGAGCGCGGCGGCGTTTGCGGGGAGCTTGCCCGCGCGCTTCATCGCGCCGATAAGATAGTCGAGCAGCAGAACGCCCGTCTGGTTGCCGGTGACGGGCTGGAACTCGCCCTGACGGTCGCACACCATGATGCCGACGCGGTCGCTGTCGGGGTCGGTGCCGAGGATGAAGTCAACGCCGTTCTTTTTGGCAAGGTCGATGGCGAGGTAGAAGCCCTCGGGATTTTCAGGGTTCGGGGAAACGACGGTGGGGAAGTTTCCGTCGATGACCATCTGCTCGGGCACGCAGAGAAGATGCCTGATGCCAAGACGGGTCAGCGCCTCAGGCACGAGCTTGTGGCCGCAGCCGTGGAAGGGCGTGTAGACGAGCTTGAAGTCGTCCGCGACCTTTTTGACGGTGTCGTAGTCATTGACCATGCTCATGACGTTTGCCATAAAGCGCTCGTCGCAGTCCGCGCCGAGCATCGTGATGAGGCCCTTCTGCACGGCTTCATCAAAATTCATCGACGTGACGCCGGTGAATATGTCGATGCCCTCAAGCTCGCGCGCGATGGCGGCGGCGTGCTGGGGCGGCAGCTGCGCGCCGTCGGACCAGTAGACCTTGTAGCCGTTGTACTCCTTGGGGTTGTGGGACGCGGTCACGTTGATGCCCGCGGTGCAGCCGTACTCGCGCACGGCGAAGGAGAGCTCGGGCGTGGGACGCAGAGACTCGAAAAGGCGCACGGAAATGCCGTTGCCTGCCATGACGCAGGCCGCGGCGCGCGCGAACTCCATCGAGTGATTGCGGCAGTCCATGCAGATGGCGACGCCCTTTTTCATGGCGTCCTCCCCCTCTGCGCGGATGACGTTGGCAAAGCCCTGCGTCGCCCAGCGGATGACGTGGCGGTTCATGTTGTGCAGGCCGACGTACATCGTGCCGCGCAGACCTGCCGTGCCGAATTCGAGGGGGCCGTAGAAGCGGTTCTCAATCTCCTTTTCATCGTTTGCGATGGCCTTGAGCTCGTTTCTCTCCTCCTCGCTCAGCGCGGGGGAGGCGAGCCACTTTTCATATTCCTGACGGTAATTCATTGCATGTCCTCCTGTTCCGGAATTTCATCAATGGGGCGGATCAGATTTTTCGCGTCCTCGAGCATGGACGCGGGCACGTAAAGCGACGTGCCCTGCGCGCTTGCGCCGAGCATGACCTTGCCGAAGGCTCCCTCGCCCTCGTACCGGCACAAAACGGGAATGTCATAGGCGCGGAGCATGGAGCAGAGCATGTCCGTTTCGGCGTTCGCGTCCATCGAGAGCGTCAAAAACGCGGGCTCCTCGCTCTTCCCCTCGGCGTCTTTTGGCCAGCGCTCGGAAAGATCGTTCGGCGTTTTGCCCCAGGTGAGCTTCACTTCATCCGACATGGGCGGTTCCTCCTTTGTTTTGGTGGTGGATCATTTGTGATATTTTGTCCCGGCCTCGATCTGGTAGGCGCGGTAGACCTGCTCGAGCAGCATTACGCGCGCTAAGTGATGCGGGAACGTCATCGGCGACATCGAGAGCCGCAGATCGGCCTTTTTCTTCAGATCTTCGTCCAGCCCGAAGCTCGAGCCGATGAGAAACGTCAGCTGCGAGGCGCCGCGCGCGGCGAGCTGCTGCATCTTCTGCGAGAGCGCCACGCTGCTCATCTCCTGCCCCTCGATGCACATGGCGATCAGCGCGCCGCCCTTTGGGAGCTTCTGCTCGACCAGAGCGGCTTCCTTTTTGAGCGCCTGACGGATCTCGCTCTCGCCCGGATCGTCGCCAAGGCGCTGCTCGGGCAGCTCCAGAAGTTCCAGCTTACAACAGCGCGAGAGCCGCTTTTCGTATTCCTTCACGGCCTGCTCATAAAAGGCTTCCTTCAGCTTCCCGACGCAAAGGACGGTGATCTTCTGCATATGTGTACCTCACTGATCGTGTCGCGCGGCGCGGCGGAAAGGCGGACGCTCAGCCCGCTCGCCTGCAGGGCGCGGCCCACGGTGTATTCCGCGAGCTGGGGGGTGTTGTTCTCGCCGCTCAGGTGCGCGAGCAGAATGTCGCTCGTGCCGGCGCGGACGCATTCAACGGCGAATTCCGCCGCCGTTTCGTTGGATAAATGCCCGCATTCGCCGAGAATGCGCTGCTTGAGATAGTAGGGATACGGGCCGGTCTTGAGCATTTCAACGTCGTGGTTGGCCTCGAGCAGCAGCATGTCCGCGCCGAGGGCGAGGTCGTGCGCTTCGCCGGTGATAACGCCCGTGTCCGTCAGCACGGCAAGCGAGCCGTCCGTGCTTTCTATGCGGTAGCCCACGCTCTCCCGTGCGTCGTGCGAGGTGTGAAAGCTCTTCACATGCAGCGCGCCGACGGTAAATTCATCCCCCGCGGGAAAGGTGCAGACGCGCGGCGCGGGATAGTTGAGCACGCTTGCCGTGCCGCGGCTTGCGTAGAGCCTTGCTTCGCACTTTTTCGCGAGCGTTCCGAGCCCGCGCACGTGGTCGATGTGCTCGTGTGTGATGAGGATGCCGTCAAGGTCCGCAAGCGTGAGACCGAGCGTCGCGAGCGCTTGCGTGATGCGGCGGCAGGAAATGCCCGCGTCGATGAGGATATGGGTGTTTTCATGGCAGACGAGCGCGGCGTTGCCCGCGCTCGAGCTGGCGATGGTATAAAATTCCATGGGTCGGTTCCTTTATATCGATTCATAAAAATCATATCACAGCCGCGCGCAATAGTCAAAAGAAAAAGCCCTCGCGTGAGGGCTTGCGCCTTATTCAGGCGGCGGGGAAGGCGAGCGGGGCCATAAAGCCGTTTTCGCCGGTGCAGACGATGTCGCCCGCGGCGACGACGCCGTCGCAGACATAGAGGTCCGCCTGGCAGGGGAGGGACGCGCCCGGGTAATTCGTCACAACGTAGGTGTAGCGAAGAAGCGTTTTGCCGCAGCAGCGGCTGAGGTCGAAGCCCTGCTCGCGCTGGAGGGCGTTGTAGCTTTCGTAGGGCTCTTCGAGCGTGTCGCCCAGCGTGACGCTCAGCGTTTCGATGGGCTGCTCATTGACCTTCCAGCCGAGGGAGACGAGGTACGCGACGCGCTGCTCGTTCGTTTCGGCGGGGATGGACGGCGCTTCGTCCGCTTTCCGGCACGCGCGCGGCAGCACGGTGAGCGAGAGCACGAGGAGGAGCACGGCGACGGCCGCGAGGACGCGGCGCCTGGAAAATTTTGCGGTGACGATGAACAAGCGAGATCACACCCTTTCCCCAAAAGGCTATTCCAACCGGCGCGAAAGTATGATAAGATGGCGCGAGAAGAACGAAAGGCGGGAAGGACTATGCCGCAGCAGAGACTCGATAAGATCATCGCCTCGACCGGACGCTATTCGCGCCGCGAGGTCAAGACGCTCGTGCGCGAGGGGCGCGTGCTCGTCGATGGGCGCATCGCCGCGGGACCGGAGGACAAATGCGACCCGGAGAGCGCACGCATCAGCGTGAACGGCGAGGAGCTTTTTTACCGCGCGCACACCTATGTGATGCTCCACAAGCCCGCGGGTGTGCTCTCGGCCACCGAGGACGGGCGGGGAGAGACGGTGCTCGACCTGCTCGCGCCCGAGTACCGGAAGATCGGTCTTTTCCCCGTCGGACGGCTCGACAAGGACACCGAGGGACTGCTGCTCCTTACGGACGACGGCGCGCTCGCGCACGACCTGCTCGCACCGAAAAAGCACGTGGACAAGGTCTACTTCGTCCGCGTGGACGGTACGCTCGACGAAAAGGACTGCGCGGCCTTCGCCGCGGGCATGACGCTCGGCGACGGGCTTGCGTGCCTGCCGGCAAGGCTCGAGATCCTGAGCGCCGGCGCGCGGAGCGAGGCGCTCGTCACCATCCGCGAGGGGAAGTTCCACCAGATCAAGCGGATGCTCGCGGCAAGGGGAAAGCCGGTCGTGTATTTAAAGCGCCTTTCCATGGGGCCGCTCACGCTGGATGAGACGCTTCCGAAGGGCGCATACCGCCTTCTCACGGAGGAGGAGACCGCCCTTCTGCGCGCCCGATAGGCAATATGCCCAAGGGAAAATTGCCGCGAAATGGATGACGATCATGGCACCTTTACGGAATCCACAAAAAAAGTAACTTTTTTTGTGGAAAAAAGAAAAAAGTTCTTGCAAAAATTGAACAGAGACAGTATAATGTTCCCGTCCAGTTGACGAAATGCACAAACTTCCGAATTGGTTAAGGAGGCACGGATATGTCCGGTAGGATTTTTCAGAACATCGTGTTGCAGTTTAAGGAAACGACCGATACGGTCATCGGCGTGATCGACTCTGAGGGTACGGTCATCGCCTGCACGGACCTGCCGGAGATCGGCCAGCGCTGGCCGCATCTGGTGCAGCCCATCAACGAGGCCGAGAGCGCCTGCGTCGCGCTCGAGGGCAAGACCTTCAAGGCGCTCGAGGGCTGGGGCGGCCAGTTCGATTTTGCGGCCTTCACCCGCGGCGAGGACGCCATCAGCGCCACGGTGTGCAGCATGGCGACCGTCGCGCTCAACACCGCCAAGAGCTATTATGAGGAAAAGCACGACAAGACCTCGTTCGTCAAAAGCATTTTGTCCGACAACATCCTGCTGAGCGACATTTACGTGCGCGCCAAGGAGCTGCACGTGGAGGCCGAGCTCAACCGCGGCGTGTTCGTCGTCCGCCGGACGGACGAAAAGGCCGACGCCATCCCCGTCGAAACGGTGCAGAACATCTTCCCCGACCGGCAGACGAGCTTTGTCCTCTCCATGGGCGAGGACGATATCGTGCTCGTGCAGCAGCTGGGCGAGAACGTGGAGATGAGCGACCTTGAAAAGACCGCCGCGCTCATCGAAGAGACGCTGCGCGTGAACGGCGAGAGCACCGTGGTCGTGGGCATCGGCACGGTGGCGACGCACCTGCGCGATCTTGCCAAGTCCTATAAGGAAGCGCAGATGGCCATCGAGGTCGGCAAGGTCTTTGACACGGAAAAATACGTCATCAGCTATGAGAACCTCGGCATCGGCCGTCTCATCTACCAGCTGCCGACGACGCTGTGCGAGATGTTCCTGCAGGAGGTCTTTAAGAAGAACCCGATCGACGCGCTCGACAAGGAGACGCTCTTTACCATCAACAAGTTCTTTGAAAACAACCTCATCCTCTCCGAAACGGCGCGCAAGCTCTTCGTCCACAGAAATACGCTCGTCTACCGCCTTGAGAAGATCAAGAAGCTTACGGGCCTTGACCTGCGCGAGTTCGACGACGCCATCACCTTCAAGGTCGCGCTGATGGTCAAGAAGTATCTGGCCTCCCGCGGCATCGAGGCGTAAAAAAGGAAATCACGGAAGGGGCTGCTCAAAGAGCGGCCCCTTCTTTTCTATTTGCACCAAAAAAGTTGAGAGTTTACATAATTACCTGTTGCCTTTGCGCGCCTGGCGCGCTATAATAAAATAAGAAATATGCGGGATCGAGTCAGAGCCTGCCGAAAATGAGGGACGAAGCATGATACGCCTGAGCGACGTTGTAAAAGAATACGAGAGCGGCACCACGGCCTTAAAGGGCATTTCGCTGCGCATCGAGGACGGGGAGTTCGTCTTTCTGGTCGGCCCCAGCGGCAGCGGCAAATCGACCATCATCAAGCTCCTTACCGGCGAGATCACGCCGACCTCCGGCCAGATCGCCGTCAACGGCTTCAGCCTGACGAACATTGCCGAGCGGCAGATCCCGCTGTTGCGCCGCTCCATCGGCGTCATCTTTCAGGACTTCCGCCTGATCGAGAAGAAAACGGTCTACGAGAATCTGAGCTTCGCCATGCGCGCCGTGGGCGCGCCGCCGCGCGAGATCAAAAAGCGCATCCCCTATGTGCTTGAGCTCGTCGGCCTTGAGGAAAAGACCGACCGCTATCCCAACGAGCTCTCCGGCGGCGAGCAGCAGCGCGTGGCCATCGCCCGCGCGCTTATCAACAACCCCAGCACCATCATCGCCGACGAGCCGACGGGCAACCTGGACCCCGCCCGCTCGCTGGAGATCATGCGCCTGCTCGAGCGCATCAATCAACTGGGGACGACGATGGTCGTCGTCACGCATGAGAAGGATCTTGTCAACCAGTTCAAAAAGCGCGTCGTCATGCTCGAGCAGGGCGTCATCACGGGTGACGGCGAAGGCTACAATGCGAGGTAAGACTATGCGCAAACACGATTTTACATATTTTTTCGGCGAGGGCGTGCGCAACATGTTCTCACACGGCTTCATGTCGTTCGCGGCGGTGGGCATCACGGTCGCCTGCCTTGTGGTCATGGGCACGTTTTCGCTCGTGGCGTACAATGCCGAGGTGCAGCTCAAGCAGCTCGAGAGCGAGTATGAGATCCTCGCCTTTGTGGACGAGGACTGCGACGAGGCGCAGACCGCAGCCGTGGGGCGCGCCATCGAGCAGCGGAGCAACGTAAAGGAATGCGTCTTTATCAGCAGGGAGAACGCGATGAAGTCCTTCGAGGCGCGCTACGAGGGCGACAACATGTTCCAGAATCTCGACCCCGAGATCCTGCGCGACCGCTACGCCGTCTACGTGAATGACCTCAGCACCGCGGGCAAGACCGCGCAGGACATTCTGGACAACGTCCCCGGCGTCGCCAATGTGCGCGTGGACGAGGATATCGCCGGCGGCTTCATCACGCTGCGAAACCTTGCGGGCGTGGTGAGCATTGCGCTCATCGCGATCCTTCTTCTCGTATCGGTATTTATCATCTCGAACACCATCAAGCTTACGACCTTCGACCGGCGCGACGAGATCGCCATCATGAAGATGGTCGGCGCGACGAACGGCTTTATCCGCTGGCCGTTCGTGTACGAGGGCTTTTTGATCGGCCTTCTCAGCGCGGTGCTGGGCTTCCTTTTCCAGTGGCTGCTGTATGAGTCGGTGGCGAAGAGCCTTGCCATGTCCGACCGGTTGCAGCTCCTCACGATCGTGGACTTTACGACCATCTGGCAGCCCGTCGCGCTCATCTTTGCCGCCGCCGGTATCCTCATCGGCGTGGGCGGCAGCCTGACGGCCATCCGCAAGTTCCTGCGCGTGTAAGGGAGGGCAGCGATGAAAAAGAGTATCTTACGGACGCTTCTGGTCCTTGCCGTCGTCTGCGCGCTGACGCTGAGCGAGCTGACGCCCCTTTCCATGGTGCAGGACGCCTCCGCCGTCACGCAGTCGGATATCGACAAGCTCAAGGATGAGCTCAGCGGCATGAACTCGGAAAAGTCGCAGCTGGAAAAGGAGCTCAAGTCCATCCAGAACGACAAAAACGCCGCCCTTGCGCAGAAGGAGAACATCGACAAGCAGATCAACCTTCTCCAGTCTGAGATCACGGGCGTCGAGTCGCTCATCAGCAACTATGAGTCGCTCATCACGCAGACCGAGCAGGAGATCCGCGAGAACGAAGAGGAGGAAGCGCGCCAGTACGAAAAGTTCTGCGAGCGCGTGCGCTCGATGGAGGAGCGCGGCACGGTGTCCTACTGGTCGGTGCTCTTCAACTCCGCGAGCTTTTCCGACCTGCTCAGCGCCATGGATTTCATCAGCGAGATCATGGACAGCGACCAGAAGGTCATCGACGATCTGCGCGCCCTGCGCGAGCAGATCGAGCAGAAGAAGGCCTCGCTCGAGTCCTCGCTCGCCGAGCAGCAGAGCGCCAAGGAGACGCTCGTTGCCAAAAAGAGCGAGCTGAGCACCCAGCGCGCGGCGGCGGAGCAGGTGCTCGCCGACCTCAAGGCCAACGAAGCGCAGTATAAGCAGGTGCTTTCTGAAAAAGACGCGGCGATGGAGCGCCAGCAGGCGGAGATCGTGCGCCTTTCCAAGGAGCTTGCCGCGCAGAACGGCAACACCACCGTGACCTACGGCGGCTACATCTGGCCCTGCTCGAGCAAGTATGTCACCTCGCCTCTCGGCGCGCGCTATACGGGCATCGCGGGCGCGTCCACCAACCATGCGGGCATCGACATCGGCCGCGTGGGCTATACGACGCAGGCCGTCGCCGCCAAGGCCGGCACGGTCATCATCTCGGCCTACAACAAGTACCGCGGCAACTACGTGGTCGTGAGCCACGGCAGCGGCAACACGACGACCTATCAGCACCTTTCCTCCCGCTCGGTCAGCGTGGGCGATAAGGTGGCGCAGGGTCAGGTCGTCGGCATCACCGGCACGACCGGCGTGAGCAGCGGCCCGCACCTGCACTTCGAGATCACCGAAAACGGCCAGATCGTCAATCCGCTCAATTATCTCACGGACTACATCAAGGGCTGGTAAAGCGCATCATCCGAAAGCTCCCCATCATACACTGATGGGGAGCTTTTTTGGCGGGAGGGACGGCTTTGCTGGGACTGGTCTGCTATCGGGATGCGGGAGAAACGAACGGGACGCGCACGCTGCTGGGCGCGCGCTTTGCCGCAGCTTATGTCGCGCGCGGGGAGGGGCCGAGGGCGTACCTTTCGGCATGCCGGGCGGCAAAATATCTTAAAAAGCGCCGCGTGCGCCAGGCGGTTTTTCCGCGCGATTATCCGTACCGGACGGTGTTTTCGCGCTTCGGTGTGCTTGCGCCGGACGAGCGGCCGCTGCGGCAGGTAAAGGCGGCGGAGATCATCCGATGCGCGATGGCAAAGCGATCGCTGCGCGCGGACCGGGCGCGTCTGGCGCTCGTTTCGCCTGTGCCGTCCGCCGCGCTGGAAGCAGCGGCAGCCGCGCTTGCGCGCGATGTGCGCTATCTGACGCTCTGCGTGCCGAACGCGGCGCGCATCGCCCGCGCGCTGCGCTGGGACTGCGGCGCGGGCATTGCTGTTGCAGCGGAAGCGGACCTCTGCGCCGACCTTGCCGCCCTGTTCGGCGGCGGGGAGCGGGAGCTTGCGTGCCCGGTCCTGCCGGTGGAGAGCGGCGCGCTCACCGTCCGCTACGGCGCGGCGGCGGTCAAGGTCGCGACGGAGTGGGACGAAAATCAGCTTCTCTGTGCGCTTTATGCCGCGTCGGCGCTGCGCGTGGAGGAAATTTTCGTCAAAGATGTGATTTTTCCCGCGAAACCGGCAGAAAACACAAACCTGCCTTGACAACACGGGGCAAAATCACTATAATTGTCTCGCTAAAATGGTATTCGTGTACGCGCCGCATGCTTTGCGGGCGCGAAAGAAAGGAACGATCTCAATATGGCGAACATGAAAAAAGAGTACAAAATGAGCGCGGAGCGCAAGGAAGAGCTGCAAAAGGAACTCACCTACCTCAAAACCGTGCGCGAAAAGGAAGTGGCGGACCTCATCAAGGAGGCGCGCGGCTTCGGCGACCTGAGCGAAAACAGCGAGTATGACGAAGCGAAAAACGAGCAGGGCAAGCTGTACTCCCGCATCGCCGAGGTTGAGGAGATCCTGCTGCACACCGTCATCGTCGACGAGAACGACGCCAACACCAACGCCGTCAACATCGGCTGCCGCGTGACCGTGGTGGACGTGAAGTCCGGCCGCGAGATGCCCGAGTACAAGGTCGTCGGCTCGCAGGAGGCGGACCCCATGAACCGCGCCATTTCCGAGGATTCCCCCTTCGGCAAGGCCCTGATGGGCGCCAAGGAGGGCGACGAGGTCACGGTGGAAGCGCCCGTCGGCGCCATCGTTTACCGCATCGCCAAGATCGAACGATAAGCTTCATATTATAGATTAGGAGTTAGAAACATGGCTGAAGAAAATATTCAGAATACCGCCCCCGAGCAGGATCTGAGCGAGATCCTCAAGGTCCGCCGCGACAAGCTCGCCGCGCTCCGCGCCGAGGGCCGCGACCCCTTCAAGGAGACGAGCTTCGACGTGACGCATCACGCCCAGGAGATCAAGGATAATTTCGATGCGCTCGAGGGCAGCGCCGTCCGCGTGGCGGGCAGGCTGATGAGCAAGCGCGGCATGGGCAAGGTCAGCTTCTGCGACATGCAGGACAAGTCCGGCCGCATCCAGATCTACGCCCGCAAGGACGAGATGGATGAAGAGGAATACAACCGCTTCAAGAAGTACGACATCGGCGATATCGTCGGCGTCGAGGGCGAGGTGTTCCGCACCCAGCGCGGCGAGATGAGCGTGCGCGCCAAGAAGATCACGCTGCTCTCCAAGTCCCTGCGCCCGCTGCCGGAGAAGTACCATGGCCTGACCGACAAGGAAGCGCGCTACCGCCAGCGCTATGTGGACCTTATTATCAACCCCGAGTCCAAGCGCAACTTCGAGATCCGCTCGAAGTTTGTCGCTTTCCTGCGCCGCTACCTCGACTCTCTCGGCTTCATGGAGGTCGAGACCCCGGTGCTGAGCCCCATCGCCGGCGGCGCGAACGCGCGCCCCTTCATCACGCACCACAATACCCTTGATATCGACATGTACATGCGCATCGCCACCGAGCTGCACTTGAAGCGCCTGATCGTCGGCGGCATGGAGCGCGTGTACGAGGTCGGCCGCATCTTCCGCAACGAGGGCATGGACACCAAGCACAACCCCGAGTTCACCACCTGCGAGCTCTATCAGGCCTTCACGAACCTCGACGGCATGATGGACATTCTCGAGGGCATCCTCACCGGCGCGGCCAAGGAGATCCTCGGCACCTATCAGCTCCAGTGGCTCGGCCACGACATCGACCTGACCCCGTCGTGGAAGCGCGTCACGATGGCCGACGCCGTCAAGGAAGTGACCGGCGCGGACTTCATGGCCATCGAGGGCGACGATAAGGCTGCCGTCGCGCTCGCGAAGAGCGTCGGCGTTGATATGGACGGCGTGGACAAGACCTGGGGCAACGCCCTGTACGAGACCTTCGACCAGAAGGTCGAGGAGACGCTCATCCAGCCGACGTTCATCACCATGTACCCCGTCGAAGTGAGCCCGCTTGCCAAGCGCAGCCCGTCTGACCCGCACCTGACCGAACGCTATGAGATGTTCGTCTGCGGCTGCGAGATGGGCAACGCCTTCACCGAGCTCAACGACCCGATGGACCAGTACGAGCGCTTCAAGGCGCAGGTCGAAAAGCGCGCCAACGGCGACGACGAGGCTGAGATGATGGACGAGGATTATGTTATGGCCCTCGAATACGGCCTGCCGCCGACGGGCGGTCTGGGCTTCGGCATCGACCGCTGCGCCATGATGCTCTGCGGCACCGATTCCATCCGCGACGTCATCCTCTTCCCGACAATGAAACCTTTGGACTCTGACAAGAAGATTGAGAAGGCTGCTGCGGCTCCTGTTGAAGCTGCTCCGGTTGTTGAAGAAAAGATTGATTTCAGCAACGTAGTAATCGAACCTCTCTTTGAAGAATTCGTTGATTTCGAGACATTTTCTAAGTCCGATTTCCGCGCTGTAAAGGTTCTTGAATGTGAAGCAGTACCGAAATCCAAGAAGCTCTTAAAGTTCACTCTTGATGACGGAACAGGCGTAAATAGAACGATTTTAAGCGGTATTCACGCATTTTATGAACCCGAAGAACTCGTTGGCAAGACCTTGATTGCAATCACGAATTTGCCTCCGAGACCGATGATGGGTATCGACTCCTGTGGTATGCTTCTCTCCGCAATTAACAAGCGCGGCGAAGAAGAAGAGCTCCATCTTTTGATGGTCGATAACCACATTCCGGCGGGCGCAAAGCTCTATTGATTTTGGGTGAAAAAAGGCTAAAATCTCCGTTTTAGTCACCAAAAATCACCAACCGTTCTCCAATTTGGAGCAAATCAATGTGTGATTTCCCGTATAATCACTTAAAATCACATAATGGCTTATAGTTTCCCACAAGACTCACTATCGAAAGGTAGTGGGCCTTTTTTTGTTTTCTGCGTTTTGACCAACTGACCATTTTGTCTGTGAAGATACATAAACATATATAAGGATATTTCCCGCTGTGAATTTCACGGCGGGATTTTTTGCTTTCTGGAGGTTTTACATGAGCCCAAAAAAATTTTTTGAAAAAGTTTCAAAAAGTGTGTCGTTTTTCGGTCTCAAAAGTTGCTGTAAGGGATTGTGGGGCAAAACCCCGCGATGCTCTTTGACAATTGAATATACATTCATCAGGTACGTTCCTTGTGCTGAGGGAAACCTCAAGCCGAGCCTACAAGTGCGCCATGACCCTTATTTAAGGCGAGCGATAAAACTCATGTAGTTGAAGCCGAATTGCTTTCGGTGGTGGCGATGACAAGCACAGGGGTTAATGATACTTCTCTACGGAGGCGGCGGAGAACCCGGCGCGGGTGAGATTCCCATGGACTTGTTTCGCAAACAAGCGCCTGATGTATTCCCTGTGCGTGGGGTGTCGTGGACAAATAACGCACACGAACATAGCTGTTTGGAAACAGACAGCTATAAATAAAGAAAGGAGGAAACCCCATGGAAAACTGTAGAGTGATTGCCATCACAAATCAGAAAGGCGGAGTCGGTAAGACAACGACATCGGTAAACCTCGGCGTTGGACTCGCAGCACAAGGAAAGAAAGTCCTTTTAGTTGATGCAGATCCACAAGGTAGTTTAACGGTGAGTCTCGGTGTAAAGAATCCCGATGAACTGGAAATGTCGCTTTCTACTCTTATGCAGTCGGTCATTGATGATGAACCGCTTTCTTCTAATGCTATTTTGAAGCATCCAGAAGGCGTTGACTTGCTTCCTTCTAATATTGAATTGTCCGGCATGGAAACGGGACTGTTTAATGTTATGAGCCGTGAGTATGTTCTAAAAAACTGTATCGACAGTATGAGAAAGAATTACGACTATATTCTTATAGACTGTATGCCTTCTCTGGGAATGATGACAGTCAATGCGCTTGTTGCGGCAGACAGTGTGATTATTCCATCGCAGCCGAACTTCCTATCAACCAAAGGTCTTAACTTGCTTCTGCGCTCTATTTCAAAGATTAGGCGACAGATCAATCCAAGATTGAAGATTGATGGTATTTTGCTGACGATGGTCGATAACCGCACGAACAATGCGAAAGCAATCATTACTTCGCTCCGATCTACGGTGGGAGAAAATATCCGCGTGTTCGATACGGAAATACCTTTTTCGGTAAGAGCTGCGGAGTGCAGTCTTTCCGGCGAAAGCATTTTCTCACACGACAAGAACGGAAAAGTTGCGGCAGCGTATGAGGCACTCACAAAGGAGGTGACAGAAATTGAAGAACGCGCAAAAAATCGATCTGGGCCTGACCGGGTACGATGAGTTATTCATGAACGAGGCAGAGCGAAAAGAAAATAAGCTTCCTCGAATCTATGATATACCCATCTCAGAAATTGATGATTTCCCCGACCACCCTTTCAAAGTAAAAATTGATGAGGACATGGATCAGCTCGTCCAGAGCATTAAAGAACGCGGGATAATCACTCCTGTCACGCTCAGACCAAAAGAAGATGGACGATACGAAATTGTATCTGGACACCGAAGAAAGAAGGCTTGTGAATTAGCTGGGTTTGAAACTGTTAAAGCCGAAGTTCGGGAAATGACCCGTGATGAAGCTATTATTTTAATGGTTGAATCTAACTTACAGCGTTCAACAATCCTTCCAAGTGAAAAGGCATTTTCGTACAAGATGCGTCTTGAAGCCATGAAAAGGCAAGGAGAGCGTAGTGATTTAACTTCTGTGCCACTGGCACAGAAGTCGGCAACGTCAAGAGAAATACTGGGTAAAGAAGTTGGCGAAAGTCAAGATCAGGTTCGTAGATATATCCGTCTAACCGAATTGATCCCCGAACTTCTTGATATGGTCGATGAAAGCCGTATTGCATTGAGACCGGCAGTTGAACTGTCCTATCTGAAAAAAGAGGAACAGTCTGCGCTGCTCGAAGAAATCTCTTATGCAGACGCAACCCCTTCTCTTGCACAGGCTATCAAGATGAAGAAGTTTTCTCAGGAAGGCAAACTGAGCAATGATGTCATTGAGTCTATCATGAGCGAAGAAAAACCTAACCAGAAGGAAAAGATCAATATCAAATACGAAGATGCAAGGAAGTATATCCCTGCCAGTGTTCCTTATGATAAAACCGGTGATTATATAATGAAAGCGCTTGAGTATTATCACCGATATCAGGAACGGCAGAGAGATCGTGGTGATGCAAGATAAGCCCCACACCAAGGGAGAAGTGTACCCTTTTATCGGTGGAGTTTTGGTTCTCCCCCCTCACACTCCCCCCACTCCTCAATAAGCTTACTGTACTATCTGAGAAGAAGAATATATGGCACATTTGAAATAAATAAGTAGCGTTCATACAATATAGGTAAGAAATCAAAGGAGGCTATCCTATGAAACGAATACTTATTATTGTTGCAGTTTTGCTTATCTTATTATCCGGATGTGCCAATAACACTGTCCAACCGCCTACGGGAACAGAAACGGTGAATGATAGCACTACAGATACTTTTCCTCAGGTGGAAAAGGAAACAACTTCTTCTCAGGCAGCAAGCCAAGAATCAAGCGTTAATATAGATTCCCTTGAAGAATCCACACAAGATACCGATGAAAGTAAAACGGTACAAACGGAATCCGGCAACTCAAATAAAACAACGCCGGATACTAAGCCAAAAGAAGAAAAAGTTCCATCAATAAAAGATAGTACGACTTCTTCTCAGGCAGAAACCACTTCCGTCTCAACAAAAAATGAGTCAAAGCCCGTAGAGACAAAGCCGCGAGAACCGGAAAAGCCAAAGGAGGCTGAGACTCCAAAGAAGGAAGAACCAGCAAAAGAGAAGGAAAAGTCTGAACCAGTTGAGACGAAAGCTTCATTTGATATCAATTACTGGATTTCTTTCGCAAAAGAAGCGGCTGTCAGCAAGGGACTGACGTTGGAGAGTTCCGCAGTCGATTGCTGGGACAATCCAATTACCGCAAATTCCGATTGCATTTATCTTGAGAGAGATATCAACTCCCGCCTGAATAGATACGCCGGGGATGAGGATATAACCGATGTCTGGATCTGGTATGAATGTGTCGGAGAAAACAGTTATCTGATATATATCGGATACGCTTAATCAAATAATCAATATTTCGAGAAGAGCATCGTAGAAATACGGTGCTCTTTTCACGTCTTAAGGAGGACAAAAATGAAAACGAAATTTATCAAGAGAGGAATGTCTGGGCTGATGGCAGTTCTGATGGCGGTTACTGCTTTTATCGGTCTTGGCACAACTACTGCCTTTGCTGCAAGTGAAACGGCAGAGTCGTATATGGTCTCGTATCCTCGTGATGGGGATGCAGTTCAGGTTTACGATCAGTCCACATGGGGACATTCGGCAAAAACCTATATGAATGGCTGGGGTACTCAGAGTTCTAACGTAACGACCATTCATTGTATGGATTCCTATGACGGAAAAGTCTGCTACTGCATTGAACCTGGTGTTCCGAGAAATGTTGGTGATTCCTATTCCGGTTTCGGTGAAAACTTCTGGGATAACTATCCCAGCCAGTATAACAACACAATCGAGCCTGATGACATCAAGGTTCTGCTCGGCAGAATCATGCAGTACGGCTATCAGGGTAATATCTCCACTTCGTGGAAGTCCCAGAACGCCGCAGATGCAGATAAGATGGCTCATGCAATCGCTACTCAGCTCCTTGTATGGGAAACTGTTATCGGTGAGCGTGATGCGGACTTTAATCATGTGAGCACAGGCGGCAAGGATGCTGTGAAATCTGTTATCAGCTCCGGTCATCCTCTTAAAAGTCGCATTGATTCCTATTACAACAGCATTGTTTCCAGTGTTCAGAGCCATGTTGAGTATCCGAGCTTTATGAGCAAGAGCACCGGCAAGGCAAAGACAATTGAACTGGAATGGGACGGCAGCAAGTATGTTACAGAACTGACTGACACGAACAACGTACTTTCAAAGTTCACCTTCTCTGCCAGTGCAACTGGCTTCAAATTCTCTGTTTCCGGGAACAAACTGACTATTACTACCGATAATGCTCCTACCGATGATGTGACTATCACGGCAAGCAGAAGCGTTGCTCGCTGCGGTGTCCTTGTCTGGACTGACAACAAGTATGGTCCCAATGGCGGTATTCAGGACACCGTAACCTATACGGCATCTGTTTCCGACCCCGTGAAGGCATTTATCAAACTGAAGGTCAGCTACGGCAGCGCCAAGATCATCAAGACTTCCGAAGACGGCAAGGTTGATGGCATTAAGTTCACTGTTGTCGGTGATGGCGTAAATCAGACCGTTACTACCAACAGCAAGGGCGAAATCCAGATCGACAACCTTAAACCCGGTGTATATACCGTTACTGAACAGACCTACGATAAGTATGTTCCGCAGGAAACTCATCGAGTGACTGTTCTTGCAGGACAGACCGCGACCGTTTCTTTCAATAACGTACTGCGCCGTGGCAATCTCACCGTTACTAAGACTTCCGAAGACGGTCTTGTTGAGGGCGTGAAGTTTCACCTGTATGGCACTTCCGTCAGCGGCCTTGCCGTTGATGAGTTTGCCGTTACGAACAGCAAAGGCGTTGCAACCTTTAAGGATGTGCTTATCGGCTCCGGTTATACTCTGGAGGAAGTAGATACTGCAATCCGCTATGTCGTTCCCGCTAATCAGAGTGCGGCTGTTGAATGGAATAAGGAAACAAACAAGAGTTTTTCTAATATTCTCAAGAAGTTCAATGTAACCGTAACTAAGAGCGATAAAGAAGCCGGTACCGCACAGGGTGATGCTTCGCTTGCAGGTGCAACCTACGGTATTTACAAAGGCGATCAGCTTGTAGATACCTATGTTACTGATAAGAACGGTCAGTTCACCACTTCGTATTATGTTTGCGGTGATGATTGGTCTATCAAGGAAATCGAACCCTCTGAAGGCTATCTGCTTGACAATGCCTCTTATCATGTCGGTGCGGAAGCTAAGCTTTACACCGTAGAGCGCAACGCTGCGCCCGCCATTGATGTGACCGAGCAGGTTCAGAAAGGTAAGATTGCCATTATCAAACACACCGACGATGGTGAGACTAAGATTGAAACTCCCGAAGAAGGTGCGGTATTTGCTATCTATCTGAAATCCTCTGGTAGTTTTGATGCAGCCAAGGAAACCGAGCGCGATTATCTCACCTGTGATGAAAACGGCTTCGCTCAGAGTAAAAATATGCCTTATGGCGTATATACTGTTCATCAGGTCTCCGGCTGGGAAGGCAGAGAACTCATGAAGGACTTTGATGTGTTTATTGCGAAGGATGGTGAAATCTATCGCTATCTTATCAATAACGCAAACTTTGAATCCTTTATTAAGGTGATTAAGGTCGATGCCGAAACCGGTAAAACAATTCCTTATGCCGGTGCAGGATTCCAGATCTATCGTCCTGATGGTTCTAAGGTAGAAATGACTTTCACCTATCCGGAAGTCACAACTATTGATACCTTCTATACAAACGATGCAGGTATGCTTATTACTCCTGAAAAGCTCGAATATGGAAAGGGCTATTCCCTTAAAGAAGTATCCGCGCCTTACGGATATGTTCTCAGCAATGAATCTGTAAAGTTTGATGTTACCGAAGACAATTCTACTGAAGACAGCGGAATCACTGTTGTTGAAGTGAAACTCGGAAACCTTGCGCAGAAAGGAATCATTAAGATTTCCAAGTCCGGTGAAGTTTTTGCAACCGTAACTGAAGCAGATGGCATCTACCAGCCCGTTTATGAAGTGCAGGGTCTTGCCGGAGCGACTTATGAAATCAAGGCAGCCGAAGACGTTTATACGCTCGACGGTACGCTCCGTTATTCCGCTGGTGAAGTTGTCGATACTGTAACCACCGGTGAGAACGGTGTGGCTGAAAGTAAGCCTCTTTATCTCGGTAAGTATGAGATTTATGAAACCGAAGCTCCTTTCGGAATGGTAATCAATACGGAAGTTCATTCCGCTGAGCTTGTTTATGCGGGACAGGAAGTTGAGATCACCGAAACGGCTGCAAGCTTCTGCAATGACCGTCAGAAAGTTCAGATTTCTCTCACTAAGGTCATGGAGCAGAATAAACAGTTCGGGATCGGCATGAACAATGAAATGTCTGCTGTAACCTTCGGACTGTATGCAGGCGAAGAGCTGACCGCAAAGGACGGCAAGGTTATCCCCGCTGATGGCCTCGTAGAGATTATCTCTTTCAATGAAAACGGAAAAGCAAAAGCAAAATCCGATCTTCCTTTCGGAAAATACTATCTGAAAGAAATCAGCACCGATCAGCATTATATCCTCACTGACGAGAAGTTCAGCGTTTCCTTTGAGTACGCAGGACAGACTGTTGATGTTGTGGATATTAAAGCGAACGACGGCAAGAGTATTTCCAATGAACTGATTTACGGAGAAGTTCACGGCATGAAGAAAGATGATAAAGGTAACGCTCTTGCAGGCGCAACAATCGGCCTCTTCTATACCGAAGGCAAGGAACCTGTTATGACTGTAATTTCCGGTGAAGACGGCACGTTCTCTTTCAACAATATCCCTTACGGCGAATACGTTGTACGAGAGATTGAGGCTCCTGAAGCGTATGTAATGGATGAAACACCTTATACCGTAAATATTGATAAGAACGGTGCGGTTGTTGAAATTGAAATTACAAATAAGCTGATTCACGGCAATGTCCAGCTCACGAAGGTGGATAAGGATTATCCGGATCATCATCTCTCCGGAGCAACCTTTGAAGTGTACCAGGGCGACAAGCTTATCGGCACTATGGAAGAACTCGCGGATGGTGTCTATGAGATGGATAATCTCGAATACGGTGAATACTATCTGAAAGAAACAAAGGCTCCGGAAGGCTTCTATCTTGATGAAGAAACCTACACGTTCTTCATCAAAGAAAACGGCAAGACGGTAATTGTTGAAAATGAAGCTGGTCACGGCTTTATCAACAAAGCACAGGTCGGAGATATTCGTATCGAAAAGACCTCTGAGGATGGTGTGCTTAAAGGATTTACCTTCCGCGTTGAAGGTTCCGATATCACCGGAAACGCATTCAGCAAGGAATATGTTACTGACGAGAATGGTCAGATTCATATTACCGGTCTTCGCGTCGGCGATTATGTGATTTCCGAAGTCGGCAATAAGGCAAATGAGAAGTACGAACTTCCTGCGGATATTACGGTTACTGTCCATGAGGGCAAAACCGTTGTCGCAAAGTTCCACAATAAGCTCAAGCCCGTAACCGATATTCCTAAGACCGGCGATTCTACGAATATGCCTCTTTGGGCAACTCTCGCAGGTATCTCTCTTATCGGTGCAGGTGTTGCAGCTTTCTTCACCTTCAGAAAGAAAAAGGAGGGCGGCAAGCATGAACGCTAAAGTAATTATCGGTATCTGCCTTGTGGCATTCATTGTCGCAGGGCTTATCATTCTTCGCTTGAAGAATAGAAAATAAAAAGCAAAGTAAGGGCGGCACCGGTAAAAAGGTGTCGCCCGATTTATAAGGAGGACAAAATGGACGACAAAAGAATGATCGGCGATTACACCGTTCTCAACTCCATGTATGTCGGGCATAAGGAAATTGCCATCTGCGAAAATCCGAAGGCTCCAAAGGATGAACGGTATCTCTGCTGCTATATCGAGAATGTTGCTATCTTTGAACGCTATACGGAAGCTCTTGTCAGCGATGATTTTGCGGAGATTGCACAGGTTTACGGTGAGCGTATCGCTTCCGCAGCAGAGGAAATCATCAAAGAAACCGAAAAAGCCAATGAGCAAATCGGAGCAAATACTGAGTTTATGGCTTCTGACTGTACGCCTGTCACGTGGGAAGATTCCATTGAGAATAAGGTCGTTGTTATTAAAGGCAATATCTTACGTCCTGAATTTCGTCATGCAAATCATCAGCTTATGCTTTGTACTGGCGGCTTTGGCGCACAGGCTAACGCCAGAGGCCGCACATGCTACTGTATATCGCTTTTCGATGGTAGGCAGACATCCTACTACCGTTCCGATGTTCTCGGCGTAATTGAGCCAGAAAAGCTCCCTGAATGGGCAAAGGAAGGTCTTGCCAAGGCAAACGAAATCAGAGAACAGGAAAGAAAACCTCCTAAAGAAAGAGGTGAAGCAAGATGATCGAGTTTGAAAAAAGAGCGATGATAGAAACGGAAGATAAATATACCTTTCGCCAGAGCGCACAGATTTCTGGGCAGACCGGTTTAATCGGCTATCTTAGAGCCGATATGGACACAGACGGTAACGGGTTCTTTGCCAGTTGGAATGACTGGAGACGAGATCTAAAAACAGATGAGTTTAAGGCTGAGTTTGATGACGTTATCAATTCCCTCCGCGAAGAGGGCGATATTCTTCATAACCGCAAAGCGCTTGCAAACTACTGTTACAGCACTCCGCAGAGCAAAATGCAGACCGAACAGGACTATTACGGTGTCCGCGTTGATACCGAGAAATATGCTTATCTTCTTCGCTTGAACCCCAATAAGGGAGAATACAATCTTTATTGCTACTGTTATGTGAAAGACTGGCTGGATGGTCACATGAAGGAAGCCGAAAGGGGCATCCGTTTTATTGACAGTCATTACAAGGAGTTGTTTCGTATCCCCGATGGAGGCAAAATCATAATTCATTATTCATGGAATGAGAATCAGGTGCGTACTTGCAGATATATTGATGACTACCATGTGGAGGTCGGAGATAATCTTTATCATATTTGCGAGTTTGCCGAGCGAATGGAACAGAACGGTCATACCTGCGAACCGATACGGGAAAGTCTTCCCGAACAATGTTACAGCCTTCTCCCCGGAAGCAATGATGTAATCATTATCAAACGCAACGAGAAAGGATACTACAAGACCGATATTCCCGCCGCAAGTAAAGAAGACGCGAGGGCTTTGGTCGATGAGTACAACGGCAAGCTTGGCGTAACAAAAGCGCAGGAAGAAGCCATGAAAACGGGTTCAATGTTTGGTTGGAACGTTCCCGGTGCTGATCCTAAGAACTATGACATGGATGGAAAACCTATGAAACCGAAAGACAGAGGTGACGCAAGATGAGCAATTACTGTGTATGCTGCGGCGAGGAAATCCCTGAAGGCAGAATGATTTGCTCATCTTGTGAAGCAGATGAAGGAGGTGAACGGAATGGACGACAGACACGTTGTGTGGAGCAACGAGAATCTCGATCTGGAAGACTGGCGGGAGTCGTTAGAAGAACTCTATCCCGGTTATTCGGATAATGAGCTTTATGAGATCATGTGCGATAGCAACGCCGAAAATCTTTGTGATGAGCGCGTAAATCTGAATATCCAGCTTTCTCAGCCTATTCTTGTTGTTGCCGATCTCGGACTGTGGAACGGAAGACGTATGGGATATAAGGAAATTGAAAGCGGAAACATCCGCGACTGCCTTTATTCCAACTATGACTACACCACATGGTATGTGGATAAAAACGGAGATTTTCGCTGTGATGATATTCACCATGACGGGACTAACCACTACCTTTACCGCGTTTATAAAGACAATGTATCGGAGTCTCAAAAGGACCGGCTGAAAGAAAAACTCTATGAAGGAACCGCAACGAGAGCCGACATTGTTCGGATTACCCGCAGGCTCGGTGATGACATCGGCAAGGTGTATGGTTGGACATTCCCAACGCATCAGAGAGAGCGAGGCGAAGCACGATGAGAGTAAATGCCATGACAGAAAAGTTTGAGGATGTTACCGTTCTTGGGCATCCGATGCTGTTTACCTGTGCGCGAGTGGATAGAGACACCGTACCGAAAGGGCTGTATATGTATGAGGTTCGTCATGACGACGATCAGCAAGGAGATCCTGTTCAAATTGCCAACTGGATCATGGTGAATCACTGGGGAACGCTTATTACGAATAAGCCCATTCGTTTGGAGCCGAGCGAAAGAATCAATAACGCTTACCGCGACATTGACCCTGAAGAAGACTGGAATTATGAAGGTTCCGTAGCAACCGTAAAGGAATATATGGAAAAGAACCCGCCTGCGGCTCATAAAGAAAAGGAACACGAACCTACAAGATAAGGAGAAGCAATGGACAAAAAGAAAGCCATCTGCGAGTATCTCCGTAAAAATCATGTTGGCAAGGAGAAGGCCATCCATAGTAAAGAGCTTGAAAAGCTGTTTATGCTTGACGGAAGAAATATTCGCCGCAAGATCAGCTCTTTGCGACAGGATGGCTTTCCTATTTGCAGTGACGAATCGGGTTACTATTACGCAGATAATCAGAAAGAAATCAACAATACCGTGTGCAGGCTCAATGAGCTTGTAACAAAGGTATCAAACGCCAGAACCGGGCTTTTGTTTGCCTCAATTCTTGGCGAGAACCAAAAGACCATTGAGGTCACTATAAAAGTAAAATAAGGAGGTATTTCCAATGCCGAGCAAATATAGAATGATTGTGGAGTTGGCATCCCAGACTGCAAGGGATATTACCTCCAATGCTGATCGTTATACGGATTTCCTTGTTACGGCGGCAAACAATTATAAATATACCTTTAAGGAACAGTTGCTTATTCACGCGCAGAAGCCGGACGCAACTGCATGTGCGGAAATCGAAATCTGGAACAAATTCGGACGTTGGGTTAATAAGGGAACAAAAGGTATTGCTCTTTTGGTTGACCGAGACATTCCGTATAAGCTTCGCCATGTGTTTGATATTTCCGATACTAATAGCCTTGCGGGTAAGGTGGTAACACTTTGGCAGATGAAGCCGGAATACGAATTTTCAGTATCTGAAAGCCTACAGAATAGTTTTGGTGATGTTGAAGAACCGAAGGATTTTCCGTATTTTCTTATGGATATCACCGGTCATGCAGTAGAGGATAACTTTTCAGATTATCTTTCCGCCTTATCTTCTGTCAAAGGTGGAAGCCTTCTTGAAGAACTGGATGATACCAACCTCGAAGTGTGGCTGAAAGAAATGCTGAAAAACAGCGTTGCTTTTATGACACTTTCCCGTGTAGGTTATGACCCAAGGCAGTATTTTACTCGTGAGGATTTTAGCAGGGTTTATGATTTCAATACGATTGATGTCATTTCTGTTCTCGGCGCAGCAACCAGTGATATTTCCGAAATGATACTCCGGGACATTGGTGAAACGGTAAAAGAACTGGAAAAAGGAGAAAAGCAGAGAATTCGCACATTTGCGGATGGGCGAACCTCTGAGTATCATAATAGCAGAAACAATAATACCGAAAGGAGTTTTGAAAATGGAACTGACCTATACACCGCAAGGGGACTATCAGATTCCCGATCTGGAAATTCCGGAGAGCCCGAAGGTTGGGAAATATGGAATGCTGCGTCGGACGTTTCTCCGCGAGCACAAAGACGGGATTTACACCGGGATGCTGCTGAACGGAACGCTGAACAGCCATCTGGAAGAAGTGGACGCACAGGCGAACCGAATGATGGACGAGCTGACCGAGCAGATGAAAATCCAGAACGGCGTGACCGAGCAGATGAAAGCGGAAGATCAGATGAAGTGGGTTGGACTGATGAACTCGATCCGTCACTCGGCGGAGGAAGTAGTTCTGAGGGATCTGATTTACGCATAAATCTTCCGACTGTTGAAGAACAGCAGGAAATCATAGCAGAAGCGGAGGCAGAAAAAACCTCCGCTTTTACTATTTCTCAGGAAGATATTGATGCCGTACTGACACGCGGCAGCGGTATTCATGAAGGCAAATACCGCATCTATGAGCAGTATTTGAAAAAGGAATCAGCGGCAAGCAATGTTGATTTCTTAAAGAATGAATACGGAGTTGGCGGCGCTTATCCCGTTGTTTCCGGCAGAAACCTTGATGAGAGTCATGATGCCAAAGGAATAAAAATCAGCAGAGGTAAAATAACCGAACCGGATTCCGAAATACTCCTTAAATGGAACAAGGTTGAAAAGCGTATCGGAGAATTGATTTCGGCTGACCGTTATCTAAGTCAAGCAGAAAAGGATTACTATCCGACTTATCATGCTCAGGTTGAAGCGAGAAATAAAAGATGGGAAATCTCAAAAGAGTTTTCTTCTATCATCCGTGACTACAATGACTTTGTAACGCAGCTTGGTGAAGAAGATAAGAAACTGAACCAGTATTATCTGTCAAGCTGTTGGAACGCTTTCGGCGTCGGTGAAAAGAAAATGCACGCTCGTGTTGCGGAAGGAGACTTTATCCTTCCGATGATGCGCGAGGCGATGAACACGATCATTGCCGATAATACACACCTTACAGAGCGTTGTGAAGCTATGCTGGAATCGCTTAACAGTGATGTAGCAAAGCCTTTTGAACCTACCTATGACGAACTGAATCCGCCTCCCGAACCAAAAAAGGAATATCGCTATCATTTAGGAGATACCGTATTTCTCGGAACGTATGAGTATGAAATGCTTTCCTTTGATGAAAACGAGGTGGTTCTTTTTGATACCGAGTTCCCGCTTTTCAATAAGACGATAGCTCGTGATGAGTTCGATGAAAAGCTTAAGGAAAATCCGCTTAATGATAAGTTGCTCGAAGTTGTCCCCGATAACACTCAGATGCGGATATCTTTGAACAGCGGTGATGACCTTGTTCATTGGATTTATTTCAATCCCGATGCCGAGGCTGGTGGACAGTATGTGTCCGGAAATCTGAGCTTCAATGTGTTTGAAGAACTTGTCGAGGACTATGATATTGCAAATCATTCGGAGAATACAGAGAAGTTTGTTGCCGACCTTGAGGAAATGTCAGATCAGTTCCTTGCAGACATCAATACTCCGTTCTTCATGGAAGCCGAGAACGACTATGAAATGGACTACGACTATATCGAGTTCACCCATGAAAATATCTTAAAGATTCATGAAGATATTCAGGGGTTTGCGGCAGATCGTGAAGCGCAGAGAGCGACCGATGCTTATGAGGCGGAGTTTGGTGCTGACGGAACCAGAGTGTTCCGTGAAACGGAAAAGCTCCCTGTTTATGATAGAGAAACCGAGATTCTTTACGATGTTCTCGGATATCTCAAGATAGACGATGTGGAGTTTACCTTTGATGAAAACGGTCTTGTTGCGTCCGACTCTATGGACAATGTGTGGCACGGAGCAGAGTTTTACAACTTCCTTGTGGAAGATGCGTTTGTATTTGAAAAAGATGGCAGCGTACTCGGCATCCCTGACGAAGTAATTAAGGATTTTGCAGAGCTTTGTGAACACAATGGCGTGGCATTCAGAGATCATTTTGTATCGGAATTTGACGAATACGAAATGGTTAAGAAAGATAATCCGAATGATATCGTCATGTATAAAATCGGCGACTTCTTCGAGATTTACGGAGAGCGTGATACGCAAATTGCGCACGATGTTCTTGAACTCATGCTTACCCGTAAAACTTTCACTAATAAGTCAATCAGCACTCCAATGTGCGGGTTCCCGGTTCATGTGACGGAACAGTACACGCAGAAACTCCTTGATGCCGGTCATAATGTCGTTGCCGTAACGCACGAGCCGGGTGAAAAACTGGAAGTAAAAAGAATCGTATCAACTGCGAAAGTGGTAGATACCCCGCCTGTCCCAGTCGGAAGGATTGAGTATATCGGCTCTAATGGCGAAGTCGGAGAAATAGTCGAATACACCGATGCGGAGCGCTTTGAAAAGGACATTAAGGACGAAAATTACTACGGTACGCCTATGAGCGTTGTGGTATATCGCAATGCTGACGGCAGCACGATACCTTATGACTTTATTTCTAAATGTGATCCTCCGCTTCAGGGCTTTTCCATTGAGGACTCACCACTGATTGAGCATGATGAAGCTCTTTCTGATGAAGAACTTGATCAGTTCCCAATCAGTACCGTTGAAGACGGAAAAGTCGTAATGTACCCCAATGCAGCTGCTTTGCTGGATGCGGAAAAACGCGAGCCCTCCCTTGCCCCGCCTCCCGTACAGGCTAAAAGAGGCAAGGTAACACCTCATGTTCTTCATCCGGAAATCAATTCCGAGTACCGAACAAACTTCAGAATTGAAAACGATGCTATTGGTGTAGGTACACCACTCGAAAGGTTCTACAATAATGTCCATGCCATTCAGCTTCTAAATAAACTGGAAGCTGAGCACAGACTGGCACAGCCTTATGAACAGAATGTGTTATCTGAATATGTCGGCTGGGGTGGATTGTCTGAGTTCTTCAAAGAAGATAATCCCCATTACGAAGAATTAAAGGGACTTCTATCTGAGGAAGAATACGAATCTGCGAGAGAATCAACGCTGACCGCTTTCTATACGCCGCCTGTTGTTATCAAAGCGGTGTATAAGGCGCTTGAAAATATGAATTTCAAGACCGGTAATGTCCTTGAGCCGTCTTGCGGCATCGGAAACTTCATAGGTCTTGTCCCTGACAGCATGAGTTCTGCTAAGTTTTATGGAGTGGAAATTGATAGAATTTCCGGTCGGATTGCACAGCAGCTCTATCAAAATTCCAGTATTGCCGTTCAGGGTTTTGAAAACACAAATCTTCCCGACAGTTTCTTCGATGCTGCCGTGGGAAACGTCCCCTTCGGGCAGTTCAAAGTTCCCGATAAGAGATATGACAAGCACAATTTCCTTATTCACGATTATTTCTTTGCCAGAACGCTTGATAAGGTGCGCCCCGGAGGTGTTGTGGCATTTATCACTTCTAAGGGAACGCTTGATAAAGAAAACCCGGCAGTGCGAAAATATATCGCACAGAGAGCAGATCTTCTCGGTGCAATTCGTCTGCCCAATAACACCTTTACGGATGCGGCTGGCACAGAAGTTACTTCCGATATAATCTTTCTGCAAAAGCGAGATAGGCTGATAGATATCGAGCCTGAATGGGTACACCTTGCTACCGATGAAAATGGCATCAAGATGAACTCCTATTTCGTAAATAACCCGGAAATGGTTCTCGGTGATATGCAGCTTATCAGCGGCGCTCACGGTATGGAATCGGCCTGTGTTGCTTATGAAGGCTCGGAACTTTCTGACCAGCTCCAGGATGCGATACAGAATATCCATGCGGAGATTTCAGAATATGAGTTTGACGAACTCGAAGCTGACGAAGAAGATCTCTCTATTCCGGCTGACCCTGATGTAAGAAACTTCAGCTTTACCGTTGTTGACGGAAAAATCTATTACCGTGAAAACAGCCGCATGAATCCCGTTGATGTTTCTGCAACGGCGGAGAGTCGAATAAAGGGTATGATTGCTATTCGTGATTGTGTGCGAACACTAATCGAATATCAGACAGAAGATTACCCGGAAGCCGATATTAAGGCGGAACAGGATAAACTGAATGACCTCTACGACACTTTCAGCAAGAAATACGGCATGATAAATGCGAGAGCCAATAACTCCGCATTCAGTTCCGATAGTTCCTACTGTTTGCTTTCATCTTTGGAAGTGCTTAATGATGAAGGCGAGTTTGTTCGTAAGGCAGATATGTTCTCAAAGAGGACAATCAAGCAGAAAGTCAAGGTTGAATCAGTTGATACCGCTTCCGAAGCGTACGCATTATCTCTTGCTGAAAAAGCAAAAATAGATATGCCGTATATGATGGAGCTGACAGGAAAAACTGAGCAAGAGCTATTTGAGGACTTAAAAGGTGTTATCTTCTTAAATCCTATGCACACGAGCGAAGATGACGGGCGTCCGCAATACCTTCCTGCTGATGAATACCTTTCAGGAAATGTAAGAGAAAAACTTGCTATTGCCAAGCGAAGCGCAGAGCTTTATCCCGAAGATTACGGAGAGAATGTTCGTGCTCTTGAGGCAGTGCAGCCTGTTGATCTGACCGCAAGTGAAATCTCCGTAAGACTTGGTGCGACTTGGCTTCCACCGGAAATTATCGAGGACTTTATGTTTGAACTGTTCAGTACACCGAGATACTGCCAATGGAATATTCATGTTCATTATGCACAGTTTACCGGCGAGTGGAACGTAGAAGGTAAATCCTACGACCGTGGAAATGTCAAAGCGTACAACACTTATGGCACTTCGAGAATAAACGGCTATAAAATCATGGAGGAAACGCTGAACCTTAAAGATGTCCGCATCTTCGATTATGTTGAGGACGAGAACGGAAAAAAGACCGCTATACTCAACAAGAAAGAAACGGCTATTGCACAAGGCAAGCAGGAACTCATTAAGCAGGCGTTTGCAGATTGGATCTGGAGTGATCCGGAGCGTCGTGAACGGCTCACAAAAATGTATAACGAGAAGTTCAACAGCGTTCGCCCGCGTGAATATGATGGCAGTCACATGAGTTTTGTCGGTATCAATCCCGAAATAACTCTCAGACAGCATCAGGTTAATGCGATTGCGCATATCCTTTACGGTGGAAACACACTCCTTGCTCATGTAGTCGGAGCCGGAAAGACCTTTGAAATGGTAGCGGCTGCGCAGGAAAGTAAACGGCTTGGGCTGTGTCAAAAGTCGCTGTTTGTGGTTCCGAATCACCTTACGGAACAGTGGGCATCTGAATACCTTCAGCTTTACCCGTCGGCAAATATCCTTGTCGCCACAAAAAAGGATTTTGAAGCAAAGAATCGTAAAAAGTTCTGCGGAAGAATTGCTACCGGCGATTACGATGCAGTCATTATCGGACACAGCCAGTTTGAGAAGATACCTATGTCGTTAGAAAGGCAAAGAGCCATTCTGCAACAGCAACTCGATGAGATCCTTGAAGGTATTTCCGAACTGAAAAGAAACCGCGGAGATAATTTCTCAATTAAACAGTTGGAGCGCACCAAGAAAACGGTCAAACAGAAGCTCGACAAGTTGAACGACCAGTCCCGAAAGGACGATGTTGTCACCTTTGAAGAACTCGGTATTGACCGCATTTTTATTGATGAAGCTCATTACTACAAGAACCTTGCTGCATTTACTAAAATGCGAAATGTCGGTGGTATTTCTCAGACAGAAGCCATGAAATCAAGCGACCTGTATATGAAGTGCAGATACCTTGACGAGCTTACCGGCGGTCGAGGAGTTGTGTTTGCAACGGGTACGCCAATTTCCAATTCAATGGTGGAAATGTACACGATGCAAAAATACCTTCAGTACAGCACCTTGAAGCGAAACGATCTAATTCATTTTGACGCATGGGCATCAACTTTTGGAGAGACCGTGACCGCGATTGAACTTTCCCCTGAAGGAACCGGATACAGAGCAAAAACACGATTTGCAAAGTTCTATAACCTTCCCGAACTAATGGCGATGTTTAAGGAAACTGCTGATATTCAGACTGCGGATATGCTCAAACTCCCCGTGCCGGAAGCTCATTATCATAATGTGGTTCTGAAACCTTCTGAAACACAGAAAGAAATGGTGCAAGGGCTCTCGGAGCGAGCAGAACGTGTTCGCAATAAGATGGTCGATTCGAGCGTAGATAATATGCTCCTCATCACAAACGACGGACGCAAGCTTGCGTTGGACCAGCGCCTTATGAATGACATGCTTCCTGATAGCGACACAAGTAAGGTCGGGGCTTGTGCGGATAATGTCTTTGATATTTGGAAGAAAACCGAAGCACAGCGGTCAACGCAAATGGTGTTTTGCGATCTTTCGACTCCGCACGGCGACGGGTCTTTCAATGTGTATGACGACTTGCGGGATAAACTGATTGCAAAAGGAGTTCCTGCTGAGGAAATCGCATATATTCATACGGCAAACTCCGAAGCTCAGAAGAAAGAACTGTTTGGAAAGGTTAGATCCGGTCAGGTCAGAGTGCTTATCGGCTCCACTCAGAAAATGGGCGCAGGAACCAATGTCCAGACCAAACTTGTGGCACTTCATCATTTGGACTGTCCTTGGAGGCCGTCAGATTTACAGCAGCGTGAAGGACGAATTATCCGACAAGGAAACGAAAACCCCGAAGTTGATATTTTCACCTATGTTACCGAGAACACTTTTGATAGTTACTTGTATCAGTTGGTCGAGTCGAAGCAAAAATTTATCGGTCAGATCATGACGAGTAAATCACCGGTGCGGTCAGCAGAAGATATTGATGAAACGGCTCTTAGCTATGCGGAAATCAAGGCTTTGTGCGCCGGCAATCCGTATATCAAGGAGAAAATGGATCTTGATATTGATGTGGCGCGTTTGAAACTATTGAAGGCAAATCATCTGAGCCAGCGTTATGGATTGGAAGATCAAATCCTTAAAGAGTTCCCGCAGAAAATCAAATCTCTGGAACAGCGTATCGAAGGATATGCGGCAGATATTGACCAACTGAAAAGAAATACTCTTCCCGGTGAAGATGGATTCTCTCCGATGATTTTGCCGGGTGGCACAGTGACCGATAAAAAAGCTGCCGGCGAAGGCATCCTTGCTCTTTGCAAGTCAATGAAAAGTCCCGACCCGATTCATATCGGCGAATATCGAGGCTTTGATATGGAGCTGTCCTTCGATGCTTATAGCCGTGAGTATCGTATTACTTTGAAAAACGAACTGCGTCATACAGTTCCTCTTGGTACAGATATTTTCGGTAATGTTCAGCGACTGGATAATGCTCTTGGGGCATTTGAGGAAAAGATGACTGCTTGTAAAGAACAGCTTGATAATACGCATGTCCAGCTCGAAAACGCAAAAGTTGAGGTTCAGAAGCCCTTCCCTCAGGAAGACGAATTGAAAACCAAAACGGAAAGGCTGAACGAATTAAACGCACTTCTGAATCTGGATAAGCACGAAAATGAAATCGTTGACGGTGAGCGTAGCGAGGAAGAACCGCAGCGAAGCAAGGATGATAGAGAACGCTAAAAAAACAATTTGCACATTTTACACGGGACGTATTTCTAAGTACAATGAAGAAAAAACGGAGGTGTGAATTATGTTCCGTCGTAAAAGTGAAAAGCGTATTCTTGAATTGAGTCCCGGAGAAGTTCATCTCGCCAAGGTTGCTCTGCTCGATTTTCGTAATAAGCTCATTGAGCAAGGTAAACCTACAGAGGATGTTGTAGAACTTCTCTTGAAGATAATGAAATAAAACGGATAGCCGCAAAGCGTAAAAAACTTTGCGGCTATTGCTATTTTAGGAGGTAATTGTATGGCATGTGTAGTTTGATTTATTTCACGGTGCTGTTTCTTGCTAAAGTCTTTGACAATGCACTCAGTACAGCAAAAACAATCTTAATTCAAAGGAGTCGGTGGCTACTTGCCGGAGTTTCGGTTGTGCTATCCGACTTCATTTATTTCTGGCTGACAAAGAAAGTAGTTGCGGCTGATAACAACTGGGCAATCTTGATTGTTGCCATTGCTGGTGGTGTTGGCTGCTCTATCGCCTGCTTGGTGAGCGAAAGACTTTCAAAAGATAGAACCTATGTAAATGTAATCATGTCAGATAATCTTGAAGCCATGAAAGCGTTTAGGGACTTCCTCGCCGAGCATCATATTACGAATGTCGCAGCAGATACTTATACGTTGGATTGGAATAAGAAGACTATTTCGATTACTGCATATCCGGAAACAAAAGCCGAAAATCATTTGATTACTGAGTATATCGAAAACTGTTTTCGGTAAAATGAAAGTATCGCAAAAGGTCTCGAAAAAGTTAGCACCCCAAATGGCAAAGAAATGAGCCATTGTCAGCACCTGAAATAACCGCTACCATTAGTTTGTTGAAGACTAAG